>Ga0075363_100000195_pt1 | contig 16402 bp, 16 predicted proteins | sample EndMetdeltDD1763_FD_71470 | JGI IMG/M metagenome (GOLD analysis project Ga0075363, IMG submission 71470) | Populus endosphere microbial communities from Tennessee, USA - Endosphere MetaG P. deltoides DD176-3 | ecosystem: Host-associated > Plants > Roots > Endosphere | place: USA: Tennessee...
GTTGCAGCCAGGAACCGCAGAAGCCGACGAGATTCGGCAGATCGAAGCCGCAGCAGCACCGACCAGGTTCGCCCGCGGATGGCACTGCCTCGGTCTGATCAGGGACTTCGGCGACGGCGAACCCCACTCCGTCAACGCGTTCGGTCAGAAGCTGGTGGTGTTCCGCAGCGGCGACGGCAAGATCAACGTGCTCGACGGCTATTGCCGGCACATGGGGGGAGACCTCAGCCAGGGCACAGTGAAGGGCAACGAGGTTGCCTGCCCCTTCCACGACTGGCGCTGGGGCGGCGACGGCCGCTGCAAGAAGGTGCCCTACAGCAAGCGGACACCGCGGCTGGCCCGCACCGCCACGTGGACCACGCTCGAACAGGACGGGATGTTGTTCGTCTGGAACGACCCGGAGAAGAATCCCCCGCCCGCGGACGTCGCGATCCCTCGGATCGAGGGCGCGACGAGCGATGAGTGGACCGACTGGCATTGGTACACGACCGTCGTCAACACCAACTGCCGTGAAATCATCGACAACGTCGTCGACATGGCGCACTTCTTCTACATTCACGGCTCGATGCCGACCCAGTTCAAGAACATCTTCGAAGGACACCTCGCGACGCAGTACATGAACAGCGGCTCTCGTGGGGACATACCGGATCCGGAAGGCCAGCCGCGACTGCTCGGCACGACTTCGGTGGCGTCGTACTACGGCCCCTCCTTCATGATCGACGACCTGACCTACCACTTCGAGAACGACGATCAGAAGACGATTCTGATCAACTGCCATTACCCGATCGATGCCAATTCCTTTGTGCTGCAGTACGGAATCATCGTCAAGAAGTCAAACAACCTGCCTGAGGAAGCGGCAATGCAGGCCGCGATCGCCCTCGGTGACTGGGTCAAGGTGGGCTTCGAGCAGGACGTGCAGATCTGGAAGAACAAGGCGCGCATCGACAATCCGTTGCTGTGCGAGGAGGACGGGCCGGTGTACCAGTTGCGCCGGTGGTACGAGCAGTTCTACGTCGACATCGCCGACATCGAGCCGGACATGGTGGACCGCTTCGAGTACGAGATCGATGTCACGCGCCCACGCGAAGCCTGGCAGCAGGAAGTCGAGGCGAACATCGCCGAGCGTTCGGGTGCGACAGGGTGACCCTTCGGGCCGACAATCGACTCGCCGACATGCCGATGGTGCCCGTGGCGTGCCGGGCATGCGGTGCGGAAGTGCTGGCCCGCAAGAGTAGTTGGGAGCAGACGAGCGTGCAGTGGGACGCCGACGCGATGGCTCGCTGCCCGCAGCGTCGTAATGCCGCGCTGCTGGATGCGCCTGGCAGGCCCACGCTGTTTCTGTCCTGCTCCGAGCTGACGGAATCGATTCACGACGCGGTGGCTGCGGGCCGATTGCCCATCGTCGATGCAAGCGCCGCGCAGTAATCTCGTCTCGTGAGCGGTCCAATCGATTCACCGGTGGCGGTCGTGACGGGGGCCAGTCGCGGCGCAGGGCGTGGCATCGCCGCCGCGCTGATAGCCGACGGCTGGCGGGTCTACCTCACTGGCAGGACGGTGGTAGACCCTGGCGACGGCGGCATCGCCGTGTGCGTCGACCACCGTGACGACGACGCGGTGGCCGCATTGTTCAAGCGCGTCGACTCCGAACACGGCGGATTGGATCTGTTGGTGAACAACGCCGCGGCCATATCCGACGAACTGGTCAACCCAAAACCGTTCTGGGAGAAGCCACTCGAGCTGGGCGACGTGCTCGATGTCGGGCTGCGGTCGGCCTACGTTGCGTCATGGCATGCCGCGCCGCTGCTGGTGCGCCGGGGCCGAGGACTGATCGCGTTCACGTCGTCGCCGGGATCGGTGTGCTACATGCATGGGCCGGCCTATGGCGCGCAGAAGGCGGGTGTGGACAAAATGGCCGCCGACATGGCGGTCGACTTCCGCGACACCGGGGTCGCCACGGTGTCGATCTGGATGGGCATTCTGCTCACTGAGCGGTTGCGCAGCGCCTTCGACGGACACCCTGAGGCGCTCGCCAAGACGGCCGAGCACGCCGAAACTCCCGAATTCACCGGGCATGTGATCAACGCGCTGTATCGCGATCCCGACCTCGCCGAGTTGTCCGGTCATACGGTGATCGGGGCGGAGATCGCGCAGCGCTACGGCATCACCGACGAGGACGGCAGGCAGCCGCCCTCGCACCGCGACATGATGGGCTCGCCGCGGGAACCCAGCTCCGTGGTCGTGCGCTGACCGCCCGTCAGCCCGGTTGAAGGACGTTGAAGTCCCCGAGGGTTATCTGGACATCGAAGTGGCGGTGCTGTATTCGCCACCCCTCGGAGGTTCGGACGTGGCGGTCCCGGTAGACGCCGACGGCCTCGTACGGCGTCAGGTTCGCACGTTCGCCGGCGCCGACGTGCAGCACGCGTGCCTTCGTTGATGACTCCGCACGATCGCCGTCTACGGTGATCTGATAGTTGCCGAGCAGATGCTGGGACGGGCCGCAGCCACCCAGGAAGCTGCGGATGGTGTCGACAATCGACGTTCGCCCGGTGAGCGCGCCGCCGTAGTCGGCCGTGGCCTCCGAGTGGAAGACGTTCGTCAGCCCCGACCAGTCCCGCGTGTCCAGGCACATGGCATACGTGTTGAGCACGTCGATGATCGCGTGGCGATCCGCACAGTCACAGGCCATGCGTCATTTTTAGGACAATTGAAATGCGCTGATGGGTGCTTCCTCGGGATACGTCGCCGGACCACCGAGATCGTATGCCGCGTTGAGTGCCTTGATGAACACTGGATCGTGCAGCGGCTGGCTCGGAATGTCGAGTTTGGTGCCGTTCTTGTTGGCGTTGTCGACGAGCATGTCGATGGCCTTGTCGATGGTCAGATCGTCGGATCCGTCCATGTTCTTCTTCAGCTCGTCGTAGTCGGAGAACACTTCGGCTGACCAGTGCACGAGGAAGCGGAGTTCGTCGGTGTGATGGCGGGCCACCACGTCGTCGCCGTTTTTGAGCAGCCAATGATCGCGGTCCGTTGGGTCGCCGGTGAAGACTGTGTCGAAAGCCAGCTCGGCGGGGGTCTGTTGCGCCACTGGGCCATTGGCCTCTCCCCGGTGCACCATCATTTCGTTCTGGACGAGCACACCACGGTTGTAGATCGGCGGGACGACTCGCCGAGGTTCTTTCAACGGACCTTCGGGCCAGTAGGTGAACCCGCTGCCTTCATCCAGGGAGAACCACGTGATCACCTGCGCCATCTTGATGAGGTAGTCGCGGAACAAGCCGGACTTGCCCATCACGCTCGTCAGCCACGTCGGCGCGTTCTCGTGGCGTACACCGCGGAAGCTGGGGGAGTCCAAGTGGCCGGGGTCGCGGTTGGCGCACGGCCCGTTGATGTTGAACAACATCATCTCGGGTTTGGCGTATTCGGCATGCCAGTAGCTCTTCGCGAGTTCGACGAATTGCTGGTTGTAGAAGCAGTCATGCAGTTCGGGATAGAGCACCGTGCCGTAATTGGCGAGGTAGCCACGAAAGGTCGGTGTCAGAAAGAGATCCAGCGACGGTTCGAAGCCATCGGGGAACGCTCCGCTCATCGTGGCGATCAGTTCTTCGGGGGACGCGAAGTGCTGCGCGATGATCAGCCGCCACGGTCCCTGGGAGCGCACAACCTCGAGCAGACGATCACGCTGATCGTCGGTGTACACCGCGTCGACTTCGCGGGGCGGTGACGCGGGTCGCAGAATGTCGGATAGCTCCATCCGTCGCTCTTCGGTGAGCATGTCCACTCCTCAGGGGTCGTCGTTGGGTCGAGTGTGCTGCCGATGAGGGGCCGGTGGGCCGTGGCTGTCCGGTGATCGGGACACGAAAACGACAGGGAGGTCACGCCGCCCGCTTGATCGCTTCGCCGCGTCCGCGAGGTCGGATCAGATACCGAGCACCTCACGGGCCCGATCGATTTCGTCGGGGTCGGCGGTTGACGGAATGAGCCTGAGCTCGTCGAGGCCCGCCTCGCGCGCCCCGTTGACCGCGGCGAGGAGACCGGATGCTCCGCACATCAACGTCCCGGCGCCCGGAGCCGTCAAGTAGCCCGATCCCGCTCCGACGGTGGTGAGCTCGTGGTCCCAGAAGTCCTTCACGTGTTCTCGCAGCTGATGTTCCGGGTCGCGACCGAGCGCGAACCAGACCGGCGCGGAGAAGTGCGGCCGTTCCGTCCTTCCTGCCGCCTGCCACGCCTGAATCACTCGCTCGCGCTGCGCAGCCAGCGCCTCGGCGTCGAAGTGCAGAGAATGCGCCGGGTCGCTCACCCCGACGGCCCACTGTGCGGCTCGCGCCAGCGCCTTCGGACCCACCACGCCGGCGATGAGCGGGATGCCGCCGGTCTGTACCGGCGCGGGCCCCACCGGAAAATGTCCCTCGACGGGAGGCACTTGGGCCCACACGCTGCGCATCGCCGCCACGGCCTCGTCCATGCGCTGGCGCCTGCGGTCGAGGGCAGCGCCGACCGCGAGGTAATCCTCGTCCCACGCGCCGATGCCGACGCCGAGTGTCAGGCGCCCGTTGGCCAGGATGTCTATGGTCGCAAGGTCTTTGGCGAACAGCACCGGGTTGCGCATGGGAAGCGCGACCACGTCGGTCCAGAGCCGCACGCGCTCCGTCATAGCCGCGGCGGCGGCGAGTTGCGGGACGACCGACCAGCTGTCTGGATAGACGAGCCGCTCGTAGGTGGCGAGACCGTCCCAGGGCCCTTCGTCGATCTTGCGATACCACGCAAGCTCCGTCTCGCGACCGTGCGGGAAGAGAGTGGGAAGCCCCATGGTGATGTGCATGCGCGGATCAGGTGTCCCTTCTCGGAGCTGCTGAATGATGCCCTCGCTATTCACGTCCGCTATCGCACCGATGTCCCGGACACCGGAGCATGGGAAAGTGACGTCCACACTCTGATCACTCAGCTCGCTTCGCTCGCAGGTGATCCCGTGGAACGCGGGATCATGGCTGCCGTCGTCTCGGGTCGGTGCCTGTCGTTGAACGACACGATGATGGCAGGGTTTCGAAGCGATCTTCCGCGTTGGATCGGCATGATCGAAAAGGCCGTCGGTCGTGTCGAGGTGAACCCTGACGTTGATCCGGCCATGATGCTCCAAATGATGCTGGCACCGGCTGTCTCCGTGGCGCTCTTCGACGGGCGAGCGCTGACGAGCGAGGAAATCGACGCGCTTGTGACATTGGTGTGCCGCGCAACTGCGCCTGCACAGAGTCGATGACAGGGACGCTAAAACCCCAGAGGATGAGCAAATTTCGCGCGCATGAGTCCACCGATTTCAGCGATTGCCAGGCGACCACGTGCCGTCGCGTCCGACCGCATGAGAAATCCGTGGTACATACCCGGATACCGGGTGACGGTGGTCTGTACGCCGGCGTCGCGCAGGCGCATGGCGTACCGCTCACCCCAGTCCCGGATCGGGTCGCATTCGGCGGTGACGACTATCGCCGGCGGGAGCCCGGCGAGATCACTGGCGTAGGCGGGAACTCGGTACGCGTCGACAGCTGTGTCCGCGCCGGTGTCAGCAAGTGCGTGCATGTATTCGATGTCATCGAGGGAAAGCAGCGGCGCGTCCGAGAGCGCTCTGACCGACGGTGCGTCGAGGTCTCGATCCAGGCCGGGGTACATCAGCACCTGACAGAGGATGGGTGGGCCGCCACGGTCACGCGCCGCGAGCGCCACGGCCGCGGCAAGCGAGCCGCCTGCGCTGTCGCCCGCCACCGCAATACGGGTCGCGTCGAAGCCCAGCCTGGCGGCGTTGTCGGCAACCCAGGTCGTGGCGAAGTATGCATCGTCGAACTGGGCGGGTGGGGGGTTCTCCGGTGCGAGTCTGTAGTCGACGGCGACCACTACCGAGTTGCATGCCGCGGCAAGCATTCTCGCCAACGGCTCGAACGAGTGATTGGAGCCCATCACCATGCCGCCGCCGTGAAAGTAGACCAGCACCGGCACGTGCGCCTCGACTACGGGGCGATATATCCGAAGCGGTAACTGGCCGGCGGGGCCGGCAGCTGTACGGTCCTCGATCTTCGCGATCTCGGGCATCGACTCGGGCAGCGGAGCCGATTCGATGGCGTATCGGATCGCCTCCAACCCCCGTTCACGCATCGGTGGCACGGCGCCGAACGAAGCGATGCGTGTGGCCGCGTCGGGATCGAGCTGCGGAACGGTCATGTCAGTGCTGTGCAGGGTCGAAGCGGCGTTGTGTGCGCAACTTCGGGGGAGTCTGCGAGACAAGCGTATTGGCGCGCTCTGCCATCGCCGATCCGACGTACTCGGGCTGTGTCAACAGGTAGAACCTTCCTTCGGCAGCCTGGTCGAAGACGGTTACGGCGGCGGCCAGGGGGTCCATGGCCTCGGCCTTGATGTCGAGCATGGCCGAGCGCTGTTCCTCGGCCGCCGAGACGTCGCCGTCGTCGACTCCACCGGCTGACTCGAAGATGTTCGACCTGACTGCACCGGGCAGGACCGCCTGCACGTGAATCCGGTCGGCATGCCCGGCCAGTTCGACCTCTAGTCGCAGGCATTCGGTGAGCGCCAACACCGCATGCTTGCTCATGATGTAGGGCGTCTGAAGTGGGACCGCGGCAACCCCGCCGATCGACGAGAGATTCCACACCCATGAGGGAGTGTCGGCCGCGATCATGTGCGGAAGGAAAGCGCGCACCCCGTAGAAGACGCCATTGACGTTGATGTCGACCAGCCGGTCCCAATTCACCACCGGGGTGTCCCATAGGTACCCGAACTGCTCCACGCCTGCGTTGTTGACCAATAGTCGAACCGGGCCCAGTTCGGAACACACCTGCGCGGCAAGATTTTCCAGCGCATCTGCATCGCGCACATCACACACTAGGTCGACTGACCTCGGCAACTCGTCGCGAAGCTTCGCGATGGCGGGGGCATCGATGTCGACCAGCGCTACGGTCATGCCCAGCGCGGCGGCGTGACGTGCCAGACCGGCACCGATTCCATTGCCGGCACCGGTGATGACGGCGACGCCGCCCCCGAAGATTTCGCGCGCGTCCACGCGCTATGAGCCGGCTGCGGCCGTCGCAGCGTTCTTGGCGGCGTGCTCGGAAAAGGGGATGGAGTCCTCGGCGTCGAGGACGACGTTCATCGAGGTGAAAACCAAACCTGTGTCCGCGCGACGGATGCCTACGTCGACCACTCCGCTGGACACCGCGAACGGGATGTTGTTGGTGATCTGGTTGACGAATAGATAGAACCGGACGTTGGTGACGTCCCCGTCGGTGCCGGTGCGGAAGATGCCCGTCGCGTGATGCCGGCACGGGTAAGGGTTCTCGTTGCGATGTTCGATGAGCCAAGCGAGCGTCTCGTCGTGCCCGTGCAACTCGGCGGCGAGCAGGTCCTCGAATGGACAGTTGCCGGAGTCGGATCTGCTCAGGTACTCCATCTCATCGCCGATGCGCGATGCCAATTCGTCGAAATGGCCCTGGTCGTAGTGGTACCAGAAGCCGGCGATGAACTCCTGTGCCTCGGACAACGTGATCGCTTCGCTCATGACAGCCAGTCAACAGCCGGCGCTTGTACTACGGCGCGGAAACGTCCGGTGAGTGGAACGGATTTTCCGCCCCGAATTGCATGCGAAGGTCGCGTTTCAGCAGCTTTCCGCTGGGGTTCTTCGGGAGACTGTCGACGAAGAAGACGTGCTTCGGAGTTTTGTACCCTGCGAGGTGAGCCCGACAGTGCGCGATCAGATCGTCCTCGTCGGCGGTGCCCCCGGTCCGGCTCACGACGGCGGCCACCACGGCCTCGACCCATACCGGGTGCGGAACGCCGAACACCGCGGCTTCCTGCACGCCTGGATGTCGGTACAAGACCTCTTCGACCTCGCGGCTGGCGACGTTTTCCCCGCCCGTCTTGATCATGTCCTTCTTGCGGTCGACGACGTGCAGCAACCCGAACTCGTCGTAGTAACCGAGGTCGCCCGAGTGAAACCATCCACCCCGGAAGGCCTCCGCGGTGCGGAGTGGGTCGTCGAGATAGCCCAACATCAGGTGGGGGCCGCGGTGGGCGATTTCGCCGACCGTGCCTGGGAGCACGGGGTGGTCACTGTCGTCGACGATGGCGGTCTCGACGTTGATGGCAGGCCGGCCCGCAGCGCCTGCGTGGTCGCGCTGGTCCTCGGGCCCCATCGCACTGGCGAGGGGCGCCATCTCCGTCTGCCCGTAGAAATTCCAGAGCGCGAGATCGGGCAGCCGCTCTTGGATTTCGTTCAGCACCTCCGTCGGCATCGCCGATGCTCCGTAATAACCTTTGCGCAGGCTGCTCAGATCGACCTGATCGAAAACGGGGGACCGTAGCAAGGCGATCCAGATTGTCGGTGGTGCAAAGTAATTCGTCACCCGATGGGCTTCGATGCCGCGGAGAACCAGCTCCGGATCAGGCCGGGGAAGGATGATGCTGGTCGCACCGAGGTAGATGTCGGTGGCCAAGAAATTGTCCAGTTGAGCGCAGTGGTACAGCGGCATCGAGTGGATCTCGACGTCGTCGGACGCCATCGACCCGGCGACGATCGTGCTGACGTAGTTCGACACCAGGCTGCGGCTGGAGTGCATCACCCCCTTGGGGCGCGATTCGGTGCCGCTGGTGTACATCAGCCGCAGCAGTTGATCGTCGTGGATGTCGGGGTCCGGCGCTTCGGTCGTGGTCGTCAGCCAGAGCGCGAAGTCATCCCAGCCAGCCGGTGCGCGTTGCTCGCCGGTCGTCAACACCACCTTCGTCGTGACTGTGCCGCCGCGGGTCATCGCGTGTGCCGCGGTCGGAACGAGATCGAAGTCGACGATCAAGCCGCGGACCTGACTGTGACCGAGGATGTAGGCGATCTCCTCGGCGGTGAGCATGAAGTTGACCGGCACGAGCACCACGGCCGCGCGCGCGGTCGCGAATGCCAGCACCGCGTACTGCCAACAGTTTCGGGCCAGCAGCGCGATCCGGTCACCCGCAGTGAATCCGTTGTCTCGCAAAGCCGCCGCGGCACGGTCGACCAGCTCGTCGAACTCTGCAAACGTCAGACGGACGTCGCCGTCGATGATCGCGGTCTTGTCGGGATGGCGGCGCGCCGACCGGCGGGGGATGTCGCCCAATGAGTGGCTGCGAACCTGCATGTCGTGATCCTTAGTCCTTCGGTACCAGCGCAAGATCGCGACCGATGATTTCGCGCATGATCTCCGATGTGCCGCCGTATACCCGGGTCACCCGCGCGTCGATCGCCGAGCGGGCGATGGGGTATTCACGCATGTAGCCGTAGCCACCGAAGAGCTGTTGGCAGGAGTCGAGGCAACGGAACTCCATCTCCGTCGCCCAGAGCTTGGCTTTCGCGGCATCGGTTGCGGATAGCCGCCCTGCATTGAGTTCCATCACGCACCGGTCGATGAACGCCTCGGCGACCGACACCTCGGTGGCCACATCTGCCAGCGCGAAACGAGTGTTCTGCAACGCGCCGATCGGCTTTCCGAATGCGGTGCGCTCACGCACGTAGTCGATGGTCCAGCCCAGCGCTGCGCGGGCCCGCGCCAGACTTCCGACGGCGATCTGCATCCTTTCCTGCGGAAGGTTCTTCATCAAGTGACCGAATCCGTGGCCGACCTCGCCGAGCACGTTGGTCTTGGGGACTTTCACATCAGTGAAGCTGAGCTCCGAAGTGTCCTGGCTGTGCAATCCCAGCTTGTCCAAGTTGCGCCCACGCTCGAAGCCGGGCATACCGCGTTCCAGCACCAGCAGGGTGAGGCCCCGGTGGCGGTCCGGTGATGTACGCACCGCGGTGATGACCACGTCGGCGTTCTGCCCGTTGGTGATGAATGTCTTGGCGCCGTTGACGACGAAGTGATCGCCGGCGTCGACGGCAGACGTACGGATCGCGGCGACATCGGACCCGGTGCCGGGCTCCGTCATGGCGATGGCCGCGATCAGGTCTCCGCTGACGAACCCGGGCAGCCAACGGTCCTGCTGTTCGGGCGTTGTCAGATCGGCGAGGTACGGCAGACAGATGTCGTTGTGGACCGCGAAACTCAGTCCGACCGCGCCGCAGTCGGCGTCCATGAACGCCTCGATCAGGATCTGGTTGTAGCGAAAGTCGCGTACCCCGACCCCGCCGAAGCGTTCATCGGCAGCGAAGCCGAGCAGCCCGACGTGACCGGCCCTGGCGAAGATCTCGCGCGGAACGATGCCGTCGGCTTCCCAGTCTGCGATGTTGGGAGCGACTTCTTTGACCGCGAAATCGCCTGCCAACTCGTTGAAGGCACGGTGGTCAGCGTCGTAGTGCACCCGTTGCATCGCCGAAGCGTAGGCAGGTCGAGCCCATGGGAGCCGATACGTGTCCCGCTGAGTAGACAATCGCATCGCCGGCCCTGCCCAACGCGCCGATACTCGACTGTCGTGACGACCGATGCCGAAACGACGGCTGCCTCGAACGGTGTTGATACGCACGAACTGCGGGCCAACCTGCGCCAGGCTGACCCCGGTGTGCTCGTCGCGGTGCTTGCTCAGCTCACCGGCGATGCATCGGTGATCGATCGGTTCGGGCGGGCGATCTCGCATGTGCCCGACCCACCCGAGCGGGCAGGTGTCACCGACTCCGACACCGCCGAAGCGCTGGTGGACGCCATTGTCGAGGCCCTCGAGAGACCGCGGGCCGACGGTGCGTTGTCCGCTGACGACCCAACGCTGTTCACGCGGCTGCTGCCGGTGGCGTTGGGATCTGAGGTCGACGAGGAGTTTGTCCCACTTCTGCTGGAGCAAGGCGGTTTCCAGCTGTCGCAGCCGACACTGCCGCGTACGGCCCCGATTCCGGACACGATGACGGTCGCGATCGTCGGGGCAGGTCTCGCAGGCATCATCACCGCGCTTGCCGCCGCCGATGCAGGGGTCAACTACCAGATCTTCGATCGCAACTCCGAAGTCGGTGGCACTTGGTTGACGACGACCTATCCCGGCATCGGCGTGGACACGCCGTCGGCGTACTACTCCTTGTCTCGTGAAGTGAACCCGAACTGGACGAGTTACTACCCCCAGGGTGCGGAGTACCAGGCCTACCTGGTAGCGCTCGCGGACAAGTACCGGCTGCGTGAACGGACTCGGTTCGACACCGAAGTCACCGCGTTGTGGTGGGACGACGAGAGATCGCAGTGGCAGGTTCATTCGGTCGACCGGAACGGCCACCGTGACGTCACTTTCGCCAGCGTCGTGGTCACGGCTGCCGGTTACCTCAACCGCCCGCGTTGGCCTGACGTGCCGGGTCGGGAGACGTTCGCGGGTATCAGCGTTCACTCCGCGCAGTGGGATGAGTCGCTGGACCTCACCGGCAAGCGGGTGGCAATTATCGGGGCGGGCTGCACGGCGGTTCAGATCGTCGATGCGTGTGTCGATCAGGTCGAGCGGCTGACTGTGTTCCAACGTCAGCCGCATTGGGTGGCACCGCGCAAACGACCCTCCGATGACGTTCCCGAACATCGGCGCTACCTCGGCCGCCATCTGCCCCATTACGCGAAGTGGCACAGGTTGAAGTCCTACTGGGCCACCTCGGACAACAACTATCCCGTGATCCTGCAGGATCCGGAATGGGCGAAGGACCATCTGTCGATCTCCCCGGCGAACGATGTGCTCCTCACGTTGTGCCAGGACTACATCGACCGGACCTTCGGCGCGGGAAGCGAATTGGCGAAGAAGGTCACACCGGACTTCGCCCCCTACGGCAAGCGCATCATCCGTGACCCAGGGGGTTACTACGCCGCCCTGACGCGTGACCACGTCGACGTGGAGGCCAGTGAGCCGGCGGAGGTGACCGCGAGCGGAATCGTCACCGCGGACGGTCGACACCTCGACCTGGACGTGATCATCTACGCAACCGGATATCACCTGGATTTCCTGTCCACCATCGACATTCGCGGCCGCCGCGGACGCACACTCGCCGACGAATGGGGGGACAGTCCGCGCGCTTACCGCGGTGGCACCGTCCCGGGCTTTCCGAACCTGTTCATCAACTCGGCGCCGAATTACAGCCCAGGCCACGGTGCGGGCGCCAACTTCTCGATGGAGATGATGGCGCACTACGTCATCGAGTGCCTGCAACTGATGGCGCTGCGTGGTGCCACCACGATGGAAGTGACGCGGCGCGCCCATGATGAGTACGTGAGCGGGATCGACGAGGCGATGGCGGGCACCGTCTGGTGTCACACCCCGAACGCGCACACCTACTACCGCTCCGGATCGGGCCGGGTCGTGGTCGCGACGCCGTACCGGCTGGTCGACCTCTGGCACCAGCACCGGGCACCGATCGAAGAGCACTTCGACCTCGCATGAGTCAATTACTGAGCGGAAGAACAGCTCTCGTAACCGGTAGTAGTCGGGGGATCGGGCGGGCGATCGCACAGCGGCTCGCCGCGGAGGGCGCGACGGTCGTGGTGACGGCGCGGTCCTATGAACCGTCGCAGTCCGTGCGCCGGGGATCGACTACCGCAATTCCCGGCACGATCGCCGAAACCATCGAATTGATCGAGGCGGCGGGCGGACAGGCGATCGGAATGGCGGCCGACCTCGAGAACCCCGACGATCGCGACAGCCTCGTGCAGCGAGTGCTCGACAGCACCGGCCGCCTCGACATCCTGGTCAACAACGCGGGTTTCGCCGACTACTCGGTGGTTGAAGACATGTCGCTGGACACCTTCGAACGCACCGTGGAGCACTACCTGCGGGTGCCGTTCCTGCTGACCAAGGCGGCGGTGCCGCACATGCGCAAGCAGGGCGCTGGCTGGATCGTCAACATCGGGTCGGTGACCGGAGTCGCGCCGGTGCGGCCGTACCGCGACTACAACAAGACCTCAGGCGACGTGATCTATGCGTCGATCAAGGCGGCATTGCACCGATTCACCCAGGGCGTCGCAGCTGAACTGCTTGATGCCGATATCGCGGTCAATTGCGTGGGGCCGTCGACTGCGGTACGCACACCCGGTGCGGCCCAGCTGATCCCGGAGAATTTCCCGACCGAGCCGGTGGAGTATCTGGCCGAGACCGTGCTGGCGATGTGTCACCGGCCGGCCGTTGAACGCACCGGTCTGGTCGCGTTCAGCCTGCACTACCCGTGGTCCGCGGAGCTACCGGTGCACAGCCTGGATGGCGCCACGGTACTGCCTCCGCTGGAGCCGCCGGCGACCGCCAACCCGCATATTCTGCCGCTCGGACTCTAGGTCGAATGGCAGAAGCTGTGGCAGACTCGTTCGCGGACAATGACATCCGGACATTCGGGATCGAACCACCGATCGACGTAGGCCCAGTGGATCGGGTGCATCAGGTAGGGCCCCATCAGCCCGTCGACGTCAGTGAATTCCTGTTCGAAGACGTGCGTCCACGGTGATGCGCCGATGGCGGTCTCGACGCGGCTGAGCTGCCAGGAAGTGATGGTGCGCACGTAGCGTGGCAACAACCGCAGGTCGGCTTCGAACCGTTCGACGGTGGCATCGTCGGTATCAGGATCCACTCGCAGAAGCAACGTTCGATAGACCGTGGCTCGCTCGTCGGTATCGGTTTCGCTGGTGACGCCTTCGTATTCGGCTCCGTCGACGTGGCCGATTGCCGGATGGGCGAGCGCGGCGGCGAAACGTTCGGCGACCGCCGTCCAGCCCTCGGAGTTCCGGAACCGCACATTCATCAGGATGTCGCCGCCGTTGCGGGCGCCGGGCAGTGTCGGTCCGACGACAGCATGGTCGGCATCGGAGGTGTCAGCGATGCTCCGCAGTTGCGCGATCAACGACGCTGCCACGGTATCCGACGTCAGATGAATCAGCCGCGTGACGCTAAACATCGCAGAGCCCGTCGACATCGTCGGGAGCCGCGGCGACGCTTCGGGACCGCTCAGCGATGAGTCCGGTGACACCGTTCCACCATTGCCCGACAGTCGCGTCGGGCCGACCCTTCCACGTCATCTCCCACCATGCCTGAGCATCCGGAAGTGTCCAGGTGATCGTGACGGTATTGGTCTGGTCGGTGAACCAGATCGGGGGACTGACGAGTATGTCCCGCAACGACATTCCCCGTTCTCGGGCGCCGGGCGCGTATTCGGTGAGATAGCAGTCGATGAAGTCCTTCGCGCGGCCCGGTTGCGTCACCACCCGGTCGACGACATACACAAGACCATCAGCCATGAACAGCTCCGGCGAAGAGCGCCGCCAGATGCCCGCACACGTCCTTGCGCGCCTGCTGGGCGAGATCCAGCGCCGGCATGGTCATGAACCCGTGGATGGCACCGTCGTAATCGAGGCGCGTCGTCGGGACTCCTGCGCGCTCCAGCGCATCACCGTAGGCGCGTCCCTCGTCCCGCAGCGGATCATGGCCTGCGGTGACGACGATCGCCGAAGCCAGTCCGCGCAGGTCCGCGTTCAGCGGTGCGGCATAAGGATGTTGACGGTCGGCGGCCGACGGGACGTACTGGTCCCAGTACCACTGCAATGCGGGACGCGGGTTGTAGAAGCCCTGCCCGTACCTGCGATACGAATCCGTGTCGAAGTTCGGCGAGATCATCGGGTACAGCAACAGTTGGGCCGCCAGTGCTGGTGCTCCGTGATCACGCGCCATCAATGCCGCGGCGGCCGCGAGGTTGCCACCCGCGCTGTCACCGCCCACGATGATCCGGCTCGCATCGCCACCGAGTGCGTCGGCGTTGCGCGCGGCCCACTGAGCTACCGCGAAAACATCCTCGGCGCCGGCCGGCCACGGGTGTTCCGGCGCAAGTCGATAAGCAACGGAAACCACAACGGCGGGAATCATATTCGTGAACGCGCGACACAGCCCATCGTGACTGTCGAGGTCGCAGAACACGAAACCGCCACCGTGGGCGTAAACCACTGTCGGCACCGGTCCAGACGGCCACGCGGGCCGGTAGATGCGTACCGCGATGTCGCCGGCGGGCCCGCGGACGTGTGCGTCGCGGACCTCACCGACCAGCTCGGGCTCCGCGGCGGGGATAAAACGGGACCGAATCGTCGTGCGGGCCTGCGCTCCGGACATCGTGTGCACGGGCGGGAACCCGGCATCGAGGGCTTCGATGATTCCCGCGATCTGAGGGTCGAGACTCATGCGTACTGCAGCTCGCGGGCCGGTCGTGCCGCACCGCGCAGCGGCCGCGCCTGTTGCAGGGTCGGCGCCACCCGGCGCGGACCATCCTCGACGTCGCGCCAGATGCCCATCGCGGTCATCCGCACCGGCGCCGCGAGCCGCTGGTCGAACGCCATCCGGTTCATGGGACCGCATACGGACACCGCGGCGACCGCTTCACCGGGAGCGCCGATCGGCGCTGCGACACAACCGAATCCGGGTACCGACTCCTCGCGGTCGAATGCGACGCCGCGGCCGCGGACGTTGGCCAGCTCGGCCCTCAACTGCGCGGGTGTGCTGATCGAGAACTTCGTCTTGCGGGTGGCCAGGTCGACGACGTCGGCCTCGCTGTTGTAGGCCAACATCGCCTTGCCGACCGCCGCGCAGTGCGCGGGCTGGCGTCCGCCGACGCGGGTGGGGATGGCCGCGACCATATGGTCGCCGATCTTCTCGAGGTACACGACGTCGGAGCCGTCCAACACCGCGAGGTGGACCACGAGGCCCGTCGCACGGTGCAGATCGTGCAGCAAGGGGATCGCCGCGCGATGCAGCCGGTCCTGGTGCACGGCGAGCGAACCGAGCTCAACCAGCCGCATCCCGAGCTCGTAGTCGCGTCCGTTGCGGCGCAGCCAGCGCAGCGCCACCAAGCGCTCGAGCATCCGATGCGCCGACGACCGGGGAAGGCCGGTGCGCCGCACGATCTGCGCCAAGGTGAGGCGTCCCGGCCCGTCGAAGGCGTCCAACACGAGCGACACCCGATCGATTACAGCACTCGGGGTTTCGACGGCCATGGTCATGACGCCTCCTCGCGTATATGACTAATAGGAATATGCCTATTTGTAGCATATGAATGTGGGCGCTGTCACACAATGTGAGTCGGCGAGTCCGGTGTTGCGCGCAATGAAGCTGTGAACAGGTCTTTTGCGACAGCGGACCAGAGTCTTGTTTTGAAAGATTACGTGTGTGATTCTTTTGCGACCCGCTCGAACCAACAGAAGGGCTCGTCATATGGCATTCGATCGCGACGATTTCGACGTTTTCTGGCAGAAGTGGCTCGAGATCAATTGGGAAGCCGAGCGCACCGGCGACTGGGGCATCATGGCCGACTTCTACGAAGAAGACGCGACCTATGGCTACACCTACGCCGCCAACGACCAGTACATGAACGTCGGACGCGAAGAGATCCGCGCCGGGGTGCTGGGTCTGGAAATGCTTGGCTTTCAAGGCTGGATCTACCCGTATCAGTCCGTCATCTTCGATG
>Ga0075363_100000196_pt1 | contig 16400 bp, 6 predicted proteins | sample EndMetdeltDD1763_FD_71470 | JGI IMG/M metagenome (GOLD analysis project Ga0075363, IMG submission 71470) | Populus endosphere microbial communities from Tennessee, USA - Endosphere MetaG P. deltoides DD176-3 | ecosystem: Host-associated > Plants > Roots > Endosphere | place: USA: Tennessee...
GAAAAGATTCACCAGCTCTATCGATTATCAAATCCCTGTACCTTTGTGAAAGACATCGCATGGAATAGCTTACACGGGAACGGGGAAAGGTAGAAACTCAGATTCAAAATAGAAGTTCCTGAGCTAGAAGGAATGGGGTCAGGGGTGGAGACTGACTGCCAAGGAGCGTAGCAGCTCGACCAGAGGGAGAGGAGTGAAGCTGCTTGACCGAATAAGTGAAAGAGCGAACCGCAACTAGACCTGATAAAACAGCAGCTTTCAGGCATCCGGAGGTCTTAGATAGAAGATGAGCCGACAGTAGGACTCTCTGAAAGCTTCAAGTGTAGCATCGTAGATTACTAGCTGCTAAGAAAGACTATCCGGTAAATGGATATTGGGTTGATCCCCATTCCTGACAAGCCAATCGATTGGTAGATCCTAATTATCTGGTTGAGGAAGCACCTTTCAGTTAATAAATCCTCAATTCGAAGTGGTGAGTCAGTCTTTGATTCCACGGCAGAGTCAGTGGTAGTTCCTCTTTCTACGACACCTAGGGATCACAGCCCTCAACCATGGGCATGGTAAAAAACAAATATCAATTTGTTTACAGTAATATCAGGAAAATAAGAGAATTTTTTATTCAAAAAGCGTACTTGGCAGTACCCAATGTGGCGTGACTAGCCGCCTACCGTTTCGCACTCGCCTTCTATAAATATGGCTAGAAAATCATCATACCAGAGAGAGAGAAATGACATAATCAACCGGAAAAACCCCCTTTTTTTGGGGGGAAGCCGCTGTAATGCTCACCTTTTCTTACGCAACTAATCCTTCCTTCGCTGCAAATGGCTGAGCTACCGCACTATGTTACTTCCATTGATTAAACAACACAACTAGCACTAGAGCCAGTATAGATAAATAAATAATAAACAAGTTCCGCTGCCATATTTTATTTCATTTTTTTCTCCGGATCAAAGCATGTATCAAAGGGCCTTGGATTGCCCCATCAACGGCAGACCGTCAGATTTCTTCAAGGTGAGTCGTGGACTCAGGTAAGGATGCCCACTGTCCCCCTACTTGTTCACATTCTTATCACAGATTCTATCAGCAAGTATCTGTGGTCTAAGCCTAGGCCAATCAACAAGTGTGAAAAAGCCCCAAATGTTCAAGCAATCAACCACGGACAGTAAGCAGATGACATCATTCTCATGGGGGAAGCGAGCGAGTCTGAGGCTAGGTTCTTTAGGCTAGAATTTCTGTGATGTAGTAAAATAAGAAAGAGCAAGGTTTTATCCCGCAACTCATAGGAAACTATATGGTTCGGCAAGCAAATTTTTGACTCTAAGGAACCGATCCAGCACCTTGGAATCCCCATTCATTATAAGGAGAAAAATCGGGAGATTCGAAGAAAGATTCACTTTGGTCCAAGAGATAGAAGGTTGTCCTTAGCAGGAAATCACGCTAATCAAATCGACTCTAACATGCCAGTCTACAGAGCTTCCCTGAAAAACTAGCGATTCCCTATTCCCAAAGGAAAGGCCAGAAGAATAAAATAAGATGATCAGGAAATGACTCTGGGTGGGAAGTCAGTGCTCACTCCTTTTGATTGGAGTGAGCACTGGCTTCGAAGACTCCCGGGCGGAGGCTAGCCTCACACACGAATACAAGAAGACAGCAAACAACTCAAGGGAAGAAGCTAGCACCGACTCTAAAGCTAGGACGGAATGCTTTCGGGGCTGCTTACCGAATCCTTACCACAACCGGAAAACGAGTTACTCGCTCAGGAAAATCAGCACTGATGAGCTTCTTTCCCTCATCCTCGATCTGTTGACCTAACTCAGGGCGATACCTTCGGTTGGGTTTTTAACTGGCTTTTTGCTCCTTGTGATGAAAAAGCAGTGCATGGCTATTTCTGGATCCAATCCTGGCATCTCTGAATATGTCGATGCAAGCTCTAAACTGCTTGAGCAACCCAATCAATAGTTATTTTCTGGTGCTGGTAAAGATTTTTAGTAATAAAGGTAGGTTGAGGGTCATCATGTGTGCCCAGATTGGCCTACTCGAGCTCATTAATTGTGGGCTGGCCTCCATATTCTTTTCCGAAAGGAGCTGGACTGAAGCCTATTTCCTCTACGTCTTCTTCTTGTGCACCATCTGGGTAATAGTCTGAGGTTTCTTCATTTGAATAATGCTTTTCATAGATAAGTTCTTTTTATCTGGAAGAATACTCTGATGGGGAAGTATAATAACTGCTACAATCTTCTTAAAAAAAGAAAAAGGCATGCGAAACCGAGAAGGAAGTTCCTTATTCACTATATCCTGTGTGAAAGAGCCAAATTTCTTTTTTTAGCGTAGCGTAGAGAGAGGACTTTCGGGTGAACGAACGATTTCAGATGCAGCGACCATGGCCTGATTTTACGTAGTTCCGTATATTGATTCTGACGAGTGAATTTCATCCATTTACTGAGAAAGGAGAGGAACCTACCTATCAGAAGAGGTTTTAACTAGAATACGAACTTCATAAGAGGATGCCCTATTATATTAGAGATATAGGTTTGGGAAAATGGGGTTTTGACCTAGTAGGGGTGTTCTGCATTTTTTGATGTAGGTTGGAGTAAGAATTTTGTGTCGAAACGAAAGTCTCATCTGAGAATTCCAGTCGATGATGGGAGTTCCTCGCCTCTGGATGATGGTTTTTTTATCTTCATCTCTTGCATGGGTTGATTCACTGTAATAGGTTTGGTCATCTACTCTGTATTAATGGAATTGAAGGAGGGTCTAGGTATCTCTACGGCAGAGATAGAATGGATCTTTGGGATCGAATCTGCACAAGACCTAAATGACTTCTTTTTTGAATCTTTTTCAACAATGAAGAATCCGGGGTTTTCTTTCTTTTACAGTCAAATTACGGTTGAGGATGTGTCGAAAAAGCGATCAATGGATCTTCGGTTGCTTCATGGGGTTGCGTACGGGCATCCGTGGTTCGCTAGATGGGGGTACAGATTCTGCCATGGAAGCTTTGGAGTGACCGAAAACAATTACGACAGAGCAATCGACATTCTTAGTTCATAATAAGATCATCCAAGATTTCAGTAACACGAACCGATGCAGAGAAATCAAGCAAGCCATTCGTTATTACGAAGATTTGAGTGAGACCCAATTGATCACAATCAGAGATCTTCTCAGAGTCATGCTTACTCTCAAATCCCCAGCTCCTGCGCAGAGGAAATCGATCATGGCTACCGCTGTTTCTTCTTCTACTTCTTCAAGACTTTCAACCAGAAGAGCCCTGCAAAACAAGCATCTTCATCTTGTGAGAGAAAAATCGGTGAAATTTCACTACTGCAATCGCTAATATGGATAGCGGATGGCCTGCAAGAAGATTCGAATATGCAGCACAAATCATTCTTAATGCATTGAAAGAAAAGAAAGAAAACAAGTTTAGCCATGGCGGGATGAGTCGGCAGGAAGTGCGAGACGCAGCTCGGCTGCACATTGGTGATACGGGTTTGCTCGACTATGTGCTGAAATCAATGAACAATGTAATCGTTGGAAGTCACATTGTCTGTCGTGCTGTGAACCCATCCACTCGGGTTTTGGAATACACGATTCATGAGCTTGGTAATCGTGTTCTGATCAATGAACCGGAACCTGAAATAGTTCCTGAGCCACTTCCAGTACCTGCTCTAGTGCCTGGGGCTGATGTTTACAGTGATGTCGTCTACTTGTATACAAATGTACTACTATTGTATTGGGTTACCCGGAATCAAAATTGGTTGAGTTGGCGACTCGGGAAATTTTGGACAGCAAGCAGTGAAGGAGTGACCTTTTAAGGATGAAGATGATCAATTTCTGAGATTCATTTGCCGATTGATGCCAAGTTCAAGAGAGCTAAAATATGAGTTGACGAGGGAGCCTGGTGAGCTTATAGTGGTTCCACCCTATGCTACAGTTGGTGAGCTGAAGGAAGCAGTACAGAGTGCAATGAGGGATACTTACTTTCTTATGGAACAGTTTGTGGTAACTGATATTGAAGACATGGAGGGAATGGAGGATGAGGTTTTTATTCCTGCCCTTATTAGATTAGCACCCTGTCGATCGATGCCCCTACGTCCACCAGGGGAAGACCCAAACCCGACTTTAGCAATAGCTGCTGGAGAAAGAAGCGACTCACCCAGAGGGAAGAGAAAACTAGGCTCTTACGCAATTAGTAGGGAACAGAGGAGCAACCTACTCTTACCTTTAGGACCGACCAATAACAACCTATTCTCTTACACAATCATTTCTGTACTCAGATATGCTCCTACTAGCAGAGGAATGACTCTAGTTATGCCTTTATTTAGGATTTAGGAAGGCATGGGATAAGGGCTGCCCTTTCCTTCTAGCTAGGTTCTTTCTTATTTACAGTCGGATGGCACCCCGGGCAAGTGAGAGAATCTATTTCCCTTAGGTTTAGGATTTATGTTGACTTCCTCTAGTAGCTAGTTTAGAGTTCCTCTCCTAGCTGCTAGCTGTCTTCTTTCCTAGTAGCTCGGTTCTTAGGTAGCTTCCTATCCTATTAGCTCCTAGCTCTCTTCTTCTAGCTAGGTAGCTAGTGCTTAGCCAACCCTTACTTATCTATTGCCATCCGCCGCCCTTTATTCGAATGGTGGTTTCCGCTTCCTTCTCCATACCATAGAAAAAGGGCTTTCCTACTCTGCTTCTGATTTTTCGGATTATTAGGAAAGAGTTGATCCACTACTTGAAAGTGAAACCACTAATTGAAAGCACTGGCCGTCCTACAGAAATCCTTGCTTTTAACCAGCTTTCCCAATCAATCAATTCTAGAAGATGCCTAGTCATTGATCGAGCTTACAAGCAAGGAACGAAGTTCTCAGTCCATGGTTCCTTGTCTTCATTCCTGGAATGAGAAATGCAGCTGTGTTGGATCGTGACCTCCCGTAACTAAGATGGAAAGGGAACTTGCTTTCCTGTGTCGGATGGAAAGGAACTCTCACTCGGAATGGAATGCCAACAAATAGCCGAATTGGCTTGGCTATGTTCTTTTTACCGGTAAGTGGTTTGAGGAAACCAAGCAGGCAATGAACTGGCCAGGCAGTCAAATAGAAAAGGATCCTCCCCTTTGTCTTGCCATGGATTCGAACTGAAAGTCCCGGATTCGCAGCTCAAGAGGAACGAGTGACCAGAAGGAGAGGAGGGAGGCGTGTTCTCGGTTAGAAAGAGAGTTTCCTAGGTTGACAGGGATGCCCCTAGATGCCACTAAGAGGTACTTTCCTAAATGAAGTGGTCCAGGACTCTAAGTAGTGGTTCCTGCCTTGAGTGGAAGACTGCACTTGAGAATCTCTAGGGAGAGGAGAGTCCTGTGTTTTATCATAGAAAGATCTCTCAGCCTTTTGGATTGCTATGAAAGATGGGGCTGGTATGGTCACCAAGGTAAGGTCTAGGGCTGTTCCCGACGGTTCTTTCGAGTGAACGGTAAGGCTAATGGTACTACTAGTCAACTACACTAGCGGACTATTTATGCGCTGACTGAACTTGCTTCGTAGTGTCTCAAAAGCCTTTCTTCATAACCTTTTCCAGGACTTGAAAAGGGCTGCCTTCGACAATCCAATCATAAGGAAGGAGAGATTCACTAGATGGGATAGAATGTAGTGATGAAGCGAGTTCCTCTGCAGCTATTCCTTCTGCCTTTTCTGAAGTGACAGAATAGCCAAATGAATTGGCCTCCCCTCCTAGTTTTTGGGAGTGGATTTACTAAAAGGCTTATGAGTCTCATTTCCCTCATCTTGAGCTGAGGTAAGTAAAGTAAAAAAAAGATTATAAGATCTAGAAGGCCAAAAGCTATTGATATGGATACGGACCCGATTAGAGGTTTCCGAGGAATGCATCTTACAAGGGCCTGGTACATGAGACTACAAGAAAATGTTCCCCACAAGTTAGAGTAGTTTTGTCCTTTAGTTTGAATGCTAGTTCCGAATCATGCAAGCGATCGAATAGGTTCCTTTCTTTCATACGAGCGAATAGCTTGCAGCAGGACATTTAGAAGGCACTCACTGAAGGAATGAAGGATAGGCTTTTTTATCTAGGTCCTGCCCTATAGGTGGATACAGACTCAGAGTCAAGACCAGTGACAGCTACTATGGACATGAAAATCTCTATCTCGCCTGCGAATCCGTGGCTAGTCATTCCCACCTTCATAGCATAGGAAAGATCGCCCAGTCCGGATCGAATCTAACGGCTATGTGCGGATCGCCTTTCGCTGAGCCGGTTGTGAGATCGATCCCTTCGACTAGGAATTCCGACAACATAAAAGATCGCCTTGCCTTTGTCGGATGGGGATTGGTTACATGTCCTGTTCATTCTGCTTTAGCGCGCTATGGTGAGTCCACTACTGAGTGAGAATTTGTGAGACTCCGAGAAGTGAAAGAGGGCTTTTGCATCCCTATACGACTTTTTTCTTCTTTGCTCATCAAAGGAAAGGGGATTGGAAAAAGCGTAAACTCTGGAGGCCGCCGAGGGTTAGGTTCGTAGCAACTAAAGAGGTTTGCAAGGTACAAACAAAGGTCTGGTTTAGACTACAAAGAAAATTCGGGCCTATCTAACTTACTGTTAGCTAGCTTTGCCACAGCAGTACTCCTACTTCCAGATCCAGAAAGATTTTAAACAGCAACATGAAAGTCTGTCCTTTTGGCATCAATGACGATTTCCTTCATATAAGCACATTGACATCGTGAAACTTGTTAAAAACCCCGTCAAATTGGCTGTGAGTCCATTTCCCTTCTACGGAGATCGAAAAAAAAAAAAAAGGGATCCCCCCGTCGCCTTTGAGAGCAGTCCAATACCAGTGGATTCATTAGCAATGGTAGGAGGAAAAAATCCACTACGCTTTGAGCCAGTTATTCATTCTTTAAGGCCGGGAGCCGGGAACTCAAAAAGTATCCATCTGGATGGTTCCTTGCCCACTTCTCTTCCGAAAAAACTTCCAACAACGTGCCATACCATAAGGGCTAAGATCGCTTATTTTCAATAGCTGCGGTTTGTATTGCTCCTCTTTTGGAGATAGGGATTCTTTCTTTTGAGTCACGTTTCCTCCACTTGGGAAAATGGGCTTACTCTTTCCTTCCGTCTAGCCCTTGGTACTCTGCATCTTCAGGTAGAATGAATTTTCTTGCAAGAAAGGGTGGAGACTCTATACATCGATGTGGGTCACTTTGTCTTGTGTCGCTCTACGATCTTGTTAAGAATAAGAGGTCACAATTCCGGAAAGCGAACCTAGCCCCATTAATCCATAACTTCCTTCGTTTGGTATCGAGATCGTCGAGTAAGCTACTTATAACTTGATGGGGATAGCCAGATTTCTAGACTAGAAGGGAGAGTTTATTCCCATCTGAAGGTCCACGTCTAGGAGAGCACCTCTTTCTTTTTCTGGCTTAGTCGTGAAAAGAGAAAAGAAGAGTGCAACGAGCTCCTAAGCCCAGGGGCATTCATCCTATGTTGACTTCACGGCATAAGGTCTCATCACAACAAGGGTAGGAAAGTAGGCTATGAGTAGATCCCGTGATCAACAGAAAGAGCCCTTCCTCTAGTTCTAGTAGCTAGGGAGCTTGAAAACAGACGGTTTAGAATTTTTGTGTCAGGTGCAGCCTAGAAGAAGCTGCAAGAGAATCTATCCCCTTCTTCCCGGAAGTGACATATTCAAAGGAAACTTCCTAAGGCCAAGCAGAGATTAAGATACCCACGAGCAGATGTTCTCGAAGAGGCAGGGCAGCTATTGAATCCCCTGTTTCGGAATAGAATAGGCAGCTAGATAAGACGCCCTCCCCTCTGACTCTTGATGACGAATAGTTTGTGCAAGATTTTTCCTTACCTTAGCATCTGGGTACTGCTGTACGTCTTTAAGCCTATTATATACCTACATTGACAGACATTGAGTAGGAAAGAGGAAATCTCTTTTTTGCCTATCAGCTTTTGCTGGAATAACCGGTCTTTTAAAGAAGACTGATCTCGAATCCCTATCCCTAGAATCAGCTCTTAGTCTGAGTTTCGGGTTTTCAGGAATTGAATCATCAACTGTGCCCCTACGGCTTCTGCAGCCTTCTTTTCAGACTTGGATTTCTGGACAGCAGACACCCATTGATCAGCAGGTGGAATGGGGACCTTAACCATCCTAGGTTTCTATGGAAAGTTAGGCATCTTCCGCAGGCTTTAGATCGTCTCACTTGGAGGATATGAAAGACTTATTATTCATAGAAGCTTCAATTTCTCTATCCGTGACGGTAGACCTCTGTAACAGGATACTCTGGTACACTGCGAAAATTCTTCGACATCCGGTGGTTTGTACCTTTTAAATTAAAATCCTAAAACAATGATTATTGAGTTGGAGCCTCCTCCTCTTACCTTGTTTCAAAGCTAGCGCCCCTGCTCTTTCTATGAGTTGGCTACTATGTCTGTTGTACGCTCTCTTTCTCTTCACACCTGGCCACCCCTAGTTTAGTTCCTTTCTGCTTGCTACGGCCTGTTTGGTGTGGTTTGTTACCCACTTACACCATCCTTTCTTATTGGCGTTAGATAAGTCTCATTTTTGAATCCCATATCCCATAGGGGAGGGAGGGTTTCACACTTGATACGATAATCTAATCATCTATTTACATAAAGAAAAGTTCCGGGAAGAAATCCACGCTCCGGACAAGCACACGGGTACTAATAGAAGCCCTAATAACGTGGAACCACATGATGAAAGGAGGAAGGTTATGGAAGCCATGCTGCAACCAACATACCTTCTGGCTACGAACAAGCCAAGGCTCGTTCAGTTTGCTCACCTAGCACGCACCACCGAGCGCGCAGATCCTATGCGCGTCACTTCCTGCCTCGGAACAGAAGCAAGGCAAGCTCTAGCAGTTGGAGAAAGGGCAGGAAAAAGAAAAAGGTGTGTGAATGAAAGCATAAATGCGAGTTAAAGAGTAAGAAAACAATGTCTCAGACAAGAGCCTAGAGAGCAACTCAATCGCCACCACACAAGGCCATTATGGCAATTATACCTGCTCTGTGCTTGCTGCTAGATTTTGATACTTCTAGCGATGCCCAACTTTTAAAACTAAGTCTAAGGTCCTGAGGAGCTCTACTACCTTAATTTACTGAATGTGAATGTCCAACCATCGGCTAAAGCCCTTCGGGCCATACGCTAAATTCGCTACTGACGAAAGCGAAACAATAACAATCGATGTTGTCTCTTTACTAACAGACCTGTATTACAAGCTCTTCTTCCGGTACGTTCGGTACGTATGATGGGAAAAGATATCCTTTGTTTAGGATCAACTAGAAGATTTTCTCCCACCGTGAGCTCGGTCATTGGCTGTCCTCCGTGATCGATTAGACTATGGCGAATCGCTTGTGTATTGGTCTTTGGGAAAGTGTAAGACGCTATTGCTCGCAACTGGGTCTCACGCGGTCTGTCGGTCTAACAAAGAAGGTGACTCGAATTGCTTCTCTTGTCCGATCGGAAACTGGTATTCTTTTTATGGTGTAAGGGTCAGAAAGAGCTCCCTTTGGGGAATAGAGAATCGATCCTCAAATGAAAGTAGAGGGGAAAATGCCAACCGTCGCCTTCTCAGCTCCTTACACAGTATCCTCCGAGACACGTTGACTACATTCGAGTAGGCATGCCAAGAGCAGTTTCAAGTTATTGACCCTGAACAAAAAGATCCGTAACAAAGAAAGGGTCATAAAAGGTTTCCTATCTAATTATTCCAATTTTGATGACGAAGGAGGCTTGCCCTCAAGAACGTTACTCTACCTACCCATTTTCTTCCTGATCTTAGTCTCGTTGTCTGGCCCAGCGGAGAATGAAAAGGGAGAAACTTTCGCACTTCTTTACTTTAGTAGCAGTAGCTAGAACCATACCGCTTTGAAGAGAGCGCTGGGCTTGGTCTCTCTTTCTAATTCTGCGGCTTGCTTAGATTTTTTGTTGCCTTGTGTGTGTGCTCTTGCAAGTAGCTAAGTGTAAAGGGAAATTACTCTGCTGCGGCGGACCGACAGCTTATAGACTCGTTACGCAACACGACTTTGGCACGACGCTTGATGACTTGAGGAAAAAGACCTGACTTGGTATCAGAGCACGGTTTCTTTCAAAGATCAAGTCATGGCTAGTGGAAATCCTGAGGCCTCTAGTATAGAGGAGACCAAATGGGAAAGCATTATGGAACGCACGGAGCAGATCGTCGAAGCAGATGGAGTGCCTAAACCTAACTCGAAATATCTTAAAAAGAGAAGTCAGAGCAATTGGCCCTTGCCAACCCTCTCTCGTCTGGGTTTTTTCTCGGTCATGCTCATATATAGGTCTTATTCGCCCTTATTCCTACTCTAACAAAGAAAATCTGTCCCCATGAATTCATTCCTAGTCGAAGGCAATCCCAGTCGTTTCGTACATTACATAGGCATATAGGCAGCTAACCTTCCAATGGCAGTAGATCAGTCAAGGGTGGTCTCAGTCATGGGATCAAGGCCAAGAAAGACGGAGGTTCAATGGGATCCGTTCTCTTTGATTGCCCTTATTTGTCTATTGACTTGATGTTCTTCGTCTCAAACAAAAGAAAGAGTTCTCTCCTTGAGCTCTGCCATCTTCCTTTTTCTACTCTCTGCACTAGTCGTATCGACTAGTACGGTCAACTACTCAAAATGAGGAGCTTATTAGCTGTACTTACACCTGATCTACCTTTCGGAATCACTAGCCAAAGCAGCTAGCCAAGTGGGGCAAGCAGAAAGATACCTATTGATCATTCGCTTAGGAACCGCTTTGCGCTGCCAGGCGGATTCAGACTCCTTCATTCACTCGAGGATCCAATAGGAGGCAATAGAACGGTGCTTCAATCTATAGCTAAACCAACTTCCGATCTAGTGGAACCGGCGTTCTCTCCATAAGCAATTTCTCGACTCATTCAAAAAAGGTTGAAGCACCCGTTTGATGGAATGAGTTTGGTGCTCAGTGGAAGGGATTGACCTAACATGTGATAAGCTAGATGAAAGGTAAGTTCCAACCCGGATTCCCGAACAAGGAAAGCAGACAGATCTAGTCAGTACGTCCAAGCGAATACAATAAGGTTGGCCCTAGCTGCAGATTCTGATTCCATTGGATTCCCGAAGCTTGATATGGGTTCAAATCCAATTCGTGAGAAAGGAAATAGTTTGAATAACCCCAGGATGGATTGAATTCATGCTCCCTCTTCCAGGTCGAGTCTGAAGCCATCTCTGACGGAGACAGTCTGCCAAGTGAGCGCGAAGGTAAGACCATAGAAACGAAAGGGATCCGCACGGGACCAGATAGGCCGAGGGTTAGAAGGCCGCCGCCTTATCCAAAAAGTTGCCCTTCTGAGGCTAACCCGTCATACCCCTGCGCAAAAGAACGAAAACGGGAGAAGCAGGCAAAGAAAATTTTTCTCAAAGAACGACTCTCTAAAGTCGGGGATTTCGATGAAAGCAAGGTAGACGCTATCTTTGACATGTTGATCGCTAACGGTCAGCTGACTCTACCTCCGTGTAAGCGACCCGCCGAGATCGATAAAGTTGAAGATTCCAACTACTGTCGGTCCCACAGGTCGTGGGACATACACTAAGACAGTCTTTTCTCTTTAAGAGCTGGTGCAAGAAGGCCTCCGGACAAAGGCCTCCATACTAAGAGAGGAAGAAAAGACTACTACTAAAAGTCTTTCCCACTCTTAAGTGGACTGGGCGGGATCGACAGAAGAGCAAAGAGAACGTGATCTAAAATTTCCACTCCTTCTAAAAAACCAAGTACGGCATTAGCAATGGAAGAGCTTAGTTAGAATGGGCTTACGACTGGAACTACAACCCCTCGAACTGGCTCGATAAAGTCTGGGAGTAAGCTGGCTAGGGATTTTTATATTTACTGAAAATGCACCGAAGGGCCATTGAAACTATATAGCTTTCTATATAGGTATAGGCTGCAGGCAACTCCCCTGGGACCGCCATAGAATCATATGCAGGGCTATCAGAGTCCAGGAAATGCATGGCAGGGAACTTATATAGGCATTTTCCTAAGCAACTGATCTAACTTCCACTGCTTATCTATAGTCTTCCACGTCCATAGGATTCTACGGCTTAGCCATAGGAAAGAAAAGGTTATGCATACGAAAATTTAGGGAAAGGAAAGGGCGTCAGCCTAGCACTCCAACAGTATGGGCTTCTTTCTCCCACTAGATAGCTAGCAGAAAGAATGGCAGGACGAAAGAAAGGCTTAGGATAGCTCATGACAGGGAGAGGTTGAATGAAAGGAAAGCAATTACAACTTCTGGCTCGCAAGAAAGGCGAATAACTGCAATTGAATCGACATAGACGGACTTATAAACTTAGCACAGCGCTTACCTTAAAACTTTATATGCTGTAAAAAATACCTGAGCCTGTAACGAACTCCTACCTTCAAAAGGAAATGACTCCCTCCAAGAAGCACTGAAAGTAGATCGCTGCAAACTGGTCCATGGGGTTAGCTTATCACTGCAACTCCACTTGCTTTTATAGCCCGCTGCTTGCGCTTAAAAGGTACTCTTGGCTAGAGGCCTAGAACCTCTCCTCTTGCTTGCCTTAGATTAGAGCTGCAATTGGCTAAAAGGAAATTCCAACTGTAAAGAAAGGGCTCTCCCACTAGATCGTGAAGCGACGGTAATGCAACTACTGAGACTTCCACGTGAACCGCAGGGAAGACTGAAGAAATCCCAGGGACTTACATTCCAACTAAAAACAACCAGGAAGGTAAAAACAAGGAAAGCAGCGCCTAGGGAACCTGACTATGGAAAGGATCCCGTATTGGCTCCACCGCTATAGTTAGGTAGCATAATAATCAAAGCGAAGGCGAGCCCTGGAACGGAGAAGCGATTCTAAAAGAGCAGGTCAGGTCCTAACCCTTCCCTTCAAGCATGAAGTGAGGAAAATATCTCTCCACGAAAAGAAAATCCAATCAAATCATATATCACTTGATACCGTTACCAAAGAGGTCTACCCTTGTATACTCTCTTAAAATAAAATGGATACCCTTCCCGTACTCGGACTGAGACTAGTGAAAGAATGGGGAAGGCAATGAAATTCTTAAGATACGAACGGGAAAGATGTGAAGCACAAAAGTAGCTGCTATCGAATGCCCTTCTTCCCCGGCTGACTTCCACCTATTACCAAGAAAGAGAATCATGCCTTTTTGATGACAAGAAATCCTTAAATGAAAGCAAAATCGTGGATCCAAAAATCCGTTATCTCCTCGTGCAGCTTCTGGGCTAAAATCCAATCTTTTAAGTGAGAAAGTCGTTATCAATACAATTATGCCGCCGAATACAATCACTTTGAAGAAGTCGCAAGTGCGGGTTCAAATGGTAAGTACGAAACACTCAATGGAGAATAGGGATCGCTATGCCGAAGAAAAGAGAGAGGTTGCACCAGGAGAAGATAAGGTCATACCAAGGGCTTTCTATAATTTAAATCAATGATTTTGCTTTGAAAGGAATGTATCCAGCCTAAACGCAAAGACGGGCCTATCCTATCCTATAGGCAGAAGCTACCTATCCGACTAGTAGAAAGCGTGAGGAGGAAGACTTCTATTCGGCCCCCCTTGGCTACGAAACCAGGCTGTGATCCGCATCGAGAAAGAAATGTATTCATGCATCTCTTTAGTTCGAATGCTGGATTTCTTTACTTAGAAATAGAGAATTCTGATTCTAAAATCCATTCTCTCACCAACATATATGCTATACCCAAAGCGCTGAAAAGGGCTGATTCTCGCCATCTAGGAATAAAGAACCGGTATCTTCAATGAAAGCTATCCATCGCTCACCCCCTCTCTCATCATAACCTATTTCAGATGTACCCGTCGCTCCTGGGATTCGACTTTCCTTCTGAGGATGGAGAGAAGGCGTTTGGAGATGGCACCGGGCTCCTGCCTAGCTTCCTGAACCCAATCTGAGCTTCCAATGCGAGGTTTGGGAATACTACCTGACGAGTACCCGTTGACTTTCAATGTCGATTTCTATATGTCTACTCCCGCGCATACTCCTTGAATATGAGGCAATGCCAATTGTTGAAATGCCATCAGATGAAGGAAACTCTGTATCTGTAGATCATGTAATTCCTGCGCCTACTAAAGCCAATAAATATACCAAATCTTACTACCGCTAGCTCCATTAAGTCTGCCAGTCTGCATCAGATTATCTCAATGAATAGCCATCATCCCGACTCGAGAGATCATTGTTGTGCTTCTGATGGCGTCGTTTCACTTCACTTGGACACCGAATTTCTAATACATTCTTCACTGATCCAAAAATGGGGCACGAAATAACGGACCTTTTAAACTGGCATCTTATCATTTTACTTTTCTCTTCCTAGGTTTCCGGATTCCTAGTCTAGAACTAGAAGAGAAGTTTCCTTCCTCAACTCAATCGAGGACTTCCTAGAGGATCGATGTAATTGAGCTCGACTGAAAGGAACGAAAGCAAAGAGAATGGAATATGGAATCCGGGTGGGATTGGATTGTTCTGAAACTCAATCCTATACTTACCTTGAGTGCTGCCTCTCAACAACTGGCCCTAGGCTTTCCTAATAAATACTCCTCTTCTCTTACTAAGTCGAAGCCAGGGATTGTTTAATACTTCTTAACACGTGGAACACTAACTTTAAGTCGTATTTTTTTTCTACCTTCACCTCACTTCTCGCGACCTTCTCTTAGTTCATCCAGGATCTCAGTCTTCTTTCTCTGCTAGTTGTTCAACCGGTGTGGTGTTAAGGTTTGGTCCTTGATTAAAGAGAGTTGCTCCGCGAACTCTTCTTCGTCCTGCTAAAGCACTACTTGCCCAAGAAAGGGCTTATGCGATAGTACTAAAGCAGTCTAGCTTTCCAGCAGTCTTTTCAAGAAGAAAGTCACACCGCTACTACTATTCTAACAGCTACCGATTCTCACCCGGGTCACTTCACTCCGCCTTCAGTCTTAGAACGTGCCAATTTAATGGGCGCAGGGGCACTGGACTGACCTCAACAAGAAGAAAGAGTGGTGCTCAAGAACTAAGGATGTGGTTCATTACGCTTTTGTTATTACAGCCAGCTAAGGTATCATCAAACTCTCGATGGATTCTATATTCTATATATAATAAGTGGTGGAGTTTCAACTCCCTTTCTCCGTGACTCAAGTGACTACGGTACTCCGCATCAATGTGATGAGAAAGCAGAAGGGAAGGTCGTCGTCGTCATAGGAGGCTCAGATAGAAAAACAAGCGGGTGGTCTTTGTGCTATCAGCCTTTCGACAATATGTTTCATAAAGAAAGAGGATGGTGTAAAAAAGGTGGTCTAAATAGGAAATTTTTTGGGTTTTTCCGCACCATATTTAGACCACCTTTAGAGGTAAAAAAAATAAGTTATTCATTACTAACGATATTTGAAAATGGATTGGTTCTTGTCGCTTCCTTCTTCTTTAGGATTCCAATTCCTTATGCACCAATGGTTCTTTATTTAGGTTGTCATTAGCAAAAGGGTTGCTTCTACTTCTTTCTTCCTAAAAAGCCCTTTACTAGTAGGCTAGCTCTTGCTGCTTTTCCTTTTCTACGAATAGAACCTCTTTTTTTTCTTCCTAACTATGCTTTCAGGACCACCTTCCTTGGGTCCTTCGTTTCACTGATCAGGTAGCCTTCCTACACCTAATATTTTCTCTTTCGATCGTTTTGGTATAGGGCACTTTTGGCTTTCCTCCGGCCTCTTTCTTTATAAGAAAAAGAAGAAGATGGTTCTCACTGCACCGATGGTATTCTACTTTCTAATAGACTTCTTTCTAACTAGTTACAGATGCTATGCTTTTGATTAGTCACTTCCAATCCAAATAAGCCCTCATGTACCTCCTGAGCGAGAATTTCATTAAGGCAAAGGATATAGAGTTGCCAGACTAAGCACGAGACAGTACATGCTAGCCTAAAGTCTGCTTTTGAATCGAACTTCTTTTTCCTTGGCGGAGAAAGCTTCTTCATCTATCAAAGTGATAAGTGAAGTAATGAAATTCTTATATGCATCGCGGACGTGTGGAGGGTTTTTGAAAGGGACGATGGTTCTTAGTGGATCGTTGGACTCATATCTTCGTAGAGTGCAGCAAGGCTATTCTCTCGAGGCCAGTGTGCTCATTTATTCTATATAGATTCAGCATCAGGCGATTCTCCGTTTACATTCTTTCTCGGCCTTTACTTTACCTGACTAAGACCACGCAGGCTCATCAAGGGCTGTAGTGCATGAAAGCGAAGTGCTAAAAAGGTAGCGCTCGTGGTAGTGCGTCCGAAAAGAAGGATCGTCTAATAGGAAGATTCCAAGTCCGAGACAGCAAAGAAATTCCCTAGGACTGCTAGAACTCGCATGATTAGATAAGAATAAGTGTCCGCCTCCTCACGGGGAAGCC
>Ga0075363_100000197_pt1 | contig 16386 bp, 12 predicted proteins | sample EndMetdeltDD1763_FD_71470 | JGI IMG/M metagenome (GOLD analysis project Ga0075363, IMG submission 71470) | Populus endosphere microbial communities from Tennessee, USA - Endosphere MetaG P. deltoides DD176-3 | ecosystem: Host-associated > Plants > Roots > Endosphere | place: USA: Tennessee...
GGTCGAGACGACCGAGCAGCTGCGGGCCGAGGTGCTGGCCGCCGCGGCCTCGGCCGACGCCGTCGTGATGGCCGCTGCGCCCGCCGACTTCCGGCCGACGTCGGTGAGCCAGGACAAGATCAAGAAGGCCGACGACGGTTCGGCGCCCGCCATCGAGCTGACCCAGAACCCGGACATCCTCCACGAGCTGAGCCACCACCGGTCGCGCACCGGCCAGGTGGTCGTGGGGTTCGCCGCGGAGACCGGCGACGCGACCGGCTCGGTGCTCGACCTGGCCCGCGCCAAGCTCGCCCGCAAGGGCTGCGACCTGCTCGTCGTCAACGACGTCAGCGGGGGAGCGGTCTTCGGGAGCGCCGACAACGAGGCGGTGATCCTGGCCGCGGACGGGGCGACCCGCGACGTACCCCGTGGGTCCAAGACCCAGGTGGCGCACGCCATTTGGGACGAAGTGGCCACGAGACTGCAGGATTGACCTGCCCAAGCATGGGTTTCTAGCCCGTTGACCGATCGGAGTACTGCTGTGCCTGGACGCTTGTTCACCTCGGAGTCTGTGACCGAGGGTCACCCGGACAAGATCGCCGACCAGATCAGCGACTCCGTCCTCGACGCGATGCTCGGCCAGGACCCCACCAGCCGGGTCGCCGTCGAGACGCTCCTGACCACCGGCCTCGTGGTCGTGGCCGGCGAGGTGGACACCACCGGCTACGTCGACGTGAAGAAGGTCGTCCGCGACCGGATCCTCGAGATCGGCTACGACTCGTCCGAGAAGGGCTTCGACGGCAAGTCGTGCGGCGTCATGGTGGCCATCGGCGGACAGTCCGGTGACATCGCCCAGGGCGTCGACACCGGTCACGAGAGCCGCACCGGCTCGGTCGACGCGATGGACAAGCAGGGCGCCGGCGACCAGGGCCTGATGTTCGGCTACGCGTGCGACGACACCGACGTGCTGATGCCGCTCCCGATCGTCATGGCCCAACGCCTCGCCGAGAGGCTCACCGAGGTCCGCAAGGACGGGACGCTCCCGTACCTCCGCCCGGACGGCAAGACCCAGGTCACCATCGAGTACGACGCCGACAACCGCCCGGTGCGCGTCGACACCGTCGTCCTCTCGTCGCAGCACGCCGAGGACGTCGACCTCGACACCCTCGAGGCGGACGTCAAGAAGCACGTCATCGACCCGGTGCTCGCGACCTTCGAGCTCCCCTCCGACGGCTACCGCCTGCTCGTGAACCCGACCGGCCGCTTCGTGGTCGGCGGCCCGATGGGCGACGCCGGCCTGACCGGCCGCAAGATCATCGTCGACACCTACGGCGGCATGGCCCGCCACGGTGGTGGCGCCTTCTCCGGCAAGGACCCGTCGAAGGTCGACCGCTCGGCGGCGTACGCGATGCGCTGGGTGGCCAAGAACGTCGTCGCCGCCGGCCTTGCGCGGCGCTGCGAGGCCCAGGTGGCCTACGCCATCGGCAAGGCGCAGCCGGTCGGCGTCTTCATCGAGACCTTCGGCACCGGCACCGCCTCCGACGAGGCGATCCAGGCCGCGGTGCTCGAGGTGTTCGACCTGCGACCCGCCGCGATCATCCGCGACCTCGACCTGCTCCGCCCGATCTACGCCAAGACCGCGGCGTACGGTCACTTCGGCCGGGAGCTGCCCGAGTTCACCTGGGAGCGCACCGACCGCGCCGAGGCGCTCAAGGCGGCCGTCACCGCGTAGCCCCACATCTGGTCCGATCTCATCAGTTCGGGCTATTCCTCTCCTGGGGAGTCACACGTAGGGTCACCGGTCCCAGTACCGCACAACGACCCCGGGAGCCCCACGCGTGAATCGCCCCACCCGACGCCTGTCCACCTTCATCGCACTGGCGCTCGGAGCCGCCACCTTGAGTGCGGTGGCCACCACCGGGGGGACCGCGACCGCGGCCTCCGACAGCGCGGCGACGGCGGTCAGCCGGCTGCGCGCCGACGCCACAGGGGCGGTGAAGCTGGTCCGTGACCGCTCCGGCCGTGTGACCTTCGTGGGCACCGACGCCGGCAAGCCGGTGGACAACCCCGGGGTCTCGCGCTCCACGTCGGTCTCGGCCGCGGCTCGCGCGCACCTGGACCGCTACGCCGCTGCCCTGGGAGGCAAGGGCAGCACCCTGCGCGAGCACAAGGTCCTGAAGACGCTCGGCGGCGACGTCGTGCGGTTCAACCAGGAGATCGGTGGCGTCCCCGTGCTCGGCGGCGACGTGGTCGTCACCTTGTCGCCCGACCACGAGCTGGTCTCGCTGCTCTCCACGATGTCCTCCAGCACCAAGGTCGCGGCCGCGACCGTCACCGAGGAGCAGGCCGCGCAGGCGGCGCGGGTCGCCGCGGGCGGCAAGCAGGGCGCGGCCGTCACCGTGGGTGACGGCTCCCGCTGGGTGCTCGACCCGGCCGTGGTCGGGACCCCGTCCCGGCTGGGCGCCCGCGGCGTGTGGCGCTTCACGGTGACCGGGAACGACCTGGACCGCGACGTGTTCGTCGACGACCGCAGCGGCTCGGTCCTGCTCGGCATCGACAACCACCACACCGCGCAGCGGGTGGTCTGCGACAACAACAACGCCCTGCAGAACCCCAACCTCGACGAGCCCCCGTGCGTCGCGCCGTTCGCCAGGACCGAGACCGGTCCGGCGTCCGGCATCACCGACGTCGACAACGTCTTCACCTTCGTCGGGGCGACCTCCGACCTCTACTCCACCGTCGGCGTGGACCTCACGGACATGATCGGCAAGCCGGTCGCGTCGGTGCCCGGCGGCAAGGCGATCGCCTCCACCGTGCGCCTCTGCTACAGCGGCGCCGGCAACTGCCCCTACGAGAACGCCTTCTGGAACGGCACGGAGATGTACTACGGCGCCGGCCTGACCGTGGACGACGTGACCGGCCACGAGCTGACCCACGGCGTCACCGACCGGACCTCCGAGCTCCTCTACTGGGGCCAGTCCGGTGCGATCAACGAGTCGATGTCGGACATCTTCGGCGAGATCGTCGACCACCGCACCGCCACGCCCGGCGACGCCCCCAACGACTTCCAGCTCGCGGAGGAGTCCTCGATCGGCGCGATCCGCAACCTCGCGGACCCGACGCTGTTCGGTGACCCGGACCGGACCCAGAGCGCGAACTGGTTCCGCGACCTGGGCGACGGCTACTTCTACGACGACAACGGCGGCGTGCACCTCAACAGCGGCGTCGGCAACAAGACCGCCTACCTGATCATGAAGGGCGGCACCTTCAACGGGCAGACCATCACCGGTCTGGACGCGGCGAACGACACGATGGCGAAGACGGCGAAGCTCTACATGCAGACGCTGCCGACTCTCGCCTCGGGCGCCGACTACGCCGACCTCGGCAACGCGCTGAACCAGTCCTGCCAGGTCCTGGTGGCCACGCCCGCGAGCGGGTTCACCGCCGGCGACTGCACCGAGGTCAACAAGGTGACGCTGGCGACCGAGCTGGCGATCACACCGGCCAACGCGGCGCAGCCCGCGGACGCTCCGGACACCTGCCCGGCGGGCCAGACCAAGACGGTGCTCTTCGACAGCGAGACCGGCACGCCGGCGACGAAGTTCACCTCCACCGCGGCCAACTGGTCCCGAGCCGACGACCCCTACTGGGGCAGCAACGCGCACTCGGGCCAGGACTCGTGGAACAACGCCACGCCGTTCAGCGAGTCTGCGATGACCCCGCACACCGAGTCGCTGGTGACCACCAGCCCGATCGCGGTGCCCGCGACGGGCACGACCTACCTGCACTTCCAGGGCTGGTACTCGCTTGACTTCGGGCTGTCGCAGCCGAGCGGAACGTTCACGGCGTTCTACGACGGTGGCACGGTCGAGGTCGACGACCTCGGTGACGCCTCGGCCCCGATCGACGTCGCGAACCAGACCTGGGTGAACGGCCCGACCCGAACCATCTCGTCGAGCTTCTCCAGCCCGGCGGCGGGCCGCAAGGCGTTCGCCGGTGACAGCTTCGGCTGGACCGCCAGCCGTCTCGACCTGGCGTCGTTCGCGGGCAAGAACATCAAGCCGCAGTTCAGCCTGCAGTACGACGACGGGTACACCTACGTCGGCTGGTTCGTCGACGACGTGGTCGTCTACAACTGCGCGGTGCCGGTGTCCAACACCGCTCCTGTGGTCGACGCCGGCTCGGACGCCTCGGTGACGGTCAACACGCCGTTCACCTCCTCCGGCAGCTTCACCGACGACGCCCCGGCCGGGGCGACGGCGACGGTGGACTACGGCGACGGCAGCGGCGTGCAGGCTCTGACGCTCACCGGTACGACGTTCAACCTGAGCCACACCTACACGACCACGGGCGCCAAGACCGTGACCGTGACGGTGACCGACGCGGGTTCCCTGTCCGACTCCGACACCGCCACTGTGACCGTCAACCCGGTGGCCAACACGGCTCCGGTGGTCAACGCGGGCCCGGACGCGACGGTCAGCGCCGGCTCGGCGTTCAGCTCGTCGGGCAGCTTCACCGACGACGCCCCGGCCGGAGCGACGGCGACGGTGGACTACGGCGACGGCAGCGGCGTGCAGCCGCTGACGCTCACCGGTACGACGTTCAACCTGAGCCACACCTACACGACCGCGGGCGCGAAGACCGTGACCGTGTCGGTGACCGACGCCGGCTCGCTGTCCGGCTCGGACACGGCGACGGTCACGGTCAACGCTGTCACCCCGCCGCCGGTCCTGACGGTCACCGTCGGCACGGTCACGATCAAGGGCAAGACGATCGTGGGCAAGAAGCTCAAGGCGAAGGTCGCCGGCTGGGCGCCGTCCGGCCTGACCTACACCTACGAGTGGCTGCGCAACGGCAAGGTCATCAAGGGCGCGACGGCCAAGAAGTACCTGCTCGTCGCCAAGGACCTGGGCAAGAAGATCCAGGTGCGAGTGACCGGGTCGAAGACCGGCTACACCTCCGGTGTCGCCACCTCGAAGAAGACGGGGAAGATCCAGGACGCCTGAGCTCCCACGCATCGGCACCAACCCTCACATCGGGCTATTCCGCTCGGGTTGGTCCGGTGAGATGGTCGGCGGGTCTGAGCACAGGCCCGCCGACCGTGGGAGCACGCCGTGAAACGTCCAGCCCGTCCTCTCTCCGCAGTCCTCGGCCTGGTCCTCGGGGCCGCGACGGTCACCGTAGTCGCGGCATCCGGGGGCGCCACAGCTGCCTCCGACAACGCCTCGGCGGCAGTGGACCGGCTCCGCGCGGACGCCGATGGGTCCCTGAAGATCGTCCGCACGCGCTCCGGTGACGTCAGGTTCGTAGGAACCGCGGCAGGTGGGCGCGTCGACAACCCGGCGGTGCGACCTTCGTCTTCGGTCAGGGCGGCCGCCGACGCGCACCTGGCGCGCTACGGCGCCGCGCTCGGCGCCACTCGGCAGGGGACCTCACTGCGCCAGCACCGGACGCTGGCCACCGATGTCGGTTTCACCGTCCGCTACCGGCAGGAGGTCGGGGGCCTCCCTGTCCTCGGCGGTGACGTGGTGGTCTCGATGGGCACGGACCACGAGCTCGGATCCATGCTCTCCACGATGTCGGACGCTGCGCCGGTGCCTGCCGCCACGCTGTCCGCGGCAGCGGCATCGGACGCGGCCCGGCTGGTCGCAGGGGAGCAGGGCGTCGAGAGTGCCACGACCGTGCTCGAAGGCAGGTGGCTGCTGGACCCGGCCGTCATCGGCATGTCGTCGGACCTCGGTCCGCGAGGCGTGTTCCGGGTGAACGTCAAGGCCGGCCTCGAGGTCGACCGGGACGTCTTCGTCGACGACCGGAGCGGTGACGTCCTGCTGGCCGTCGACAACCACCACGCGGCCGACCGGGTGGTCTGCGACCTGAACAGTGCCCTCCAGAACCCCAACGCGGCAGAGCCGCCGTGCGCCAGCGGGTTCGCGCGGGTCGAGGGCCAGGCCCCTGTGGGCATCGCCGACGTCGACGACGTCTACACCTTCGTGGGTGCGACGTCGGACCTCTACCAGTCCATCGGCGTCGACCTGACCGACATGATCGGCAAGGACTTCAGCGGCACCAAGAGGATCGCCTCCACGGTCCGGCTCTGCTACTCGCCCGGTGGCTCCGGCAACTGTCCGTACCCGAACGCGTTCTGGAACGGCACCGAGATGTACTACGGGACCGGGCTGACCGTGGACGACGTCACCGGGCACGAGCTCACCCACGGTGTCACCGACCGGACGTCGGAGCTCATCTACTGGGGACAGTCCGGGGCCATCAACGAGTCGATCTCGGACATCATGGGCGAGATCGTCGACCACCGCACCGCGACCGCGGGAGACTCACCCACCGACTGGCAGCTCGCGGAGCAGTCGTCGATCGGGGCGATCCGCAACCTGGCCGACCCCACGCTCAAGAACGACCCGGACAAGACCTCCAGCAACCTCTACGTGCGCGACCTCGGCAACAACCTGTTCTACAACGACAACGGCGGCGTGCACTCGAACAGCGGGGTCAGCAACAAGACCGCCTACCTGATCATGGAAGGCGGGACCTTCAACGGCCAGACCGTTGTCGGCATCGACGGCGGGGACACCTTCCCCAAGACCGCGCGTCTCTACCAGCTGGTCAACGAGTCACTGGCCTCGGGTGCGGACTTCGCCGATCTCGGGCTGGTGCTGGTCCAGGCCTGCAACAGCCTGGTCGGGTCGAACGGCTTCACCGCGGACGACTGCACCAACGTGCAGAAGGCCACGGTGGCCACCGAGCTCTCCCAGACCCCCGCACTCGCTCCCCAGCCTGCCGACGCGCCGAGCACCTGCCCCGGCGGACAGACCACGACGGTGCTCTTCGACAGCGAGACCGGGACGCCGTCCGCGAAGTTCACGTCCACCGCCGTGAACTGGCAGCGCGCCGAGGACCCGTACTGGGGCAGCAACGCCCACTCCGGCCAGGACTCGTGGAACAACGCGACACCCATCAACAGCGCAGCCATGACACCGACGACCGAGTCGCTGGTGATGGCGAACCCGATCGCGGTTCCCTCCACCGGCACGACGTACCTGCACTTCCAGGGTTGGTACTCGCTGCACTTCACGCTCTTCCAGCCCAGTGGCGCCTACGGGGAGTTCCGGGACGGCGGGACGGTGGAGATCGACGACCTGGGTGACGCGTCGCCACCCCTGGACGTGGCGGGCCAGACGTGGGTCAACGGCCCGAACCGGGTGGTCGCCGCCACCGGCGGCAACCCGGCCGCGGGTCGCTCTGCGTTCGGTGGCGACAGTGAGGGCTGGGTCGCGAGCCGGCTCGACCTGGGGTCGTTCGCGGGCAAGACCATCAAGCCGCAGTTCAGCGTCAACTACAACAACTCGTTCACCTACATCGGCTGGTTCCTCGACGACATCACCGTCTACCACTGCGGGGTCCCGACCGCGCCCGTGGTGGACGCGGGACCGGACGTCACCGCGACCGTGGGAGCGCCGTTCTCCTCGGCGGGCAGCTTCACCGACGTCTTCCCGGACGCCGCCAGCGCGACGGTGGACTACGGCGACGGTGCCGGCGCTCAGCCGCTGCCCCTGACCGGGTCCACGTTCGCCCTGAACCACACCTATGCGACCGCCGGCGCGAAGACCGTGACGGTGATGGTGACCGACGCCGAGTCGCTGTCGGCAGCGGACACCATGACGGTGACCGTCAACCCCGCACCTCCGCCCGTCCTGAGCGTCGCGGCAGGCACCGTGGACGTGACGGGCAAGCTCCTCGTGGGCAAGAAGCTCAAGGCAAAGGTGGCCGGCTGGTCGCCCGCCGACGTGACCTACACCTACCAGTGGCTCCGCAACGGCAAGGCGATCAAGGGCGCCACGGAGAAGAAGTACAAGCTCACGGGCAAGGACAAGGGCAAGAAGCTCCAGGTCGTCGTCACGGCGAGCAAGCCCGGCTACACCCCGGCCTCGGTCACGTCGAAGAAGACCAAGAAGATCAAGGACGAGTAGCACCGGGCGTACGCCGGGGGCGGAGGCTGGTAGCAATGGCGGTGTGACCGCCTCCGAACCCGCCTCGAGCGCCCGGACCGGGGAGCAGCCCGAGCTGCTCCCCGGCCTGGTGCGGGCGGAGGTCGCCCGGGCCCGCAAGGCCACCGCGACCCGCGCGCGCAAGGCTGCGGAGGCGCCCCTGGCCACCGAGGCGCCCGTGGCCCGGGTCCTGGTCGACCTGCCCCTGGCTCACCTCGACCGCGCGTTCGACTACTCGGTGCCCGCGGCCATGGCCGAGGACGCCCGGCCCGGGGTGCGGGTCAAGGTCCGGTTCGCGGGCCAGGACGTCGACGGCTTCCTGGTCGAGCGCCGAGAGACCAGCGACCACGCCGGCCGCCTGACCCCTCTGAGGAGGGTCGTCAGCCCGGAGCGGGTGCTGACCCCTGCCGTGGAGGCGCTCTGCGAGGACGTGGCCCGGCGCTACGCCGGCACGAGGTCCGACGTGCTCAGGCTGGCCGTCCCGCCGCGCCACGCCACCGTCGAGAAGCAGGACCCCGAGCCGCCCGCGGCTCCGCCCGAAGTGGATCCGCGCGCCGCCGAGCGGGCCTGGGCGGGGTACGCCGCGGCGCCGGCGTACCTGCGCCATCTCGCCGACGGCGGCTCGCCGCGGGCGGTCTGGGGAGCCGGCCCTGGCACGGACTGGCCCACGCTGGTCGCGCACGCCGTCGCGGCGGCCCGGGCGGGCGGGCGCGGCGCCCTGGTCGTCGTCCCCGACCACGCCGACGTGGCCCGGGTGGACGCAGCGCTGGGGGCCGTGCTCGGGGCCGGCCAGCACGTCGTGCTCACCGCCGACGCCGGGCCGGCCAGGCGCTACCGGGAGTTCCTCGCCGTGGCCCGCGGCAGCCGGCGCGTGGTCGTCGGCACCCGGGCGGCGGCGTTCGCCCCCGTGCAGGACCTCGGTCTCCTGGTCGTCTGGGACGACGGCGACGACCTGCACGCCGAGCCCCGGGCGCCCTACCCGCACGCGCGGGAGGTGCTCCTGACCCGGGCCGAGCGTGAAGGCACGGCGGTGCTGCTCGGTGGTTTTGCCCGTAGCGTCGAGGCCCAGCAGCTGCTGCGCACCGGATGGGCGCAGCCGCTGGTCCTCGAGCGGGCCGAGCTCCGCGGCCGGGCGCGGATCGAGGTCGCCGGTGCCGACGACCGCAGCCTCGACCGGGACCCGCTCGCCCGGGCCGCGCGGCTGCCCAGCCAGGTGCACCGGCTGGTGCGCGATGCCCTGGGCGCCGGCCCGGTGCTCGTCCAGACCCCTCGCGCCGGTTACGCCGCCTCGCTCGCGTGCGTCGCCTGTCGGACGCCCGCCCGCTGCGCGGCCTGCCACGGCCCGCTGGCGATCACCTCCGCGACGGCCCCGCCCAGCTGCCGGTGGTGCGGCACCGAGGCACGGGCGTGGCGCTGTCCGGAGTGCGGAGAGCACGGGCTGCGGGCCCCGGTGGTGGGCGAGGCGCGCACCGCCGAGGAGCTCGGACGGGCGTTCCCCGGCACGGTCGTCCGGATGTCGTCGGGCGAGCGGGTGCTGGCCGGGGTCGACGCCGACCCCGCGATCGTCGTGGCCACCCCCGGGGCCGAGCCCGTCGCCGCGAGCGGCTACGCGGTAGTGGTCCTGCTCGACACGTGGCTCACCCTCGGCCTGGAGCACCTGCGCGCCGAGGAGGAGGCGCTGCGGCGCTGGAGCAACGCGGTCGGCCTGCTCCGCCCCGGCGGCCGGGTGATCGCGGTCGGCGACCCGGCCCACCCGGCCCTGCAGGCCCTGGTGCGGTGGGACCACGCGGGGTTCGCCGAGCGTGAGGCCGACGCCCGCCGCGAGGCGCACCTGCCGCCGGCCTCGCGGCTCGCGACGCTGACCGGCGAGGTGGGCGCCGTCGACGACGTACTGACCCTCCTCGACCGCCCCGAGGGGACCGAGGTGCTCGGTCCCGCACCGGTCGCGGGTGGCGAGGCCGGTCAGGTGCGGGCGGTGGTGCGGGTGCCGCGCGTCCACGGCGCGGCGCTGTCCGACGCGCTCGGGGAGCTGCAACGGCTCCGGTCCGCGCGCAAGCTCGACCCGGTGCGCATCCAGGTCGATCCACCGACTCTCTAGGCCCCTCTCTAGGCTCGTCGGGTGATCGTCCCCATCCGGCTGCTCGGCGACCCCGTGCTGCGGACCCGCGCGAGCGAGGTCGTCGACTTCGACAAGGAGCTCCGCCGGCTGGTGGACGACCTGACCGAGACGATGCTGGACGCGCCGGGTGCCGGGCTCGCGGCTCCCCAGATCGGGGTCGGGCTGCGGGTGTTCACCTGGTACGTCGACGACGAGGTCGGCCACCTCGTCAACCCGACGCTGACCCTGTCCGAGGAGGTCCAGGACGGCCCCGAGGGCTGCCTGTCGATCCCGGGCCTGGTCATCGACTGCCGACGGGCGCTGTCGGTGGTGGCCCACGGCTTCGACATGCACGGTGAGCCGGTCGTCGTTGAGGGCAGCGAGAAGCTGGCCCGGGCGATCCAGCACGAGACCGACCACCTCGACGGGGTGTTGTTCCTCGACCGGCTGGACCGTGAGGCCCGGCGCACCGCGATGAGGGAGATCCGCGAGTCCGACTGGTTCGCGGCGGAGCAGCCGACGATCAAGGTCAGCCCGCACGCCACCGGCGGGCTGGGCCGATGAACCTCGTGCAGGGACGTCGATGAGGGTCGTCTTCGCGGGTACGCCGGAGGCGGCCCTGCCCGCGCTTGAAGCCGTGGCGGACTCGGCCCACGAGCTGGTCGGCGTCGTCACCCGCCCGGACGCGCCGGCCGGGCGCGGGCGCCGGCTCACCCCGAGCCCGGTCGCCCGGCGTGCGGAGGAGCTCGGCGTACCGGTCCTCAAGCCGGACCACCCCAGGGACCCGGAGTTCCAGGACGCGCTACGCGCACTGAGGCCGGACTGCTGCCCGGTGGTGGCCTACGGCGCGCTGCTGCCCCGGTCGGCGCTGGCCATCCCCCCGCACGGCTGGGTCAACCTGCACTTCTCGTGCCTGCCCGCCTGGCGTGGCGCCGCTCCGGTGCAGCACGCGCTGTGGGCCGGCGACGAGGTCACCGGCGCGACGACGTTCCGGATCGTGCCGGCGCTCGACGCCGGTCCGACCTTCGGGGTGATGACGGAGCGGATCCGCCCGACGGACACCGCGGGCGACCTGCTCGCCCGGCTCGCGGAGGGCGGCGCCGGCCTGCTCGTCGCCACCCTCGACGGGATCGACGACGGGTCGATCGAGGCCCGCGAGCAGCCACTCGACGGGGTCTCGCTGGCGCCGAAGATCACGGTCGAGGACGCCCATGTCTCCTGGGCCGAGCCGGCCGAGGCGGTCGACCGGCGGATCCGCGCCTGCACCCCCGCGCCTGGCGCCTGGACGACGGTGGACAGGGCGGGGGAGGAGCAGCGGGTCAAGCTGGGGCCGGTGCAGCGGACCGACGAGGTGCTGGCGCCCGGGGAGGTCCGGATCGGCAAGTCCGAGGTGCTGGTCGGCACGGCCACCACGGCCGTGCGTCTCGGGGAGGTCAAGGCGTTCGGTTCCCGGCAGATGCCCGCCTCGGACTGGGCTCGCGGCTTGCGCGGCGAGACCGTCACGGCGTTCGGTTAGGTTCTGGGCATGCTTCTGGGCATGGATGGCGGCGCGGGACCCGCAGCGGGGCCCGATGGCTGAGCCCCGGTCACGGGGGAATCAGCAGGCGGCACCGGCCGGCGGACGCGGGGGCGCCCGCCGGGTCGAGGTGGACCCCTCCCGGTTGGCGGCGTTCGACGTGCTCAAGACCGTGCGGGTGGACAAGGCCTACACCAACCTGGTGCTGCCCGCGGCGATCACGCACTACAAGCTCACCGGACGGGACGCTGCCTTCACCACGGAGCTGGCCTCGGGCACGATCCGGCTCCGCGGGACCTACGACCCGGTCATCGCCGCCTGTGCGGACCGGTCCCTGGCCAAGATCGAGGCCCGGGTGCTCGACGCCCTGCGGCTCGGGACCCACCAGCTGCTGTCCATGCGGGTGCCGGCCCACGCCGCGATCAGCACCACGGTCGACCTCGTGCGCCTCCGTACGGGCGACGGTGCGGCGGGGTTCGCGAACGCCGTCCTCCGCAGGGTCTCCGAGCACGACCTCGAGGAGTGGGTCGCACGCGTGGCACCCGATGCCCGCACTGCGCCGTCGCGGCACGCAGCGGTCGCCTACAGCCATCCGGAGTGGGTCGTCGACGAGCTTCGCAGCGCCGTCGGGCCGGCCGAGCTCACCGCACTCCTCGCTGCCGACAACGTGGCGCCGGCCGTGACCCTGGTCGCGAGGCCGGGGCGCTCCACCCGCGACGAGCTCCCGGGCGAGCCGACGCCCTACTCGCCGTACGGCGTCGTGCTGGCCGGTGGGGACCCGGGAGCCGTGCCTGCGGTGCGGGAGGGACGGGCCGGGGTCCAGGACGAGGGGTCGCAGCTGGTCGCGACCGTGCTCGCCGACGCACCGCTCGAGGGTCCCGACCGGCGGTGGCTCGACCTGTGCGCGGGGCCGGGCGGCAAGTCCGCGCTGCTGGCCGGGCTGGCCGCTGAACGAGGTGCGACGGTGGTCGCCAACGAGGTGCAACCGCACCGCAGCGGTCTCGTCGCGCGGTCGCTGCGCGGCGCGGCAGGCGTCGCAGGCATCGTCACGGGTGACGGCACCAGGCCGCCCTACCGGGCCGGGGGTTTCGACCGGGTCCTGGTCGACGCGCCCTGCACCGGCCTCGGCGCCCTCCGGCGGCGTCCCGAGGCGCGCTGGGCGCGGAAGCCCGACGACCTGGTCGCCCTGGTGATGCTGCAGCGGTCGCTGGCCGACGCGGCCCTCACGCTGGTGCGCCCGGGCGGGGTGCTCCTCTACGCCACGTGCTCGCCGGTGCTGTCCGAGACCGCGACGGTGGTCAACGTGCTCGCCCAGTCCCGCCACGACGCCGTGCTCGAGGACGCGGCGCCGCTGCTCAGCCAGGTCCCCGACTGCGCAGGACCCGTGCCCGGCACGCTGCAGCTGTGGCCGCACCGGCACGGCACGGACGCGATGTTCATGGCCCTGTTCCGCCGGCTGACGTAGATTCCCGCCATGCCTCGTCGCACCCGGTGGGTCCAGCTCGTCGTCCTGCTGGCCACGAGCACGTCGCTCGTCGTCGGTGCGGCGGTTCCTGCGCAGGCGGCCAAGCCCAAGGCCAACACGGTCTTCTTCGACGACCTCAACGGCAGCGCCGAGGGTGTGGGCACAGTGACGCTGAAGACCGGGGCGTCCCGGGACAAGTTCACGAAGGTCGTGGTGCTGGCCGTCTGCCCGGACGGCAGCAGGACCAAGAAGGTCTTCAAGAACGTCCCGGTCACCAGCAGCGGGACCTGGGGCGCGCAGCAAGGGGACTGGGTCGTCGGCGGTGACATCCACCAGGCCAACAAGATCAACGGCACGGCCCGCAACCTGAGTCTCTGCGACAACAGCTGGACTGGCGGTCCGTTCACGGCCAAGCCCAAGAGCTGACGGCCCGCGCCGGTGGCCGCCACGTCCCCGTCGGTCGAGATCGAGGTCGACGACCGGGTGGTCCGGGTGAGCAACCCGGACCGGGTGTACTTCCCGGAGACGGGTGCGACGAAGCTCGACCTGGTCGAGTACTACCTGGCCGTCGGTCCGGGGATCGTCAATGCGCTCTACGAGCGGCCCTGCATGCTGCACCGCTTCCCCAAGGGGCTGGCCGACAAGAAGGTCCACCAGAAGCGGCTCCCGGCGGGTGCGCCCGACTGGGTCGAGACGGTCCAGCTCTACTTCCCGCGCTGGGGACGCACCGCCGACGAGCTGTGCGTCACCGAGCTCGGGTCGGTGATCTGGGCGGTGCAGATGTCGACCGTCGAGTTCCACCCGTGGAACAGCCGCCGCGACGACACCGAGAAGCCCGACGAGTGGCGCATCGACCTCGACCCCGGCGACGACTGCGACTACGCCACGGTCCAGCGGGTCGCCCACGTCGCCCATGAGGTGCTCGACGAGCTCGGCGCCACCGGCTTCCCCAAGACCAGCGGCGGCTCGGGCCTGCACGTCTACGTGCGGATCCACCCCGAGCACGGCTTCAAGGACGTACGCCGCGGCGCACTCGCGTTCGCCCGCGAGGTCGAGCGTCGCACCGACGACGTCACGACCACGTGGTGGCGCAAGGACCGCGACCCGCGCAAGGTCTTCGTCGACTACAACCAGAACGCCCGCGACCACACCATCGCGGCGGCGTACTCGGTGCGCGGCCTGCCGGACGGACGCGTCTCGGCTCCCATCCGCTGGGACGAGGTCGACGACGCCGACCCGCACGACTTCACGATGGCGACGATGCCGGCCAGGTTCGCCGAGCTCGGCGACCTGCACGCCGGCATCGACGGCGAGGTGTTCGACTTCCGGCCGCTGCTGGAGTGGGCCGAGCGCGACGAGGCGAAGGGTGTGGAGACGCCGGAGGAGCCGGCCTAACCCTCGACCTGCGACTTCAGACCGTCGAGCATCTGCTGCCAGTTCGTGCTGAACTGCTCGGCCTGCTCCTCGTCGGTGCAGCCGTCCTGGGTGAGCTCGAGGAGCGTGCCGCCTGCGTGCTCGGTCAGGATGTAGACCAGCGTGTGATAGCTCTCCGGCTCGTCCGGCTGTCCCATGAGCGGGCTGTAGTGGGTGACCGACAGGAGCTGAGGCTCGTCGTAGGTGAGCACCTCGCCCTTGTCCTGGTAGGGCCGGCCCTGGTAGTCGCCGCTCCACGTGATCGGGGAGCCCACCTCCCAGGTGGTCTCGACCAACGCGCCCTCCATGTACGTCGCGATCTCGGCAGGGTCGGTGAGCGCTGACCAGACCCGGGACGGTGGGGCGTCGACCTGGGTCTGGGCGGAGGCGGTGAAGCCAGCCATCTCTCTTCTCCTCGTGTCGGAGGCGGATATGTATGACTCAGTCATACAATCATCCGGTGGCCGTGTCCGCCAGCCCCCGTCTCGACAACCTCCTGGTCTCGCTCTCGCTGAACCTGGCGGAGGAGTCGGTCGCCGCGCTCGAGGACGCCTCCGGCCTGGCCGGCAGCGCCGCTCTGGCGTTGCTCGCGCTCGAGGAGTTCCTCGGCGACGCCCACGTGGGTCACGTAGCCGAGGTCCTGGGCCTGACCCACTCCGGGGCGGTGCGGCTGGTCACCCAGCTGGAGGCGGCGGGGTTCGCGGAGCGACGGCCCGGCGAGGACCGGCGTCGGGTCGAGGTGCGGCTGACCGCCGCGGGGCGGCGTGCGGCAGCCGCGGCGCGGGCGGCGCGGGACGCGGTCGTGCGCGAGACCACCGGCGGGCTGGGGCCGCGTGACGCCGCGGCACTGGAGCGGCTGCTGACGAAGCTCGTCGAGGCTCGGGTCGAGGCCCGCGCCGAGCGGCGCCGCGAGTCAGGGGACTCCCGCGCGTGGTGGTGCCGCACGTGCGACTTCGCAGCCTGCGGCCGACCCGAGGGCCGTTGCCCTGCCCAGATGACCGCTCGGCGACTGTCTGATCAATAGGCTGAGGCTGTGGGCATCCAGATCACCCCGAGCATCCTCAACGCCGACTTCGCGTCCCTCGGTGACGAGGTCGCGCGGATCGGCAGCGCGGACTGGATCCACGTCGACGTCATGGACGACCACTTCGTGCCCAACCTGACGTTCGGTCCGACCATGGTCGAGGCGCTGTCGCGTCGTACGACGGTGCCGCTGGACGCGCACCTGATGATCGCCGATCCGGACCGCCGGGCCCTGGACTACGTCGACGCGGGCTGTGGGTCGGTGACGTTCCACGTCGAGGCCGCGAAGGCGCCGGTCCGGCTGGCGCGGGAGATCCGCAAGGCCGGTGCGCGTGCGGCGATGGCGCTCAAGCCGGCGACCCCGGTCGAGCCCTACGAGGAGCTGCTGCCCGAGCTGGACATGCTGCTGATCATGACCGTCGAGCCCGGCTTCGGCGGCCAGAGGTTCCTCGACCTCTGCCTTCCCAAGATCCGCACGGCCCGCCAGCTGATGGACAAGCACGGCGTCGAGACCTGGCTCCAGGTCGACGGCGGCGTCTCGCTGGAGACCATCGAACGCTGCGCCGAGGCCGGCGCCGACGTGTTCGTCGCCGGCTCGGCCGTCTACTCCGCCGACGACCCGGACCGGATGGTCGCGGAGCTGCGCGCCAAGGCCGAGGCTGCGGGCTGATCCCTGGGCCTGGTGGTCTCGGTGGGCCTCCAGGCCCGTCTCGAGACCTCCGCAGCTGTCGCGCATGTGGTGGTCGTTGGCGGCCGCGCGCGTACCAGCCCGACGCTCGCCGTCAAGGATGCTTCGCACCGCTGCGCGGCGGCCTTCGGCCGTCCTTGACTGCGAGCCTCGGTCGGGCTGGTAGCGGCGCGCTTCAACGGCGAGGGCTCCGCCCACGCCGCC
>Ga0075363_100000198_pt1 | contig 16386 bp, 14 predicted proteins | sample EndMetdeltDD1763_FD_71470 | JGI IMG/M metagenome (GOLD analysis project Ga0075363, IMG submission 71470) | Populus endosphere microbial communities from Tennessee, USA - Endosphere MetaG P. deltoides DD176-3 | ecosystem: Host-associated > Plants > Roots > Endosphere | place: USA: Tennessee...
GTCCGGTACTCGGCACCTTCCTGGTGATGTTCACCATCATCAACGTGTCCTACTTCGCCTACGGGGCGTGGTTCTGGGCCATCAAGGTCAGTCATGCGGCGACCTCCGTGGCCTGCCCTTGGCCTTACCCAGAAGCCAAAGTCTATGACCCGCAGGGATTTTACGAGCAGGCGGGCGCGCAGGGCCCGTACTCGGTAGGCATCTGGTCGACCTGGGCGAGCGGGGAGCCGAACGGGCGGCCGCACGTCGACCCGCCGCCGCCAGGGCAGGGTGCCTGTGCGAGCAAGCATGGGTGAGCCTCGCAGCGTCGTCATCACCGGCGCTTCCCGTGGGCTCGGCTTCGCGTCGGCCGTCCGCCTCTACCGTGATGGCTGGCGGGTGGTTGCGGCGATGCGCACACCCGACCCGGCGATGGCGCACCTTCGCGAGGTGACGGGGGCCGCCCCAGACGACGACCGGCTGATCGGGGTCCAGCTCGACCTGTGTGACCCGGCGTCGATTGCGGCCGCGGCCAAGGCAATCGAAGACGCGGTCGGTGCGCCGTACGCCCTGGTCCACAACGCCGGCATCTCCGCCGCCGGGATGGTGGAAGAGGCCGATATGCGGTTGTGGCAGAACATGTTCACCGTCCATGTCATGGGCCCGGCTGAACTCACGAAGGCGTTGTTGCCGTCAATGCGGGCGGCGGGCGAGGGGCGCATCGTGCTGGTAGCCAGCACGGCCGGGGTGCGCGGTCAGCCGGGCACCGCGCCGTACTCGGCGACCAAGGGAGCGATGGAGCGGTGGGGCGAATCGATGGCCTGCGAGATCGCGCCGTTCGGTCTCGGCGTCACCGTCTTGGTGACCGGCACCTACGACACCGACATCATCACCGACGAGGGCACCATCGACGACCGCAATTTCGAGGGCCCCTACGCGCGGTTGCACCAGACCATGAACACCCGCGGCCGGTTCGCCGTCAGCTTTGCCCGTGCGCCCGAACGGTTCACCGACGGATTGGTCAAGGCACTGGAGGACAAGGGGCCCTTCCGCCGCCGCGGCGTCGGACCCGATGCGTCGATGTTGTTGGCGTCCAACCGGATTCTTCCCGCGATCGGGATGCATCACATGTCCCGAATCGTGCTCGGCATACCCAGACAGGGCTCGATGCGGGGCGGGGCGTGGCCGTTGACCTTGGCCCAGAAGGCGACAGTGTTGGCCGTGCGAGTCGTGCCGCCGTCCGTGTTACAGCGGTTGGCCCGGCGCCGCAAGGGAAATGAGGAGTAACCATGGAACAGCTATTTGACGACCTTGAGGATTTCGGTTCGTTCGACGACGCGATATCCGGTGACGTGCGTGACCCGTACACCGAGCTGGCGCGGATACGCCGCGAGGAACCGGTGCAGCGACTCGAGACGTCGGGGGCGCTGCCGCACGAGGAATCACTGCCGATGTTCATCGTGTATCGGCACGAGGATGTCCAGCAGATGCTGCGCGACAACGAGACGTTTTCGTCGTCAGCGGTGATCGCGGCTTTTGGTCCCGTGCTGGGGGAAGGCGTGATGCTCGGCATGGACGAGCCGATCCACGGCCGGCTGCGTTCGCTGGTACAGAAGGCGTTCACGCAGAAGGCCTTGGCGCGCTGGCAGGATGAGCTCGTCGGCCGGGTGGCGAACGGCCTGATCGACAAGTTTGCGCCCAATGGCAAGGCGGATCTGGTCAAGGAGTTCACCTTCGACTATCCGAGCCAGATCATCGCGGGCCTGCTGGGCCTGCCGGAGAAGGACTACCCACAGTTCCAGCGCTGGTCGATTTCGCTGCTGAGCTGGCTGATGAACCCGGAACGCGGGCTTGCGGCCTCGGCCGCGCTGTGCGACTACTTCGCGCCGATCCTCGAGGCCCGCCGCGCCGAGCCGAAGGACGATCTGATCAGCGCGCTTGCCGCGGCCGAGATCGACGGGGAAAAGCTCGCGGACGAGGAGATCTTCTCGTTCCTGCGGCTGCTGCTGCCCGCGGGTGTCGAGACGACCTACCGAGCGCTCGGCAGCCTCCTTTTCGGGCTGTTGTCGGACCCGGCGCAATTGGACGCGATCCGTGCGGACCGGTCGCTGCTCCCGGCGGCCATCGAGGAGGGCGTGCGGTGGGAACCACCCCTGCTGACCATCACCCGCGTCGCAACCCGCGACACCGAACTCGGCGGGGTTTCGATCCCGGCCGGGGCGACGGTGATGCCGATGCTGGGCTCGGCCAACCGGCAGGAAGACCGCTATCCCGATCCCGACACGTTCAACATTCACCGGCAGGCCAAGGCGAATCTGGGCTGGGGGCACGGCGTGCACGTCTGCCTCGGCATGCACCTGGCGCGGCTGGAAATGCGCACCGCCATCAACCTGTTGCTGGACCGGCTGCCAAATCTTCGGCTGGACCCCGACGCCGACGACCCGCACATCCGCGGCCAAGTTTTCCGATCGCCGACCTCGCTACCGGTGCTGTTTGACGCCCAGTGAGCACGCAAACTTGCCAATCGGCTAGTTTCCAGTAAGGCTCTCCGGAGAGCCCCCTAACGAGTCAACAGAGAGTGACAGATATGGCCGACACTGTAAAGGTCCGGTTCGAGCCGAAGATGATGATCGACGGCAAGCTCGTCGACGGCCAGGCCGGCACCTTCACCAACATCAACCCGGCGACCGAGGAGTCGCTCGGCGAGGTCGCGGACGCGTCCAAGGAGGACATGCATCGGGCCATCGACGCCGCCCGGCGCGCCTTCGACGAGACCGACTGGTCGACCAACCGCGAACTGCGCAAGCGCTGCCTGTTGCAGCTGCACGACGCGATCGAGGAGGAGAAGGAAGAGCTGCGCGAGGAGCTCATCCTCGAGGTCGGGTCGCCGCGGGCCATCACGTTCGGGCCGCAGCTGGACGCGCCGCTTCAGGACGGTTTGAAGTACCCCGCCCGGCTGATCGACGAGTACGCCTGGGAGACCGACCTCGGCGACCGGGTGATCAGCCTCACCGGTGCGAACACCACCATCAAGGTGTGGCGGGAGCCGGTGGGCGTGGTCGGCGCGATCGTGCCGTGGAACTTCCCGTTCGAGGTCACCATCAACAAGCTCGGCCAGGCACTGGGGACCGGCAATACGGTCGTGCTCAAGCCGGCGCCCAATACCCCGTTCAACGCGACCCGGCTCGGCCGGCTGATCGCCGAAAAGACGGACATCCCCGCCGGCGTCGTCAACGTCGTCACCGCATCGGATCACTTTGTGGGCGAGGAGCTTACGCTGTCGCCCAAGGTCGACCTGATCTCGTTCACCGGCTCGACGGTGGTGGGCAAGCGGATCATGGAAAAGGGCGCGGCCACCATGAAGCGGCTGTTCCTGGAGCTGGGTGGCAAGTCGGCCACGATTGTGTTGGAGGACGCCGATTTCGGGTTGGCCTGCGCGATCGGCATCGCGCCGTGCATGCACGCCGGCCAGGGGTGCGCCAACCCGACGCGGATGCTGCTGCCGCGCTCCCGCTACGAGGAGGGGGTGGCGATCCTCAAAGCCATCTACGAGAACGTCACGTGCGGCGACCCGCAGGACCCCGGAACCCTGTGCGGCCCGGTGATTTCGGAGAAGCAGCGCGACCGCGTCATGGGCTACATCCGCAAGGGCGTGGAAGAGGGTGCCACGGCGCTGGTTGGCGGCCCGGATGCCGAGACCGGGTTCGACAAGGGATTCTTCGTCCGCCCAACCCTTTTCACCGATGTCGACAACTCGATGACGATCGCCCAGGAGGAGATCTTCGGCCCGGTGCTGGCCGTCATCCCGTTCGACGACGAGGAAGATGCCATCCGGATTGCCAACGACAGCAAGTACGGATTGGCCGGCAACGTGATGTCGGGATCGCTGGAGCGTTCGCTGGCGGTGGCTCGTCGAATCAAGGCCGGCTTTATGGGAGTCAACGGTGGTGCCGCATACGGTGCCGACGCACCCTTCGGCGGCTACAAGGACAGCGGCGTAGGACGGCAGAACGGTGTCGCGGGCTTCGACCAGTACACCGAGATCAAGTCGGTGGGCTACCCCGCCGGTTGATCCGCTAGCGGGAACCCCATGGCCACCTACGTTTTAGTGCACGGCGGTGGTCACGGTGGCTGGTGCTACCAACCGGTCGCGCGCCTGCTGCGGTCGCATGGCCACGAGGTGTACGCCCCGTCCCTGACCGGTCTGGGGGAGCGGGAGCACCTGTTTCGGGCCGATGTCGACCTCGACTGCCACATCACCGACATCGTCAAGCTCCTGCATTTCGAGGATCTTCGCGACGTGATCCTCGTCGGTCACAGCTACGGCGGAATGGTGATCACCGGCGCCGCGGACCGGGCCATCGAGCGGGTTGGTCATCTCGTCTACCTGGACGCGGCGACGCCCGCCAATGGCCAGACGCTGGTCGAGCAGGCACCCGAGATGATGGCGGCGGCGCGTGCTGAGGGGCGCGTCGTAGACGGTGTCGAAATGTGCTTGTACCCAACCGATAACATGCTGCGGTACTACGGCGTGCGGAACCCCGGGCTGCGCGAGTGGATGAGGGCGCGGTTGACGCCACACCCATGGCGGTGTTTCGAGCAGCCACTGAGCCTGACGAACGAACCAGCGCTCGCGCGGATCCCCCAATCGCACCTCTGCACGACGATGTACATGCGATGGCGCGATGTAGATGCCCTGCGGGATAAGGCAAACGGCCGGTTCTGGGACCTCGACACCGGCCACGACATGATGCTCACCGAGCCGGGTTGGGTCGCCGAGAAGCTGATGCAGGTGGCGATCGCGAGCGCGGCGGGGCCGGGCGAAGCGGGTCGCCACCAATCAGGTCTGGCGTGACCGCCCGGCCGGATCGCGATCTGGTGTTCGCCGCGGTCGCCGACGAGCGGCGCCGGATCGCGAGCCTGTTGGACGGCTTGGACGATGCTCGGCTGTCGACCCCGAGCCTGTGCGCCGGCTGGGATGTCAAGACGGTGGCCGCGCACATCGTGAGCACGGTGGTCGACGGGACACCCGCATTTCTGTGGCTCGCGGTCCGCCGGGGGAGCATGGCTCGCGCGATCGATGAGCTGGCGCGGCAACGCGCACGCCTGCCGGTGGCCGAAGTTGTTGCCAGCCTGCATGAGTGCGCCGACCGCCCGATCAGCCCGCCGTTGTTCGGGCCACTGGATCCACTGGCGGACGTCCTGGTGCACGGCGGCGACATCAGGATCCCGCTCGGTCTGCCGTTTGCGCCCGACCCGCAGCTGGCGGGGTGGGCGATGGACTTCCTGACCGGTCCGTGGCCGTATGGCTTCGTACCGGTGGGCCGGCTACGCGGCATCAGCCTGCACGCCAACGATGTTGGCCGGGCCTGGGGTCGGGGCGCAGAAATCCGCGGCCCAGTAGCCGCGTTGATGCTGGCGGTCGCGGGGCGCACGGCGCTGTTGCACCTGCTCGATGGGCCGGGGTTGCCACGATTGCGTGAGCGCCTGACAACTTGACCTAATCTTTGTTCCAAACTAAATTGGGTGATGCTGCAGGGTCCGGGGGAGTAGGGCCGTCATCCAGTGTGCACTGACGGCTTCCAGCTAGCTCACACTCGATGCCGTCACAAGGAGGGACCAGTGAGCGATTTCGAATCGGTCGATTTCTTCACCGACGCGTCGCTGATCCCCGATCCGTACCCCTATTTCGACCACCTGCGCGCAAGTTGCCCGGTGCTGGCGCAATCCGCGCAGGGCGTCGTGGCCATCACCGGACACCAGGAAGCGCTTGCGGTCTACAAGGATCCGGCATTCTCCTCGTGCGTGTCGGTCGCGGGCCCGTTTTCCGGGCTGCCTTTCGAGCCCGAGGGTGACGACATCGGTGAGTTGATCGAGGCGCATCGTGCGCAGATCCCGATGAGCGAACACATCGTCACCCAGGATCCCCCGGAGCACACGCGCACGCGGGGGCTACTCAACCGCCTACTGACGCCCAAGCGGCTCAAGGAAAATGAAGACTTCATGTGGCGGCTCGCCGATCAGCAGCTCGACGACTGCGTACCCCGCGGAACGTGTGAATTCCTGGAAGATTACGCGCGACCATTTTCCGGGATGGTGATCGCCGATCTGCTGGGAGTTCCCGCCGAGGATCACGAAGAGTTCCGCGCCGCCTTTTTCGGCAAGGTCGTCGGTGGGATCGAGGACGATTCGCTGACGCGGGCCCACAATCCGCTGGAGTACCTCAATGAAAAGTTCTCCGGCTACATCACCGAACGGCGACGAGAACCGCGCTCCGATGTGCTCACCGAGTTGGCTCAGGCGAAGTACCCCGACGGATCGACGCCCGAGGTCATCGACGTCGTCCGGCTCGCCGCGTTCCTGTTCGCGGCCGGACAGGAGACCACCACCAAGCTGCTGAGCTTCGCGATGCGGTTGATCGCCGAACGGCCCGAGATTCAGACGTGGCTTCGCGAAGACCGCAGCCGCATACCCACTTTCGTGGAGGAGACACTGCGGACGGAAAGCCCGGTCAAGTGTCACTTCCGCATGGCACGCACATCGACATCGATCGGTGATATCCAGATCCCAGCCGGCAGCACGGTGATGCTGCTGCCCGGCGCAAGTAATCGCGACGCACGTAAGTTCGTCGATCCCAACGAGTTTCGCGCCGACCGCCCCAACGTCCGCGAGCACGTGGCGTTCGGGCGGGGCAATCATTCGTGCCCCGGTGCGCCGCTGGCGCGGGCCGAGGGCCGAATTTCACTCAACCGCATTCTTGATCGGATGTCGGACATCGGGATTCTCGAGTCGAAGCACGGCCCCGCGCACGCGCGCAGCTACACCTACGAACCGACCTGGCAGATGCGGGGCCTCACCGAGCTGCATCTCGCGTTCAACCCGATCTCATGAGCGCCGAGATCGCCCACTGGGACCCCGAATTCACCCAACGACTGATCAATGCGGCGGCACCGATCGCCAAGCGCTGGTTTCGTTTCGAGGTGCGCGGGCTGGAGTCCCTGGAATCCCTGCCGGCGGAAGGCGGTGCGCTGCTTGTCTCCAACCACTCCGGCGGGATCCTGACGCCCGACGTGCTGATCTTCGCGGAGGCCTTCTACGGCAGGTTTGGCTACGGTCGCCCGCTGTACACGCTCGGTCACGACGGGCTGTTCGTCGGGCCGATGGCGGATTGGCTGCGTCGTCTGGGCACGATCCGCGCCGGCCCGGAAAACACCGCCAACGCGCTCCAGTCGGGGGGCGTCGTGTTGGTTTTCCCCGGCGGGATCTACGACGCCTACCGGCCGACGTTGGCGGAGAACGTCATCGACTTCAACGGCCGCACCGGCTATGTCAGATCCGCGATCGACGCCGGCGTGCCGATCGTGCCGGCGGTGTCCATCGGTGGTCAGGAAAGCCAGCTCTTCCTGAGCCGCGGCACGTGGTTGGCGAAGCGGCTGGGCCTGTCCCGCTTCCGCTCGGACATCCTGCCGATAACGCTGGGCTTCCCGTTTGGTCTGAGCATGATCGTGCCGCCCAATCTGCCGTTACCGACCAAGATCGTCACCGACATTCTGGAACCCATCGACGTCGTCGCCCGGTTCGGCGAGAAACCCGATGTTGCCGACGTCGACGCGCACGTCCGTTCGGTAATGCAGGGTGCCCTTGATCGGTTGGCCCGCAAGCGGCGTCTGCCCGTGTTGGGCTAGGGCTGGGACGGGGCCTCCGGCATCGCGGTGTCAACGGTGGCCAGCCCGCCGGTAAAGCCTGCCGCAGTCCGGAGTTCGCGGAACGCGTGGATCATCGCGTCCGTCGCTTCATGGGTGTCACGCAGGGTGCGGTCGTCGGCGATCACCGAGATGTTGAGCTGATCGACATAGCTCCACACGGTGATGTTCATGCCGCACGCGGTGATCAGCGGGCCGACGGAATAGATTTCGCTGATCGGAGCGCCGGCCAAACGCCCGCGCTCCCGCGGCCCCGCCACATTGGAAATCGGGACGTTGAACAGCTTGTTTTGCGCGTCGCGTCGTCCCATCCAACCGAACACGGGAGGCGCCGCCGGCGGGGGCAGGTAAGCGATCAACCGGCCGTACAGCTCGGGACCGAACAGTTCGTTGTTCTCCTTGGCGATACCGGTGGCGAGCGCGGTCAGCCGCACCCGCTCCAGCGGAACGTCGACATGTGTGGGCAACGAGACCACCATGCCGCCCAGTTCGTTGCCGCTGATCCGGTGTAGCGACCTGTCCGTACTCGCCGGCACCGACGCCACGATGGGACGGTCGGCGCGGCCGTCGTAGCGGAGCAACAACTCCCGCAATGCGCCCGCGGCCATCGCCATCACCACGTCGTTGATGGTGATCCGCAACTGCTTGCTGGTCTCCTTCACTTGCGCCAGCGACAGCGTCGCGGTGGCGAAGGTCCGCGCGGGGGAGACAACATGATTGATGAACGTCGGCGGCGCCTGGAGCAACCGCGCCAGATCCGCATGCCTGCCGCGCTCGCGAGACCGCCGCCGCAGCCGGCGCAAGCCCGAAAGCGTGTCGGCGATCACCCCGGGCAGGGCGGCCACTTGCTGCGCGTGGTCCCGGCCCGCCTCGCGTAGCAACTTCCCCGTGGACGGCGGTACACAACTCGTGACGTTGTCGCGTTCGTCCTGCACCGGGCCGTCCAGGTCCATCAGCCTGGCCAGCAGGTTCGCTGACGCCACCCCGTCGGCCAATGCGTGGTGCATCTTCCCGATGATCGCGAACCGCTGATCGGCCATGCCTTCGGCGAAGTAGAACTCCCACAGCGGGCGGGCGCGATCCAGCGGCGTGCTGGCCACCTTCCCGATGACCTCGTCGAGCTCTCGGCGACCCCCGGGGGCGGGGACCTTCACCTGGCGCAGGTGGTAGTCGAGGTCGATCTCGCAGTTCTCCAGCCACATCGGATGATGCAGGCGCCATGGAATGTCGACAAGCTTGTAGCGCAACGGATCCAGCCGATGCAGCCGCCGAGACAGCGTGTGCTGAAAAAGCTCGAAAGTGAACTCGACGTCGCAGCCGGCAGTTTCGATAACAGCGATCTTGAGCGTGTGCGTGTGCAGGTTTGGCGTCTCGCTATAGATCAGCATCGCGTCCATGCCGTTGAGCCGCCTCATTCGATCATTATTGCTAATGCGCCGCGGCGGTGGGAACAAATCTCTGGTTCCATGCGCGCGCTGCCCAAACCCCGTGACCAGCGCAAACCCGGCTCGGGCCACCCCGCCCCGGGCGCCGTGGAGGCATGGTCGACAATCGAAGCCAAGATCTATTGGTGTTCGAAGCAAATATTGTCAAAGGAGACGTTGTCATGGCTGAAGCCGTAATCGTCGAGGCGGTGCGCTCACCGGTCGGCAAGCGCAATGGTGGGCTGTCCGGGGTGCACCCCGCCGACCTGTCCGCGCAGGTACTCAACGGATTGGTCGACAAAGCCGGCATCGACCCGGCGCTGGTCGACGACGTCATCTGGGGTTGCGTCATGCAGGCCGGGGAACAGGCGCTCGACATCGGGCGCACCGCGTTGCTTGCCGCCGGATGGCCCGAGACGGTCCCGGGCGTGACCGTCGATCGCCAGTGCGGGTCGAGCCAACAGTCCATCCACTTCGCCGCGGCGGGCGTGGTGGCCGGGCACTACGACGTGGTCGTCGCGGGCGGTGTCGAGTCGATGTCGCGGACCCCGATGGGGGCCTCGCTGGCCAACGGCGGGCGTCCGTATCCGCAGTCCTTCATCGACCGTTACGAGGGCAGGATCCCCAACCAGGGCCTGGGAGCCGAGATGATCGCCGAGCAGTGGGGGTTTGACCGCCTCGCGCTCGACGAGTTCTCCCTGGGATCGCACGAAAAGGCTGCGGCCGCACAGGATTCCGGTGCCTTCGACGACCAGATCGTGGGCATCAAAGACCAGGACGGCAACCCGGTGCTCAAGGACGAGGGCATCCGCCGCGGTACCCCGATGGAAAAGATGGCGTCGCTGAAACCCGCGTTCAAGGAAGACGGTGTGATCCACGCGGGGAACTCCTCGCAGATCTCCGACGGTTCGGCGGCGATCCTGTTCATGTCGGCCGAGAAGGCAAAAGAGCTGGGGCTCAAGCCGATCGCGAAGGTGCACACCGCGACATTGGCCGGCGCCGACCCGGTCATCATGCTTACGGCGCCGATCCCGGCGACCCAAAAGGTACTGAAGAAAGCCGGGCTGAGCATCGACGACATCGGGGCCTACGAGGTCAACGAGGCGTTCGCGCCGGTACCGCTGGCGTGGTTGAAGGACATCGGCGCCGACGAGAAGAAGCTCAATCCCAACGGCGGGGCGATCGCGCTGGGCCACCCGCTCGGCGGCTCGGGCGCGCGGATCATGACCACCCTGCTATACCACATGCGGGACAAGGGAATTCGCTACGGCCTGCAGACCATGTGCGAGGGCGGCGGCCAGGCCAACGCGACCATCGTGGAGCTCCTGTGACGGACGCCCCAGAGGCCCCGGCGCAGCCGGGGGCGCTCGTCGAGCGCGACGGCAACGTCATGATCATCACGCTCAACCGGCCCGAAGCCCGCAATGCGGTCAACAGTGCCGTGAGCGTCGGCGTCGGGGACGCGTTGGAGGAAGCCCAACGCGACCCCGACGTGCGGGCCGTGGTGATCACCGGCGCCGGCGACAAGTCGTTTTGCGCCGGAGCCGATCTCAAGGCGATCGCCCGCCGGGAGAACCTGTATCACCCCGACCATCCCGAGTGGGGTTTCGCTGGTTACGTGCATCACTTCATCGACAAGCCCACCATCGCCGCGGTCAACGGCACCGCGCTGGGCGGGGGCACCGAGCTGGCGCTGGCCAGCGACCTGGTGGTGGCCGACGAGCGCGCCAAGTTCGGGCTGCCGGAGGTTAAGCGCGGCCTGATCGCCGCCGCCGGCGGCGTTTTCCGGATCGTGCACCAACTGCCGCGCAAGGTGGGGATGGAACTGCTGTTGACCGGCGAGCCGCTGACCGCGTCCGACGCCTGGGAATGGGGCCTGATCAACCAGGTCATCAAGGAGGGTGAGGGCTCGGTGCTGGACGCGGCGCTGGCGCTGGCCGCGCGGGTGACCGTGAACGCGCCGTTGTCGGTGCAGGCCAGCAAGCGCATCGCCTACGGCGTCGACGACGGCGTCATCGTCGATGACGAAGCCGGCTGGGAGCGCACCATGCGCGAGATGCGAACCCTGATCAGGTCCGAGGACGCCACGGAGGGACCGTTGGCGTTCGCCGAGAAGCGGGAGCCCGTCTGGAAGGCGCGCTAGTGCGCCAGAATGTTCACCGCGCGCCCGAAAACGCCGGGTAGCAGGTCACACGCCGGAACGATCGCGCGGCGCGCCGTGGATGGCACGCTGGCCAGCACAAGCCCGCGGGTGAGCAGCCGGTAGTTGCGGGTGGCCCGGTGCCAGGCACGCTCATAGGACGCCGGGGCGTCGTCGACGATGGCGCGGACCGCCGCGGCGGCCTGCTTGACGGCAAGGCTGATGCCCTCGCCGGTCAGCGCGTCCTCGTATCCGGCCGCGTCGCCGACCAACAGCACCCGCCCCGCGACACGACGCTCGACCACCTGCCGCAACGGGCCGCAGCCGCGGGGGTGCCCGCGGTTGGCACCGCGCAGGTGGTCGGAAAGCCATGGGAACCAGTCGAGTTCGGGTCGCTGGGAGGACAGGATCGCCACGCCGACCAGATCCGGTTCCACCGGCGTCACGTACGCCTCACCCCGACGGGACCAGTGCACTTCGACGAACTCCGACCACACCGGCACCTTGAAGTGCCACCGCACGCCATAGCGTCGCGGGGTTCCGGCGGTCACCTTGATTCCCACGGCGCGCCGGACCGGCGAATGCAGCCCGTCGGCGCCCACCAAGTATTTCGCGCGGATACCGGCGGCCGTCACCCCATGAGCATCCTGCTCGACGCTGGTCACCTTCGTCCGAATCCATTCGGTGTCTTGCTCTTTGGCCCGCGCCGCCAACGCCGCGTGCAGTGTGGTGCGTCGGACACCGCGGCCCGGCCCATTGCGAAACCGCGCCTCGGCGCGATGGTTTTCGCTCACATACGCGATTCCCTGAAACGGCATGCCGGCCGGATCCACGCCCAGTGACGTCAGTTCGGCCAGCCCGCCGGGCATCAGTCCCTCGCCGCACGCCTTGTCGATGGGGTTGTCTCGGGGCTCGGCGACGATCACCGAAAGTCCTTGCCGGCGAGCCTGTAACGCCGTGGCGAGGCCCCCGGGCCCGCCCCCGACGATCAGCAGGTCGGTGTCGTAGCCCGTCATGAATAGCCCAAGACGGAGTTCTCCACCCGAATCCGCACGTTCAGCAGTATCGCATTGGCCACGGTGAAGATGAGAGCGGTCAGCCACGCGGTGTGCACCATCGGCAGCGCGAACCCCTCGGCCACCACTGCGACATAATTCGGGTGGTGCATCAGCCGGTAGGGTCCCCGCTGCACCAACGGAGCGTGCGGCAATACGATCACCCGAGTGTTCCACCGCCGGCCCAGCGAGGTGATGCACCACCAGCGCAATCCCTGGCTCAGCACCAATATGGCCACCATCGGCCAGCCGATCCAGGGAATGAACGGCCGGTGCAACGCCCAAGGTTCGATGACGCAGCCGAGCAGCAACGCGGTGTGCAGAGCGACCATGACTTTATAGTGCGGGCGGCCAAATTCCTTGCCGCCCTGGGCAAAAGACCACTCCGCATTGCGCTTGGCCACGACCAGCTCAGCCAGTCGTTCTATCCCGACGACCAGGACCAACAGGTAATACATAGGTCTATCGTGCCCTACCAGCTCAGCAGGACGAATTCGGCGGAGAAGCCCGGTCCCATCGCGATCATCAGCCCGATCGAACCCGGCGGAGGTGGGTCGTTCATCGTGGCGTGGAGTATATCAAGCACCGAAACCGACGACAGGTTTCCGTTGTCGCGCAACGAGTTTCTGCTGCGGTCGAGGGCATCCGCCGGCAGGTCCAACGCGTCTTCGACCGCGTCGATCACCTTCGGGCCCGCGGCGTGCAACAACCACGTCGAAACGTCGGCCGTCGTCAGTCCGTGGTCGGCAAGGAACTGGTGGATGTCGTCGCCCAGGTATTTCTCGACGATGGTCGCGATCTCGACCGACAGGACGATTTGGAACCCGTCGCTGCCGATGTTCCAGCCCAGCACGTCCTCGGTGTCCGGGTAGGTCCGGCTGCGGGTGGCCAGTACTTTCGGCCCAGCCCTCAATCCCGAAGCCCGGTTGGCCCCGGTCGCGACAACGACGGCGGCGCCGTCGCCAAAGAGGCTGGAAGCAACGAGATTGGCGACCGAAATGTCTTCGCGCTGAACCGTTAACGAGCACAGTTCAACCGCCAGCAGCACCGCCACATCGTCGGGGTAGGCGCGCAGGTAGTCATACACCCGCGCCAGGCCGGCGGCGCCGGCGACACAGCCCAGCCCGAACAGCGGGATGCGTTTGACGTCCTGACGCAGGCCCACCCGCGTCATCAGCCGCGCGTCCAGGCTCGGCACGGCGAGCCCGGTGACCGTTGTCGAGAAGACGGCGTCGACGTCCGACGGGGTGAGGTTGGCGTCATCCAGTGCCGCCAGTAGTGCTTGTTCGGATAGGTCGAGGGCCACGTCGATGAACGTGTCGTTCGCCTCGGTGAAGCCGCTGAGTTCGGGGTATTGCGACACCGGCAACGCGATGTTGCGGTGCTCAACCCCACTGGTGAGAGCGAACCGCCGAAACTCCGCACCCGCGAAATCGGTCAGCGCGCCGATGGTTTCGTCCTGGCTGTATCGGTTCGGCGGAAACTGCACCGCCACCCCCGCCACTGACGGATTTGCTGTTGTTGTGTCGACGGTCAGTGTTCCCACTGCCGAATCCCCCCTGGTTTTGCCCATGTGGGGGTCACGGTCTCCCAGTCCGTTCGGTTCAACCGACCACCGGCGCCGGACGCTGACCTGCGGACATTACGATGGCCGCCATGCCTGCGCCGTTGATCGTCTCCATCCGGGGTCACACGCCTCAACTGCACCCCGAATCCTGGGTCGCGCCCAACGCCAGCCTGATCGGACAGGTCAGCCTCGCCGCCCGGGTCAGCGTCTGGTATTCGGCGACGCTGCGGGCGGAGGCCGAGCAGATCGAGGTCGGGTTCGGGACCAACATCCAGGACGGCGTGACCGTCCATGTCGACAAGGAGTTCCCGGTGCGCATCGGCGCGGGGGTCACCATCGGTCATAACGCGGTCGTGCACGGCTGCACCATCGAAGACGACGCGCTGATCGGCGCAGGCGCGGTGGTCCTGAACGGCGCGCTGGTCGGCGCGGGCGCGCTGGTGGCGGCCGGCGCCTTGATCCCGCAGGGCATGGTCATTCCGGCTCGGTCGCTGGTGAGCGGGGTGCCGGGCCGGGTGCAGCGCGAACTCAGCGTGGCCGAGGTCGCCAACAATCGGTACAACGCCGAGACGTACCGGCGGCTGCTCGATCTGCACCGGGCGTCCGGCGGCTGAAGGCTGACGCGCCCGCTAGGTTAGAAACATGCGGATTCTGGTCACCGGCGCCAGCGGCTATGTGGGATCCCGCCTGGTCACTGCGCTGTTGGAGGACCGCCACCAAGTCGTGGCCGCCACCCGAAACCCGGCCCGGCTCAAGCGTTTCGGCTGGATTGACGACGTCGTACCGGTCACCCTCGACGCTTCCGATCCCGGGTCGGCGCGGACGGGTATGGACGCGGCGGGCCCAATTGACGTGGTGTATTACCTGGTGCACGGGCTCGGTCAACCCGGTTTCCGGGAAGCCGACAGGGCGGCGGCCGGCAACGTCGCGGCCGCGGCCAGGGATGCCGGCGTGCGGCGCATCGTCTACCTGGGCGGCTTCGTGCCCGACGACCCCGAAAAAGAAGCCCTGTCCGAGCATCTGACCAGCCGGGCCGAGGTCGCGGAGGCCCTGACGATCGAGGACGGCCCGGAACTGGTATGGCTGGGCGCGGCGATGATCATCGGCGCGGGGTCGACATCGTTCGAGATGCTGCGCTATGTCGTGGACCGGTTCCCGGTCATGCCGCTGCCGGGCTGGATGTACAACCCGATCGATCCGATCTCGATCCGCGACGTGTTGCACTATCTCGTCGCCGCTGCCGACACCGCGCAGGTACCGGCCGGGGCGTACGACATCTGCGGCCCCGACACCACGACGTACCGCGAGCTGCTCAGAAAGTACGCGCGCATTTCCGGCAGGTGGCATGCCGGATTGCGGGTGCCGCTGATCGACACCGCGGCCGCGTCGCTGTTCACGGCCGTGGCACTACCGGTGCCCCCGGGCCTGGCCGGGGACCTGGTGGAGTCGCTGGACCATCCGATGCGGGCGTCCGGCAGTGGCCTGGGTGATCGGGTGCCGGACCCGCCCGGCGGCCTGCTCGGCGTCGACGACGCCATTGCGCTGGCGTTGGCGGACTCGTCCGAGCACGCGCCGCGGCCGGTCAACGCCCTGGCGGATCCTCATCATCTCGCCGACTCCGATCCCGACTGGGCGGGCGGCGATGCGCTGCGCATCCGCCGGCTCGCGCGGGCGGTGACCCCACCCATCGCACGGTCCACCCTCGGGCTGGTGAACAGCGTCCCCGGCCCGCTGGCCGGTGCGCTGCGAACCGGCCTCGACATCCTGATCACCCTGACCCCGAAGGTCGGTCCGGCATGAGCATGAGTCAGTCCACCAGCCCATACAAGCCATACCGCACCACGGTTTTCGAAGAGCTTCGCCGTGCGGTTACCAATGTCGCTGTGCCCCACCATGAACCGCCGTCGGTGATTCTGCGCCGACGCATCGTCGTCGGCATCACACTGGTGATCGGCGCTGTGGTGCTGGGCTTTTCGCTGCGCCGGACACCGGGCGAGCCGATGTTCTACTGGCTGACGCTGGCGCTGGCCGCGGTGTGGGTCACCGGCTCGTGGATCTCCGGGCCGCTGCATCTTGGCGGTATCTGCTGGCGTGGTCGCAACCAGCGACCGGTCATCAGCGGGACCACGATCGGACTACTGCTCGGTGGCCTCTTCGTGGTGGGCGGACTGATCGCCCGGGAGATTCCCAGCGTGGCCGGATTGATCACCCGCGTACTGCAATTCGCCCACGGGGGGTCGTTCCTGCTCGTCGTGGTGATCACCGTCGTGAACGCCTTCGCCGAGGAAATGTTCTTCCGCGGCGCGCTCTATACCGCGCTGGGTCGACGTTTTCCGGTGGCCATTTCCACCCTCCTGTACATCGCCGCGACCATGGCCAGCGGGAACCCGATGCTGGGCTTCGCCGCGATCATCCTGGGGACGGTGTGCGCGCTGGAGCGCCGGGCCAGCGGCGGGATCCTGGCACCGATGCTGACCCACTTCGTCTGGGGCCTGATCATGGTGCTCGCGCTGCCGCC
>Ga0075363_100000199_pt1 | contig 16376 bp, 15 predicted proteins | sample EndMetdeltDD1763_FD_71470 | JGI IMG/M metagenome (GOLD analysis project Ga0075363, IMG submission 71470) | Populus endosphere microbial communities from Tennessee, USA - Endosphere MetaG P. deltoides DD176-3 | ecosystem: Host-associated > Plants > Roots > Endosphere | place: USA: Tennessee...
GCGGGCGTCGGATCATAGTTCTGCGTGAAATTCTTGATGGTCGAATAGGCGGCGTGCTGCGGTATTTTCTCGCAAGGCGGCAGAATATAGGTTTCGTAGATCATCTTTCGCCGCGCTGGATCGTCGAAATCGCAACCGATCTCCCATGCGTTGGCTTTCGATATCGTCCGGTAGTTCGGTCCGCCGATGCCGTCCAGTAGCCGCTGCACGTCCGGGGAGTCCCGCAAGCCGGCAGGCGCCATCACGATCGAGTCGATCATAACCATACCTGAGGCAAGGTCTGGATAACGCCCGCACAAATCGAGCGCGACCGCACCACCGAAACTGTGGCCGATCACGACAGGCTTTTGCAATCCCAGTTGGGCACATTGCCAGGCGATATCATCCGCGAACCCCGCCATGGTGTATTCCTGCTCAGGCGCGTCGCTGGCGCCATGGCCGCGAAGATCGACGGCCACCACGCGGCGGGTTTGCCCGAAATGAGCGATCTGGGGCGTGAAGATACCATGGTCGCCGGTCCAGCCGTTGACGAGTACCAGGGGCGGGTTCTGCGGAGCCTGGGGCCTCACCTCAAAATGCGCGAGACGCACACCGCCGCGATTCAGAAAAGCAGGTTCCAGCGTTTCATAAGAGTTCATGATCGTTCTCCTGAGCTAACCTTGTATTCGTGGATAGGCATGAAACGCCTGGCGGGGCCAACCACGCCGATATACGACGCGATTGCGAGCACGCAGAAAGAGACCATCACGACTGCCATCGATAACGCCGAACGACCGTCAAAGAGCGCTGCGACGAGCGCGCTGGACGAAGCGGCGGCGATCATCTGCACAAATACCATCACGGCACTGATCGAGCCCGCGATGTCCGGCATCTGCTGCAATGCCGCGTTCATGGCATTCGGCGAGATCAGCCCGAACGACAACGCGACGCTGACCATCACCGACACGACAATTGCGATCGACTTGCCTCCCGTGATGGCCATCACGAGCAAAGACGTCGCCATCACGGTTGAGAGCGCCAGGCCGATCGCAATCATCTGACCGGGCGAAACCCGGCTTCCGAGACGCTTGTTGACCAGGGTACCGATCATGATCGACAGTGAGCTTGTCCCGAAGATCACACCGTATTGATAGGTGCTCAGGCCGAGAGCATTGATGAAGAACAGCGACGAGCCGGTGATGTAGGCGAACACCGCTCCCACGGCGGCAGCGTTGCACAGGAGATAGCCGACGCAGAGAGGGTTACGCAGAACGCGAAGGTAGTTACTGACAATAGCCGTTGAACTGAGATGAGTGTTCGGATCAATCCGCGCGCTTTCGTTGAAGGCTGCCATGGCGCCGAGCAGCACGATCCCGCCAGCGATCGGCACGAGGTAGATGGTCCGCCAGCTGCCAACGGCAAGAAGCGCCGCGCCGACGGTCGGTGCAATCATCGGCACGACATTGATGGCAAGGACCACGTTGGACATCTTCGCGCGTGCGGCCGGACCGTCGAAGAGATCGCTGACGATGGTAACGGCGGCCATACCCGGCCCCGAAGCGCCCGCGCCTTGCAGCACGCGAAAAAGGAGCAGCTGCGGCAGCGAACGGGCAAAAATGCAGCCCACGCTCGCGATGATGACCAGTGCGCAGCCGAACACCACGACCGGCTTGCGGCCGAAGCGATCGGATACCGGCCCATAGACAAGGAGCGCGGCGCCCAGGCCAAGGAGATAAACGCTCATCGTCAAACCCACGTCCGCCGGCGCCGCGCCAAGATCAGCCCCCGTGGCGGACAGGCTCGGCAGGATCATGTCGATGCCGAAGGTTGGCAGGGAGGACAGAAGACCAAGCAGCAATGTGAACACGAACGAATCGGGATGAATGCGCACGGGCAGGACTCGCTTTCATTCGGCGTCACGGCTCGCGCCTTGCGCAGAGCCGGCGCACTTCGCCGGCGGCGGAAGGGGGCGCGCACGCAATGTGTCTGGCGCCCCCTTGTGGACTGTCAGGCAGTTTTTCGAAGCCGCCGTCTCGCGGGTTGCTGTCTTGCCGCGTGGCCGGCGGCGGCGATCGCCTCCATCTCGTCGACGAGGCTGGACCGATCGATATCCGCCTTTATGGCCTCACCGACGAGGCGGGCCGCCGCTTTGAATTGTGGCTCGGTAATCAGCCGGTTCACCGCCGCGGCAATTTCCGCTTCGGAAGCCGTTGGGGGCAATCGAAGCCCCGCCCCCTTCGCCTCGACGCGCGCGGCGTTATCGGCCTGGTCCCGACCCATTGGCAGAACGAGCAACGGCAGGCCGTTGATCAGCGAACGGGTGACGGTCCCGTGGCCGCCTTGTGAGACCACCACTGAAACATCCTTCATGACCAGGTCATGGGGAGCGCCCCGGATCAAATGCACATTCTTCGGAGCCTGCAGATCGGCTGCGTCCAGATTGGGACCGGTTGTCGCAACGGCATCGATCTCAACTGCTCCCATCGCGCTGATGACGCGCTGAAACAGGTCACGCTGGCCCTGCGCGCCCGTGCTGCACGCGATCAGCGCGCGGGGGCGATCCGAGCGTGCGGGCCATGGCGCGTGCCACGGCGTCGCCTGCAGAGATTTGGACCAGTTCGGTACATCGAGCAGCGGTCCAATGTAGCGAAAATTGTCGGGCAGCGAGTCGGCCTTGAAGTCGAACGCTCGACTGATCGCAAGCAGGAGCCGGTCGGCCCGATCGAACAGGTCCATGACATCGGCCAACGCGGGAAGGCCCAGATCGGCACGCGCGTTATTGAGGATTGGCAGAGACCCATTCAGCATTTCTGTCAGCTTTGCACCGGCCGCGTCGATTTCAGCGCGCTCCTCGGGAGTTGTCGGTGGCCTCAATCCGCTCATGGCCGGTGGCATTCCAGGCAAGGGCCGTATGCTGATATGAGGGGAAAGAATGGCGAAGGGAACGTTGGATGCCTCCGCTCCGAGCACACCGCCAAAGAGTATGTCCAGCAGGAGAACAGCATCCGTGGGCGCACGGCTGATCTCATCCCGGATATCGGCCGCATAGAGCGCGGCCGGATCAAATAAGGCCCGGCGTATGGCGTCTTGCACATCCGACATATCTACCGGATCCGCAGCCTCTCCGGTCGGGGCGCGGCGCCATGTCACAAACTCGAAGCCATCGGTTTCGACTTCGGCGCGCATCGCCGGATCCGCCATCACCCTGATATGGTGCCCGTTCCGGCGCAACTTCCGCGCAGCCGTCAGCATCGGGCTCATGTTCCCCAAGGTACCCCACGACGCCAGCAGAAAATCGTAAGACATCATAGAAGCCTTTGTCACGGCCGCGAATTCGCTGACGCGATCCTCCGGCGCGACCAATGCAGGCTTCTGGACGGATGCGTGCCCGCGCATTTGTCCGCGCGGGCCACGCCAAGAATTGAGTGAAGCGCGCTACCGAACGATGTCTCGCCGGAACGAGACGGTTACATCTGTAAGCATGAGGCCATGTTCATGACGCCGGTTAGCAGCGGCGAAGTTGCTTCGCCCGCTCCCCTAATTCCTCGACGTCAGTCTAGCGCCACGGCTCGACGATGATCTTGGTATGCACTTCAGGATTGGCGAGATCCGCGAATGCCATTGCGACGCCGTCGATGCCGACGCTGGCGGTGACCATCGAGGCTGCGTCGACCTGCCCTTCCGCGATCAGGCGCAGCGACCAGGCAAATTCCTCCGGCGTGTAGCCCAGCACGTATTGAACATTGAGTTCCTTGAGGATGCCGAGCATCGGCTCGGCGCGGTCGGTTTCCATGCAGACGCCGACCACGACGATGCGCGCGTCACGCGGCGCCCCTTCGAACACCTGCTGGATCAGCCCGGGTACGCCGACGCATTCGAAGATCAGCGCGGGCTTCAGCGCCGGTAACATGGCTTGCAGCGGCGGCCGCGCAGCTTTCTCCTCAGGCGACATCTGGGCGTGCTCGGCCCAGGTCGCGTAGGGCTGCGAGCGCGCGGGATCGACGACCACGTCGGCGCCGAGCTTTTCGGCAAGCGCGCGGCGGGCCGGCGAATAGTCCGCCGCGACGATCGGGTGCATCCCCTTGATCTTCAGCGCAGCGATGACGGCGAGCCCGACCGGGCCGCAGCCGATCACCAGCGGCACCTCGCCGCCCCTGATGTTGGCTTTTGCCACCGCGTGCACACCGACCGCAAGCGGCTCGGTCAGCGCGGCGTGTTCGGCGGCGAGGCCGTTGGGGACTTCCAGCAGCAAGGCTTCGCTGAGCAGCATGCGCTCCGCATAGGCGCCGACATTGTCGTTGGAATAGCCGATGCCCTGTGGACCTTCCGCGGTCAAAAGCGCCGGCAGCGAGCAGACTTTTGTGCCGGGCTTGAGCTTTCCCGTGGTGCCCGGGCCATAGTCCAGCACCTCGCAGCAGAACTCATGGCCGAACACAACGTCGCGGGAAAGGTCCATCGGCTTGCGGCCGGGAAAATGCTTTGACAGCTCGACCATGCGGTGCGCGTGCTTGCGCGCGTGCAGGTCGGAGCCGCAGATGCCACAGGCCAGCGACTTCACCAGCACCATGCCGGGACCCGGCTTGGGCTCCGGCATCTGATCGACAACAATTTCTCCGTTGCGGAAAATGGCAGCGCGCACGAAAAATCCTCCCGGTGATTTTTCATCACCTTAGCGCACTATTTGTTCTGATTGCATCAGAACCGAAGCACCGGATTACTGCGCGGCAGGATCAGGCGTTCGGCGACGGCTCGCCCGGGACAGAGAGCAGCTGCGAGCGGCGAACCCGCTCGCGATGGGCGGTGTACAGTCCGGATGCGACAATGAAGGCCGCGCCGGTCACGGTGTACACGTCAGGCACTTCGCCGAAGATCAGGAAGCCGAGCACGCTGACCCACAGCAACTGCGTGTAGGAGAACGGCGCCAGCACGGAAGCGTCGGCATAGCGGAACGCCAGCACCACGATCCACTGCCCCGCGGTCGACGCGACGCCGATGAAGATGCCGAAGGCGATATCGTGCCAGCTCGGCGTCACCCAGACGAACGGAACCAGCGCCGAGAGGATGCAGACGCCGGCGATCGAAGAATAGGTCATCACGGTTATGGCGCGCTCGGTGCCGCTCATCATTCGCGTCATGATGAGCGTGCAGGCCCAGGCCAGCGCCGAGACCAGCGGAAAGAACGCCGCGGGATGAAACGCGCCGGTGCCGGGGCGCAGGATGATGATGACGCCGATCAGGCCGACGCCGGTCGCGACCCAGCGCCGCATGCCGACCTTCTCATTGAGAAAGACGATCGACAGCGCGGTGACGAGCAGCGGCGCGACGAAACCGGTGGCGGACGCTTCCGCAATCGGCAGGAACTTGAGGCCGGAGATGAAGAACAGGGACGAGGCCAGCACCGTCACGCCGCGCATCATCTGGAGACCGAGCCGGTTGGTCTGCAGCGCAAACAGCGGCGAGCCCGGCATCATCGCCGGTGTCATGATCAGAGCGAACACCACGAAGCGGATCCACGCGATCTCGATCGACGGAAGCGTCGCGGACAGATATTTCGCGGTTACATCGGAGATGCCGAGGAACACTGTCGACGCCAGGATCAGCGCGATGCCCTTGAACGGCCGATCGGCGCGTGCGGGCGCCTTGCGGACGGCAGACTTCTTTTCGGACAAAGGTATCGGAGCGCTGTCCAGCCTTGCGGCTGCGGCGGGAGGCGGTGTCACGGCAATCTCAAGAGGCAGTAATGGTCGATTCGGGCGAGGCTTTAAAAAACACCAGATAACCCGGCAGGACTAGGCCCGAAAACAGGATGCGGATATGCGCTGAGGGCGCGATTGCAACACTTTGTTAAGTACCGTGTTCCCTCAGAGCATCGGCAGGCCGCGCGGCTTGGGGCCTCGCGGAAAGGCCTTGTCGAGCGCGGCGATTTCCGCCTCGCTCAGCTTCAGATCGCCGGCGGCGGCGTTCTCGGCCGCGTGTTCCGCGCTCGATGCCTTGGGAATCGCCAGCACCGAAGCAGCCCGCGTGAGGAACGCCAGCGCGACCTGACGTGCTGTTGCCTTGTGCGCATCGGCGATCGCCTGCAATACCTCGCCGGCCTTGCTGCGCGCGGACGGAAAGTCGTTGTGGCCGAACGGCGAATAGGCGACGACGGCAGTGCCGTGTCTCTCGCACCACGGGATCACCGCGTGCTCGATGGCGCGCTCCTGCAGATGATAGAGCACCTGATTGCAGGCGATCTTGCCCTCGCCGGCGACATCGAGCAGCTCATCGAGATCGTCCGTGTCGAAATTGCTGACGCCCCACGAGCGGATCTTTCCGCTTCTCACAAGTTCGTCGAAGGCAGCCACCGTCTCCTCGAATGGATACGAGCCGCGCCAGTGCAGCAGGTAACAATCGAGATGATCGGTCTTCAGCCGCTTCAGCGAACGCTCGCAGGCGGTGATGGTGCCGCGCCGCGAGGCGTTGCTCGGCAGCACCTTGGAGACCAGGAACAGCTTTTCACGCGGCAGCCCCGCGATCGCATCCGCGATCACGAGCTCGGCATCGCCATACATCTCGGCGGTGTCGATGTGCGTCATGCCGGCTTCGATGCCACGGCGCAGCGCCGCGATGGCCGTCTTGCGGTCGCCGCGATCGAGATACCAGGTGCCCTGCCCGATCACGGAAACGTCTGAACCGCCTGTGCCGAATTTTTTCTGTTTCAAGGATCACCTCAACTTCTGACGACGCCGACCAAACGACGACCACGATGCAGTGCCAGCGAATTCTCGGCCGGCAGCGCGCGCAGCCAATCACGCAAGCCTGATATCTCGGGACAATCGGCGGTACCGGCGGGCGCAACCAGCCAGTCGCCGAGCCCGGATCCCTCTGTCACGCGGTCGCAGCGGTAGCCCGGATGGTGATCGAGCCCGCGGGCGATCAGCACATCGACCTTGCCCTCGACCAACTCGTGCAAGCCGGCGGGCTGCAGCACCCGCAAGCCGATCTCCGCGTGTCTTGCTCGAAACTGCTCCAGCACGAGACGGCGCAGGTCGAAGCTGCCATGCACGCCCAGTTGCAGCAGCACCGCGCCCACCGGCTTCAATTGCGCGGTCGCATTGGCGATGCGGCGGAAACCGCGGGAAATTTCCGGCAGATAGGCCTGGCCGGCCTCGGTCAGGATGAGTTGCTTATGCAGCCGCTCGAACAGCCGCACGCCAAGCCGCGCCTCCAGCGATTTGACCTGCTGCCCCACGGCGGCAGGCGTCACATGCAGTTCATGCGCGGCGAGCTTGAAGCTGAGATGCCGCGCCGCGGCTTCGAACGCCCGGAGCGCATTAAGCGGTGGAAGGATGTAGGTCATCGCCGTCCAGTTTGTCACCGATAGGCGGTGGGCTTGCAATAGATTTTCTTGTGCTGAACCGCAGCAACAATGCTTTGCGCGGCGGTAATCCCGCCGGTTACGCTGGGCCCGCAAATCCGGAGATCCCATGCCGCGCCGATTAGATCACCTCGTCATCTGTGTACGCGATCTGGCGCAGGCGGCACCGGACTGGCAAGCGCTCGGCTTCAACCTCACGCCGACCGGCGTGCATCCGTTCGGAACCAGCAATCGCCTCGCGACGTTCGGTAACAATTTTATCGAGCTATTGGCCGTCACTGATGCCGCGGCGGTGTCGCCGGCCGCGCCCGGCCACTTCAGCTTCGCCGCCCACAACCAGGATTTTCTCGCCAACGCCGAGGGAATGTCGATGCTGGCCCTGCACAGCACCGACTCCCATGCCGAAGCGGCGCGCTTCGACGCGGCCCACATCGGCGCCTACGCGCCGTTCGATTTTGGCCGGGACGCGGTGCTCCCGGGCGGCGGCGTGGCGCGCGTCGGATTTTCACTGGCCTTCGCCACCGATCCCGCCATGCCCGGCATCGCCTTCTTCACCTGCCAGCAGCGTCACCCGCCAGAACTGTTTTGGAAGCCCGAATATCAGCGTCACCCCAACGGCGCGTTGCGCGTGATCGAGGTCGTGATGTCGGCGCCGGAGCCGGCGGCGCATCGCGACTTCCTCGAACGCCTCACGGAGAGCGCAGCCGAGCTTGCACCCGGCCGACTGACGATTGGTGCGCGCGGCGACCGGATCACCGTGCTCGGCCCATCCGAGTTGGCAAGCCGGCTGCCCGGCCTGGCCATCGAAGCGTCGCCGCGCTTTTGCGCCGCGCGCCTGGCGGTCACCGATCTGGAAGCGACAAGGCGTCTATTGAAAAACAACGGCGTCGACTTCGAGATCAACGGCGCTGCTCTGCTGGTCCCGCCGACGCATGGTCTGGCGCTGGAATTCATCGAACAGGAGACAATCTGACATGGCTCAAACCGTCAGGCACAATCCTGCAGCGGTTCACGCCCCCTCCAGCGGCTACAGCATGGGGCTCGAAGTTGACCAGCATCGCCGGCTACTGTTCGTTAGCGGACAGGTGCCGGAAAACACCGACGGCAGCGTGCCCGAAGGTTTCGAGGCACAATGCGAGCAGGCCTGGCGCAACGTCATCGAGGTGCTCGCCGCCGCCGGCCTCGGCGTCGAGCATCTGGTCAAGATCAATACGTTTCTCACCGACCGAAGCCAGGTCGTGGCCAACCGTGCCATTCGCCGCAAGATGCTCGGAGGGCATGAACCCGCATCCACGGTGATGATCGCCGAAACCGTCGACGGCAAATGGCTGCTGGAGATCGAGGGGATCGCCGCGGAATGAACCGCGTACCCGGGGACCGATCCTGAAGGAATTTTCATGAGCGAGATTCATCCATTCTACGAAGCGCACCGCGGCACAATGGAAGCCGCCATGCGCCAGCGCCTCGATCTTGCCCAGACGATGTTGCGCGAACGCGCGCATCTCACGGATCTGGACAAAGTCAGACGGGACGTGATGGATGAGTTCGAAATCATACTCAGCCAGATGCCCTATGTCGGTGGTGCGGCCAGCCGCATGAGCGACTTCTTCATGCGCTTGATGGGCTTTCTGGCGATCGGGCGCGTGCTCCGGCGGCATGGCGTTGCGCTCCCGATCATCGGCGAGATCGAGCGAGAAAGTTACAAGGCTCAGTTGCTGACGGTGCCGGAGGCCGAACGCCTCGCGTCGGGACGCCAGTTCATGTCGCAGGAGAACCAATCCCTGATCCGCGAGCAGGCGGCAAAAAGCCTGGCGAACGAACATCCGGAGGATTTTGTCTACGATTTCGTCGAGCCAGGGCCCGGCGACAGCTTTGAATTCGGCATCGACTACAAGGCCTGCGGCTTTTGCAAATTCGCGGCGCGTCACGGAGACAAGGAAATCCTGCCGCACATTTGCGGGCTTGATTTCGAAGCCTATGCAACGCGCGGCATCCATCTGGAGCGAACCCAAACGCTGGCCGGCGGCGCCAGTCACTGCAATTTCCGGTTCTCGCGGCTCCCGCCGGGCTAGAACGCTTTGCGTCTCCAGCTCCTGCCCTTGAAAACGTCAGCAGGCTTGCCCTGGTCAGCAGACTTGCCTTATCGGCAACCCCTCGTTATTTTGACATATTTTAAAAACCAGTAGTTGCATTTGAGGCACGGAATCTCAAAGCCCGATCGTCTAACATCCACACCGGAATCAAGCGCAGTTGGCCGAAACAAACTCATAGGCCGTCGCGAGCACATCCATCGTCCCGGATGAATCAGAAGCGACGGTGATGGAGAACTGTCATGAAGAAGTTTCTGGTGTGTACGGCTGGTCTGGTAGCATTGAGCGCAGCAGCTCCCGCGTCGGCCGCTGATATGGCTGCACGTCCTTACACCAAGGCGCCACCTCCGATCGCGGCGATCTACGACTGGAGCGGCTTCTACGTCGGCGCAAACGCTGGTTGGGGATCGAGCCACAAGTGCTGGGACGTTACCAACTTCCCCGGTGCAACCATCGTGCCCATCTTCCGTGAAGGATGTCATGATGCGACCGGCGGCGTGGTTGGCGGTCAGATTGGCTACCGTTGGCAGAGTGCCGGTTGGGTGTTCGGTCTCGAAGCGCAAGGCGACTGGGCTGATTTGAAGGGATCCAACGTCAGCGCATTCATTCCCAACTGGACCAACAATTCCAAGATTGAAGCGTTCGGCCTGTTCACCGGCCAGGTCGGCTATGCCTGGAACAATGTTCTTTGGTATGTGAAGGGCGGCGCTGCCGTGACCGACGACAGATACCGAGGAACGGTGACCGCTACGGGCGCGCTGTTCGATTCAACGAGTGAAACGCGCTGGGGTGGCGTGGTCGGAACGGGCCTCGAATTCGGCTTCGCACCGAATTGGTCGGTCGCGGTCGAGTACGATCACCTGTTCATGGGCAACCATAGCAACAGCTTCACATCGACAGGAGTATTGGGGGCCGCGGTCGTACCGGTCGGCGGCGTATTCCGCACCGACTCGATCCGCCAGGATGTGGACCTCATCACCGCTCGCATCAACTATCGCTTCAACTGGGGCAGCCCGGTCGTCGGCAGATACTGATTTTCTCGAAATCCCGCAAACTCCAGCCCCGGCATCGCCGGGGCTTTTTGCATTGGGCTTGATGGAATTACAGATCGCGCGGACGTCGCCGTCGGGTCTTTGGCGGCGATCAGCTCCGTAACGCGTGCTTCAAGTCGAGTTGAGCTTATTCAACCGGAATTTAATGGGGTGGGCGAGCGGTCCCCCTACTTCCCGTAGCAGCAATCCACATCGGATCTGCACTCAGATAGCTCCGGCCCGGACGGCGCGCTCGCCTTGTGAAGCGTGATCAACTCGTCGTGTCGCACGCGACTCTGCGATCGGTTCACACAGGAGAAACGAAAATGACTTCATTCAAGACGCTTGCAGCGGCCGTGTTGCTGGCGGCAACAGCAGCGACGCCGGCGTTCGCGCACGCTGCGCTGATAAGCAGCAGCAACCACGACATGTACATCAAAAATCTGCGCGACTCCGGCTACGATCCGAGAAACGACTACAATCCGGACGGGACCATGAGAGCCGCCATCCAGGAGCCCGGCGCGTTCGCGTTCTATTATCCCAATCTGGACGTTCTGAACGGCGGCGCGCCAACGCCTGCCGCCAGGGCTTCTCGTGACTGGCCCGCGTTGAGGGGCGCGTGTGCGTCGGCAGGCGGCGGCATCACTTACTGCGGCGTTCGCCACGATTCCTATGCCGCTGCGCCCGACGCATTCCCGCGATATCACGCCCGCCACCATCACCGCTCGTGACTCGGCCGCGCGACGCGATCGTCATGCAAGACGCCCGCGTCTCACGTAATGGATGATGATCTTCGGCTGATGACGCGAGGGTTCATCCCCGGGCGTCGAGGACGAACGCGAGCTATTGTACTGCCGACAGCTGGACCATCTGGCGACCGCCATTCATTTCCTTGAGACTGTTGACGTAGTTCTCAGGGCGCTGCCAGCGGTGCGGAACTTTCAATCCCATGAATTCTGCGATGTCGCCGATAAACGATGTGCAGTTGGAAGTTTCGGCGTTCCAGACAGGTGAATTCGCCTGCAGTTTCTTGATGTATGCGAACACCCTCTTTGCGTCCGGCTCGTTCAGGTAAACCCGGTAACTGGCCAACAAATACTGCGGGTCGAGATCGCCATAGCTTGCCGTGGTCTCCGACGGCACCCACGTCAGATGGCCAAGTACGTATGCCGCGGTGTCTCCCGCCGGGGTAAGGCCCGCGACTTCAACGGCGCGCTCGCTTGTCTTCCCATACCAGACGAAAGCGTGTCCCCAGCTGGCCGCCGTCCTGGCTCTGAAATCAACGTAATACGGACCCTTTACGGATCCCAATCCAGGCTTTCGGCTCGAGCGTAACGCCGATTTCGATTCAATCGGCGCCGCACTGGAAATAAGCGCGTTCGCGTCGGCGGCGCGAGTATCAGCCTCCTGTGCGGAAACCGATTGGATTCCGCACTGGAGCAAGACAGCGAGGGTGAATCCCGCAAGCAAGCATAGTTCTAACCGCTTCGGCCTGTTTGCCACGCTTCACCCTTCAACTGTCGACGATAGAGCTCAGATTACCAGACGTGAGTCAGTACCGCGCATAGGGCCGCCCCGGGACGGGCGTCTTGCCAATTGGGGTCTTCCCGATCGGGGTCTTGCCAATCGGCATCTTGCCGATCTGCGCCTGCTGATAGACGGGCTGAGGGCGCGGGATATCGGCAGCCCCAGCAGCAGTCACGACGGCAAGCGTTGCACCCGCTACGATCAAAATTTTCATCACGGTACTTTTCCTCAAGGTTGGAAGAAACTAGGCGGGAACCCGCTGCGCTCCCTTCGGACGCCGTGAGCATGAATGCCGGAATACGTCCACAGTGCGGCGGGTGGGACACATCAGAGGGTTAGGTTTGCAGGTGCGGCAGATATGAGACACTGCGGAACCTCGACCCCTGTCTGAACCAGCCTTTGTTGAGTCGATGGAGCGGTCGCCGAGGCGATATTGCATGGCGAATCACACGGATGTGATGGGCGCTCACGAAAGTATCTCGAATTGGTGTAGCAGCCCGCGCCCGGCTCAATTGGCGCGAGCTGCCGGGGGTAACTCATTGACGAGGACGCGCATGTTCTCGCTGTAATCGACGGGCACGACGACGAGATGCACACCACCTTCGCTGAAAGCAGATTCCAGCATCGTCGAGAGCTCCGAGACCTTGCCGACACGAGAACCCTTGGCGCCATATGACTTCGCATAAGCCACGAAATCCGGATTGCCGAAATCGAGGCCGAAGTTGGAAAACTTGTCGACTTCCTGCTTCCATCGGATCATGCCGTAGGCGCGATCCTCGAGCACCAGCACGACGAGGTTAAGCTTGAGCCGCACGGCGGTCTCCAGCTCCTGCGAATTCATCATGAAGCCGCCGTCGCCGCAGACGGCGAGCACGCGCCTGTCCGGATGGATCAGCGATGCCGCGATCGCCGAAGGAAGTCCCGCACCCATGGTCGCGAGCGCATTGTCGAGCAGCAGCGTGTTGGCGACGCTGGTGCGGTAGTTGCGGGCGAACCAGATCTTGTACATGCCGTTGTCGAGGGCAACGATGCCGTCCGGCGGGATGACCTGGCGGACGTCGTGCACGATGCGCTGCGGCGTCAGCGGAAAACGGTCCTCGGTCGCGCGCTCAGCAAGGCGGCCGAGAATGCGGTCCCGCAAACCGAGCAATGCCTGACCGTTGGGAAGCTTGCCTTCGAGGCGATCGGCCAGGCTGGCGAGACTCGCGCCGACGTCGCCGACGATCTCGGCCTGCGGAAAGTACACCTGTTCCACCGTCGCCGGCGTGGCGCCGACATGGATCACCTGCGGGCCATCATGGCCCATCAGGAACGGCGGCTTCTCGACGGTGTCGTGGCCGATCGAAATAATCAGGTCGGCTTGGTCGATCGCCTCGTGAACCCAGTCCCGCTCCGACAACGCGGCCGTGCCCATATAGAGATTGGAGCCGGCATTGACCGCGCCCTTCCCCATCTGGGTATTGAAGAATGGAATCCCGCATCGTCGCACGAACGCCGAGAGCGGCTCGGCAAGGCGCGGGCGGCTTGCCGCGGCGCCCAGCATGACGAGCGGCCTGTGGGCAGCCGTGATCATGGCCGCGGCGCGATCGATCGCCGCCGCAGGCGCGACCGGAAGCTCGACGACATGCGGAGCAATGATCTCGGCCTCGGTTTCGTCGGCCGCGATATCCTCTGGCAGTTCGAGATGCACGGGCCCCGGCCGCTCCTGCTGTGCGACCCGGAAGGCATCGCGGACCAGCGTCGGAATACTCTGCGCGGAGACGATCTGCGTCGCCATCTTGGTGAGCGGCCGCATGGTCGCGACAATGTCGACGATCTGGAAACGCGCCTGACGGCTGCTCCGGATTGCCTTCTGTCCGGTGATCATCACCATCGGCATCGCGCCCAAATGCGCGTAGGCTGCAGCCGTGGTCAGGTTGAGCGCACCGGGCCCCAGCGTCGTCAAGCAAACGCCCGCACGCCCGGTGAGCCGCCCGTAGGTGGCCGCCATGAAGCCGGCAGCCTGTTCGTGCCGCGTCAGCACCAGCTTGATCTTCGAACGCCGCAGCGACTCCAGCACATCGAGATTCTCCTCGCCGGGAATGGCGAAGACGTACCCGACGCCCTCGTTCTCGAGGGCAGCCACCAGCAGGTCGGAGGCCTTTGTCATGCCGCCGAAACCCCGCTCGCGCCGGCTTTCTCCGCCCGGTGCGGCAGCGTCCATTCCGGCCGAATGAAGTGACAGGTGTAGCCATCAGGGTATTTTTCCAGATAATCCTGATGCTCGGGCTCGGCCTCCCAGAACGGTCCGACGGGAGCCACCTCGGTGACAACCTTGCCCGGCCAAAGGCCGGAAGCATCGACATCGGCGATGGTGTCTTCGGCGATCCGCTTCTGCGCGTCGCTGGTATAGTAGATCGCCGATCGATAGCTCGCGCCCCGGTCGTTGCCCTGGCGGTTCAGCGTCGAGGGATCATGGATCTGGAAAAAGAACTCCAGCAGCTTGCGATAGCTGATGATCTTCGGATCGAAGATGATCTCAATGCCCTCTGCGTGATTGCCATGGTTGCGATAAGTCGCGTTCGGCACCTCGCCGCCGGTGTAGCCGACCCTGGTTGAAATCACGCCGGGATAGCGGCGTATCAGATCCTGCACACCCCAGAAGCAGCCGCCGGCCAGGACTGCGCGTTCCGTCGAAACTGTCATGTCTGTCCTCCATGGATACGCCGCGGGCGTCATTCCCGAAATTCTCTCAGGAATACATAATGACGCCGAACCGTGCAGAAGCGCAATGAGCCACGAAGGTCCGCCTCGCACCACAATACGAGATTGTGATGCAGCCGACGGTAGCCGCCCTTTCAGTCAATTGAGCCCACCGCTACGGACCGGTAGGTGACTTCTCTTGCGTTGAGGTCGGCAATACTGCCGCCCGTACCGATGTAGAACCCAGACCAATTCCAGGCGAACTGCCGGAGCGGTTGCGATACTTTCACGGGATGTCGGGTGCATGAACCGAAGTTCCCATCAGGGTAGCGACTACACTAATGGCAATCGCGAACGTCCCCGTGACAGTTCCAGAAAATCATCAAAGCCTGGCAGCCATCGTGCACGAGCAACTTCCTGTGAGTAGCGCCGCGAACATGGTGCGCTCGATTCAACCAAGGCACAGCGCTCATTAGGCGATCTCGCAGGCGAACGAGCAGGATAGCGGAGGCGAACTCATCAAACGCCATACATTCGTCTGCGTGTCTCCTTGTATTCGTCAGCCTATCACCTTGCTTCCACATTCAATGGCCGCGGTCTCGGCCGATTGACGCCACGATACGGCGCGAACGGTTGCGTCGATCAGCCACGTTGACAGGGAGAAAAGCCAGCCATGGCCAGCCATTCTCATCATCACCATCATCACCACGATCAGACGCCTCAAGTTGTGGATCCGCCGACCGGCACCACGCCGCCAACCGATCCGACACCACCGACCGATCCGACATCGCCTGCCGATCCAACACCCCCGACATCTTCAGCGCCGGCGTTCTCGGACCTTGGCTTGACGTTCAACGACGCAGGCCGGGCCCTGGTGGGCGGCTTGTGGCAGAACGCAGTCGAGGAAGGCGGCCAGGGACTCGGCAGCGTGTTCAAGTACACCGGCGATCTCACCGCCGTGCAAACCGGCCTTCAGGCCGAGGTCGCCGCTGGACAGTTCACCGGCGATACGCTGACCCACGTCAACACGATATTGGCCGATATTACGACCGCGATCTCGGCGGCCAACGCTTCGGTGAATGGTGGCGGAGATTTCGGCAGCGTCGCCGCGGCAGAAACGGCATTGCGTACGAGCCATCTCGACATCCTCAATATCGTCAACAACGACGCCAATCTCACCGCCCTCGCGACGCAAAACGACGCGACGGGATTCCTGGCAGCGCCCGCGGCTTTCGCCGATGGCGTCACCGCAGCCACCGCGCCGCATGCCAACCTCGCCGAGATCGGCCTCATCTTCAACGACGCGGCGAACCAGATACTCGGTGGCGTCAATGCCGACAATGCGGCCGCGATCAGCAGTGACATCAATACGATGATCACAGACATGCAGGCGTTGATGACCGCCAACCCACTGCTGTTCGGCGGGCTGACCGGCGTTCACGCGGAAGCGGTCGTACGGCAGCTGGAACTCGAAAACACCTACATCGCCCAGGCCGGCATAAGCCCCGATGCGGGACGAGGCAGCAACGACAACCTGCTCGACATCATCGACATCGTCCAGGGCGACACCAATCTGGCAAACATGGCAAGCCAGGGCGGCGTTTCCGGCTTTACGCCGTTTGGCGACGCACTGAACCCCACGCCGAAATATATCGACAACGACGCGCAAACCAACTTCTGGGCAAACTTCATCGCGCAGTCCAATTC
>Ga0075363_100000201_pt1 | contig 16359 bp, 14 predicted proteins | sample EndMetdeltDD1763_FD_71470 | JGI IMG/M metagenome (GOLD analysis project Ga0075363, IMG submission 71470) | Populus endosphere microbial communities from Tennessee, USA - Endosphere MetaG P. deltoides DD176-3 | ecosystem: Host-associated > Plants > Roots > Endosphere | place: USA: Tennessee...
GATGCCCTGGACGATGACCTTGGAGTCCTTGTTCAGAAAGATCGACATATCAAGAGTCCCTTACTTGTTCGCCAGCTCGGCGGCTTTGTCGGCGCCTTCGTCCATGGTCTCGGCCTGGATCACCAGCGGGTGGCTGGCCTCGGCCAGGATGCGGCGGCCCTCTTCGACATTGTTTCCGTCGAGACGAACGACCAGCGGCTTGTTGGCCTCGTCTCCGAGGATCTTCAGCGCGTTGACGATGCCGTTGGCCACCGCGTCGCAGGAGGTGATGCCGCCGAACACGTTCACGAAGACGCTCTTGACCTGAGCGTCGTTGAGGATGACGTCCAGACCCGCGGCCATCACCTCGGCCGACGCGCCGCCACCGATGTCGAGGAAGTTGGCCGGCTTCACCCCGCCGTGCTTCTCCCCTGCGTAGGCGGTGACGTCCAGTGTCGACATGACGAGTCCGGCGCCGTTGCCGATGATGCCGACGGCACCGTCGAGCTTGACGTAGTTGAGGTCGTGTTCCTTGGCCTTGAGCTCAAGCGGGTCGGTCGCGTCCTTGTCCTCGAACTCGGCGTGACCGGGCTGCCGGAAGTCGGCGTTCGCGTCGAGGGTGACCTTGCCGTCGAGGGCGAGGATCTGGTCGTCGGGTGTACGCACCAACGGGTTGACCTCGACCAGGGTGGCGTCCTCGGCGACGAACACCTCCCACAGCTTCTGAATGGTGACCGCGGCCGCGTCGAGCACCTCGGCGGGCAGGTGGCCCTGCTCGGCGATCGAACGTGCGGTGGCCAGGTCGACACCCTTGACGGCGTCGACGGGCACCTTGGCGAGCCGCTCAGGCTTGGTCGCCGCGACCTCTTCGATCTCCATGCCGCCCTCGACCGAGCACATCGCCAGGTAGGTGCGGTTGGCACGATCGAGCAGGAAGGAGATGTAGTACTCCTCGGCGATGTCGCTGGCCTCGGCGACCAGCAGTTTCTTGACGATGTGGCCCTTGATGTCGAGGCCGAGGATGTTCTGCGCGTGGGTGAAGGCGTCGTCGGCAGTCGCGGCGTACTTCACGCCGCCGGCCTTACCGCGTCCACCGACCTTGACCTGCGCCTTGACCATGACCGGCTTACCGATCTCCTCGGCGATCGCCTTGGCGTCCTCGGCGGACTCGGTGACGCGGCCCGGTGTGGTGGGCACGTTGTGCTTGGAGAACAACTCTTTGGCTTGGTATTCGAAGAGATCCATGGGCTCTGAAACATCCCTGTCTGTCGAGCGTTGAGGTCGAAGTGTTTACCCCTGACGGGCTCGGGGGAACTTTATCCACACGAGGTTGAGACCTCAGAACCGCCCACCTGTCATGTGGTGGATCTCACCGACGTGCGTCAGTGATACACGTCACATTCCCCGGCGGAATACGTCCTCGGGTTGCCACCAACATTGGGATTTGGTTAACGTGCCTTTGGTCCGCGTTGGTAACGAATAGATCACAGGCAAAGGGACTTTCAGGTTGGCTCAGCACCGTTCGTCACGATCTCCGGCAGGAGTGTCGACGAATCGGCAAATCATCGGACGAGCCCAGGAACGACCCGCCGAGATCACGGACATCATCCCGTTCAACGAATTCGGCGGCTTACCTGATCTCGGTGCTGACCTCGAATTCAATCAGAACAGCGCCTTCGATCGCGAAGCTCAGGTCATCCATGCACCCGAGCTCGACGACCTGCATGACACCGACGATCAGCTACCGCAGCGACTGGCTGTGCCGTCCGAATTCCGCCGCGATCCGCGCGACGAACGGCGTTCATCTCACGCTTACCGGGACAGCCACACCGACGTCAGCGACGGCGTCGCCGCGACCGACATCATCGCCATCGCCCGCGGCGGCGCGCACCGCAAGCAGGAAGTACCCGTCAAGGGCCGGTTGATGGTCGCCGCGATGGCGGTCGGCGCCACCGCGGCAGGCGCGTACACGATGGCCAACGCGTCACAGGCCACGTCTTCGACGGTCCTGGCGGCAGACCAGGATGTCCTCGCCGCCGGCACGATCTCCGGTTCGACGGACGGCATGCAGATCGTTTCCGTCTCCTCGACGTTCGATTCGGCAGTGCACGCCGAAGAGGTCACCAAGGCCTCCGCGTTCGCGCAGGAGCGCGCTGAGCGCGAGGCACGGCTGCAGCGGCCCATGTTCGTGATGCCCACGAAGGGCGCATGGACGTCGGGCTTCGGTTACCGCTGGGGCGTGCTGCACGGTGGCATCGACATCGCCAACTCCATTGGCACGCCGATCCTCGCGGCCTCCGACGGCGTGGTCATCGACTGCGGTCCCACCGGTGGCTACGGCAACTGGGTCAAGCTGCGGCACTCCGACGGCACCGTCACGCTCTACGGGCACCTCAGCGCGTGGAACGTCGAGGTCGGTCAGCGTGTGTGGGCCGGCGACCAGATCGCCAAGATGGGCAACACCGGCAACTCGACGGGCCCGCACCTGCACTTCGAGGTTCTCCTCAACGGCACCGACCGCGTGGACCCCGTCGGCTGGCTGTCGAAGCGCGGACTCTCCCCGTCCGCCTATGTTGGCTAAGTGGCCAGTAACGACGACGAACCAAGCTCTGCAGGCATAATCCGCCGCCATCCCACCGGCGAAATCCCCGTCGGCACGGATCCGCAGACCTCCATCATCCGGCGCCATCCCACCGGCGAGTTTCCCGCCGCGGCCGCCAGCGCCGAACCGCAGACGACCCACATCCCGCCTGACGGCGCAGATCCGCAGACCACTTACATTCCGCCCGGAGGGCAGGGGGATTACATTCCGCGGGCCAGGCCGTCCGCGGTGACGCCCAAGAACCCGTGGCCCGATCCACGGCCCGCGATCGCGACGGCCATTCTCGCCATCGTCAGCGGCTGGTCGACGGCGGTCATCGCCACCGACCTGATCACCGGCTGGTGGGAAACCGACCTGCTGTTCTGCGTGGCCATCGCCTTCCTGACGGCCATCTCCGCCGCGGCCCTCATCGCGGGGCTGATCGGGCTGCTGCTACGCCGACGGGCGAGCCGACTGCTGATCATCGTCGGCGCCGTCGTCGCGCTGCTGATCTTCTCGAGCCTGTTCGTCGCGGGAGCCAGGCTGCCGACGATCGTCTACGCGATCCCGGTGCTGCCGTTGGCCACGATCGGGTTCGCCCTACTACCCGCGACGGCGCGGTGGGGGCGCAGCGCCGGTTAAAGCTTGGACACCGGGGCGTGGTTGTGCATGAGCTTGACCCGGCCCGAGCTGCCGAAGTCGATGAGCGACATCGCCGATTCGCCGGCGCCGGACACTTCCTCCACGCGACCGAGGCCGTACTTGTCGTGGTTGACGCGATCGCCGGGCTCCAGCACGAGGAGCGGCCGTTTGCCCGCGCCGGCCGAGCGCATGGGCGACGGCCGCGGCGTCCCGAATCGGCCCGCGCCACTGACCGGTGCCGGCATCGACGGGCCCGGATCGGTACGCCGCCAGTCGATCAGTTCCTGCGGAATCTCCTTGAGGAAGCGGGATTCCGGGTTGAGCATCGGCTGACCCCAGGACGAGCGGATCTTGGCCCGGCTGAGGTAGAGCCGCTGGCGGGCGCGGGTGATGCCGACGTAGGCCAGCCGTCGCTCCTCGGACAACTCGGTCGGATCGCCAAGCGCCCGCATGTGGGGGAACATGCCGTCCTCCCAGCCCGTCACGAACACGACCGGGAACTCCAGGCCCTTCGCGGTGTGCAGCGTCATCATCGTCACCACACCCGCGCCGTGCTCGGGCACCTCGTCGGCGTCGGCGACCAGCGACACCCGCTCCAGGAACTTGGCGAGCACCCCGGTGTCGGGGATGTCCTCGTCCTCGGGCTCGTCGAGCGCCTCGGCATTGGCCAGGTCGGTGCTGAATTCGTGTGCGACGCTGACTAATTCGTTGAGGTTGTCGAGTCTGGCCAGGTCCTGCGGGTCGCTCGAGTTCTCCAGTTCGGTGCGGTAGCCGGTGCGGTCCAGCACCGCCTCGACGAGTTCGCCGAGTTCACCGTCGAGACGTCCGCGCAGTTCGTCGAGCATCTCGACGAAGCCCGCGATGCACTTCTCCGCGCGGGTGTTCAGCATCGGGACCCTGCCCTCGGCGGCGGCTTGCAGCGCGTCGTTGAAGCTGCCGCCGGTGTTCTCGGCGTACACCGCGACGCATGCCTCGGCGCGATCACCGATACCGCGTCGCGGGGTGTTGAGGATGCGCCGCATGCTCACCGAGTCGCCGGGGTTGTCCAGCACGCGCAGGTACGCGACGATGTCGCGGATCTCCCTGCGCTCGTAAAAGCGAACGCCGCCAACGACTTTGTACGGAATGCCGGCCCGGATGAACACCTCTTCCAGGGCGCGCGAGGAGTTGTTGGTGCGGTAGAACACCGCGACGTCGTTGTAGCTGATCTCACCGCGGTCGGCCAGCGCGTCGATCTCTCCCGCGACGAACCGCGCCTCGTCGTGCTCGTTGTCGGCGACGTAGCCGACGATCAGCTCACCCTCGCCGGAATCGGTCCACAGTCGCTTCTCGCGACGGCCGGCGTTGCGCGAGATGACGGAGTTGGCCGCGGTCAGGATGTTCTGCGTCGAGCGGTAGTTCTGCTCCAGCAGAATCGTTGTGGCGTTGGGGAAGTCGCGTTCGAAGTCTTCGATGTTGCGAATGGTGGCGCCGCGGAAGGCGTAGATGGACTGGTCGGCGTCGCCGACGACGCACAGTTCCGCGGGTGCCACCCCGTCTTCGGTCTCACGGCCGACGAGCTCACGCACCAGGACGTACTGCGCGTGGTTGGTGTCCTGGTACTCGTCGACGAGAATGTGCCGGAACCGCCGACGGTAGTACTGCGCGATCTGTGGAAACGCTTGCAGCACAGCGACGGTCTCACCGATGAGGTCGTCGAAGTCCAATGCGTTGGCCGCGCGCAGGCGCCGCTGGTACTCGCCGTAGACCTCGGCGATGATGCGCGGCAGCTCCTCGCCCGCCTCGGAGGCCTCGGCCGCCGCCTGTTCGGGGCCGACCAGTTCGTTCTTGTGGTTGGAGATGCCGTTGGCCAGCAACCGCGGCGAGTACCGCTTGGTGTCCAGGCCCATGTCCTTGCCGATCATCATCAGCAACCGGCGCGAGTCGTCGGAGTCGTAGATCGAGAAGTTCGAGTTGAGCCCGGGCAGCAGCGACGCCTGGTTGCGCAGGATCCGCACACACGTGGAGTGGAACGTCGACACCCACATGGACCTGGCGCGCGGGCCGATCAGGCTGACGACGCGCTCGCGCATCTCGGCGGCCGCCTTGTTGGTGAAGGTGATGGCCAGCACCTGCCCGACCCCGACCTCACGGGCGGCAAGCAGGTAGGCGATGCGCCGGGTCAGCACGGCGGTCTTCCCGGACCCCGCGCCGGCGACGATCAGCAGGGGCGTGCCCTCGTGCAGCACCGCCTGACGCTGCTGGGAGTTGAGGCCGTCGAGGAGTTCGTCGGTCTCGGCGGTCAGAGAAGGTGTTGAAGATGGAGACATATCACCACCGAACTTACCGCTGTCCAGCGACATCTTTGCGTCGGCGCGGCTCTAGATGGCACACTCCATACGTGCTCATGCAGCAAGGACGATTTTTCTACGGGTACCGCCCTGAGGTGCCCGTGGTCTAGCTGCTTCACGCCAGCCCCGCGGTCCGCTTCCGGATCCGGGGCTCGTCTCTTGTGTGAGGCCCGAAACCGGACGGATCAGTCCCTACACAATGAGAATCCGGAGAATCCCATGACGATCGAAGCCGAACAATTGCCTGACATCGACGACCTGCGTCAAGAGATCGACAAGTTGGACGCGACGATTCTGGAAGCGGTCAAACGCCGCACCGAGGTGTCCAAGCTCATCGGTAAGGCCCGGATGGCCTCCGGCGGCACCCGCCTGGTGCACAGCCGCGAGATGAAGGTCATCGAGCGCTACAGCGAACTCGGGCCCGACGGCAAGGACCTGGCGATGCTGCTGCTGCGCCTGGGCCGCGGCCGCCTCGGTCACTAGTCCGGCTTGTTCTTGCACTGACGGCTGTGGTCGCCCGCGATCTCACAACCCACACTGCAATAACTGCGGGATCAGCGCGCGGGTATCGGGCACGAACGGCCACGACGGGTCGGCCAGCCGCTCCGCCAATTCCGCGTCGGTCCACCACCAGCCGTCGGCGATCTCCTCGGGTTGATGGCGAAACGGACCGTCGTCGCGGATGCCGAACGCGAACAGATGACAGCGCATCGGCCGGCCATCCCACTCGCCGTCCCACGCCGTCGACGCCAGCGGCCGCAGCAGCACGTCAGTGACACCGAGTTCCTCGGCCAGCTCGCGCGTCGCGGTCTGAAGGGGCGTCTCGCCGGGATCGATGACGCCGCCGGCGAGGCAGTCGTGCATCCCCGCGAACACCGCCTTGGTCGTGGTGCGGCGGTGGACGTAGAGCCGTTGCCCGTCCCTCGAGCGCACCAGCACACCGGCGCTGCCGTGCCACAGCCCTTCGGCGTACACCTGCGACCGCGGCGCCGATCCCACGACGCGCCCTTCGGCGTCGAACACCGCGACCCGCTCGTCCATCAGCGCAGCGCGTCGGTGAGCCACGGCGTCAGCCATTTCACCGCTTGCGGCGTCGGGTGCACACCGTCGCTGCGCATCCGGATGCCGTCGACCCAGTTGGTGTAGACGCCGTTGGGCCCGAGCTTGTCGTTCAGATCGAGCAACTCGACGTTCTCACGTGTCTTGACGACGCTGCGCAGCAACGCGTTCCACTCGTCGACACGATCCGGGTTGTCCTCGGGATACAAACTGCCGTCCGGCTTTTCGGCACGACGGTTGTACGGCTCGGTGGTGACGACGATGCGCGCGCCGGTCGAGCCGAGAATGTCGAGCGCGCGAGTGAGTTCACCGCGCAGATAGTCCTCGTAGCCCTGTTCCTCGATGTTGGCCCACACGCCCTCGTTCATCCGGTCGACAACCTCCCAGCGGCCGACAATCAACAGCACCACGTCGGGCCGGTCGTGGCTGACCCGCTGCGACCACCGGCTCGGCCAGGCGTCGCACTCGGGCTTCTGATTCAGCGTCTGGCCGACGTAGCGGTAGGGACCGCCGCGGGCGATACCGCACCCGATCGTCGTGTAGTTGGTGAACGCGAGCCCCGGCGTCGGCGGCAGATACCTCATCATCGTCCACGCGATCGAGTCGCCGAACACCGCGACCGTGCGGGTCCCTGGCTCGCGCGCGGTCGGCTTGCGGACCTCGACGGGCACCTCCGGTCCGACCAGCGCCAGCGCGGCCGAATCGATCGCCGGCCCCAGCGGTGGCACCTCCTCGGATTTCACGCCGACCGGCAGCACCGTCATCGTCACCACCGCGGCGGTTGCGGCCGTCGCACCCGCCAGCGGCAGCATCGGCACGAACGTCGGCCGCCACCGTCGGATCGGCTGTTCCAGCAGCCACCACGACGCCGCGGCCAGCGCGACCGTCACCGCACAGCGCAGAGCGAACAGCGGCCAGCCGGACAACCCTGTGCGTTCGCCGTTGAGCACCAAAAAGATCGGCCAGTGCCACAGGTACACGCCGTAGGAGATGGCGCCGAGCCACACCAGCGGCCCCCATGCCAGGGCTTTGGCGACCGGCCCCTCCTGTTCCAGCGCCACCGGTGCCACGACGAGCACGGCGGCGATCGCCACGATGATCAGCAGGCCGCTGCGGAAATCGCTGACGCTGCCCGTCGCGTAATGGGCAGCGGCGGCCAGCACCGCGAGGCCGATGAACGGCAGGATCCGCGCGACGATGTGACCCCACCGCGTCTTGAGCAGCGTGCCGCCGTCGTTGAGCACCGACCAGTCGCGTACCAGCAGCGCGGCCGCGGCAGCGCCCACCAACAACGCCTGCGCGCGACTGTCGGTGCCGAAGTAGATCCGGTTCAGCGTCGAGTCCGAGGCGAGCACGATCGCCGCGGCGGCTGAGGCGATGACGCCGACGGTCGACAGCACGAAGACAGCCAGTCGTAATCGCGACCAGAACAGCGCGGCGACGGCGATGAGCAGCAGCGGCCACAGCAGGTAGTACTGCTCCTCGACCCCGAGCGACCACGTGTGCTGCAGCGGCGACGGGGGTGCGCCCTGCGAGAAGTAGTCGGCGCGCTGGGCGACGAAGGCCCAGTTGGACACCCAGAAGAACGAGGCGACGGCGTCGTCGCGCAGCGACGCGGTGGATTCGGGTGAGAACAGATCGCGGAACGCCACCACCGCCAGCACCATCACGAGCAGCGCCGGCAGCAGTCGTCGGGCGCGCCGGATCCAGAAGTCGCCCAACCGGATCTGCGCGGTGCGCCGGTGTTCGTCGAGCAGCAGCGACGTGATCAGGAATCCGCTGAGCACGAAGAACACGTCGACACCGAGGAAGCCGCCCGACAGCCCGGGGAGGCCGCCGTGGTCGGCCAGTACAAGTGCGACCGCCACGGCGCGGATGCCGTCCAACGCGGGAATTCCGCGGGCTCGATGGACGGCTTTCACTGCCGCGATTTTTCCCGCGCGAGCAGACGCGAAAGTCCCCGACACGCCGTGGCGGAGGGACCTTTTGCGTCTCTTCGCGAAAGAAACTACTTCGTCAGCGCGATGTACTTGACGTCGAGGTATTCGTCGATGCCCTCAGACCCGCCCTCACGGCCGAATCCGGATTCCTTCACGCCACCGAACGGCGCGGCCGGGTCCGAGATCACACCGCGGTTGATGCCGACCATGCCGGCCTGGAGGCCTTCGGAAACCCGCAGCGCGCGGTCGAGCGACTGGGTGTAGATGTAGGCCGCCAGCCCGTATTCGGTGTCGTTGGCGGCAGCGATGCCCTCTTCCTCGGTGTCGAAGCCGGTGATCGGCGCGACGGGCCCGAACACCTCCTCCTTCAGGATGCGCGCGTCGGCGGGCACGTCGGCCAGCACGGTCGCTGGGTAGAAATTGCCCGGTCCGCCGGGCGCGACGCCGCCGACCGCGACCGTCGCGCCGCGCGATACCGCGTCGGACACCAGATCCTCGACGGTGGCGACCTGCTTGGCATTGATCAGCGGACCGAGCGTCGACGACTCGTCGGTGCCCTTGCCGAGCGTGAACTCGCTCATCCGTTTGACCAGTTTGTCGGTGAACTCCTCGCGTACCGAGTTCGCGACGTGGAAGCGGTTGGCCGCGGTGCACGCCTCGCCGCCGTTGCGCATCTTGGCCAGGATCGCACCGTCGACGGCGGCATCCACGTCGGCGTCGTCGAACACGATGAACGGCGCATTGCCACCCAACTCCATGGAGGTGCGCAGCAGCTTGTCCGCCGACTGCTTCACCAGCGCCTTGCCGACGCCCGTCGATCCGGTGAAGGTCAGCTTGCGCAGGCGGCCGTCGTTGATCAGGGCCTCGGTGACCGGGCCGGGGCTGCTGGTCGGCAGCACCGACAGCACACCCTTCGGCAGACCCGCCTCATCCATCAGCTTGGCGAGCAGCAGCATCGTCAGCGGTGTCTCCTGCGCGGGCTTGACGATCATCGTGCAACCGGCCGCGAACGCGGGACCGATCTTGCGGGTGCCCATCGCGAGGGGGAAGTTCCACGGCGTGATCGCGTAACACGGGCCGACCGGCTGCTTGGTCACGAGGATGCGACCGGTGCCCGCCGGGCTCGGCGTGAAGCGGCCCGCGATGCGCACGGCTTCCTCGGCGAACCAGCGGAAGAACTCCGAGCCGTACTTGACCTCGCCCATGCTCTCGGGCAGCACCTTGCCCATCTCCAGGGTCATCAGGGTCGCCAGGTCTTCGGCGCGTTCGGTGATCTTCTCGAACACCGAGCGCAGGATCTCACCGCGCTCGCGCGCCGGGGTGGCCGCCCAGTCGGCCTGCACCGCGCAGGCGGCGTCCAGTGCGGCGACGGCATCCTCGGCCGTGGCGTTGGCTACCGAGATCAACACCTTGTCGTCGGACGGGTCGAGTACGTCGAATGTCGAGGAGCCCTTGCGCTCCTCACCCCCGATCCACAGGCCGGTGGGCACAGACGCGAGCAGCTTCTCGGTGTTCATAACTCTTGATTACACCTTTGGACATTTCGCCGCATTAATGTCGGTTACATGACCGCCAACACTGTGCAGATATCCGACATCACCGCGACCGAGGCGTGGCAGGCGTTGCAGCGGCACCACGACCAGATCGGCCAGGAACACCTGCGCACGTTCTTCGATGACGACCCGGCCCGCGGGACTGAATTGGCGCTGACCGTCGGAGATCTCTACATCGACTACAGCAAGCACCGCGTCACCCGCGAGACCCTCAAACTGCTGGTCGACCTCGCCCGCGCGGCAGGACTGGAGCAGCGCCGCGACGCGATGTTTTCCGGCGTGCACATCAACACGTCCGAGGATCGCGCCGTACTGCACACCGCGCTGCGGTTGCCGCGCGGCGCCCAGTTGTCCGTCGACGGGCAGGACGTCGTCTCCGACGTGCACGAGGTGCTGGACAAGATGGGCGATTTCACCGACCGGTTGCGCAGCGGAGAGTGGACCGGTGCGACGGGCGAGCGCATCACGACGGTCGTCAACATCGGCATCGGCGGTTCCGATCTGGGCCCCGCGATGGTGACGCTCGGCCTGCGCCACTACGCCGACGCGGGCATCTCGGCGCGGTTCGTTTCCAACGTCGACCCCGCCGATCTGGTGGCCAAGCTCGACGGACTGGACCCGGCCACAACGCTTTTCATCGTCGCGTCCAAGACGTTCTCGACGCTGGAGACGCTGACCAATGCGACGGCGGCGCGTCGCTGGCTCACTGATGCGCTGGGCGACGCGGCCGTGGCGAAGCACTTCGTGGCGGTGTCGACGAACAAGAAGCTGGTCGACGATTTCGGCATCAACACCGACAACATGTTCGGCTTCTGGGATTGGGTCGGCGGCCGGTATTCAGTGGACTCCGCGATCGGCCTGTCGGTGATGGCGGTCATCGGCCGCGAACGGTTCGCCGAGTTCCTGTCCGGCTTCCACGTCGTCGACGAGCACTTCCGCACGGCTCCGCTGGAAGCGAATGCGCCGGTGCTGCTCGGTCTGATCGGACTCTGGTACAACGAGTTCTTCGGTGCGGAAACCCGTGCGGTGCTGCCGTATTCGAACGATCTGTCGCGATTCGCCGCCTATCTCCAGCAGTTGACCATGGAGTCCAACGGCAAATCGGTACGTGCGGACGGCTCCCCGGTGTCGACGAGCACCGGCGAGATCTTCTGGGGCGAGCCGGGAACCAACGGCCAGCACGCGTTCTACCAACTGCTGCACCAGGGCACGCGATTGGTGCCTGCCGATTTCCTCGGGTTCTCCCAGCCGACCGACGATCTCCCGACGGCCGACGGCACGGGCAGCATGCACGACCTGTTGATGAGCAACTTCTTCGCGCAGACGCAGGTGCTGGCGTTCGGCAAGACAGCCGAGGAGATCGCCGCCGAGGGCACGCCGGCCGACGTCGTCCCGCACAAGGTGATGCCGGGCAACCGCCCGAGCACCTCGATCCTCGCCACCAAGCTGACACCGTCGGCGCTGGGGCAGTTGATCGCCCTCTACGAGCATCAGGTATTCACCGAAGGCGTTGTCTTCGGAATCGACTCGTTCGACCAGTGGGGCGTGGAGCTCGGCAAGACCCAGGCCAAGGCGCTGCTGCCGGTGATCACCGCCGACGACTCGCCGGCCGAGCAGACGGACTCCTCGACCGACGCGCTGGTCCGTCACTACCGCGCCGAGCGCGGCCGCACGGCTTAGCGGCGGACGTCCGTGGAGGGGACGTACGCCGCGCTGCGGTTGAACTCGTCTTCAGTTACCCGGCGGGGATGGTGGCACAACCCACGTTCGGGATACAGCCACTCGCGCCACCCGGACCGGCAGTCCCGCTCGGGCCACCGGGAATCGCACCTGTGGCGCCTTCAGGTCCAGCCGCGCCGCCCGGACCACCGGGGATCACGCCGCTCGCACCCTCGGGGCCAGCGCTGCCACCCGGTCCACCCGGAATCACACCACTGGCACCGCCGGCGTCGGCCTGACCGCCGGGACCACCTGGGATCGCGCCGGCGGCACCGCCGGGACCGGCTGTTCCGATGCTCGAGCAGGCGGTTCCGTCAGCGTTGACACACGGCGGCGGCGCCGGCTGTGCACTGGCGATGGGCGCAGCAGCGATCGCAGCGGCCGCGGCACCCGCGAACAGGAAAGGTGTCATCTTCGTCAGTTTTACGTTCATAAGGGTGGGCTACCACAGGCACCTCACCGCTAAACATCAAGTGTTTCTAAGCAACTTAGGCGAAGCGGCGCGCGAGGCGCGGCGGCAGCATCCGCATCACCTGCACCAGCGGGCCCCACGGCCACCATGGGACGGCGGCGCGGCCGGTCTCGCGCTCCATCGCGTCGACCATCGCCTTGACTCCGGTCTCGTTGTCCACCATCAACAACGTCGACGCGGACTTCGCGGTCATCTCGGATTCGATGTAGCCAGGCTCCAACGTGGTGACCTTGATTGGGCCACTCAGGTATTCGGCGCGCAGCGACTCTCCGAGTGACGTCACGCCCGCCTTGCTCGCCGCATAAGCAGCCTTCACTCCGGGCACGCCCTTGTTGCCGAGCACCGACGAGATCAGCACCAGATGTCCGCTGCCGGATGCCTTGAACATCTCCAGCGCGGTTTCGATTTGGACAAGTGCCGCAATGAGATTCGTCTCGAGGGTGGCCTTGTTCGCCCACAGCTTGCCCGAGCCGAGCGGAGCGCCCTTGCCGATACCGGCGTTGACGATGACGCGGTCGATACCGCCCAACTCGTCGGAGAGTTCGGCGAAGACCTTCGGCACCTGATCGTGGTCGTTGACGTCGAGCGCGGCGACGGCCACCGTGATGCCGGGGTGGCGCGCGAGCAGCTCTGCCTTCAGTTCGTCGAGCCGGTCGACGCGGCGCGCGCACAACGCGAGGTCGCGGCCCTTGGCGGCGAACGCCCTGGCCATACCTTCTCCGAGCCCTGAACTGGCGCCGGTGATCAAGATCTTCTGGCGAGTCACGCGGTCAGCTTATGCATGATGGTGGTGTGATCCCGAATCGAAGTTCACTTCTACTGGCGTCTGCCCTGCTCGTGGGTCAGGTCGCCCTGGCATCCGTGGCCGTGGCACAGCCCGTCTACCCCTTCTACCAGCTGGTCGACGCGGCAGCGCAGCGCCTCGCGACAGCCGATCCGGTGGCGGCCACCAAGTGGATCAACGGCGGCCCCATCACCGACCCGGCGAGAGCCAACCAGGTCCTGGACTCGGTGGCAGCCGACGCGACGGCCCATGGCATCGACGCGGCGTACGTGCGCACGGTCTTCGCCGACCAGATCGCCGCGAACGAAGGAGTCCAGTACACCCGCTTCGGTCAGTGGAAGTTCGATCCGCGTACCGCGCCGACGAGCGCACCGGATCTCGCCGAATCACGCACGCAGATCAACGGTTTGAACAAGACGTTGGTCGACGAGATTGCGCTGCACTGGAATTCGTTGCACAGCCAGGGCTGCGGGAAGGACCTCGCGGACGCGACCGGGGCAGTGGTCGCGGACCGAAAACTCGACGGGCTCTATCAACAGGCGCTGACGTCGGCCACGCGGTCGTACTGCCAACCTATTTGAGCAGACGCGACAGCCGCCGGTCGGCCAGGATCTTACCGCCGGTCTGACACGTCGGGCAGTACTGGAACGACTTGTCGGCGAACGACACTTCGCGCACGGTGTCGCCACACACCGGGCAGGGCAGACCGGTGCGCGCATGCACGCGCAACCCGGATCGCTTCTCGCCCTTCAGGGTTGCGGCCCCCTGCCCGACGGATCGGCTGACGGCGTCGGTGAGCACGGAGATCATCGCGTCGTGCAGAGCGGCAAGCTGCCCCTCGGAGAGCTTGCCCGCCGTCGCGAACGGCGAGATCTTCGCGACGTGCAGGATCTCGTCGCTGTAGGCGTTGCCGATACCCGCGATCACCTTCTGGTCCGTGATGACGGTCTTGATGCGGCCCGAGTTTCCGCTGAGCACACCGGCCAGCTCCTCGGGTCCCAGCGACAGCGCGTCGGGACCGAGCGTGGCGATGCCGGGCACCTTGGCCGGGTCGTCGACCAGCCAGACGGCCAGTCGCTTCTGCGTGCCGGCCTCGGTGAGGTCGAACCCCGGGGCCTCACCCGGCGTCCCGAGGTGGACCCGCAGCGCGATGGGCCCCTTGCCGGGCTTGAGTGGCGCGGGCGCGAGCTTGTCGGACCACCGCAGCCAGCCGGCCCGTGACAGATGGGTGATCAGGTGCAGGTCGCCGACCTCCAAGCCGAGGTACTTACCCCACCGGTTGGCGCCGGTGACCGTCTGACCGTGCAGCACCGTGATCGCCGGATCGAAGGTCTTGAGCACCGAGAACGCCGACACGTCGATGCGTCCGACCGTCAGCCCGACGGCGTTGCGGCGCAGATGATCGGCGAGCGCTTCGACCTCGGGTAGTTCGGGCATGTCTCCAGTGTGCCGCTATCGCTCCGCGGCGCGTTCACTCGAGCCGACCACCAGCGACAACAGCCAGCTCACGATCGAGAGCACGATCGCAGCCCAGATCGCGGTCCACCAGAACTCGTCGATGACCAGACCCCAGTGCGTCGTGTTCTCGGTGATCCACGACGTGATCCACAGCATCAGGGCATTGATCACGATGTGGATCAGCCCGAGCGTCAGGATGTACAGCGGGATCGAGATGAACTGGACGATCGGTTTGATGATCGCGTTGACCAGACCGAAGATCACCGCAACGACGAAGATGATCCCGACTTGCTGCAGCGTCGAATCCGCGCCGACGAAGGTGATTCCGGGAACGATCAGGGTGACGACCCACAGCGCTAAACCCGTCAATGCTGCGCGCAGCAGGAAGGATCCCATGGCGTGATCCTCCCACGGCGGGCGCTACTGCGGGCTACGCAGCAGATAGGTATCCATGATCCAGCCGTGTTCGGCCCGGGCGTCGGTGCGCGCCGCGACGATCGTGTCCCCGACCTCACCGACAGTGCCCGAGAACAACAACTCGTCGGGCGTGCCGAGGTAGGCGCCCCACCAGATCCGGGTGTCCGGTGGGCAGCCCTGGAACGAGCAGTCGGCGTCGAGCATCACGACCGCGCTGCCGGACAGCCCGTTCTCGCGTAGCTGCCGTCCGGTGGTGATGAGTACGGGTTCGCCAACGTCGTTGAGCGGTATGCGATGTCGCGCCGTCAGCGCCTGGATCGCGGTGATCCCGGGGATGACGTCGTAGTCGATGTCGACGCGTTCGGCGACGCGGTCCAGGATCCGCAGTGTGCTGTCGTAGAGCGACGGGTCGCCCCACGCGAGAAACGCGCCGGCGTCATGGGGTCCGAGCTCTGACACGATCGCCTCGGCCCACAGCCGCGCACGCTCGGCGTGCCAGTCGGCAACGGCCTGGCGGTAGGCCGGGCTGTCCGCGACGGTCCGCACGCGTGGCGGATCGGGCATCTCGTGGAACCGGTAGCCGGGTTCGCGGATGAACCGTGCGCAGATGAGACGCCGCAGCGCGACCAGGTCGTCCTTGGTGTCGCCCTTGTCCATCGCGAAGAACACTTGGGTGTCGTTGAGCGCGGCCACCGCCTGCGCCGTCACGTAGTCGGGGTCACCCGCGCCGATGCCGATGACGTGGATGCGACGAGTCACGCAGGCGAGTATGGCCTAGTGCTTGCGACCCCGCGTCATGCGCAGCCGCTTGGCGCTCTCCATGTCCTTCTTGTCCGCCTCCTCCTGCTTGCGCAGGTTCCGGTCGTCCTTGGGCGGCAGTTGCAGTTCCTCCTCGGCGGGCAGACCGGCCTGTAGCTCCCTGCCGCGCTCGATCTCCGCGTCGACCTCCGCGCCGAACAACAGCGCGAGGTTGGTGATCCACAGCCACAGCAGGAAGACGATCACCCCGGCCAGCGCGCCATAGGTCTTGTTGTAGCTGCCGAAGTTCGACACGTAGAACCCGAACAGCACCGACGCGAGGATCCACACCAGGATCGCGACGGCCGCGCCCCCGCTGATCCACTTGAACCTCGGCTGCTTCACGTTTGGGGTGACGTAGTAGAGGATCGCGACCGCGAGGATGACGAGGACGAGGATCAACGGCCACTTCGCGATGCTCCACACTGTGACCGCCACGTCGCCGAGACCGATCACGTCGCCGATCCGCTCGGCCACCGGACCGCTGACCACCAGCATCACCGCCACCCCGGCGGCCATCACCAGGCCTGCCAACGTCAGCAGCAACTGCACTGGGCGCAGCTTCCAGACCGGTCGGCCCTCGTCGATCTCGTAGATGCGGTTCATCGCCCGGCCGAACGCGCCGAC
>Ga0075363_100000203_pt1 | contig 16348 bp, 16 predicted proteins | sample EndMetdeltDD1763_FD_71470 | JGI IMG/M metagenome (GOLD analysis project Ga0075363, IMG submission 71470) | Populus endosphere microbial communities from Tennessee, USA - Endosphere MetaG P. deltoides DD176-3 | ecosystem: Host-associated > Plants > Roots > Endosphere | place: USA: Tennessee...
AGCGTCCAGTTGTCGATGCCGGTCGAGACCTGGTCGGTGTAGTCGCCCTTGAGCAGCTGCGGCACGCCGCAGGCGAACTCGACGATGTCGATGCCGCGGGTCACTTCGCCCTGCGCGTCGGTGAAGACCTTGCCGTGCTCGGCCGTGATCATCGCGGCCAGCGTGTCGCGGTGCTGGTTCAGCAACTCGAGAAACTTGTTCAGCACGCGGGCCCGGCGGATCGGCGGGGTCTCGGCCCAGGCCGGGAATGCGGCTTTCGCGGCGGCGACGGCAGCCGAGACTTCCTCGGCCGAGGCGAGTGCAACCTGGCGCGCGACTGCGCCCGTCGAGGGGTTGTAGACCGCCTGTCGGCGGCCGCTGGTGCTGGCCACGGCGCGGCCGTTGATGTGGTGGCCGACTTCGGCGGTCTGGGTGAAGGGTTCGGGGGCGCCCATGATGAAAACTCTCCGGTGACGCGAGGGGGACCATGAGTCTAGTCCAGCGCCCTTATGCTGGTTGGCTTCGCGACAAGGAGCCCTCGATGCTGCGCCCCGACATCCAGCCCGAACAGTTTCACCAGCGCCAGATCGGCACGCTGCCCGACCGCTACGGCCTGCGCGTGACCGAGATCGCCGAAGGGCGCATGCAGATGCAGATGGAGCTGCAGCCATGGATGATGGCGCCGAACGGCTTTCTGCATGCGGCCAGCGTGATCGTGCTGGCCGACAGCTGCGCGGGCTACGCCACGGTGGCGCATCTGCCCGAGGGCGCGAAGGGCTTCACGACGATCGAGCTGAAGAGCAACTTCCTCGGCACCGCGAAGACCGGCGTGCTGCGAACCGAATGCATCGCCGAGCACCTCGGACGCACGACGCACGTCTGGTCGGCCACCGTATTCAACCCGGAAGGCCGCAAGATGGCCCTCTTTCGCTGCACGCAGATGATTCTCTGGTGAGGCCGCAGGGCGAAAAAAAAGCCCACCCGATCACTCGGGTGGGCTTTGAAGTCCTTAGAAAGGACGTCGTTGGGACGGGAACCGGTCAACGCATGTGTCGTTTGTTGTGCGCGTCGGCCTGATGAGGGTCGTCCGGTGATGGACGGCGTGAGACAGCAATGCGCACGACTGTAGGGAGGGCATCGCTGCACGCCTATCCCCAATTCGAGGGAAGGTCCCACTTCGTTCAAAGTCGCAACGCGCCGCGTGAATACAGCACGACCCAGTCGCGGAATCGATGCGCCGAAACCATGCGCGACAATGCGCCGATGCCCTCTGCCAAGCCCGGCAAACCCCTTGCGCTGACCGAAGCCGAGCTCGACGAGCTGCAGCACCTCGTCGATGCGGTGCCGGCGCCGCTCGAGCCGCTCGACGTCAGCATGATCGACGGCTTTCTGTGCGGCGTGCTGCTGCAGCCACAACCGATCGCTGCGGCGCGCTGGTTGCCATTTGTCACCGATGCCGACGGCCGCGCGCTGCCGCGCGCCTTCGATGCCAGCCGCCTGCATGCGTTGGTACAGCGCCGGCACGCCGAACTCGATGCGGCGATCGGGCAGCGGCGCTGGTTCGATCCGTGGGTCTTCGAGCTCGCCGACGAGAACGGCGGGGCGAGCAACGAAGAGAGCGACGACGGCGCGCCGCCAGCGATCGACGCGGTCTACCCGTGGGTCGCCGGCTTCGCCACCGCGCTCGAATCCTTTCCCGGGTTGATGGCACTCGACGCTGCCGCGCTGACCGAACCGCTTGCGCTCGTCTATCGCCACCTTGCGCCCGACGACCTCGAAGACGCCGACGAACTGCTGGCCGAGATCGAGTCGCTCGAGCCGCCCGCCGACCTGAGCGAGGCGGTCGAGGAGCTGGTCCGCGCGACGCTGCTGCTGGCCGACGTCTCGCGTCCGCTGCGCCAGGCGCCGAGGGCGCGCCCGGCGCGGCCGCAGCGCCGGCGCTGAATCGCTTTCAGATCGCGAGCGGGTCCACGTCGACCGCCCAGCGCAACACGCGCTGCGACGCGGCCGCGCGATCGCGCCGCAAGGTGTGGATCGCCGGCAGCCAGATCGCGAGGAAGCGCTGCAGCGCGGCGCGCGACGGCGACTCGATCAGCATCTGCATGCGCTCCACGTCGGCCACGCGCGCCACCACCGGCGGGACAGGCGGATACAGCATCACCGCATCCGCGCCCGGCAACGTCGCGGCGAGCTCGGCGGCCGCCTGCAGGAACTCCCGCGCAGCTTCCGGCGTGCGCGCGTCCGCACGCAGCAAGGCGAGAGACGAATAGGGCGGCAGCCCGGCAGCGGCGCGCTCTTCGAGCTGGCTCGCCGCGAAGGCCTCGAAGTCGTGGCGCTTCAGCGCGGCGTACAGCGCGTGTTGCGGGTGCCAGGTCTGCACCCACAGTTCGCTGCGCGCCGCGTGGGCGGCATCGCGTCCCGCCCGCCCGCCTGCTTGAAGCAGCAGCGCAAACAGGCGCTCGGGTGCGCGAAAGTCGCTGCTGAAGAGCGAGCCGTCGGGGTTTACGGCGGCGACCAGCGTGACGCGGCGAAAGTCGTGCCCCTTCGTGACCATCTGCGTGCCGACCAGCACATCGACATCGCCCGCGTGCACCGCGCCGAGCTGCGACTCGAGCGAGCCCTTCGTGCGCGTGCTGTCGGCGTCGATGCGTGCAATTCGCGCGGGAGGCCCGGTCTCGCTGCGCAGCAGCTCGGCGAGCTGCTCTTCGAGCCGCTCGGTGCCTCGGCCGATCGGGCTGATGTCGAGGTTGCCGCATTCCGGGCAGGCCCGCGGCACCCGCTCGCTGAACCCGCAGTGGTGGCAGCGCAGGCTGCGGTCGAGCTTGTGAAACACGCGCCAGGCGCTGCAATGCGGGCAGGCGCTCTTCCAGCCGCACTCGCCGCAGTGCAGCACCGGCGCATAGCCGCGCCGGTTCAGGAACACGAGGCTTTGCTCGCCGCGCGCAATGCGTTCTTGCAGCGCCGCGACGAGCGGCGGCGACAGCGCCCCGCCGCCGCCCTTCGCCTTCGGCATCGCATTCATGTCGACCAGCCGCACCGCCGGCAGCGCGCCGCCGCCGATGCGCTGCGCGAGGGCGAGGCGCACATAGCGCCCCTCGTTCGCGCGCTGCCAGGTTTCGAGCGACGGCGTCGCCGAGCCGAGCAGCACGGTCGCATGTTCGAGCTTGCCGCGGTACACGGCGAGGTCGCGCGCCGAATAGCGCGCGCCCTCCTGCTGCTTGTACGAAGGGTCGTGTTCTTCGTCGACGACGATCAACCCGAGCCGCGGCATCGAAGCGAACACGGCGAGCCGCGTGCCGAGCACGAGGTCGGCCAGCCCGAGGTGCGCGGCCAGCCAGTGGCGCAGCCGCTGGGCCGGCGTGAGCCCGCTGTGCTGCGCCACGATGCGGCGGCCGGCGAAGCGCTGCGCGAAACGCGCTTCGAGCTGCGGCGTCAGGTTGATCTCGGGCACCAGCACCAGCACCTGCTTGCCGGCCGCGAGCGCCTTTGCGGCTGCACGCAGGTAGACCTCGGTCTTGCCGCTGCCGGTCACGCCGTGCAGCAGCACGGTCGGCGCGTCGCCCGTGCGCTCGGCTTCGGCCAAGCGCGCCAGGGCGGCTTCCTGCTCCGGGCTGGGCGGCGGCAGCTCGGGCTGGAGCGAGCCGGGGTCCGGCGATGCCGGCGCCGCGGCGCTCGCCTTGTGCAGCTTGGCGATCCGGTTGGCGATCTGGCGATCGTCGAGCTTGCGCAACTCGGGCGGCAGCACGGCCATCGCCAACTCGCCGACGCCGCGCTGGTAATAACCCGAGGAGAATGCGACAAGTTCACACCAGGCCGCCCCCAGCGGCGGCAGTGCCGCGAGTGCCTCGGTGACCGATTTCAGGCCCTCGGGGGCGGCCTCGTGGTGCGCTCCCTGCCACACGATGCCCGTGACTTCGCGCTTGCCGAGAGGCACACGGACCAATGTTCCTGGAGAAAGTGGGCGTTCGCTCAGATAGTCGAGTGGTGCACCCAGCCCGGTGTGTGTGGGCGCTTCGACAGCAACCTGAACCACGCCGGATTCAGCGGGTTTCATGGCGGCGCCACTTAGCGATCACTGTTGATTCGAGGCTCACGAAAGCGCTACAAGTTGATGATTTGCAAAGTTTTTTGGGATTTTCCACGCATCCTGTGGATAACTTTGTGTGCAACTCCCGCCCGAGGCCCCGAAACGCTTGCCCTGCTTGGCTGCGGAGAAAGTTGCCCTGTTTCGTGGCAGTCTTGGGCGCTCAATGAAATCAACAACTTAGCGCGCAACCGTGAAATCGTCATGGTGCGGCGCAGCAGGGCAATCTGAGACAAATGTCCAGATCAACTTTTGGGGATAAGTCAAGCCCTGAGTGCTCACTTACCGGCGGGCGGATGCACGCAATCGGTCGTTTTTCAACGGCGCAATGCAGCCGCGCGCAGGGCGCGCGAGTGCTCGTGAACCGCGTCGACAAGCACCGCGACGCTCTGCGGCGGCGTGTGCTGGCTGATGCCGTGCCCGAGGTTGAAGATGTGGCCATCCAAAGTACCCGCCGCACCGGGCGTCGCGGCGAACTGATCGAGCGCGCGGCGCGCTTCGGCGCGAATCTGGTCGGGCTCGGCGAACAGCACGTTCGGATCGATGTTGCCCTGCAGCGCAACCTGGCCGCCGATGCGTGCGCGTGCCGCGCCGAGGTTCACGGTCCAATCGATGCCGACCACGTCGGCGCCGGCCGCGGCGATCTGCTCGAGCCACGGCCCGCCGCCTTTGGTGAAGACGATCTGCGGGACGCGAACGCCATCGCGCTCGCGCTTCAACTGCTGCAGCACCCGCTCGGTGTAGCGCAGGCTGAAGGTCTGGAATGCGCCGTCGGCCAGCACGCCGCCCCAGCTGTCGAAGATCATCACCGCCTGCGCACCGGCATCGATCTGCGCGTTCAGGTAGCGCGCGACGGCGTCGGCGTTGATCTCGAGCATGCGGTGCATCAGGTCGGGCCGGCGATAGAGCATCGTCTTGACGAGCCGGTAGTCGTCGGAGCCCGCGCCTTCGACCATGTAGCAGGCGAGCGTCCACGGGCTGCCGGAGAAGCCGATCAGCGGTACCCGGCCGTCGAGCGCGCGGCGGATCGAGCTGACGGCGTCGAACACGTAGCGCAGCTTGTCCATGTCGGGCACGGCAAGCTTCGCGACCGCCGCTTCGTCGCGTACCGGATTCGCGAAGCGCGGGCCCTCGCCGGTCGCGAAGCTCAGCCCGAGGCCCATCGCATCGGGCACGGTCAGGATGTCGCTGAACAGGATCGCCGCGTCGAGTGCATAGCGTTCGAGCGGCTGCAGGGTGACCTCGGTGGCGAAGTCCGGATTGGTCGCGAGCCCCATGAAGCTGCCGGCGCGCTCGCGGGTGGCGCGGTACTCGGGCAGATAGCGCCCGGCCTGCCGCATCAGCCAGATCGGCGTGTATTCGGTTGGCTGGCGCAGGCAGGCGCGCAGGAAGGTGTCGTTTTTCAGCGTGGCACTCATCGGGCGATTGTCGCCCGTTGGCGCACCTAGGCGCCGAAGCGCTCCCCAGCCGCGCCGCGAAAGTCGCTCGGCGCCGGCAGGCCCTTGCGCGCCGCCGCGGCGAGCGCGGCCGCGTGGTTCATTTCGGCAGCGATGAAACGCACGGCCTTGCCGGCGCACAGTGCGCCCTCGAGCTCATCGCGCGCGACCGCACCACCGCCGATCGCGACGAGCACTTCGCTGTGCTCGACGATCGCCTGCGATGTCGGCGACAGCCGAGCAGACCCCGGCAGCAGCCCGCCCCAGCTTGCATCGGCGACGAAGAACACGTGCTCGACGAACGGCGACAGCGGCACGCCTGCGTCGCGCGCCTGCGTGGAGACGATGCCGGTCGTCATGAAGCCGCGGGCTCTTGCAAGCTCGTAGACGGCCCCGATGCCGCCCGGCGTCGCGCCGATGTTCACGAGCGTGTCGCGCGGGTCGACCGCTTCGAGCACGCGCGCGGCGTGCGCAAGCATGGCGGCCGGATCTTCGTAGCCCGAGTCGGAGTAGCCGAGGAAGCTCAGTACGCGCAGTCCCTGGGCGGCGAAGAAGCGGCCGATCTGAGCGGAGTCGGCTTCCTGCGCGTTCACGATGCCGACGGCGCGGGAATCAGCGACGCCAGGAACGGCGGGATCGGCCGGCCCTGCGACACCAGGAACCTCACCATCGCGCCCACCACCTCGCGCACCGCCGGCCGCGCACCGACCCGCTCGCGCCAGGCAAGCAGGCCTGGCGTGCTGTCGTCGATCAGCGCACCCATGCGAACGCCGAAGACCTGCGCCATGTAGAACGCGATGTCGGCGTACGAGTAGCTGCCGGCAAGAAACTCCTGCCGGCCCAGCCGCTGCTCGAGCTCAGCATAGAACTGCGCCGCGCCTTCGCGCGAAGCGACTGCGATCGGGTCATGCGGCAGCGCCTGCAGGCCCATCAGCCGGATCACGTGCGGAAAGTAGACCTCGTCCGAGAGATGCTCGAGCAGCCGCGCGCGGGCCCGATCCGCCGGGCGCGCGGGCCACAGCGCCGGCTCGGGCTGCAGGTGCTCGAGGTACTCGAAGATCTGCGTCGAATCGAAGATCTCGACCTCGCCGTGGACCAGCACCGGCACCTGGCGTTTCGGGTTGATGCGCAACACCTCGGGGTGCTTCGGGTCGTACAGGCGCTGCATGTCGAACGGCACCATCACCAGCTCGACCGCGATGCCCTTCTCCAGCGCTGCGATCTGCGCCTTCGCGCCGAACATGCTCAAGGGGCCGGAGTACAGGCGCATGGCCGACGCCTTGGTCACGGTCTTCTCAGCCATGCGGCCTCCTCGAATCGGCGTAGTCGATCAGCGCCGCGACCAGCCCGCGCAGATTCGCCTGCAGCTTGTCGAAGCCGGCGTGCCTGGTGCGGCTGCGCTCGTCCATGTACAGCCGCTTGTTGATCTCGATCTGCAGGCTGTGGCGGCCGTGCAGCGGGTCGCTGTAGGCACGCACCAGCTCGACGCCCTTGTACGGGTCATTGACCTTCACCTCGTAGCCGGCCGATTCCAGCCAGCGCTTCACGAACGCCGTGAAGCCCGGCTCGCAGGTGCTGCCGTCGCGATCGCCGAGCACGAAGTCGGCGCGCCGGCTGCCGCGCCCGCCTTCGCCCTGCACGCCGGCGACCTCGTTCATCGAATGGCAGTTGACGTGGTAGCTGAGGCCGAAGCGCGCGTGCGTTGCGGCGATCCAGCGCGTCAACGCGCCGTGGTACGGCGTGTGGCAGCGCTGGATGCGTGCCTCGACCTCGGCGACCGCGAGCTTGCGCGCATAGATCGCGCGCCCGTCGTCGAGCGTGCGCCAGATCAGCGCCTTGCCGAGGGCGGCCTTGCCGCTCGGCACCTGCTCGTGCGGCCAATGCCCGCCGTCGATCAGTTCGAGGTCGATGTCGCCGGCATGCCGGTTCGGGTCGAGATAGGTGCGCGGAAACTGCGCGGCGACCAGCGCCACGCCGAGCTCGGTGGCCGGACGGTACAGCTCGTCGACGAAGCTGTCTTCGCCGTCGCGCAGGTCGAACTCGCCGAGCACGGCGTCGAAGTCGGACGGGAAGTCATGCCCGGAATGCGGCGAGTCGAGCACCAGCGGCACGTGCGGCTCGGTCGGCCCATGAATCACGACAGGTTCGTTCATGGCGGTGAGCGTAGCAGCAGGCCGCTACAAGCGCATGCGTCTGGCGCTCGGCGCCGGCAGTGCAACGCCCTCGAGCCATGCGCGCACCAGCGCGCCCGCGTCGGCGTGCTGGGCGGCCTGCCAGACCAGTTCGGGCGGTGCGACCCGCGTGCCCGCTGCGCTGTGCGGCAACTGCAGCGCGAGCTCGCCGACGAACTGCGCCACCTTGTTCGACCGAACCGGCTGATCTGGCTGCGGCGTCATCATCCGCAGCTGCGCGAGCACGCCGTCGGCGACGCGCTGCAGCCACAGGTTCGACCGAGCGCCGACCGGCGCGCGTGCCGAACGCACGAACACCACGTGCTCGAAGCCGAGCGCGACGACGGCATGCTCGTCGAGGTCGGCGAGCCCGGCCTTCAAGGCCTGCGGCAGGCTCGCCGCGTTGTGCGGCATCACGACGACCAGGTCGCGCACGCCGCACGCGCGCAGCCAGCGGGCGAGTCGGGGCAGTGTGCGCGGCTCGGGCCGCAGGAACGCCTCGTCGCGGCCGTTGGCGTGGCGCTTCGCGTCGAACACGATCAACGCGGTGTCGGCGATTGCGGGAAGCACCGGCGCGGCCTCGCTGTCGCCGTCGTCATCGAACGGCGCGACGATCGAGGTCTCCAGCCCCTTCACGCTGGTCTGCAGCGCCTGCGTCACCAGGACACGTACGCCTGCGAAACCCTTGTTGGCGAGCACCTGCTCGAGCACCGCCGAGCCGAGCGCGCCGCCCGCGCCCGCGATGAGCAGCCTGCGATTCAAGAGGGTTGCCATGGCGCGACTGTAATCAGCCGAATGACACGGACCGAAAGTGAACAATCGTGATCATCGCGTCGATCATGTGTTTGCAGGCCGTCCTTGCCCGTAGACTCGCCCGTGCTCGGCGCGGTGGTCGGGCAGCACACGCAAGAACACAACAAGGCACAGGCTCAGGGAGAGTCCCACCGCAGGAAACGCAGCTTCGGCTGCGTTTTTCTTTGGTCACGCCGTTCGCGGCGACGCTTGGTAGCATGGCGCGCCATCTTCCGGAGGACACCCCCATGCTTCGATCCTTCACGTTGCCCGCCCGCCGCTGGTGGGCCGCCGTGGCTCTCGTGATGACTGCGCTCGGCCTCTCGGGCTGCGGTTACAACAACTTTCAAACGCTGGACGAACAGGTCAAGGCCGCGTGGTCCGAGGTGCTGAACAACTACCAGCGGCGCGCCGACCTGATCCCGAACATCGTCGCGACCGTGAAGGGCGAAGCGAGCTTCGAGCAGGACACGCTGACCAAGGTGATCGAAGCACGTGCGAAGGCCACGAGCATCCAGGCCACGCCCGAGCTCGTCAACAACCCGGAGGCGTTCGACAAGTTCCAGAAGGCGCAAGGCGAGCTGACGGGCGCGTTGAGCCGGCTGATGGTGGTGGCCGAGCAGTATCCGCAGCTCAAGGCGAACCAGGCCTTCCAGGATCTGCGCGTCACGCTCGAAGGCACCGAGAACCGCATCACCGTTGCGCGCAACCGCTACATCAAGGCCGTCGCCGAGTACAACGTGCTCGCGCGCAGTTTCCCGAGCAACCTGACCGCGATGGTGTTCGGCTACCAGGTCAAGCCGACCTTCACGGTGCAGAACGAAGCGCAGATCTCGGTGCCGCCGGCAGTCAGCTTCGACAAGCCTGCGTCGAAGTGATCGCGCGAAGTGACCACGACATGACCGCGACGTGATCGGTTCGCTGCGCACGCTGGCTGCAGGGGCACTTGCATGCCTCGCGCTGCTGGTGCCGGCTGCGCAGGCGCAGAGCCTGGTGCCGGTGCCGCCGCTGAGCGGCCGCGTGGTCGACCAGACGAACACGCTGAGCGCCGCGCAGGCGCAGGCGATCACCAGCAAGCTCGCGGCGATCGAGGGCAAGCGCGGCTCGCAGCTCGTCGTGCTGATCGTCCCGACGACCGCGCCCGAAGACATCGAGTCGTTCACGCAGCGCGTCGGCGACGCCTGGAAGCTCGGGCGCCGCGATGTCGGCGACGGGCTGCTGATCGTGCTCGCGAAGAACGACCGCGCGGTGCGCATCGCACCGGCCAAGGCGCTCGAAGGTGCGGTGCCCGACGTGGCGGCGGGCCGCATCATCAGCCAGCAGATGCTGCCGGCGTTTCGCAACGGCGACTACGCCGGCGGGCTGAACGCCGCGATCGACAAGATCGAGCAGCGCATCGCCGGCGAGGGCCTGGCCGAGCCGACGCCGCACGACCAGCGCGGCGTGGCGAGCCGCGGCGCAGCGGGCTTCGACTGGCAGGACCTGGCGATCTTCCTGTTCGTCGGCGTGCCCATCGTCGGCGCCGTGCTGACCGGCATCTTCGGCCGCAAGCTCGGCTCGCTGCTGACCGGCGGCGCCGTCGGCGGCATCGGCTGGTGGCTGACCGCGAGCCTGCTGGTTGCCGGTGGTGCCGCGCTGATCGCGTTGTTCCTGGTCGGCGTGATGGGCCTGGGCGCCGGACGGGTCGGGCGCGCGGGGCGCGGCGGCCCGGTGATCTGGGGCGGCGGAGGCGGAGGCTTCGGCGGTGGCGGTGGCGGTTCCGGCGGCGGTGGATTCAGCTCCGGCGGCGGCGGCGATTTCGGCGGCGGTGGCGCGTCGGGCAGTTGGTGAAGCGGTGAGGCACAGATGACCCATCCCGTGCTGCGGCTCTTGAAACATCGGCGCTTCGACGAAGCCGATGCGCTGCGCATGGTCGGCACCGACGCGATGCAGCGGATCCAGGCGCGGGTTGCGGCGAGCGAGACGCAGCACAGCGGCGAGATCCGCGTCTGCGTCGAAGCCGGCCTGCCGTGGAGCTATCTGCGCCGCCACGCGACGCCACGCGAACGGGCCGTCGCGATGTTCGGCAAACTGCGTGTCTGGGACACCGAGCACAACAACGGCGTGCTGATCTACCTGCTGCTGGCCGAGCACGCGATCGAGGTGGTGGCCGATCGCGGCTTGATCCGCCATGTCGACGCGGCCCAGTGGCGCGCGATCACCGCGACGATGGCCGCCGCGTTCGCGGCCGGCCAGTTCGAAGCCGGGCTGAACCAGGCGGTCGACGCAGTCGACGCGCTGCTGCGCAAACATTTCCCGCTCGCGCCCGGCCAAACCAATCCGAACGAACTGCCGGACGAACCCGACGTGCGCTAGGGCTGTTCACACAGGCGCTAGTTCGGGTGTGCGTCGGCCGCCTCGGCACTCGGCCGCGACCGCACCGCCCACACGACCCCGGCGATCAGCAGCGCGATGCCGACCAGCGTCTGCACCTGCGGCATGCTCTTGCGCAGCACGAACGCGTAGCTCAGCGCGGCCAGCGTCTCGAAGACGATCAACTGGCCCGACAGCGTCGGCGGCAGGCGCTGGCTCGCTTCGTTCCAGCACAGCGTGCCGAGCCACGATGCGAACAGCCCGATCGCGAACATCAGCAGCAGGAAGTCGGCGGCACGCGGGCCGAACGGCATCGCGAACGGCGAGCCGGTCGCGGCGAACCAGGCCCAGGTCAGCACATAGCCGATGAGCGCGAGCGGCAAGGTTGCGATGCCTTGCGCGGTAGCCCAGCCGCGCGGGCTGCGGTCCGGGTGGGCGCGCAGCCACTCGGCGTTGCGGATCGGGTACCAGGTCCAGCACGCCACCGCGCCGGCCGCGAGCAGCGCGCCGAGCGCGTAGCGGCCGAGGTCGGCATTCGGATCCTGCCGCAGGTGCTCGAGCTCGACGTGGTTGACGCACCCGATGCCGAACCCGATCAACAGCAGCGAGGGCAGCAGTCGCGACCAGGCGAGCGGTGTCTCGACCCGCGCACCGGGCGCTGCGCGGCGCAGGTTCGAGGTGATCGCGATCACCACCGGCAAGGTGCCGATGATCATCGTCGGCAGCGGCCCGCCGGCGCGCTGGATGCTGCTTGCGAGCAGCAGGTAGTAGACGATGTTGCCGACCAGCGCGAGCTTCAGCGCCTCGATCCAGTCGGCGCGGCTCAACTCCTTCAGCTTCGCGCGGTCGAACCAGGCGAGCGGGAGCGCGATCAGGCCGAACGCGAGGTAGCGGCCGAACGACTGCAGGCTAGCCGGGTACTCGGGCAGCAGCAGCGGGCCGACGAACACCAGCCCCCACATCAGGCCGGCGGCGAGGGCGAACAGGATTCCGGAGAACAGCGGAGCGGCGAACATGGGGCCGCGAGTGTCGCTCAGGCGCGCTGTCTGGGTCTTGTACCGAGTTGCTGTTGATAGCGGCCCGGCGTGACGCCGTAGCGCCGCACGAATGCGCGCGTCAGGTGGGCCTGGTCGGTGAGCCCGGTCGCGGCCGCGACCGATGCCGGCGCTTCGCCGGCCGCCAGCCGCTGCTTCGCATCGAACAGCCGCAGCGCCATCAGCATCTGCTGCGGCGTGGCGTCGTGCGCGCGCTTGAACTCACGCAGGAAGTGGAACGGGCTGAGCCCGGCGACGCCGGCGAGCATCTCGAGCGTCAGCACGTCGGCGAGGCGGGAGCGCATGCAGTCGATGACGGCCGTGAAGCGCTGCATTGCTTGCGGGCGTGCCGTCTGGCCGATCCGCGCGGCCGGCCGCAGCTCGTCGATCAGCAGCGACAGCTGGCTGTCGAACGCGAGCGGGTCGTTGCTCGTCCACAGCGCCTGCAGCAGGCGGCCGACGCGGCGCGCGCGGCCCGCATCGTGCGCGACTGCATCGGCGAACCACCAGGGCGCGTCGCCGCTGAGCGCGTTCAGCACGTCGGCGTCGAGGTACACCATCCGATAGCGCCAGCCCTGCTCGGTTTCGGCGCGGCCGGTGTGCAGCTCGTCGGGGTTCATCAGCACCAGCGTGTCGGGCGGCGCGAGGTGTTCGCTGCCGCGGTAGCGGAAGCGCTCGACGCCCGATTCGATCGCGCCGAGCCCGTACGCGTCGTGCGTGTGCGGCTCGAACGCGTGGCGCACGATGTGCGCCTGATACAGCTCGATCCCCGGCCGATGCGCCGGCCGCCGGAACGCAGCGCGGTCGGTCACGTGGTCGAAGGCGAGCGGCACACCGTTCATGTGCCCGATGATGGCACGCCAGCGTCAGCCGGGGCGCCGGCGCAGCGCGACCAGCGTGACGACACCGAGCGCCATCAACGCGACGGTCGACGGCTCCGGGACCGCCGTGACCGGCGTCAGATTGACCGAGCCGGCATAGGCAGACGTCAGCGGGACGTCCGGAACGAGCGAGATGGCCGTTCCGCTGAAGAGCAGCTCGTAGCTGCCGGCGGCCAGCGTCAGCGGTGCGAAGCTGACATTGCGCGACGGGAAGCCCTCCGGCGTGAAGACCGTTTGCGCGAGGCCGCTGCTCAGCAGCTGCCCATTCGAGTACAGCGCGGCCTGCAGATCGGGAATGCCGAACCGATTGCTGAAGCCGGTGCTCGCGAACGAGTCGAACGCGAACGGGCCGGCTACGCCGATCTCGAAGCTGAAGGTGTCGGAGAACGCGCCGAACAGGCCCTCGTTGCCGATCGCGAATGTGGTCGGCCCGTTGGCCGTGCCGAGCTCGAAGGTCGACGAGAACGCGGCGCCCGGATGGCACAGCGCGGCGACGGCGCAGGCCGCAAGCGCGTGCCGGAGGAGCGACTTGCCCCGAGCTGCGAAACCCGGGCCCTGATGCCGGTTCAGATCGTTCGCCATGGTGAGCTCTCCGTCGAGTTGCCGAGGCACCCGACGGTACTCACTCAGGCGTTCGACCCCCGTAGGACGACTCCCGTCCGGCTGTTGCCTGACCGCTGATTCCGCTGTCGGAGAGCGGCCTGATGCGCGCGATGCGGGCCGGCATGCCCACCGCGGTGGCGCCTGCAGGAACGTCGGCGAGCACCACGGCGTTCGCGCCGATACGCGCGCATTCGCCGACGACGATGCCGCCGAGCAGCCGCGCGCCGGCCCCGATCTCGACATTGGCGCCGATCGTCGGGACGTCTTCGCTGTTCGCCGTTCCGATCGTCACCTGCTGGAAGATCTGGCAGTTCGGGCCGATCAGCGCGCGCGGGTGAATCACGATGCCGTTCGGATGAATCATCACCAGGCCGCCGCCGATGCGCGAGTTCAGCGGAATGTCCGCGCCGGTGACGACGCTCCAGAACCGGTGCCGCAGCACGCACAAGCGCTTGAGGAACACCGACCACGGCGCTTTCGACGCGGCGTGCCGCTGATAGGCGCGCAGGCTTGCCAGCAGCGAACGCGACGGCGCCCACTCCCAGAAGCGCTTGCGTTCTCGCGCCCAGTCGGCGAGTTCTTCGGAGGCCCCGCTGTTCGCGGGCAACGAGTGGCGCGCCGATGAGGCGCTCGCGACGGGGGACTGGGCGGGCTCGTCGTCAACGACGAGCGAGTCGAGAGGCAGGGCGGCGGTCATGAGCCATGAGTCTAGAAGTGTCTTGTCTCGGAAGGCAGGCGCAGTTGGTGTCGGACGGCTCCTACACCGCCAGGCTCAGCCGCGGTCGATCGCCGAAGAACGAGACGACTTCGCTCGCGTCCACAGGCTTGCTGATCAGATAGCCCTGCAGATAGTCGCAGCCGTTGGTGACAAGCGCGCGTCGCTGCTGTTCGGTTTCGATGCCTTCGGCGACCACCGTCAGCTCGAGGCTGTGGGCCATCGAGACGATCGCCTGGGCGATCGCCATGTCGTCGCCGCTTTGCGGCAGGTCCTTCACGAACGCGCGGTCGATCTTCAACTTGTTGATCGGCAGCCGCTTGAGATAGGCGAGCGACGACAGCCCGGTGCCGAAATCGTCGACGGCGACGCCGATGCCCAGCGAGCTCAGCGCGGCAAGCTGCGCGACGTTCGAGTCGATGTCCTCGACCATCGAGTGCTCGGTGATCTCGAGTTCGAGCAGCCGCGGGTCGGCACCCGACGCGGCCAGCGCGAGGTCGATCTGCGCGCGCAGCCCGCGGCGAATCTGGCGGGCCGAGACGTTGACGGCGACGAAGACCTGGTGCCCGGCGTCGGACCAGGCCTTGATCTGCCGGCAGGCTTCGTGCAGCACCCATTGCCCGATGTCGACGATGAGCCCGCTTCCTTCGGCCAGCGGGACGAACTCGGTCGGCGGGATGTCTCCGAGTTCGGGGTGAGTCCAGCGCAGCAAGGCTTCGACGCCGGCCGTGATGCCGGTGGCCGCATGCACGATCGGCTGGTAGACCAGCCGCAGCTCGCCGTTCTCGATCGCGCGGCGCAGGTCCGCGTCGAGGCGTATGCGCAGCGTTGCTTCGCGCTCCATGTCGCGGCTGTAGATCGAGAAGATGTTCTTGCCGCGCGCCTTCGCTTCGTACATCGCGGTGTCCGCCGCGCGAATGAGGCTTGCGGCGTCCTTCGCATCGGCCGGGTACTGCGCCAGCCCGACGCTGCAGCGCGAGCGGATCTCGTGGCCGTCGATCACGATGGACTCTTCCAGCGCTCGCAGTGTCGCCAGGCCGAGCACCTCGAGCTGTGGCCGACCCACCAGCCTCGGCGCGATCACGACGAACTCGTCGCCGCCGAAGCGGCAGGCGATGTCGGTCGGGCGGATGTATTGCAACAGGCGGGCCGCGATGGCATTCAGGAGCTTGTCGCCGATCGGATGCCCCAGCGTGTCGTTCACGACCTTGAAGTCGTCGAGATCGAGCATCAGCAGGCTGAAGCCCTCGCTGGTGTGTCCGACGGTCGCCATCAGGCGGTCGATCTGCTCGCCGGCAGCATGGCGGTTCGGCAGCCCCGTCACCGGGTCGTAGTAGGCGAGGTAGTCGAGGCGGGCTTCGGTGGCATCGACGTCGCGCCGGATCCGGACCACGACGGCAAAGGCAAACCCGAGCGCGGCGGCGGCGGCGAGGATCGTGATGGCCACGTGCATCGCCACGCGCGTGTACAGCGGGTGCAGGTCGGCGACCAAGCGCACGGTACCGACCGTCACGTTGCCTTCGCCGACCGGCTGGGTGACGACCAGCGTGTCGCGCTCGAACTCGCGCGACGCGTGATCGTCGAACGGCTGCCGCTCGGGAGTTGCGGACGATGAAGCGCCTGACTGGAACGACGCGAGGATGCGGCCGTCGCGGCGGATCAGCTGGGCACTCAGGATCGATGTCGATGCCTGCAGCCCCGCCAAGGTCTGAGACGCCGCCTGCCGGTCGTCGAAGAGGATCGCCGCGGAACTGTTCTCGGCGAGGATGCGCGCCTGCACGGTGACGTCGTCGATGAGCGCGTTGCGCTGCGAGAAGTAGACGTAGACGTCGAAGATCAGGCCGGCGACGAGCAGCGCGACGGCGGTGGTGGAGAAGACCGCGCGCGTCAGACGCTTCCCGAGCCGGGGGCCCTGGTGGCTGCGGAAGGGGTCGGTGCGGCGTTCCATCACTCTCTGACCGCCCGTGCCAGGCGCAGCAGCTTCGAGCTCACCTGGACCTTCGCCTGGCGCACCGCGGGCAGGTTGACGTCCAGCGCGATGCGCGTGCCCACGCGTTGCATGACCACCGCCGTGTTGCGCGGCGGCGCTTCGGGGTCGTCGCTCAGCATGAAGACGCCGAGCTCGGTCAGGCCCTTCACCAGCGGAGCGCGCCTCGTGCGGTCAGCCGCATCGACGAATGCTGCGCGGCAACCCGTCGGGGGCGCGTCCGCCTTGATCTCCTGGACCTTGAAGGTCTTGTGATTGCCCAGCTCGCGGCCGTCGAGTTGCCGCAATGCCGGGAGAAGAGGGTTGTCCGTGGC
>Ga0075363_100000204_pt1 | contig 16334 bp, 10 predicted proteins | sample EndMetdeltDD1763_FD_71470 | JGI IMG/M metagenome (GOLD analysis project Ga0075363, IMG submission 71470) | Populus endosphere microbial communities from Tennessee, USA - Endosphere MetaG P. deltoides DD176-3 | ecosystem: Host-associated > Plants > Roots > Endosphere | place: USA: Tennessee...
TCGCGATTGCGACCAGACGCCGGCGCGCGCACCACCGGATGGTCGTCGATCTGGTGGGCAGATCGCACACCTCGGGAGTGCGCGTCCTCGACGTCGACGAGCCCCTGGCCTACTGCCTACCTGGTGTTCGCAGCCGCGTGGTGGTCAGCGAGGGCACGCTGACGTCCTTGGCGGACAACGAAATCGCCGCCATCCTTTCTCACGAACGTGCGCACCTGCGGGCCAGGCACGACCTGGTGCTGGAGATGTTCACCGCGGTGCACGCCGCGTTCCCGCGGTTCGTCCGCAGCGCCAGCGCGCTGGATGCCGTGCGCCTGCTCATCGAGATGCTCGCCGACGACGCGGCCGTGCGCGCCGCCGGACCCACTCCCCTGGCTCGCGCACTGGTCACGTGCGCCACGGGCCGCACCCCGGCGGGTGCGCTGGCCGCAGGTGGACCGACCACCGTCGTCCGCGTGCGCCGCCTCGGTGGCCGCGGCAACAGCCTGGTGGCGGCCGCGTGTGCCTACGCAGCAGCTGCGGCCGTGCTGGTGGTGCCCACCGTCGCGGTGGTGTTGCCATGGTTGACCGAGTTGAATCGTTTGTTCACCGCGTAGGCGTATCTGAAGTAGTAGGCCGGTTCTGCACACCACAACGAAAGGCTGCCCGAATGAGCTCGTCTGAAAGTCCCACCAACGGCACTGCTCAGATCGGGGTCACCGGCCTCGCGGTGATGGGATCGAACCTCGCGCGCAACTTCGCCCACCACGGATACACCGTGGCCCTGCACAACCGGTCGGTCGCCAAGACCGATGCGCTGCTGAACGAGCATGGCTCGGAGGGCAAGTTCGTGCGCAGCGAGACGATTCCCGAATTCCTTGCCGCCCTTGAGAAGCCGCGCCGAGTGATCATCATGGTCAAGGCGGGCGACCCGACCGACGCCGTGATCAACGAGCTCGCCGATGCGATGGAAGAAGGCGACATCATCATCGACGGCGGCAACGCGCTCTACACCGACACCATCCGCCGCGAGAAGGCGATCCGCGAGCGCGGACTGCACTTCGTCGGCGCGGGCATCTCCGGCGGCGAGGAGGGCGCGCTGAAGGGCCCGTCGATCATGCCGGGCGGCCCCGCCGAGTCCTACAAGTCGCTCGGACCGCTTCTCGAGGAGATTTCCGCACACGTCGACGGCGTGCCGTGCTGCACCCACATCGGCCCCGACGGTGCGGGCCACTTCGTCAAGATGGTCCACAACGGCATCGAGTACTCCGACATGCAGTTGATCGGCGAGGCGTACCAGTTGCTGCGCGACGGCCTGGGCAAGACCGCCCCCGAGATCGCGGACATCTTCGCGGAATGGAACTCCGGCGATCTGGACAGCTTCCTCATCGAGATCACCGCTGAGGTGTTGCGGCAGACCGACGCCAAGACAGGCAAGCCGCTGGTCGACCTCATCCTCGACGAGGCCGAGCAGAAGGGCACCGGACGGTGGACGGTGAAGTCGGCGCTGGACCTCGGCGTGCCGGTGACCGGCATCGCCGAGGCGGTGTTCGCCCGCGCACTGTCAGGCTCAGTGGCCCAGCGCAAGGCCACGACCGGTCTGGCATCAGGCGACCTCGGCGAGAAGCCCAGCGACGCAGCACGATTCATCGACGACGTCAGCAAGGCGCTGTACGCGTCCAAGATCATCGCCTACGCACAGGGCTTCAACCAGATTCAGGCAGGCAGCGAGGAGTACGACTGGAACATCGCGCCCGGTGACATGGCGAGGATCTGGCGCGGCGGCTGCATCATCCGGGCCAAGTTCCTCAACAGGATCACGGAGGCCTTCGACGAGAACCCGGACCTTCCGACGCTGATCGCCGCCCCGTACTTCCGGGAGGCGATCGAGGCCGCGATCGACAGCTGGCGCCGCGTCGTGGTGACCGCCACCGAACTGGGCATCCCGATCCCCGGCTTCTCCTCGGCGCTGTCGTACTACGACGGGCTGCGCACCGAACGGCTTCCCGCGGCACTCACCCAGGGTCTTCGCGACTTCTTCGGGGCCCACACCTACGGCCGCATCGACGCCGACCGCGACGCGCGGTTCCACACCCTGTGGAGCGGTGACCGCAGCGAGGTCGAGGCGTAACCCCTCACGCGATCATCAGCGGTCGAGGGAGCCACTAGAATCGGCCTGACATGAAGTTTCTGCACGGCCACCAGCCCGCCTACGACCTGACCTACGATGACGTCTTCATCGTCCCCGGACGATCCGATGTGCTGTCGCGGATGGACGTCGACCTCTCGACGTCAGACGGTTCGGGCACCACCATCCCGGTGGTGGTGGCCAACATGACCGCGGTCGCCGGTCGGCGGATGGCCGAGACCGTCGCGCGTCGTGGCGGCATCGTTGTTCTGCCGCAAGATCTTCCGATCTCGGCGGTGCAGCAGACGGTCGACTTCGTCAAGAGTCGCGACCTGGTCGTCGACACCCCGGTGGTGCTCTCTCCTGACGACTCGGTGTCCGATGCCACCGCGCTGATCCACAAACGCGCGCACGGCGCCGCGGTGGTGATCTTCGAGGGGCGCCCGATCGGCCTGGTCACCGAGGCGGGCTGTGCGGGTGTGGACCGCTTCACCAGGGTCCGCGACATCGCCGTGACCGATTTCGTCACCGCGCCGGCGGGCACCGATCCGCGCAAGGTGTTCGACCTGCTCGAACACGCCCCGGTCGACGTCGCGGTGCTGACGGGACCGGACGGCACGCTGGCCGGCGTGCTCACCCGCACCGCCGCCATCCGGGCGGGCATCTACACACCCGCAGTGGACGACAAGGGCCGGCTGCGCATCGCCGCGGCCGTGGGCATCAATGGTGACGTCGGGGCCAAGGCGCGGAGTCTTGCCGAGGCGGGTGTCGACCTGCTGGTGATCGACACCGCACACGGCCATCAACTCAGGATGCTGGACGCCATCAAGTCGGTCGCCTCGCTCGATCTCGGACTGCCGCTGGCGGCCGGCAACGTCGTGTCCGCCGAGGGCACCCGCGACCTGATCTCCGCGGGAGCGACGATCGTGAAGGTGGGTGTCGGGCCTGGCGCGATGTGCACCACCCGGATGATGACCGGCGTGGGACGGCCGCAGTTCTCCGCGGTACTCGAATGTGTCGACGCGGCAAAACAGCTCGGCGGCCACGTGTGGGCCGACGGAGGCGTGCGGCACCCCCGCGATGTCGCGTTGGCCCTTGCCGCGGGAGCGTCGAACGTGATGATCGGCTCATGGTTCGCGGGCACCTACGAGTCGCCGGGCGACCTGATGCGCGATCGCGACGATCGTCCCTACAAGGAGAGCTACGGCATGGCGTCCAAGCGCGCCGTCGCGGCCCGCACTGCCGGTGACGACCCGTTCGACCAGGCGCGCAAGGCGTTGTTCGAAGAAGGCATCTCGACCTCGCGCATGGGTCTGGACCCGTCGCGCGGTGGCGTCGAAGATCTGCTCGATCACATCACGTCGGGTGTGCGCAGCACTGCCACCTATGTGGGCGCCACCTCGCTGGCCGAGCTGCACGAAAAGGTCGTGCTGGGCGTGCAGTCCGCGGCGGGGTTCGCCGAGGGACATCCACTGCCCACCGGTTGGTGAGTCCGTCCGCCTGACGCCACCGGCTAACATGGATTCCACTCCTCATGCGTCTACTCGAAAGGGACCCCGTGCCGCAGGCACCTGTTGAGGCCGCGAGCTTGGGGGCCGAGCGGCCCGGCAACGTTTTGACAGACGCTGAGCCGACCGACGCCGAGCCCTCCCCTAGTCGGCCGGGCACCAGGCCCGGCGCGCTACCGGCGAGGACGCCGAGCATCCGATGACCATCGCGACCTCACTGCTCGCCGTCGGCGCCATCGTGCTGCTGACGGCCGGCACCGCGGTGTTCGTCGCCGCGGAGTTCTCGCTGACCGCGCTCGAGCGCAGCACGGTGGAATCCAATGCCCGCAGCGGTGATCGACGTGACCAGATGGTGCGACGAGCGCATCGCACGTTGTCGTTTCAGCTCTCCGGCGCACAGGTCGGCATTTCGATCACCACCCTGGCGACCGGTTACCTGGCCGAACCCGTCGTCGGGCGGTTGATCCAGCCCGGCCTCGAGGTGATCGGCATACCCGACCGATTCGTGACCGGCCTCGCCCTGTTCTTCGCCGTGCTGATCGCCACGTCGATATCGATGGTCTTCGGCGAACTGGTGCCCAAGAACCTGGCGGTGGCGCGTGCGGTGCAGACGGCACGCTGGTCGGCGGGTCCCCAGCTGCTGTTCTCGACGCTGTTCACCCCGCTGATCCGGATGACGAACGGGACCGCCAACTGGATCCTTCGCCGCTTGGGTATCGAGCCGGCAGAGGAACTGCGTTCGGCGCGCTCCCCGCAGGAGCTGGTGTCGTTGGTCCGCAGCTCGGCGCGCAGCGGGGCGCTGGATCCCGTCACCGCCCTGCTCGTGGACCGATCGCTGCAGTTCGGTGAACGCACCGCGGAAGAACTGATGACGCCGCGGTCGAAGATCGAGGCGCTGGAATCCAACGACACCGCCGCCGATCTGGTGGCCGCCGCCATCAAGACCGGGTATTCACGCTTCCCGATCATCGAGGGCGACCTGGACGAAACGATCGGCATAGCGCACGTCAAGCAGGTGTTCGAGGTGCCGCCCGAACGGCGGGCCTCCACGGCGTTGTCCGGTTTGGCGCTGCCGGTCGCCAAGGTGCCGTCGACTCTCGACGGTGACGCGGTGATGACCCAGATCCGCGCCAACGGCTTGCAGACCGCGCTGGTCGTCGACGAATATGGCGGCACGGCGGGCATGGTCACCATGGAGGACCTCATCGAGGAAATCGTCGGGGACGTGCGCGATGAGCACGACGTCGAACCGCCGGACGTGGTGCCCGCGGGCCGCGGCTGGCAGGTCTCGGGGCTGTTGCGCATCGACGAGGTCGCCGACGCCACGGGTTTCCGTGCGCCCGAAGGTGATTACGAGACGATCGGCGGGCTGGTGCTCGAAAAGCTGGGACACATTCCCGACGAGTCCGAGTCGGTCGAGTTGACCGCCTTCGATCCCGACGGCGCCGCGCTCGACGATCCGATTCGGTGGCTGGCGACCGTGGTTCGCATGGACGGCAGACGCATCGATCTCCTCGAGCTCAGCGAACTGGGCCGCGCGAGCGCAGAAGGCGAGAGCTGATGGGCGGCGATATCTTCGGCGTGCTGCTGACCGTCCTGCTGCTCGGCGCCAACGCGTTCTTCGTCGCATCGGAGTTCGCGCTCATCTCGGCACGCCGCGACCGGCTCGAAGCGCTGGCCGAGCAGGGCAAGAAGAGCGCGGTCACCGTCATCCGCGCGGGCGAGAACCTGTCGCTGATGCTCGCCGGTGCGCAGCTGGGCATCACGATCTGCTCGATCCTGCTGGGCCGCGTCGGCGAACCGGCGGTCGCGCACCTGCTGGAGAAACCGTTCGGGTTGTTCGGCATCCCCGACTCCGTGCTGCATACGGTGTCCTTCTTCATCGCGCTGGCCATCGTGGTGACGCTGCACGTGCTGCTCGGCGAGATGGTGCCGAAGAACATCGCGATCGCCGGCCCGGAGTCGTCGGCGATGCTGCTGATTCCGACGTATCTGGTGTGGATCCGGATCGCCCGGCCGTTCATCGCCTTCTACAACTGGTGCGCCAACACCACGCTGCGGGCGTTGCGGGTCGAACCGAAGGACGAGCTGGACGTCGCGGTCTCGACGGTGGAACTGTCCGAGATGATCGCTGAATCGCGCTCCGAGGGCCTGCTCGACCAGGAGGAGCACACGCGGTTGACGCGCGCGCTGCAGATCCGCGACCGCGTCGCCAAGGACGTCGCGCTGCCGCTGAGTGAGATCCGCGCGGTGCCAGTCGCGCGGGAGGGATCCGGCCCCACCCTGCGTGCGATCGAGGAGGCACTCGCAGAGACGGGGTACTCACGGTTCCCGGTCAGCGGCCCCTCCGGCGACTTCGTCGGATACCTACACATCAAGGATGTGTTGCCGCTGGTCCATGACCCCTCGAACGAGCAGGCCGTGCTGGACGCCTCGATGGTGCGTCCGCTGCCTCGGGTACCTGCCTCGATGTCGCTGCCCGACGCGCTGTCCAGGCTGCGCCGGGAGAACGCTCACCTGGCGGTCATCACGGCGACCGACGGCAGCGTGTCGGCGATGGTGGCGCTGGAGGACCTGGTCGAAGACCTGGTCGGCACGGTGCGTGACGGGACTCACCGTGTGTGAGGCTGCGCACAGCGGCTTTCACGAAATGGTTCTCGACGAGGGCGAATGGACCCCTCGCGAGCAGGCTCACCGGGAACGCGTCGACGATTTCCTGCGGTCCTTTCGGGCGCCGGCCGGGCAGTCCCATCCGGTCTGGGACTTTCTCTTCACCTACTACAGCCTCCGTCCCCGACAACTGCGGACATGGCACCCGGGGTTCGGTGTGGTGCTCGCCGGCGACGCCGCGCAGCGCTATGTCAGCCGTAGCGGGTACGGGCGTGCACCGGCCGGCGTGGGCGTGACGCGCGAGTTCCTTGCGGGCCGCGCCGACACCGTGCGATTCATCGCGGGGCTGATGCGTGCGACAGCGTCGCGCCCGGCGCGGCTCAACTGCTTCGGACTGCACGAATGGGCGATGGTGTACCGATCTCCGACCGTACGTCACAGCCAGGTCCCGCTGCGCCTGGGCGCCGATGGCACCGACGCAGTTGTCGAGTCAATGCCGTTGCGGTGCAGTCATTTCGATGCGTTTCGGTTCTTCACCGAGCCGGCGACCGAACTCAACAGCGAGCGACTGACCCGGGACGGTCAGGCCGGCGCGGAACAGCCTGGTTGCCTGCACGCGGCCATGGATTGCTACAAGTTCGCCTACAAGCTGGGACCCCTGGTCGACTCGGCGCTGGTGATGGACTGTCTCGAGCTCGCCGCGCGGGCGCGTGAACTCGACATGCGGGCCAGCCCGTATGACCTCCGTGCGTTCGGGTTCGATCCGATTGCCATCGAAACGCCTGCGGGTCGCGCCGAGTACGTCCGGGTCCAGCAGCACATCGCCGAGTCGGCGGCGCCGCTGCGCGAGCGGCTGGCTGACCACTGTGAGCGGTTGCTCACGATCACCGACGGTGAGCGGCTACCCACCACCGACCGCGAACCGGCCGGAGCGGTGCACGCGGGATAGCTCCATTACCCGCGGGTAAGCTGGATCAACGGCACTGCGTTCGATGCGCCTTTGAGGCGAGGGAGGAAATATGACCGATCGCGTGGAGGCGGGCAACCTGCGAGTTGCCCAGGTGCTGTACGACTTCGTCAACAATGAGGCACTTCCGGGCACCGGCCTCGATCCCGACACCTTCTGGTCCGGAGTGGACAAGGTCGTCGCCGACCTGACTCCGAAGAACCAGGACCTGCTCGCCAAGCGCGACGATCTGCAGGCCCGCATCGACAAGTGGCACCGCCAGCGGGTCATCGAGCCGATCGACGCCGAGGCCTACCGGCAGTTCCTCACCGAGATCGGGTACCTGCTGCCCGAACCTGACGACTTCACCATCACCACCGCGGGCGTCGACGACGAGATCACGACGACCGCGGGTCCGCAGCTCGTCGTCCCCATTCTCAACGCCCGGTTCGCGCTCAACGCCGCGAACGCCCGTTGGGGTTCGCTGTATGACGCGCTTTACGGCACCGACGTCATCTCCGAGGACGACGGCGCGGAAAAGGGCAGCAGCTACAACAAGGTCCGCGGCGACAAGGTCATCGCCTATGCCCGCCGGTTCCTCGACACCGCGGCACCGTTGGCCTCCGGCGCGTGGAGCGACGCGACCGGCCTCAAGATCGACGAGGGTCAGCTGGTCGTCGAGCTGGGCGACGGACAGTCGACCGGCCTCGCGACACCCGAGCAGTTCGTCGGCTACACCGGGGAACTCGGCTCGCCCTCCTGGTCGGTGCTGCTGCGCAACAACGGGCTGCATGTCGAGATCCTGGTCGACCCCGACTCCCCCGTGGGTTCGACCGATCCGGCAGGCATCAAGGATGTCCTTCTGGAGTCCGCGATCACCACGATCATGGACTTCGAAGACTCGGTGGCCGCGGTCGACGCCGATGACAAGGTGCTCGGCTACCGCAACTGGCTCGGCCTGAACCGCGGTGACCTCTCCGAGGAGGTGGCCAAGGGCGGCAAGACCTTCACCCGCGTGCTGAACGAAGACCGTGTCTACACGACGCCTGACGGCGAAGGTGAGCTGACGCTTCCCGGGCGCAGTCTGCTCTTCGTGCGCAACGTCGGCCACCTGATGACCAACGACGCAATCGTCGACAGCGACGGCAACGAGATTCCCGAAGGCATCCAGGACGCGCTGTTCACCAGCTTGATCGCGATCCACGGCCTAAAGGCGGACGAGGGTAACGGTCCGAAGGTCAACAGCCGTACGGGCTCGATCTACATCGTCAAGCCCAAGATGCACGGGCCGGAAGAGGTCGCCTTCACCGTCGAACTGTTCGGCCGCGTCGAAGATGTGCTCGGTCTGCCGCCGAACACCATCAAGGTCGGCATCATGGACGAGGAGCGACGAACCACCCTCAACCTCAAGGCATGCATCAAGGCGGCGGCCGACCGGGTGGTGTTCATCAACACCGGCTTCCTGGACCGCACCGGCGACGAGATCCACACCTCGATGGAGGCGGGTCCGATGATCCGCAAGGGCGCCATGAAGAAGCAGCCGTGGATCCTGGCCTACGAGGATCAGAACGTCGACGTCGGTCTGGCGGCCGGATTCTCCGGGCGCGCACAGATCGGCAAGGGCATGTGGGCCATGACCGACCTGATGGCCGACATGGTCGAGCAGAAGATCGGTCAGCCGAAGGCCGGCGCCACGACGGCGTGGGTGCCCTCGCCGACGGCGGCGACGCTGCACGCCATGCACTATCACGAGGTCGACGTGTACGCGGTGCAGAAGGAACTGGCAGGCAAGACCCGGACCACGGTCGAGGAGCTGCTCACCATCCCGCTGGGCAAGGAGCTCGCCTGGGCGCCGGAGGAGATCCGCGAAGAGGTCGACAACAACTGCCAGTCGATCCTGGGCTATGTGGTGCGCTGGATCGACGCCGGTGTGGGCTGCTCGAAGGTGCCCGACATCCACAACGTCGCGTTGATGGAAGACCGTGCCACCCTTCGTATCTCGAGTCAGTTGCTGGCCAACTGGCTGCGCCACGGAGTGATCACCGAGGACGACGTGAAGGCCAGCCTGCGCCGCATGGCCGCAGTGGTCGACAAGCAGAACGAACAGGATCCGGAGTTCCGGCCGATGGCACCGGACCCGGACGCGAGCGTGGCGTTCAACGCCGCGCAGGAACTGATCCTGGCCGGTGCTGCGCAACCGAGCGGCTACACCGAGCCGATCCTGCACCGCAAGCGTCGCGAGTTCAAGGCTGCTAACAACGGTGGTTGATCCGATGACCCGTCGACGTAGCGAGCACAAGGGCTTCCGTGGGCAGGCATAGCATCCCCGATCCGGACGAATCGGCCGGCGACAAGCAGCACGACGAGCCCGAGACCACGCGATTCGGTCATGCCGATGACCGTGAACCCGACTATGACGCCGAGGACTTCGACGATGCCGGCTACGGCTCGTCGGAGTACGAGAGCCGCGATCCCGGGGGCTTCGACCTCCAGCGTGTGGGGTCGTCATCGACGCCCCCACCGCCCGATCGCCCGCGATCGGGTCCGCAACACGGCGGTGACTGGGACGGCGGCGAATGGACGGGCAGCCACCGTGCGGTGACCCCCGGACGACGCGGCGTCAGTATCGGCGTGATCGCCGCCCTGGTGGCGGTCATCGTCGCCGTCGGCGCCGTCATCCTGTGGCGCTTCTTCGGCGATGCCCTGTCCAGTCGCAGTGACGTCGCCGCCGCCAGGTGCGTCAACGGTGAACTCTCCGTTCCCGTCGTCGCCGACCCCTCCATCGCCGATCAGATCAAGACGCTGGCGGAGCACTACAACCAGGAGGCCGACCCGGTAGGCGATCGCTGCGTCAAGGTCGGGGTCACCGCCGCCGACTCCGATCAGGTGGTCAACGGCTTCATCGGCCAGTGGCCCGGCGATCTCGGAGAGCGGCCCGCGCTGTGGATCCCCGCGAGCTCCGTCTCGGCCGCCCGACTCGAGGCCAGTGCCGGCGGGAAGACGATCAGCGACAGCCGGTCGTTGGTCACCTCGCCCGTACTGCTGGCGATCCGACCACAACTCGAAGCCGCACTGGCACAGCAGAACTGGGCCGCACTACCGTCGCTGCAGACCAACCCGACCGCATTGGACGGCCTAGGTCTGCCGGGATGGGGCCCGCTGCGCCTGGCGCTGCCGATGTCCGGTGACAGCGATGCGTCCTATCTTGCCGCCGAGGCGGTGGCGGCGGGATCCGCGCCGGAAGGCGAACCGGCCAGCGCCGGTATCGGCGCGGTCAACTCGTTGGTGTCCGGCCAGCCCAAGCTCGCCGACAAGAAGGCCTCGACGGCCATGGATGCGCTGCTCAACGCCGCCGACCCCGCGGATGCACCCGTGCACGCGGTCGTCACCACCGAACAGCAACTCTTCCAGCGCGGCGCGACGCTGCCGAATGCAAAGAACGTGCTGGCCTCCTGGCTGCCGCCGGGCCCGACGGCGGTGGCGGACTACCCGACGGCGCTGCTGGCCGGCGACTGGCTGTCCCAGGAGCAGGTGGCCGCCGCCAGCGAGTTCGCGCGCTTCATGCGCAAGCCGGAACAGCTCGCCGAATTGACCAAGGCAGGTTTCCGCACCGAGGGCGGGACACCGCCGCCGAGCGACGTCACCGACTTCGCACCACTGGCGGAGCCGCTGTCCATCGGCGACAACGGCGTGCGGGTATCACTCGCCGATTCGCTGACCGCTCCCGCGGAGAGCCCCGCGGTCACCATCATGCTGGACCAGTCGATGCCTGAGGTCGAGGGCGCGGGATCGCGGCTGGCCAACGTGTCGGCCGCGCTCGACGCCCGCCTGCAAGCGCTCCCTGAAAACTCCGCTGTCGGACTGTGGACGTTCGACGGTGTCCAGGGCCGGTCCGAGGTACCGATGGGCCCGCTGTCGGATCAGATCAACGGCACGCCCAGGTCGGCCGCGCTGACCTCCGAGTTGAACGGACAGTCCGCGTCGGGCGGCGGCGCCGTCTCGTTCACGACGCTGCGCCTGGCCTATGAACAGGCGAAGGCGAGTTATCGCCAGGGTCAGAACAATTCGATCCTGCTCATCACCACCGGACCGCACACCGACCAGTCGCTGAACGGCCAGGGGCTCGAAGATTACATCCGCGGCGCCTTCGACCCTGCGCGTCCGGTCGCGGTGAACGTGATCGACTTCGGTCAGGACGCCGACCGCGCCACCTGGGAGGCCGTGACGGAGGCCAGCCGCGGCAAGTATCAGAATCTGGCCGGTTCGCAGGGTCCGGAGCTGACGTCGGCGATCGCAGGGTTGCTCGGCTAGTCCGCCGACAGCAGGCTCAGCGCGCAGCGGGTGAACTCGTCGGGCACCTCTAGCTGCGGATAGTGGCCGATGCCGGGGAGCTCGACAACCGTTGCGGCGGGCCGCAGTTCGCGCAGTCCGTCAAGCACGTTCGGAGTCGCGACGGGGTCGGAGAGCGCCCACAGAAAGCTCAACGGCTTCGGCCAGTCCCGCACGGCGCCGTGCCATCGCGAGGCGTAGTCGACCCGTTCGTTGAGGTAGCGGATGAGCAGGTGGGCGATGCGGTGACCGTCGTTGTTCGACCACAGCGCCCACTGCGCCCGCCCCTCCTCGTCGGTCAGCGGATGATCGGCACTGAAGAGCTTTCCGAACTCCCGGACGAACGACGAACCGTTCGACATGCGCGACAAGATCGGCCCGAGTGGACTGCGCAGCAGCTTCTGCGCAGGCCGCAGACTGGCGCGGCTCAAGATCACGCTGCCATTGCCGATGACCGCACGCCGCAGGTCAAATGGCAACTGCCCCTCGATATCTCGCGCCAGTAATTCGGTGGCGACCGAGGTGCCCATGTCGTGTGCGATCAACTCCAGCGGCCCCGAGGTCGCCTCCGCTACGACGCTCTGCACGATGTCGGCCTGCTCGAGCAGGCTGTAGCGGTGCGGACGCGGCTTGTCCGACAGCCCGAAGCCGAGGAAGTCCAACGTCACCCATGCGCGGTCGCCGAGGTGCGGCACCACACTGCGGTAGTCGTAGGAGCTCGACGGGTATCCGTGCAGCAGCAGGATCGTGGGCCCGTCGCCGGGCGCCGAGCGGACGAACACCCGGCCGGCGGGCGTGGGAAAGAAGATGCCGCCGTCGCGCCACTCTGCCACGCTGAGGGGTAACACGTGACGAACCGTAATCAACACCGTTGGCGGAGGGGTCGAAATTGCCCAGGGAGTTCACGCCCGACCCAGAGTTGTACCCGTTCACATCCCGGTGGTTCGACAGTTCGCGCGGACGTGTGCATTACCTCGACGAGGGCACGGGCCCGGTGATCGTGTTCTTCCACGGCAATCCGACCTGGAGTTTCCTCTACCGCAACATCATCGCCGGCCTACGCGATCGCTTTCGGTGCATCGCTCCCGACTACCTCGGCTTCGGGCTTTCAGAGCGCCCTGCGGGTTTCGGATACCGGATCGACGAGCACGCCGCCGTCATGGGTGAGTTCGTCGATCACCTCGAACTCGACGCGTATGTGAGCATGGGTCAGGACTGGGGCGGCCCGATCAGCATGGCCGTCGGCACCGACCGTGCCGAGCGAGTTCGCGGGATCGTGCTCGGCAACACCTGGTTCTGGCCGGCGGCGGACCTGCCGACGAAGATGTTCAGCGCGGTGATGGGCAGCCCACCGATGCAGTGGGCGATCACCCAGCGAAACTTCTTCGTGGACAGACTGATCCCGGCCGGAACCGCCACACGGCTGGACGACGCCGTGATGGAGCACTATCGCGGGGCGCAGCCGACTCCGCAGGACCGTGCCGGCGTGGCCCGCATGCCGAAGGAGATTCTGGCGGCCCGGCCACTCCTCGAGCGGCTCGCCCACGATGTACCGGCCAAGCTCGGATCGAAACCGGCCCTGCTGGTGTGGGGCATGAAGGACTTCGCTTTCCGTCCGGGGCCGAACCTACCGCGGATGCGCTCCGCATTCGGCGATCACGTGGTCGTCGAGCTGTCGAACGCCGGCCACTTCATCCAAGAAGACGCTCCCGGGCAGATCACCGAGGCGATCATCGACCGCTTCGGCTGACCCGTCAGGCGAACGCCTCCACCGGTGGGCACGAGCACATGAGATTGCGGTCGCCGTACGCACCGTCGATACGCCGCACCGGCGGCCATACCTTCGGCCGGAAGGCCGTGCCGAGCGGATAGGCAGCCTGCTCGCGGGTGTACGGATGATCCCAATCCGATACCAGCAGGCATTCCGCGGTGTGCGGCGCGCCGCGCATCGGGTTGTCGTCGGCCGGCCAGGTGCCCGCGGCGACCGCGTCGATCTCGCCGCGGATCGAGATCATCGCCTCGCAAAAGGCGTCGACCTCGGCCAGGCTCTCGCTTTCCGTCGGCTCGACCATCAGCGTGCCGGCGACCGGGAAGCTCATTGTCGGAGCGTGGAATCCATAGTCCGCCAGACGTTTTGCCACATCGTCGACCGTGACGCCGGTCTCCTTCGTGATGGCGCGCAGGTCGAGGATGCACTCGTGAGCGACCATGCCGTTCTCGCCGGTGTAGAGCACGGGATAGTGCTCGCCCAGCCGTCGGGCGATGTAGTTGGCCGACGCGATCGCGGTCAGCGACGCCGCGCGCAGGCCGTCGGCGCCCATCATGCGGATGTAGGCCCAGCTGATCGGGAGGATCGACGCCGACCCGTACGGCGCCGCCGAGACCGCGTACTCGTCGGCCAATTCGTCGGCCAGCGGATGCCCGGGCAGGAACTTCGCCAGATGCTCCCGCACTGCGACAGGTCCGACGCCGGGTCCGCCGCCACCGTGCGGAATGCAGAACGTCTTGTGCAGATTGAGGTGGCTGACGTCACCGCCGAACCGGCCCGGGCGGGCCAGACCGACGAGGGCGTTGAGGTTCGCGCCGTCGACGTAGACCTGGCCGCCGACGTCGTGGACCGCGGCGCAGATGTCGGCGATGTCGTGTTCGTACACACCGTGCGTCGACGGGTAGGTGATCATCAACGCCGACAACCGATCCGCGTGCTCGGCGACCTTCGCGCGGAGGTCGTCGAGGTCGACGTCACCGTTCGCGCGGCACGCCACCACCACGACCCGCATGCCGACCAGCGCCGCCGACGCGGCGTTGGTGCCGTGCGCGCTGGATGGGATGAGGCACACGTCCCGGTCCGGCTGACCGCGTTCGACGTGGTAGGCCTGGATCGCCAGCAGACCGGCGTACTCCCCCTGCGAGCCGGCATTGGGTTGAAGTGACACCGCGTCATAACCCGTGATTCCGGTCAACCACGTCTCGAGGTCGGCGATCAGCTTGCGCAGACCGGGCGTGTCCGACGCAGGACCGAACGGATGCTGGCGGGCGAACTCGGGCCATGTGATCGGCTCCATCTCGGCGGCCGCGTTCAGCTTCATCGTGCACGATCCCAGGGGAATCATGCTGCGGTCCAGCGCGATGTCCTTGTCCGCCAGGGATCGTAGATACCGCATCATCTCGGTCTCGGTGCGGTATCGCGTGAACGCGGGATGGGTCAGGAACTCCGACGTACGCGTGGCGATGTCGGGTCCGTCGAACCCGTCTCCGGCCTCGGCGCCGAACGCGGACAGCACCGCATCGACATGCTGCGCGGTGGTGGCCTCGTCGCAGGACACCGACACGTGATCGTCGTCGACCAGCCAGACGTTGACCCCGTTGGCCTTGGCGGCGTCGCGGATCTGACCCGCCCTGCCAGGCACCCGGACCAGGACGGTGTCGAAGAACGCACCGTGGACGACCTCGGCTCCGCCGCCGGTCAGTCCCCCCGCCAGCGCGCGAGCGTGCCCGTGGACTCGCCGCGCGATCGCGACCAAGCCGTCCGCGCCGTGATAGCTCGCGTACATCGCGGCCATCACCGCGAGCAGCACCTGCGCGGTGCAGATGTTGCTGGTCGCTTTGTCCCGCCGGATGTGCTGTTCGCGGGTCTGCAGCGCCAACCGGTACGCCGGCGCGCCGTCCGCATCGAGTGAGACGCCGACCAGACGTCCGGGCAGTTGCCTCGCGTGCTTGGCGTGCACGGCGAGATAGCCGGCATGCGGTCCCCCGAATCCCATTGGCACGCCGAATCTCTGGGTGCTGCCGAATGCGACGTCGGCGCCGATCTCCCCGGGCGGAGTGATCAGAGTCATGGCGAGCAGATCGGCACCGATGGCGACCAGTGCGCCGCGGTCATGCGCCTGCGTCACCAACTCGCTCCAGTCGACGATGGCGCCGCCGGCACCGGGCAGCTGGGCGATGACCCCGAAGAAATCGCCTTCGGGCAGGCCGTGCCGCAGCTCGGTGGTGACGATCTCGATGCCCAGCGGCTGCGCGCGGGTCGCCAGCACGGCGGCGGTCTGCCGGTACACGTCGGCGTCGACGATGAGCCGGTTCGACGAACCGCGCACCGCGCGGTGCATCAGGGTCATCGCCTCGGCGGCCGCGGTCCCCTCGTCGAGCATCGAGGCGTTGGCGACCTCGAGCCCGGTGAGATCGCAGACCATGGTCTGGAAGTTCAGCAGAGCTTCCAGCCGGCCTTGGCTGATCTCCGGCTGATACGGCGTGTACGCGGTGTACCACGCCGGGTTCTCAAGTATGTTGCGGCGCAACACCGGTGGTGTGAGGGTGTCGAAGTAGCCCTGCCCGATCATCGACACCGCGACGGTGTTCGCATCGGCCAGCGCGCGCAGTTCCGTCAGTGCCTCGTCCTCGGTGGCCGCGGGCGGCAGCTGATCCAGACCCGGCGCCACCTGATCATCGGTCAGCGAATCGAGGATGCCTGCCGGCAGCGCCTTCTTGGCGAGCTCCTCGAGCGAGCCGACGCCGATGGTCGCGAGCATCGTCGCGATCGCATCGTCGTCGGGACCGATGTGACGCGCGGCGAAGGTGAATTTCTCGGAGTCGGACACCGGGGGTTGCTCCAGACACGTGAAGGGCGACGAACCGTTGGGTTCCTCTCCCTCTGTCGTCGGTGCCTGAGAGATTCGGCGACGATCGCCTTTCCCCATGGGCGGGTAAGCGTGGACCTACCACTTTCCAGAGGCATCGGGGCCATGCGCGGTCCTGGGTGCCTGAGAGGTTGACGGAGAGGTGTTGCTCCTTCGGCGTCCGTGGCTGGCGGCCACGGAACTCTCCCGCACAAGGG
>Ga0075363_100000207_pt1 | contig 16267 bp, 18 predicted proteins | sample EndMetdeltDD1763_FD_71470 | JGI IMG/M metagenome (GOLD analysis project Ga0075363, IMG submission 71470) | Populus endosphere microbial communities from Tennessee, USA - Endosphere MetaG P. deltoides DD176-3 | ecosystem: Host-associated > Plants > Roots > Endosphere | place: USA: Tennessee...
TCGTTGCGCAGCACCTGGTTGGCATGCGCACGCACCGCGGGCTGCTCGGCGTGGGGGATACCGGCGAGCATGCCGATAGTGCGCATCGGTAATTCAGCGCCCAGGTCCTGGACGAAGTCGAATCGGCCGCCGCCGATCAGGGGGTCGAGACACGCGACGCAGAAGGCGCGGATCTTGTCCTCGATCGCCCGCATTTTCTTGGGTGTGAAGGCTCTCGACACGATCGCACGGTGAATCGTGTGCAGTGGAGGATCCTCGTTGATGAAGATGCCCGGCGGCATCACCGGATCCGCCATCACGACCTCGAGGATGTCACCCTTCGCGGAGCTGAGTCGTGTCGTGTCCTTCAGCGCCGCATCGACATCGGCGTAGCGGCTCACTCCCCAGAAGTCGTGTTGCTCGTTGTAGTAGACGGGGCACTCGTCGCGCAGCCGACGGTAGGTCGGATAGGGATCGAGGTCGATGTCGAAGTCCCACGGGTCGTAGTACAGATCGGTCAACGTCGGCTCCTGGGCTGGTTGCGATAGTGCGCTGTACGGTCGTACAGTAAGCTACCGCTGTACGACCGTACAACCAAACGCGCAAGGGAGCAGGATGGGCAGCCGGTTCTCACTCGACGGTCGCGTGGCAGTCGTCACTGGAGGAGGCACCGGCATCGGACGGGCCGCAGCGCTGGTGCTCGCCGAACACGGCGCCGACGTCGTGCTTGCCGGCCGACGACCCGATCCGCTCCACGCCACGGCCGAAGAGGTCCGCAAGATCGGCAACTTCGCGTTGGCGGTGCCGACCGATGTCACCACCGCCCAGTCGTGTCGTGATCTGGTCGATACGACCATCTCCGAATTCGGCAGGGTCGACATCCTGGTCAACTGCGCCGGTGGCGCGGAAACGAAGTCGATCATGAAATGGCCCGACGATGACTTCGAGAACGTGCTTGCCCTGAATTTCAATGCGGTCTGGCATCTTTCGAGAGCAGCAGCTGAGCCGATGATGGCGCAGGGGAAAGGTGCCATCGTCAATATCTCGTCCGGCGCGAGTCTGCTCGCCATGCCACAAGCCGCGCCGTACGGCGCGGCAAAGGCGGCGGTCAACAACCTGACCGGTTCGATGGCGGCCGCGTGGGCCAAGAAGGGCATCCGCGTCAACGCCATTGCCGTCGGCGCGGTCCGTGCGGCCACCCTTACCGACGATGCCGCCAGGTACGGGCTGGATCCGGAGGCAATCGCGATGACCAACGGCCTCGGGCGACTTGGCGAACCAGACGAAATCGGTTACGGCGTGTTGTTCTTCGCCTCGGATGCGTCGAGCTTCTGCTCGGGCCAGACGCTCTACATGCACGGTGCACCAGGAAGTGCGGGGGTGTGACCATGGGCAGAACAGCGGTCGTCACCGGTGGCGGATCCGGTCTGGGGCGCTCGATCAGTGTGAAACTTGCGGCTGACGGGCATCGCGTTGCCGTCCTGGATGTGAGCCGCGAGAGCGCGGACGCGGTCGTCGCCGAGATTCACGCCGCGGGAGGCGTGGCCGAACCGTTTGGTGTCGACGTGTCCGACGAATCGGCGGTGGCGTCCGCATTCGCCGCTGTGCGTGATGTGTTCGGTGCCGCGGAGATGCTGGTGACAAGTGCGGCAATCGCCGGGTTCACACGATTCGACAAGATCACGCTCGACGAGTGGAACCGCTATCTGGCGGTCAACCTCACGGGCACATTCCTCTGCGCCAGGGCGGCATTGCCGGACATGGTGGCGGCGCAGTGGGGACGGATCGTCACCATCTCTTCGGCTGCGGGCCAACAGGGGGCACCTGGACAGGGGCATTACTCGGCGACCAAAGGGGGAGTGATCGCGATGACGAAGACGATCGCGCTGGACTATGCCCGCCACGGCGTCACGGCAAATACGGTGCCGCCGTTCGTCATCGACTCACCGATGTTGCGGCAACAGCAGCAAGCCGGAAAGCTCTCTCCGACTGAACTTCTCGTGAAAGCCATCCCCGCTCGGCGGCTGGGGGAGGGCGAGGACGTTGCGGAGGTGTGCTCATTCCTCTGTTCGGAGGGCGCCGGTTACGTCAACGGCCAGGTGATCGGTGTCAACGGCGGCGCAGTCGTATGACGTCTGAACCACCTATCGCGTTGGTGACCGGCGCCAGTCGTGGCGCAGGTGCGGGAATCGCCCATGCGCTGGGCAGCCACGGCTGCACGGTGTACGTCACCGGTCGAACCCCAAGCGGCATCGCCGCGACGGCTGAATTGGTGAATGCCTCAGGCGGAAAGGGCATTGCGGCGCAAGTCGACCACGCCGACGATCGCCAGGTTCGAGAGCTGTTCGACCGCATCGGCGCCGAGCAGGGCCGGTTGGACATCCTGGTCAACAACGCCGCCATCATTCGCGACGAGATGATGGGCCGGACCAAGTTCTGGGAGGAGCCGCTGTCCGTCCTCGACACCCTGGACGTCGGACTGCGCAGCAGCTACGTGGCGACCGTATATGCGGCGCCGCTGATGATCCCGCAGGATCGAGGCCTGGTGGCGTTCTCGTCGTCGTCTGGCGCTGTGCATTACGCGTTTGGCCCCGCCTACGGAGTGCCGAAAGCCGGTACCGACAAGATGGCGGCCGACATGGCGTTCGATTTGCGAGAATTCGGCATTGCCGCCGTGTCGATCTGGATGGGCTCACTACTCACCGATCGCGTGCGGCAGATCATCGCGAGCAATCCGGACAAGTTCGGTCACATCCTGGATTCCGCGGAAACGCCCGAGCTGACCGGTCATGTCATCTGGGCGCTATACAACGATCCGGAGTTGATGTCGATCAGCGGGCAGACACTGATCGGGGCGGAATTGGCGGTGAAGTACGACATCACCGACGACGGCGGTCGCCAGCCACCCTCGTACCGGGACCTTTTCGACGTGCATCCCCACAAGCAGGGCGCACACGTGATGCGCTGAGGGTCATCGCTTTCGTTTGGATGCGGCTTTGCGCTTGGGTCGTGGCTCCACGGCGTCGATGTAGCGCTCGAATGCTTCGGTGACTTCGGCGTGCGCCGACTTGACGCCAATGCCCTTTTCGAGATTGAGGAACTTCGGAAGCCCAGATATCAACAGCTGCAGGGCCGGCAATGACAGATCGCCGATCGGCCGCGCGTCCTTGCCGAATTTTTGCACCAGAGCGTTCAACTGAACCTTGCGGACACTCTCGGTCACTGCGGCGATCTCGTTGCGGATGGATTTGCGGTGGTTGCCGAGTGCCATGAACTCAGTGATGAGGGCACCGGTCGCCTCATCCCATGAGTACTCCCACACCGCACGCAGGGGATCGTCGGAACGGTGCTCGAGTGCTTCAGTGAGCAGAGCCAGATTGCGGTCCGAATAGCGTCTGATCGCGGCGACGAAGATGTCGTCGAGGTTGGGGAAGTAGTACTGGACGAGGCTCGGCGTCACGCCCGCCTTGGTGGCCAGCGCCCGATAGGAGATGCTCGCGTAGCCCTCGTCGAGCATCATATTTTCGACGCAGTCGAGCAAGGTTTCACGAGTCTTCGACGTCTCTGCGCCCACGCGTCGCGCCGATGTCGCCATGGCACTCCATTCCGGTCGGTGGTGCCATTCTGCTATACGACCATATGCTGTACAGTCGTATAGTGTCGCCGAGTTGGGCGATCCACTCTTCTGGCAGAGGAACGATGACCCTCGACACCGACCTCGATACGCTTGCGCGAGACGTGCGTTACCTCATGGACCGCACTGAGATCCTCGACTGCATATCGCGCCACGCTCGTGGCTGCGACCGCCATGACATCGACCTGATCACGTCGGCGTACCACTGCGACGGTGTCGACGAACACGGGCACGCCGTAAATCCGGGCTCTGGATACGGCACGTGGGCAAACGAAACGCACGCGCAGACGTCTCGCGTGCACACGCACAACATCACCACCCACAATTGCGAAATCGACGGCGACACCGCGCATGCGGAAAGCTACGCGATCGTCGTGCTCATCAGTCCCGACTCGAAGAGTGCCCAATTCATCACGGGCCGATACATCGATCGACTCGAGAGACGTGATGGTCGGTGGCGCATCGCTGTCCGGCGATCGACGGTCGAGGGGATGTTCCTCGCCGATGCACGAGTCCTTCAGTCACCGTTCTTCGCCGAGCAGGGCTATCTCGTCGGTACGCGCGACCAGTCAGACCTCTCGTATCAGCGCCCCTTGTTGATCGACACTCCGGCGCCCAGTCGTTGGTGACGACCTTCAACCGCGAAGATCAACGACGCATTTACCCAACGTCTTTCGATCCGCGACACGCATCAGCGCGGCAGGGACCTCGTCGAAGGGCACTGTCTCGATCACCGCTTCGCGCACGGCGCCGCTTTCCATCATGGTCGTCAGGTTCTGCAGGATGCCCTCGACGTGATCCTGCGAGTAGCCGGCGGCGAGGACGCCGACAAGCGATGTGTTGGTGAGCGTCATCATTTGAACATCGACCGTCGGCCAAGCGCCGCTGGCGAATCCGATCGCCAGATGCTTTCCGTCACGCGCGAGCGCGCCCATTGCGCTGGTGCCCTGTGCCCCGCCGACAGGGTCGAAGATCATGTCGACCCCCCGCCAATCGGTGAGCTCGCGCAGCGCCTGCGCGAGCGGACGCCCGTCAGCGACGGTGCCGTCCCTGCCCACCAGCACGTGGTCAGCGCCATAACTGCGGCAGAACTCCGCGCGAGACTCGTCGCCGACGACCGCGAACACCCTGGCGCCCAGCGCTTTCCCCAGTTGGACCGCCGCGGTGCCGGTGCCGCCCGCGGCGCCGAGCACGACGAGGCGCTCGCCCTCCCAGAGCTGACCGCGGTCGACCAAGCCCATCCACGCGGTCATGTTGGGAATCCAAAAACCTGCGGCAGTGATGTCGTCCATCGAGTCGGGGGCGGGTAGGACGTTCGTCGCCGACGCGAGCGCCTCGGTGGCGAACGAGCCGTTGCCGTTCATGAAGTCGCTGACCCCCAGCACCCGGGTCCCGATGGCGATGTCGACGCCGGGGCCGACCGCGGCCACCGTTCCTGCCAGTTCCTGACCGGGTGTGAACGGCCCGGGGGGAGTCAAGGGGTAGGTACCCCGGCACATCAGGACGTCCGGCAATCCGATTCCGGCGGCAGAGACCTCGATCTTCACCTGGCCGGGACCTGGATCGGGTAGCTGACGGTCCACCAGCTGCATGACGTCACCGGGTTCGCCGGTCCCGTGCACCTGCCATGCCCGCATTGCTGCCCCCAACTCGTTCCGCATTCCTTGCCAACCTAGATCACACCATGATTACACTGTAATTTAAAGTCCAGATCGATAGCGGGGTACGCCATGGCATGGGACTTCGAGACCGATCCGGAGTTCGCCGAAAAGCTTGCGTGGATGCGAGCCTTCATCGACGACGAGGTCATTCCGCTCGAACCCGTCCTGTCCGAGTTGCCCCCCGAAGAGTGGGCGGCGGTCAAAAGGCACCTGCAGGAGAAGGTCAAAGCGCAGGGGCTGTGGGGCATGTTCCTCGCCCCCGCCCTGGGCGGCACCGGCGAAGGGCAGCTCAAACTCGCCCTGATGTCGGAGATCATCGGCCGCTGCATGGTGTCGATGGAACTGTTCGGGGTGCAGGCCCCCGACAGCGGCAACATGGAGTTGTTGGCTCACGGCGCCGACGACGAGCAGAAGCAACGCTGGCTCTTCCCGAACCTACGCGGCGAGATATCCAGCGCCTTCGCACTGACCGAACCGTTTCTGGCGGGAGCCGACCCCACGGTCATCGGGACCACTGCGGTCCTCGACGGCGACACCTGGGTGATCAACGGGCACAAGTGGTTCACCACCAATGCGTCGTGCGCCGACATCATCCTGGTGGTCGCTGAAACCGATCCGGCGGGTCGACCGCACCGGCATGCCTCCATTTTCGTCGTGCCCGCGGGTGCTCCAGGCATGGAGATCGTGCGCGAAATCCCGACGATGGGCCATCCTGATCCTGAGTACGGGCGCAGGGGCAATCACGCCGAGGTGGTGTTCACCGACTGCCGTGTGCCCGCGGGACATCTGATCGGCGAGCGTGGCGAAGGTTTCCGTCTTGCGCAGCAGCGCCTCGGCGGTGGACGAATCCATCACGCCATGCGTTGGCTCGGGCAGGCTCAGCGGGCGCTGGACATCATGGGGGAGCGGGCCGTATCGCGGCAGTCGCATGGCCGGCTGCTCAGCGAGCATCAGATGGTCCAGGACTACATTGCCTTGTCACACACGGAGATTCAGGCTGCCCGGCTCCTGACATTCCAGACCGCGTGGAAGATGGACCGGGATGGCGCCGCCGCTGTCCGCGCCGACCTGGGCATGGTCAAGGCGCACGTGTCCAAGGTGGTCCTCGCGGTGCTCGACCGGGCGATCCAGGTATGCGGAGCGCTCGGCTATTCCGGCGATCTGCCGATCGAACAGTGGTATCGAACGACCAGGTTCGGATCGATCGGCGACGGACCCGACGAACTACACAAGTCCGTGCTGGCACGCCACGTGCTCAAGCAGTACCGTCCTGTCGAAGGGTGGCCGACCGAGCATCTGCCATCGCGCCTTCCCGCCGCACAACGCAAGTGGGAGCAACTGAAGCTGGAAGCCGGTGTGGCATGAGTATTCCCAGTAACCAGCGGGTCATGGTGATGCCCTCGCAGGGCGCGGAACCCGTGCCCGAAGATCGGCCCGTCGACGCTCCGCAGGAAGGTGAGGTGCTCGTCAAAGTCAACGCGTCCAGCGTCAACTTTCACGACACCGTCAACCTCGCCGGGCTCATCTCGGGCCCGTGGCCGCGGGTCCCGATGACCGACGGGGCCGGCGAGATCGTCGCCGTCGGTCCCGGCGTCACCGCGCTCGCCGTGGGCGACCGCGTCATGGGTGCGTTCCACCCCGGCTGGCTGGATGGCCCTCCGACGCCGGAGGCCAAAGCCGAGGTCCCCGGCGACTCCGTGGATGGCTGGTTTCAGCAGTATCGGATCGCGAAAGCCTCAGGGCTGGTCGCCAGTCCCGCGCATCTGAGCGATATCGAGGCCGCGACCCTGCCCTGTGCCGGCGTGACGGCGTGGAACGCGTTGTTGGAGGCGAATATCGGTGAGGGCGATGTCGTCGTCACGCAGGGGACCGGCGGTGTGTCGTTGTTCGCAGTGCAGTTCGCCCGCGCGCTCGGCGCGTCGGTCATCCTGACGTCCTCCTCGGACGAGAAGCTCGAGATCGGATCGCGTTTGGGCGCTACGCATTTGATCAACTATCGGACTCATCCCGAATGGGACGCCGAGGTCAAGCGGATCACGAATGGACGGGGTGCTGACCTCGTCGTGGATCTCGGCGGCCCGGAGACGCTCGCCAAGTCGGTGCGGGCCAGCCGCATGGGCGGGACTGTCGCGGTGATCGGCGTGCTCACGGGCTTCGATCTAGCGCCCGTCCCCGTCGCAGACGTGATGCTCAACAACATTCGCGTCATCGGGATCACCGTGGGCAGCGTGTTGAGTTTCGCCGCGCTGTGCAAGCTGATCGAGCGCGACGAGATCAGGCCCCACATCAGCCACGAATTCGACTGGAACGATCTCGGTGAGGCGGTGCGCGTGCTTCAGGCCGCCGAGCACGTGGGCAAGATCGCGTTGAAGATCTCATAGGCGGACATGGCAAGCGAAATTGATCTGAGCGCCGAGCAGATCGTGGCTGCCGCGGTGGAGATCCTTCGGGAAGGCGGACTCGACTCGGTCAGTATGCGTAGCGTCGCGAACCGTCTGGGTGTCACGCCGCCTCCGGTGTACGCGCGTATCGGCAACAAGGATGCGCTGCTGGACGCTGTGGCCGACCATTTCCTTGCCGACGTCGCGCCTCCCTTGCGCAGCGGCGAACAATGGCCGGACTATGCGCGGCGCTGGACCCGGCGGATGCGTCGACAACTGGCTGAGGCGGCCGACAGCCGACTGTTCGTCCAAGTCGGACGGTCTGCCTATCTGGAGGCCTCGCGACCGCTGCTGAAGTGCATGCGCCGCGACGGGATGTCCACCGACAGCGCGGTGCGGGCGTGCCGGCTGCTGACGTGGGCGACGGTCGGATTTGTTTCCATGGATCGCTCCTCGTCGACGACACCGTCTTCGCGACGTCGGGGCCGGCCCGCAGGCAGTGACCCGGACGGAGTCACAGCCGCCGAAGTGGACCAATTGTTCACCGCCCATATCGATTACCTCATTGACGGCATCTGGCGCGACGAAGCTGCTCGAGGCGACACGTGAGCGCACCACCGCTGGATTTCGATGTCCCCCGGTTCAGTGCGTGGCTGGGCGAGGTCACCGGGGAAGCCATCGACGTGACTGTGACAGCCATCCGTGGCGGGGGGAGCTGTGAGATGTTCCGCGTCGATCGCGGCGCTGAATCATGGGTGGTGCGCCGCGCACCACGGGCCGCCGTTTCGGCGACCGCCCATCAGGTCGTTCGCGAGGCCCGAATCATGGAAGTCCTTTCGGGGCAGGGTGTTCCGGTTCCGCAGGTGTTGGCGCACAGCGAGGACTCCACGGTTCTCGGGGCGCCGTTCTTCGTGATGTCCTTCGTCGAAGGCGATGTGATCCGCCGAAACGGCCTGCCGCCCGCACTGCGTGACGACCCGGACACCCAGAGCTTGATCGGTGAACAGCTCGTCGACACGCTCGCCGGTTTGCACGCGGTGAACTGGACCCACACAGCGCTGGCCGAAATGTCGCGCCCGGAAGGCTTTTTGGATCGCCAGGTGGATCGCTGGATGACCCAGCTGGACAGCTACCGGGTCCGCGAGCTGGAGGACGTCGACGAGCTCGCACGCTGGCTTCAAATGAACATCCCCGACCGGGCCGATCTCACGGTCATGCACGGCGACTACAAGATCGACAACGTCATTTGGGCGCCGGCGGCCCCGCCCCGCATCGCCTGCATCGTGGACTTCGAGATGACCACCGTCGGTGACCCCCTCATCGACCTGGCGTGGGCGATGATCTTCTGGCCCGAAGACGACAACCCCATCGCCCTGGCAGCCCCCGGCACTCCCAACGGTATCCAGCGGGAGCACTGCCAGAAACCCGCGGAATTGGTGGATCGCTACGGCGCGATGACGGGTCGCGACCTGTCGAGGTTCGACTGGTACCAGGTGTTCGGCGCGTGGAAGCTCGCGATCGTGCTCGAGGGCTCGTACGCCACCCACCTTCGCGGTGAATCCCGTAATCCGGTACACGAGTTCTTCGGCCCTATCGTGAATCAACTTCTCGTCCGTGCCCGGAGGTTCGCCCAATGACCGATTCGCTGTTCGATGTCACCGATCGGGTCGTCCTCGTCACCGGCGGAAGTCGCGGTCTGGGTGCTGCCATGAGTGTGGCTCTGGCTCAACGAGGCGCCCGCGTGATCATCGCCAGTCGAAAACTCGAAGCCTGCCAGGAGCTCGCGGCCCGCATCACCGATGATGGCGGGCAGGCTCACCCGTTGGCCTGCCACGTCGGCCATTGGGATTCGCTGGGCGGTGTTGTCGACGCCGCTGTCCAGCGATGGGGTCGGCTCGACGGTCTGGTCAACAACGCCGGCATGAGTCCGCTGGCGCCATCGTTGCTCGATACTTCGGAGACGTTGTTCGACAAGGTGATCGGGGTGAATCTCAAGGGGCCGACGCGCCTCACGGCGCTGGCCGCCACGGCGATGGGACAAACCGGAGGCGGATCGATCATCAACATCAGCTCGGTGGCCTCACTCATGCCGACACCGCTCACGACCGTGTATGCCGCGGCCAAGGCCGGGCTGAACGCGCTGACCAGCGCGACAGCCCGCGAATTCGCTCCGGTCGGCGTTCGGGTCAACGGGATCGTCTGTGGCACCTTCGACACTGACGCCGCGGCGGGGCTGGTGCAGAACCCTGATGTGCTGCGGGGGATCCTGAGCGGCGTCGCGCTGAGGCGGGTGGGCCGGCCCGACGAAGTCGTCGGCGCGGTGGTTTATCTGCTGTCCGAGGCGTCGAGTTACACCACTGCGTCACTCATCACGATCGACGGTGGCGTCGCGGGGTGAGCGGGGAGGTCAGCCTCTCACCCGTCCGCCTCCTGAAGCGACACGGACGCCACGCGCTTCCATTCGGCGATGATCTTTCTGCGCGTCGTCGGCACGATCGTCGGCGGTACAAGCGAGATCCAGCGCGACATCATCGCGAAGACGCTCGGGCTCTGAGGCAACGGACTACCTGATCGACACGCCTGCATCGACCTTGAATTCGAGCCCGGTCACGTATCGAGACTCGTCGGAAACGAGAAACAGCACGGCATTGCTTACATCGACGGCTTCGATGAGCGCGGCGGGGAGTGCGTTGAGGAAGATCGGGACCAGGTCGGTGCGAGCCGTCATCTGTTCATGCATCGACGGTGGCGCCATCCCGGTCATCACTCCCGTCGGATGAACGGTGTTGACTCGAATGCTCTGGGCAGCAAGTTCATTGGCCAGTGCGCGTGACATTCCCACGATGCCGTGTTTGGCGGCGGTGTAGGGCACGTGCAACGGTGTGCCCTTCACGCCAGCCGACGAGCTGATGTTCACCAGGCTGCCGCCGCCCTGTTCGATGAGATGCGGGATGACCGCGGCGCAGGTGTTCCAGGCGCCGATGAGGTTCACGTCGACCACCACGCGCCACTGCTCCGCGGTCGTCACGTCCCAGGTGCCCACCGTGAGCACACCGGCGTTGGCGACCGCCGCATCCAGGCCGCCCAGTTCGTCGGCCGCCGCGTCGATCGCGGTCTTCATCGCGGCCTCGTCGCGTACGTCCGCCACGCAGGTGATCACGGTTCGGCCGTGCTCGCGAACGAGATCTGCCGTCTTCTCCAGATCGGCCTGGGTCGACAGTGGGTAATCCAATTCATCGAGGGGAGAGCAGATATCGACCAAGACGAGATCGGCGCCTTCTTCGGCGAGCCGGACGGCATGGCTGCGACCCATCCCGCGCGCCGCACCGGTGACCACGACCCTCTTGCCGGCGGCACGCCCGGCTGCTTCGTTGCCCACCATGATCAGAGCTTGTTGCAGAAGCCGGCGTCGACCGGGAACGTCACTCCGGTCACGTATTTGGCTTCGTCGGATACCAGGTACGCGATCGCGGCGCTGATGTCTTCTGGCTCCAGCATCTCGACCGGCATCGGGTTCTGCAGGTGGGGTCCACCGCCGGGGTAGTTCTGCAGGAACTCCGTCATCACCGGGTTGGTCGCCATCATCGTGTTTACCGCGGTCGGATGCACCGTGTTGACGCGAATGCTCAACGGCGCCAGGCCGTTGGCGAGGGTGCGCATCAGACCGACGATGCCGTGTTTGGATGCCGCGTAACCGAGACCACCCCCTTGGACTCCGCCGAACCCTCTCAGTCCGGCCGTCGAGCTGGTGAAGACGATCGCACCGCCACGGTTACCGGCGATCAGGTGCGGGATGCAGGCGAAGACGGCGTGGTAGGAGCCGTCGAGATTGACGGCGGTCACCGCTCGCCACTGCTCGAGTTCCTCCTCGATACTCAGTTCGCGGAACGCCAAGGGCGAGATGCCGGCGTTCGCCAACACGATGTCGAGGCGCCCGAAGTGTTCCACTCCCGCGTCGACGGCGGACTTGACGGCGTGAAAGTCACGCACGTCGGCGACGGTGCCGAGCATCTTGCCACCGGCCTCCTCGACGAGATCGATTGTCTCGTCGAGCTCTTCGGGCGATGCCATCGGGTAGTGGTTGGCCGCGATGTCCCCGCAGATGTCGATGCCGATGACATTCGCGCCCTCGCGGGCGAGCCGCACCGCATGGCTGCGGCCCTGACCTCTGGCCACCCCGGTGATGAACGCGACGCGTCCTTCAAGTGATCTCGACACTGCTCACTACCCTTCTGTGTTGGACGCCGATATCCGCTGCCACGAGTCGTCGGCAGCCTTCTGTAGGACACGGCCTTTCGGGAACCCCGCGTATGCGGAGAACTGGAGGATTACTTCGTCCATCTCCGAACGGCTGATGTCGCCGGACTCCAGCGCTGACCCGACGTGTGAATAGATCGGGCCCAGTGCGCCGGACACGCCGACCGCGGCCACCGTGATCAATCGGCGCTCGCGACGGCCGAGGTCGGGTCGCCGCCAGAGGTGGCCGAAGACGAACGCCAGAATCCCGGCCTGAAAGTACGGTGAGTCTCGCGGCGGCGGCGGAAGCAGATTGACATCCACAAAGCACTTCTCGCCTTCCTCGAGGCGAAGCCCGTGATCCGTCGGCCCAAGGGACTCCAGCGGAAGGTCGCCGCGAGCGGGGATCTCCTCACCTCGCTCCGCGGCGAGCCGGGTGAACTGCGACCGCACCGCCCCCTCCGCTTCTGACCCCCGGGGCCATCCGCAGTACACCGCGAACTGCAGGACGAATTCGAGTAGTTCGTCGAAGGTGATGTCCCCACTGGCCAGCGCGGCGTATACGTGGTCGTTCATCTCGGTGACGCTGTCCGATGCGCACACGCAGGTGAGGGTGACGAACCGTCGATCGCGGCGGCTAAGGCCGGGCCGCGCCCACACCGGACCGAACACCGGGTCGGCGACCATCACGTCCTGATAGGCCTCCACGAGCACCATTCCTTCCGGAGCAAGTCTATCGACTGAACTCTAAGGCGATAGACTTAATCCGTCTAGTATGGAATTCTGAACCCATGTCCAAGTCCGTGCCCGTGCCGGTGGGGCCATCGGCAAAACAGCAGCTTGTGCTCACCGCTGAGCGGTTGTTCGCGCAGCGCGGTCTCGACGGCGTCCCGCTACGCCAGATCGGCACCGAGGCGGGCATGGCGAACAAGTCGGCTGTGCAATATCACTTCGGGTCCAAGGAAGGCCTCATCCAGGCGATCCTGCTCAATCGTCTCGAGCATCTCACGCGTCGGCGAGAGCTCTTGGAAGCTCGCACGCCGTCTGACGACTTGAGGGCTGTTGTCGAGGCCCACCAGCTTCCGCTGATCGAACTCGCAGAAGACGAAAACTGTTTCTATCTACCGTTTCTCGAGCAGCTTTTGCGCTACGACTACTCGGTGAATCCACTGACCTCGCTGCCTGAGGCGCATCGAGAGTCTCATCAACGCTACGTCGACAGAGTCGGCGCATTGATCGGCCATGTGCCGCAACCTCTGCGCGACAACCGGATCCACGATGTCTCCTCGATGTGTGTACACGCCTGCGCCGATCGCCATCGCGCACGGTTGGTCGGCATGCCGGTGCCCTCCTATGCGGTGCATGTCAGTTCACTTCTCGACGGCTTTGTCGCGCTCCTCGCGGCGACTCCCTCCGAAGAGACCCTCGTTGCCCTGAAAGGTGCGAGCGCGAAACGGCCGACGTTGCGCGCGCTGCCGTAAGTCACTTGCTTGCCGGCGCTGCCATTTCTCCGCTCCAAGCGGATCTGGACCCAGAATCGCCTACTCGGTAAACCTGTACCACCGCGAGGACGCTCACGACGATCGTCACCCCTGTGCAGACGGCGAGAACGATTTTGGACAGCGGACGTTGACGGGCGTCCCGGACATGCACCAATACCAAGAGCGCCACGCCAAACAGCAGGGCGAGCGAGACGTAGGGCATGGTGTTGCCGAGAGTGGTGTGGGTGCGCAGGATATCCGTCTCGTTGAGGCGATGTTCCAGCCATTCGCCGGCCCCGGTGGTGATCGGAGTGAGGATGGCAAGTGCTGTGGCGAGTGCGGCTATCAGCCAGATCATTCGCCGCCGGGCTGCCGGCCACACAGCGCTCAGGATTGCCAACCCGGCAGTCAGTGGGATCAGCACGACGATGAAGTGGACGAGTAGTACGTGGGCGGGCAGACCTTGAACCGTGGACATCGGCTTCTCCTGGCGGGCGAATGCTGGCCACGCTAATCACCGCAAAAGGAATCCGCCACCATACCTAGGCTTGCCAATGTTGCTGCGGGACAAGCAGGTTTGGTTAGGCTTTGCGTACGACTGTGCTAGTCACTAAAGCTTGCGCAGCAGCGCGGCGGCGCGGACTTCGTCGCCGACGGTGATGGCGATGTTGACGTCGTCTTCGTGGCGGGCCCACCGCAGGCTCACGTCTTCGCCGTACTGAATCGGTCGGCGGTATTCGATGACGGCGCGGTACGGGGCGCGACACACGTCGGGCACCTCGGCCATCACTTCGTGAATCGCATGCCAGTAAGCGGTGTTGGTGACGTGTTCGAACACGTCGATGTCGGTGCGGCGCAATGCGAACGGCGTGACGACATCGGTGGCCTCGGGGTTGGTCAGCCACGGCCGCCACTTGAGACGATGTTCGGTGGTGGTGCTCGCGAACTTCTCGATCAAGCTGTCGGAGACCCGCTGCGGCGTGAGGGTGCGCTCGTTGATTGCTATCCAGAAGCCCTCGGTCTCGATGCGTCCCCCTTCGTTTCCGACCAGGTCGACGCGCATGGTGCACCACCGCGTCGACAGCGCTGAACACCAGCGGCTGAACGACACCTCGTTGGGCCATTCGATCGGTTCGATGACGTCGATGACGGTGCGCTGCACCAGCCAGTGCGGATGGTCCTCGGCTTCGCCTGCGTCGAGCAGATTCTCGGCGCCGACCTCCTGGATGTAGCGGGCCACCCCGTCGAGCCGCAGCTGCAGCTGACTACCGATGTCGCCGGTCGGCACGGGCCACGAGGTCCGGTAGACGTAGCCGGCTGACGGAAGCGGGCTCAGCTGGCGGTCGACCTCGTTATTCGGCATCGCGTACTCAGCCCGCAGCCTGCAGCGTGACCTCCGAGATTTCCGTGCGGCTCTTGCCGTCCGTCGTGCCCAGTTTCGAGATCCACACCAGCACATTGGATGTCTTGGACGGGTCCTCGATTTCGATGCGGTTTTCCCCCGGCTGCAGCGTTGCGGTGGGGGCCAACTCGGTGGTGTCGTCCAGCGCGGCGGGTTTCTCGGTCGGCGATGAGCGGATCTGCACTTCCGTTCCGGTGCTGGAGATGTCGATGGTGACGGCGCTCAACGAAGTCGGCTCCGACAGGTGCAGTATCAAGCCCTGGCCCTCGATGAACGTCGGGAAGGGCACGGCATCGCGATAGGTGACGGTGGACCACGCGGTATTCGGATCGCCGTCGATCGCCTTGCCCGCGTCCTGCGGGTTGTCCGGCGAACCGCCGGGCGCGAAGACTGTCGCGCTCTCGGGCTTGACGACCGGCCCGGGCCTGGACGTTCCTCCCGATCCGGTGAAGTAGAGCACCGCCCCGACCGCCACCGCGATCACCGCGAGAAGAGCGGCAATCGGAATCAGCCAGCGGTTACGAGACTTGGTCGGTGCGTCGCCGCCGGGTGATTTCGGCGCCGGAACCTGCGGACGCCGTCGCTTCGGCCCGGCCGAGATGTTGACGATCGTGTCCGCATCGAGGCCGTCGCCGTCCCAGGTTCCGCTGACCTCGACCTCGTCGCCGTCGGTGAGCTGATCCGCGACCAGTTGTGTCTGTATCTCGACGGGGACCGGATCGTGCCGTCCGGCAACGGGTTCGAACGGCACCAGGTGAAACGACAGCAGCCCGATTTCGGCTTGGGCGCCGATCGCGCGGCGTTGCACTCCCCGCGCGGTGCCGTGAATGACAAGACGTTCGAGCCGTTGCGTGACCGGGCGGGCCTCACCCGAGGTTTCGGCGGCATCCATGATCGGCGCTCGCGGACGTCGACCCTGCTGTGTGAGGGCCCGGGCGAACTCCATGCACGTCGCGTACCGCTGGTTGGGGTCCTTTGACAGCGCGCGCGCCAGCACGTCGTCGAGATGCGCGAGATCGGGTCGACGCTCCGATATCCGCGGCGCCGTCGTGCCCAGATGGTGGCTGATGATGACGGCGGGGTTCGGGTCCTGGAACAGCGGCGTGCCCGCCAACAGATGGAAGGTCGTGGCGGCCAGCGCGTACTGATCCGCCCGCCCGTCGAGCGGCTTGCCGAGCAGCTGCTCGGGAGCCACGTAGTTGATGGTCCCCAACGCAATGTTGGTGTTGGTGAGGTTGCTGGCGTCGTCGATCCGGCGCGCGATTCCGAAGTCGGTCAGCAGCACCCGGCGCCGGTGACCGTCCGACGACGTCACGAGGATGTTCTCGGGTTTGACGTCACGATGGAGCAGCCGTCGCTCATGGCCGAAATCGAGCGCGTCGGCGACTGCCGTCACGATCTCGAAGACGTCCCGCGCCGGCATGCCGCCGACGTAGTTCTCGCGGAGGAGACGGCCCGCGTCGGTACCGTCGACGTAGTCCATCGAGATCCAC
>Ga0075363_100000212_pt1 | contig 16030 bp, 14 predicted proteins | sample EndMetdeltDD1763_FD_71470 | JGI IMG/M metagenome (GOLD analysis project Ga0075363, IMG submission 71470) | Populus endosphere microbial communities from Tennessee, USA - Endosphere MetaG P. deltoides DD176-3 | ecosystem: Host-associated > Plants > Roots > Endosphere | place: USA: Tennessee...
GACAGCCGCGCCAGACCTTCCGCGCCACCGAGCGCCGCCGAGACGGTGAGGGGATCGGTGACGTCATAACCGTGGGTGGATCCTTCGGCGGCGGTCAGGATGGGGGACAGGTACAGATGGGAGACACCGAGCCTGTCGAGATAGTCGAGCACGTTCTCCGCGTCGGCGAAGGTGAAGGCGTCACCGCGCATCTGCAGGCGGTACGTGGAGGTCGGGCGAGAAGTCATGCGCTAGGCGGTCTTACGAAGGACCAGCAGCGATCGCGGCTGGAGCGGGATCTTCTCTCCCGCAGCGACCACGAGGTCCGAGTCGCCCGCCGGATGCGCGGTGTCGATCGACGCGGTCCACTGAGCGGCATAGCCGTTGTCGGGAGCGACGAAGTCGACCTGCTTGTCGTGCGCGTTGAAGCACAACAGGAAGGAGTCGTCGACAACACGTTCGCCACGTTCGTTGGGGGCGGTGATGGCCTCGCCGTTGAGGAACACCGCGACGCACTTGTCCAACCCGGACTCCCAGTCCTCGGGGGCCATCTCGTTGCCCGAGGGCGTCAGCCAGGCGATGTCGCGGAACTGGTCGCCGCTGCGGATCGGCTTGCCCTCGAAGAACCGGCGGCGCCGGAACACCGGGTGCTTGCGGCGCAACTTGGTCACCTTGCGGGTGAACGCGAGCTGCTCGGCGTTCGTCTCGCACAGCGACCAGTCCATCCAGGAGATGTCGGAGTCCTGGCAATAGACGTTGTTGTTGCCCCGCTGGGTGCGACCGATCTCGTCACCATGCGAGATCATCGGGGTGCCCTGCGACATCATCAGCGTGCCCATGATGTTGCGCATCTGCTTGGCGCGCAGCGCGAGAATGCCGGGGTCGTCGGTGGGACCCTCGACGCCGCAGTTCCACGAGCGGTTGTGGCTCTCCCCGTCGCGGTTGTCTTCGCCGTTGGCCTCATTGTGTTTCTCGTTGTACGACACCAGATCCGCGAGTGGAAACCCGTCGTGGCAGGTGACGAAGTTGATGCTCGCACCGGGACGCCGTCCGGTGGCCTCATAGAGGTCCGACGACCCGGTCAGCCGGGAGGCGAATTCGCCAAGGGTTGCGGGCTCGCCCCGCCAGTAATCGCGCACAGTGTCGCGATACTTCCCATTCCACTCGGTCCACAAACCTGGGAAGTTGCCGACTTGATAACCGCCTTCGCCGACGTCCCACGGTTCGGCGATCAGCTTGACCTGACTGATCACCGGGTCCTGCTGGACGAGGTCGAAGAACGCGCTGAGCCTGTCGACTTCGAAGAACTCCCGGGCCAGCGCGGCGGCGAGGTCGAACCGGAACCCGTCGACGTGCATCTCGAGGACCCAGTACCGCAGCGAGTCCATGATCAGTTGGAGGGTGTGCGGATGCCGTGGGTTGAGGCTGTTGCCGGTTCCGGTGAAATCGCGGTACAGCCGCTTGTCGTCGTCCATCAACCGGTAGTACGCCGCGTTGTCGATGCCGCGCATGTTGATGGTCGGCCCGAGGTGGTTGCCTTCGGCGGTGTGGTTGTAGACGACGTCGAGGATCACCTCGATGCCGGCCTCGTGGAAGGTCCGCACCATCGCCTTGAACTCCGCGACCGCACCGCCGGCGTGCTTGTTGGCCGCGTATTCGTAGTGCGGCGCGAGGAATCCGAAAGTGTTGTATCCCCAGTAGTTTCGTAGTCCGAGGTCGATCAGCCGATGGTCGTGCATGAACTGGTGCACGGGCATGAGCTCGATGGCGGTGACATTCAGCGACTTCAGGTGGTCGATGATCACCGGATGCGCGAGGCCTGCGTAGGTGCCGCGCATGTCCTCGGGGATGCCGGGATGGGTCTTCGTCATGCCCTTGACGTGGGCCTCGTAGATGACGGTCTGGTGGTACGGCGTGCGGGGCGCGCGATCGGATGCCCAGTCGAAGTAGGGGTTGATCACGACGCTGGTCATCGTGTGACCCAGCGAGTCGACCATCGGCGGCGTCCCGCCGCTCGCCAGGTCCTCGGCCGTCAGGTCATAGGAGAACAGCGCCTGACTGAAGTCGAACTCGCCGTGGAAGGACTTCCCGTACGGATCGAGCAACAGCTTGCTCGGATCACAGCGCAACCCAGCCGATGGATCCCACGGGCCGTGCACGCGGAAGCCGTAGCGCTGACCGGGTGTGACGGTGGGCAGATAGCAGTGCCACACGTACCCGTCCACCTCGTCGAGGTTGACGCGCTCCTCGCTGCCGTCCTTGCCGATCAGACACAACTCGACCCGTTCGGCGACTTCGGAGAACAACGAGAAGTTCGTGCCCGCACCGTCGTAGGTGGCTCCGAGCGGATAACTGGTTCCCGGCCAGACGGTGGGTACCGACGCCGGCGCGTCGGATGGCATCAGTCCGCCCACCAACCGGTGGCCGCGGCGATCTGGCGTCCCAGCTCGTTGGTCATGGTGCGCATGTAGGTCGTCGAGATGTGGTGGGCATCGTGATACAGCAACACATTTCCCTCGACCGCGCGACAGATGTCCTTGCGGCAGACCGCGTCGCTCATGTCCAGCGGCTTGAGCAACGGGAACTTGGCGACCCAGTCGAGTGTCGGGTTGCGGGGCGAGAGCACGTCGGATCGCTTGACCCCGCACGAGATGGCATTGCCGCCCTCGGCCAGGCAGTCGGCGGGGAAGTACGGCTGGCCGTTGCGTACCAGCCAGGGGGTGTCACGCATCGCCAGGATCGGAATGTTGTTGTCGGACAACTGCTGCCAGATACCGGTATAGGTGCCCGGCATGACGTCGCCGGGTTTGATGTTCCACGGCCGGGTGGCTGTCGTGAACACGTAGTCGGGGCGGTCGGCGATGATCTTGGCCATCACCCGCTCGTTCCACTCATGGCACTTCGGGTAGGGCCGGTTGTCACCCATGACGAGCGGCACTTCCTCGGTTGTCAGCGGGCAACCCATCTTGAGATAGGTGACCACCTTGAAGTGGTGCATCCGGCCGAGGAGGTCCAGCGCGGTGATCCAGTGTTCGGCGTGCGAACCACCCGCCAGCGCGATCGTGCGGGTGGCCTGGTCATCGCCGTAGTTGCAGGTGATGACGCCGACGTTGTCGAAGTCGCTGATGCACCCGTCCTCGGTGGTACGGGGCAGGTCGTTTCGGGCCTCGAGCACCGTTGGACGCATCGGCAGCTTCGGCACCTTGGCCTTGTCGAGGAGTGCGCGGGCACCCGGATAGTCGCGCGACGAGAGACCGGTGAGTTCCTTGCTGCTCGAGCGTTCGACGGTGACGTGTTCGCGCCACGTGAAGGATGTGGCGGTCAACGCCACCGCCAACAGGACGACCACCGAACCGAGTGCCATCGTCGGCCTGCGCAGGCGGGCGCGCAGCGGGATTGCGGGCGCCGAAGCCACGGCCGTCTTGTAGCGCAGTGGATTCTCGACGAACTTCGTTGTCAGCCAGGCCAACACGCCCGACACCACCAGTACGGCGGCGCCCTCGACGAAGTTCACGCGGGGGTGCCCGGTGTAGGACAAATAGAAGATGAGCAGCGGCCAGTGCCACAGGTAGAGGGAGTAGGCCATCGCACCAAGCGCGACGAACGGCGCGGTGGCCAACACACGGTTGGGTGCGGGCATCCGGCCTGCGGTGTGCGGATCGGCCACCCGGTTCGCCGCGGACAGGATCAACAGCATCGTCGCGCCGACCGGCACCAGCGCCCACGGGCCGGGGAACTCATGCACGCCGTCGATCAACGCGCCGCAGGCGAGGATCGCGGCCAGCCCGATTACCGCGGCCGTGGTGCGCAACCACATGGGCCAGCTCAAACGGGTCACCACGGCTCCGACCAGCGCGCCGAGCAGCAACTCCCATGCCCTGGCGAAACTGTTGTAGTAGGCCGTGGCCTGGTCTGCGTCGTGGGCGAAAACCGCGTAGACGAACGACGCGATGGTCAGCGCGCTCAACAGCACGATGAACGCGACCCGCATATGCCGCCCGAAGATCCGGCGGAACAACACCGCGCACCCGAAGATCAGCGCCAGAAATGCGATGTAGAACTGTCCCTGCACCGACATCGACCAGATGTGCTGCAGCGGACTGACGGCTTCGCCCGCCCGCAGATAGTCCGAGGCGGTGTTGGCCAGCTCCCAGTTCTGGAAGTACCCCAGACTCGCCAGACTCTGGTCGGCGAATGTCTCCCAACGTGTTTGGGGCTGGATGAGGATCGTCAGCACCGCGGCCGCCGCCAACACGACCACGAGCGCGGGCAGCAGCCGGCGAACCAGCCGGGTGACCTCGGGCACCGGCCACAGCGACGCTCCCGGCGTCATCGCCGTGCGCAGGATGCGTCCACCGAAGAAGAAGCCGGACAGTGCGAGGAAGACATCGACACCGCCGGACACGCGGCCGAACCACACGTGAAATACCGCGACGAGCAGAATCGCGACACCACGCAGGCCGTCGAGATCGTGGCGGTAGAAATCGGAAGCGCGCGCTCCCTGTGAAGCCTTGGCTTCGCGTGACGGAGGTCCCGGTTCGGTCGACGGCGCCGGCCGGGGAGGGGCGAGGGTCATCATGGTCGACCGATAATCTACCCAAGGTGCCAGCACTGACGCCCGCCGAGATCAGCGCAATCGACGCTGCCCACGTCTGGCATCCCTACAGCACGATCGGCGCCGAAACATTGGCCCCGCTGGTCGCAGTGGGCGCACGCGGCGCGTGGCTGACGTTGCATCGCGACGGGCAGGAGGTACGCGCACTCGATGCGATGGCGTCCTGGTGGACCGCTATCCACGGGCACGGCCACCCGGCGCTGGACGCCGCGATCGCCGGTCAGCTGGCCACGATGAATCACGTCATGTTCGGCGGGCTGACCCACGAGCCTGCGGCGCGACTCGCACAACTGCTGGTCGAGCTCACGCCGGAGGGGCTGGACACCGTTTTCTTCAGCGATTCGGGATCGGTTTCCGTCGAGGTCGCAGTCAAGATGGCGCTGCAGTACTGGCGCAGCATCGGTCGCGGGGAGAAGTTCCGGCTGATGACCTGGCGCGGTGGCTACCACGGCGACACGTTCGCCCCGATGAGCGTCTGCGACCCCGACGGCGGGATGCACTCCCTGTGGACCGACGTCCTGGCCCACCAGGTGTTCGCGCCCGCCGTGCCGCGCGAGTACGACTCCGCGTACGTCGCGGACTTCGAGAGGCAACTGGCCGCACACGCCGGCGAACTTGCCGCCGTCATCGTTGAACCCGTGGTGCAGGGCGCCGGCGGAATGCGGTTCCACGATCCGCGCTACCTCGCCGACCTCCGCGCGATCTGTACCCGTCACGACGTCCTGCTGATCTTCGATGAGATCGCCACCGGGTTCGGCCGCACCGGTGAACTGTTCGCCGCCGACCATGCGCGGGTCAGCCCCGACATCATGTGCGTCGGAAAAGCGCTCACCGGCGGCTACATCACGCTGGCTGCGACGCTGTGCACCGCTGAGATCGCGCAGACCATCAGCTCGCATGAGCCGGGCGCACTGATGCACGGTCCGACGTTCATGGCCAACGCGCTGGCGTGCGCGGTGTCGGTCGCATCGGTGGAGCTGCTGCTCGCGGGCGACTGGCGGGCGTCGGTGCGCGCAATCGAAGCCGGCCTGCGTGACGGACTGTCGCCGGCCGCCGAGATGCCGGGTGTGGCCGACGTGCGGGTGCTCGGCGCCATCGGCGTCGTCGAGATGGACCGGCCCGTCGACCTTGCCGTCGCCACCGGAGTCGCACTCGACCACGGGGTCTGGCTGCGGCCGTTCCGCAACCTCGTCTACGTGATGCCGCCCTACATCTGCACCCCCGCAGAAATCGCCCAGATCACCTCGGCGATGGTTGGCGTCGCCCGTGCACTAACCTGAACGGTGTTCAATTGTCGGCTCTGATAGGTAGGAGCGCCTAGGTGACACGCACCGGTCTTTCGCCGCTCGCGTGGCTCGACGAGGTCGAGCAGCAGCGGCGGGCCGCAGGTCTGCGGCGGTCCCTGCGCACCCGCCAACCCGTCGGCGCCGAACTCGACCTCGCCTCCAACGACTACCTGGGCCTGTCGCAGCACCCCGACGTGATCGACGGCGGTGTCACCGCGCTGCGCACCTGGGGTGCCGGTGCGACCGGATCGCGCCTGGTCACCGGCAACACCGAGCTCCACGAGGGCTTCGAGCGCGCGCTCGCCGGCTTCGTCGGGGCAGAGTCGGCGCTGGTCTTCTCGTCGGGTTACACGGCGAACCTGGGCGCTGTCGTCGCGCTGTCCGGCGCCGGGTCGTTGTTGGTGTCGGATGCCCTGACACACGCGTCGCTGGTCGACGCCTGTCGATTGTCGCGGGCCCGGGTCGTGGTGACCCCGCACCGCGATGTCGCGGCCGTCGAGGCGGCACTGGCCGCCCGCGATGAGGAACGCGCGGTGGTGGTGACCGACGCGGTGTTCTCCGCGGACGGGGTGCTGGCTCCACTGCGCGCGCTGCACGACGTGTGCCGTCGCCACGGCGCACTACTGGTGGTCGACGAGGCGCATGCGCTCGGAGTGCGGGGTACCGGCGGCCGGGGGCTGGTGCACGAGGCCGAGTTGACCGGGTCACCGGACGTGGTGATGACGACGACGATGTCGAAGGCTTTGGGCAGCCAGGGCGGTGTAGTGCTCGGCCCCGCGGCGGTGCGCGACCATCTGATCGATGCCGCGCGGCCCTTCATCTTCGACACCGGGCTGGCGCCCGCCGCGGTGGGCGCAGCGTGGGCGGCGCTGGACGTGTTGAAAGCCGAGCCATGGCGCGCGCAGGCTGTGTTGGACCACGCGGCTGCGCTGGCCGCGGTGTGCGGAGTTGTCGAGATCCCCGAATCGGCGGTGGTGTCGGTCATCCTCGGCGAGCCGGAGGTGGCCCTGGCTGCCGCGGTGTCGTGTCTGGACCGTGGTGTCCGGGTCGGCTGCTTCCGGCCGCCGACTGTCGCACCAGGAACATCCAGACTGCGCTTGACGGCCCGCGCGTCGCTCTCAGATGACGAGATGACCTTGGCGCGTGAGGTTCTCACCGACGTGCTCGCCGCGGGCGCGTGAGCACTCTCGTCGTCACCGGAACCAATACCGGCGTCGGCAAGACCGTGGCAACGGCGGCACTGGCATGTCGTGCGCGGTTGGCGGGCATCGATGTCGCGGTGTGTAAACCCGTGCAGACCGGCAGCCCGGTGGACGACGACCTGGCCGATATCGCCCGGCTCTCCGGCGTGACCGACCTGCGAGGTTCGTGGCGTTACCCCGAGCCGTTGGCTCCGGTCGCAGCCGCGCGACGTTCGGGCCTACCGTTGCCCACACGTGCCGAGCTGGTCGGGTCGGTGCACGGGGCGACCGCGAAGCTTGTGCTGGTGGAGGGCGCCGGTGGCCTGCTCGTCGAGCTGGGCCAGGACGGTGTGACACTGCGTGACGTCGCGGCGGACCTGTCGGCGCCGGTGCTCATCGTCGTCGCCGCGGGACTCGGCACGTTGAACCACACCGCCCTGACACTGGAATCGCTTGACTCTCAGAAGATTCCGTGTGCCGGACTGGTGATCGGCGCGTGGCCGTCGGACCCGGGCCCCGCCGAGGAGGGCAATCGTGAGGCGCTGGGCAGGCTGGCGCCGGTGCGGGCGGTGCTTCCCGCGGGGCTCGGCGCGGCGAGTGCCGCCGAGTTCGAGGCCGTCTGCTCGTCGGCGTTCGACCCGGCGTGGGTAGCCAGTCTGGTCTGACATGGTGCATTCGGTCGAGTTGCTGTTCGACGCGGACAGCGATGCCGCGATCCGCAGCGTGTGGGACGACCTCGCGGACGCCGGCGTACGCAGTCAGGCCGGGCACAAGGCGCCGAGTAATCGGCCGCATGTCACTCTGGCAGTCGCCGAGAACATGGACATCGCGGTGAACGACGCACTGCAGGTGGTGCGGCAGCATCTACCGTTCAGCTGCGCCGTCGGTGCTCCCATGCTGTTCGGTCGGCGGGACTTCACACTCGTGCGGCTGATCGTGCCGTCGGCGCAACTGCTGTCACTGCACGCCGCGGTCCACGGCGCCTGCCTGCCGCACATGCCGACCGGACCGTTGCCGCATTCGGAACCCGGTCGGTGGACGCCACACGTGACGCTGGCCCGCCGAGTGCCCGCCGACCAGCTCCCGGTGGCGATGTCGGTGACGAGCGTGACTCGCGAGCTGTCCGCGACCGCCGTCGGCATCAGGCATTGGGACGGCAACGCCAAGCGCGAGTACCCGATCTAAAGGATCTCTGCCGCAACGCTTTTGGGCACACACATACGCCAGCCGTCGATCAGCAGCTCACGGAGCTCGTCGAGCTCGATCGCGTCGAGGCGCACGAGTATCCAGTTGTATCGCATCTCCGATTTGCGCGGCAGCAGGAACTTCTCGGGTTGTGCGGCGACCATCGCCGCGCGCTCCTCTTTGGGAAAGCCGACTCCCATCACCGTCTCGTCCCGCGAGAAGGCGGCGTAGACGAGCCGTCCCGCGCGGAACCTGATGCTGTCGCGGACCACGGCCTCCTGCGACCTCGGCAGCGTCGAGGCGATACGCCGCACATCGTCGACGGTGATCACGGTCTACTCGTAGACCGCCCGCGAAACGTTGATCCCGTCGACGAACAGGCGGAGGCCGAAACCGAATCGCGCATTGGCGTCGTCGGTGAGCACGGACTGCCACTCGGGCAGTTCCGCACCCGCGGCGTCCCACTGCAGCCGGGACTGCTCGTCCACAGTGAATCCCAGGACGTAGTAGACGACCGTGCGCGCCGCCAACTCGGCGTGCGCGGAGTCCACGCCCACCTCGGACACCGCCTCGGTGAGGACCGCCAGAATCTGCTTCATGGCCGACGACTGACCTGCCGCGAAGCTGGCCGACACCAACTCGGCGCCGTCGGTATGCGATAGCAGCGCGTCGCGCAGCCGGTTGCACACGTCGGCGACCCCGCGCGCGGAGGGCACACCGTCGAGAATGCGGTCCGAAATCGCGCCCAGCAGCTCCTGCTTGTTGGCGAAATGCCAGTACAGGGCGCCGGGGGACACCTTCAGCTCGCGGGCGAGCCGCCGCATCGTCAGGTCGGCGATGCCGTATTCGTCCAGCAGGTTCGCCGCCGCCTCGACCACGTCGCGTTTGTGGAGCTGCACACCGATACCCTAACCTGAACGCTGTTCAAGTGTCGGCTCGCCGACGTGTTCAAGTCACAGGAGGCAATAGGTGAGCGACATTCTGGCGAAGGCACGCGACCAGGTACTGGAGCGCGGCGAAGGCCTCGACCAGGATCAGACACTGCAGGTCCTGCGGCTGCCCGACGAGAACCTCGACGAACTTCTGGAGCTCGCCCACGAGGTCCGGATGAAATGGTGTGGGCCCGACGTCGAGGTCGAAGGGATCATCAGCCTCAAGACCGGCGGATGCCCCGAAGACTGCCACTTTTGTTCGCAGTCAGGACTTTTCGCTTCACCGGTGCGTAGCGCCTGGCTGGACATCCCGAGCCTGGTGGAGGCCGCCAAGCAGACCGCCAAGAGCGGTGCCACCGAATTCTGCATCGTCGCCGCGGTGCGCGGCCCAGACGAGCGTCTCCTCGCGCAGGTCGCGGCCGGTATCGAGGCGATCCGCAACGAGGTCGACATCCAGATCGCCTGCTCACTGGGCATGCTGACCGCCGAGCAGGTCGAGCGGCTCTCGGACATGGGTGTGCACCGCTACAACCACAACCTGGAGACCGCGCGGTCGTTCTTCACCAACGTCGTCACCACGCACAGCTGGGAAGAGCGCTGGGACACGCTGCAGATGGTCCGCGAGGCGGGCATGGAGGTCTGCTGCGGAGGCATCCTCGGCATGGGCGAGACCCTGGAGCAGCGCGCAGAGTTCGCCGCCAACCTCGCCGAACTCGATCCGCACGAGGTGCCGCTGAACTTCCTCAACCCGCGCCCCGGCACGCCGTTCGGCGATCTCGACGTCTTGCCCGCCTCCGAGGCGCTCAAGGCCGTCGCCGCATTCCGTCTGGCGCTGCCGCGCACCATGCTGCGGTTCGCTGGCGGCCGGGAGATCACACTCGGTGACCTGGGAGCCAAACAAGGCATCCTGGGCGGCATCAACGCCGTGATCGTCGGCAACTACCTGACGACGCTGGGACGGCCGGCCGAGGCCGATCTGGAGCTCCTCGAGGATCTGCAGATGCCCATCAAGGCGCTCAACGCGACCCTGTAGAACCATCAGGTGATGGCGTTCAACGTCTATACGGGTGAACCGGACGGCACGGCTCTGCCGCCGGCCGCACAGCTTGGTCTCGAGCCGCCGCGGTTCTGTGCCGAATGCGGTCGCCGGATGATCGTTCAGGTGCGTCCTGACGGCTGGTCCGCCAAGTGTTCGCGGCACGGTCTGACTGATTCGAAAGATCTGGAGCAGCGATGAGCGCTTGCGCGAAGAGAAGTGAAACGCGATGAGCGAGCTTGCCCCACCGCGTATTTCACGCAGACGCGCCGCGGTCACCGTGGTCGCCGGACTCACGCTTACCGGCGTGCTGATCGGCGCGCTGTGGGCGTGGCTGGCGCCCGCGGTGCACGGCGTGGTGGCGTTGACGAAGGGCGGTGAACGCGTACGCGCGCACCTCGGCAGCGAGGCCGACAACTTCTTCGTAGCGTCATTCCTGATCGTCGGCATGCTGTGCGCGATGGCCGTCGTCGCGGCGGTGCTGGTGTGGCAGTGGCGCGCACACCGCGGCCCGGTGATGGTCGCCGCGCTGGCTGCCGGTGGAGCTGCTGCGGCCGCCGCGGCGACCGGAGTCGGTGCGGTGCTGGTGCATTGGAGGTACGGATCGATCGATGTCGACGCCGCGCCGATTTCAGCCGATCACCGCGTGCACTACGTGATCGAGGCGCCGCCGGTGTTCTTCGGGCACTCACCGTTGCTGGTGGCCGTCACGATCCTGTTCCCCGCGGCGATCGCAGCCCTTGTCTACGGGCTCACCGCAGTGGCGATCGCACGCGACGATCTCGGCGCGTGGCCACCGATCGAACGCGACGAACTCGGTCCGACTCTTACAGCGGGGTCCGCTCTACCGTCCGGCCAGTGACCACCTTGGCGACGATCTTCGCCAGCCGCGCCATACCGACATAGGTCATCGGATTCAGCAGCGTCGGCCACTTGGTCCGAACCATGTGCTCCGACAGAGGCTTTCCGGCGAACCGGTCGATGAGCCAGCGCAGCGCCATCGGTGCGGACATCGGATGCAGCAGCAAGTGCTCGCTGAACATGTCCCGGTGGTAGGTCACCGAAGCGCCACCGGACTTGTAGGTGTCGGCAAGCGCGTCGATGGCTCCGACCGAGATCAGCTGGTCGTGGACGGCCTGCACGATGAGCACCGGCGGCGTCGGCACCGCCACCCCGAGCTTGATGTCGGCGAAGACGTGCTGCACCTCGGGGCTGTTGAGGATTTTCTCGAGGGGCCAGTCGAGCAGGTCGCCCATGTCTTTCTTGGCCATCCGGACCATCGCCTCGGCGGTCGTCATGTGGTGCAGGCGCTCCAGCAGGACCTTGCCCTCGACGGTGACGTGTTCCTGGATGATGCGGTCGAGGTCGGGATACACGTGCGCCAGCGCGGCGACCACGAGAGCGGGCAGCCCGGAGGCGAAGGTGCCGTTGAGGCGGCGGAAGGTGTGGCCGAGATCGCCGACGGGCGATCCGAGCACGGCACCGACGACATTCAGTTCCGGCGCGTAGGAGCCACTCATCTCGGCGGCCCACGCAGTGGCCAGTCCGCCGCCGGAGTAGCCCCAGAGGCCCACCGGCGCGTCCTCGGCCAATCCGAGGCGCTTGGAGCCCAGCGCCGCCCGAACACCGTCGAGGACGTGGTAGCCGGGCTCGTAGGGGGCTCCCCACATGCCGAGGCGGCCTTCGTGGTCGGGTACCGACACCGCCCAGCCCTCAGCGAGGCATGCGGCGACCAGGAGGAACTCGAACTGCGCCACTGCGCCCGTCGCATGCGCATGGCGTCGCAGGGCATAGGAGGGGAAGCAGCGCGACGTGACGGCGTCGATCGCGCACTGGTAGGAGATCACCGGCGTGACCGCCCCGGGCGCGCGCTCGGCGGGCACGATCACCGTGGTCGCGGCGGCATCGGGCTTCTGGTGCATGTCGCTGGTGCGATACAGCAGCTGGGTGGCCCGCACGCGCTGCGGGATCAGGCCGAGAAACGCCAGCTCGACGTCGCGGCTGCGCAGGACGGTGCCCGGGGTGGAGTGCTGATATCCCGGTGGCGGGTCGTAGAACGGGTCGTCGGACGGAAGCTGTGGACGGGCGCCGCGCACCAGGTCCTCGTGGGGGACGTGCCCGATCCACTCTGCACCTGCTGCTGGTGCGACGCTGCCCAGATCCATCCGGCCATTCTTACTTAAGAAAGCGCTAAGAAGCCAGTCCGACTCACCCTGGCGGACGTAATGCTGCGAATTCGTCGGTGACCCGATAGCGGGAGTCGGTGAAGCGATAGAGGGCGGCGGGGCGGCCGCCGCTTCGTCCTGACCGCGCCGTGGTGCCGGTCCGGGTGATGACGTTGCGGCGCTCCAGCACGCGTTGCAGGTTGGTCGCGTCAACCGGGTGGCCGAGTGCGGCACTGTAGATGTTCCGCAACGTCGACACGGCGAACTCTGTTGGTGCGAGTGCGAATCCGATGTTCGTATAGGACAGCTTCGCAACGAGCCGAGCGCTGGCGTGTTCGACCATCGGACCGTGATCGAACGCCATCGGTGGCAGGTTGTCCACCGGGTGCCAACGCGTGTCCGACGGCAGTTCGGGGGTGGCGGGGGAGGGCACCAGCCCGAGAAACGTCGATGCGATGGTGCGTACGCCCGGAACGCGCGTGGGGTCGGAGAAAACGGCCAACTGCTCGAGGTGAGCAACCTCACGCAGGTCGACCTTCTCGGCGAGCTGACGTCGAACGGAGCTGGTCAGGTCCTCGTCATCGCGCAGCCGGCCGCCGGGCAGAGCCCATTTTCCGGCTTCGGGCTCCAGTGCACGCTGCCACAACAGCACGTGAAGTGCAGGTTTCGGAGAGTCGACGTCCCGAACCTGGAACACAGCGGCAAGGACCTCGTGTTCGGTGCTAATATGAGCCATGTTTTCGATTATAAGTCGAAAACCTCGACGGAACGAAGGAGGCGGTTATGACGGTTCTGGATCGCATGCCCGCTAACGATCTGGCGGACCGGATCGTCGCCGGCCCGACCGGCTTTTCCGGCGTCGACGGAGATCAGGAGTGGGCCGAGGAAGTCCGTCGGCTGGCCGATCTACGCGGCGCGACGCTGCTGGCGCACAACTACCAGTTGCCTGCCATTCAGGATGTCGCCGATCACGTCGGCGACTCGCTGGCGCTGTCGCGCATCGCGGCCGAGGTGCCCGAGGACACGATCGTGTTCTGCGGCGTGCACTTCATGGCCGAGACCGCGAAGATCCTGTCTCCGGACAAGACCGTTCTCATCCCGGACCAGCGGGCCGGATGTTCGCTGGCCGATTCGATCACCGCCGATGAGTTGCGAGCCTGGAAGGCCGAACATCCCGGTGCGGTGGTCGTTTCGTACGTGAACACCACGGCCGCGGTGAAAGCCGAGACCGACATCTGCTGCACGTCATCGAATGCCGTCGAGGTCGTCGCGTCGATCCCGGCGGATCGCGAGGTGCTCTTCTGCCCGGACCAGTTCCTCGGCGCCCACGTGCGCCGCGTGACCGGACGCGAGAACCTGCACGTATGGGCCGGCGAGTGCCACGTCCACGCGGGCATCAACGGCGACGAGCTGGCCGACCAGGCGCGTTCGCATCCCGACGCCGAACTCTACGTCCACCCCGAATGCGGTTGTGCCACTTCGGCTCTGTATCTGGCCGGAGAAGGTGCGTTCCCCGAGGACCGGGTCAAGATCTTGTCGACCGGTGGCATGCTCGACGCCGCTCGGGACACCAAAGCGCGCCAGGTGCTGGTCGCCACTGAGGTCGGGATGTTGCACCAATTGCGGCGTGCCGCACCGGAAGTCGACTTCCGCGCCGTCAACGACCGAGCCTCATGCAAGTTCATGAAGATGATCACCCCGGCCGCACTGCTGCGCTGCCTGGTCGAAGGCAAGGACGAGGTCCACGTCGACCCGGAGGTGGCCCGGTTGGGGCGTGCCAGCGTGTTGCGGATGATCGAGATCGGTCAGCCCGGCGGCGGCGAATGACCGGGCCCGCGTCCTGTGGCGGGCGGGGCTACTGGCAGCAGCGCGCCGATGTCGTGGTGATCGGCACGGGCGTCGCCGGTCTGGTGGCCGCTCTCGCGGCACATCGCCGCGGCCGAAAGGTGTTGGTGCTCAGCAAGGCCGGGGACACGGCCACGTTCTACGCACAGGGTGGAATCGCTGTGGTTCTTCCGTCGACCGAAGACTCGGTGGACGCACACGTGGCCGACACGTTGGCTGCCGGCGCGGGACTGTGTGACCCCGAGGTCGTGCGCTCCATCGTCGCCGACGGGTACCGCGCAGTGCGCGATCTCGTCGACGACGGTGCGCGGTTCGACGAGGCAGCTCCGGGACAGTGGTCGCTGACCCGCGAGGGTGGACATTCGCGGCGGCGAATCATTCATGCCGGCGGTGACGCGACGGGGGCGGAGGTGCAGCGGGCGCTCGACCATGCCGCAGCCACGCTGGACATTCGTCGCAACCACGTCGCTCTCGAGATCCTGCACGACGAGGGGGCGGTGACCGGTGTTCTCGCCCTCAACGACGACGGTCTCGGCATCGTCCACGCCCCATCGGTGATCCTTGCCACCGGCGGCTTGGGTCACCTGTACTCGGCGACGACAAATCCGGAAGGTTCGACCGGTGACGGTGTCGCGCTGGCGATGTGGGCCGGGCTGGCCGTGGCCGACCTCGAGTTCATCCAGTTCCATCCGACAATGCTGTTCGACGGGCATGCCGGTGGGCGACGGCCGCTGATCACCGAAGCCGTCCGAGGCGAAGGTGCGGTTCTCATTGATTCTCAGGGGCGTTCGGTGACCGCGGGGGTGCATCCCATGGGAGACCTGGCGCCGCGCGACGTCGTCGCCGCGGCCATCGACGCGCGGATGACCGAAACCGGTGATCCGTGCGTTTATCTCGACGCCAGGGGCATCAAGGGCTTCAAGAAGCGCTTCCCGACGGTGACTGCGGCCTGCCGTGGGGCCGGCATCGATCCGACGCGGCAGCCCATTCCCGTCGTGCCCGGCGCGCACTACAGCTGCGGTGGCGTGGTCACCGACATGCATGGCCGCACCGAGCTCGCGGGCCTGTTCGCCGCGGGGGAGGTGGCGCGCACCGGGATGCACGGTGCGAACCGGTTGGCTTCCAACAGCCTGCTCGAGGGCCTTGTCATCGGCGGTCGGGCCGGAACTGCCGCTGCCGCACACGCTTCGGACGCCGGTGTGTCCACGGCCGTGCTGCCGGAGTCGCGCTCGCGGCGGGCACTCCCGCGTCCCGATCTGCAGCGCGCGATGACGCGCAACGCATCTGTGGTCCGCGACGACAGCGGTCTGCGCGCGCTGTCGCAGGAGCTGGAGGCGGCGACGCCGCGGAAGCTGAACTCACGCAAGGATTTCGAAGATGTCGCGTTGACGACCGTGGCGGGTGCTGTCATGTCGGCGGCACTTGCGCGCACCGAAACGCGGGGCTGCCACCATCGCGCCGACCATCCGGACACGGATCCGGCGATGGCCCGCAGCCTGGTACCCGCGGTGGCGTGCGCCTGATGGAGCTGACCGACGATGAGCTGACCGAGGCTCGGCGGGTGATCGCCCGCGGCCTCGAAGAGGACCTGCGGTACGGACCCGATGTCACCACATTGGCGACCGTGGACGCGGACGCGACGACGACGGCGTCGCTGGTCGTTCGGCAACCGGGCGTCATCGCTGGTGTGGACGTCGCGCTGCTGGTTCTCGACGAAGTCCTGGGCGCCGGCGGGTATGTCGTCAAGCATCGTGTCGAGGACGGTGAACGGCTGGACGCCGGCGGTGTGGTGCTGGTCGTCGAGGC
>Ga0075363_100000214_pt1 | contig 16021 bp, 12 predicted proteins | sample EndMetdeltDD1763_FD_71470 | JGI IMG/M metagenome (GOLD analysis project Ga0075363, IMG submission 71470) | Populus endosphere microbial communities from Tennessee, USA - Endosphere MetaG P. deltoides DD176-3 | ecosystem: Host-associated > Plants > Roots > Endosphere | place: USA: Tennessee...
CTGCCTACCGGTAACCACGGCGAAATCCTCAGCCGCGGGCCCGATCTGTTCTGCGGCTACACCGATCCTGTCTTGAACGCAGCAGCCTTCGACAAGGACGGCTGGTATCGCACCGGTGACATCGGGTGGCTGGACGAGGACGGATACCTGTCGGTCATCGACCGCAAGAAGGACATTGTCATCCGCGCAGGCATGAACATCAGCCCGGCCGAGATCGAAGCGGCGATGACGTTCATGCCGCAGGTCGCGGGCGTCGCGGTCATCGCGGTGCCCGACGCCAGGACAGGCGAGCGGGCATGCGCGTTCGTCCGGCCGGCGCCCGGCGGCCCGACCCCGACGATCGAACAGGTCCAGCACCATCTGTCGGCGGTCGGGTTGGCGAAATACAAGTGGCCCGAGGAACTTCGGTATCAATACGACGATTTCCCGCGGACACCCGCGGGCAAAGTCCGCAAGACGGAACTGCGCGCCGCGTGGGCTGCATACCAGAAGGATGGGTGACAACGTGTCTCTGAAACCCGACCAGAAACGGTTGGACGTGTTGATCGACCGCTGTCGACTGGAGGTCGAGAACGGCACCCTGCCGTCGGTGCAACTGGCGGTCTACGTGGACGGTCAGGAGTACGTGTCGGAAACATTCGGGGCTGCAACACCGTCCACCCGCTACGTCCTGCAGTCGACCGGACGGAGCATCGTCGCGGGTGTGCTGTGGAAGCTCATGTCCGACGGGTTGCTGGACATCACGCGACCCGTCGCCGAATACATTCCCGAATTCGGCACGAACGGAAAGGATTTCGTCACCGTTGAACAGGTCGTCACTCATGTCGGCGGATTCCCGCTGGCGCCGCTGGGTTACCCCGCAATGCTCGATCGTGACGAACGCCTCAAGGCGTTCGCCAAGTGGCGATTGACCTACGAGCCGGGCGCCGAACTGCAGTTTCACCTTACGTCTGCGGCGTGGGTCATTGGTGAGCTGTGCGAACGGTTGACCGGCAGGCCCATACGCGTCTTTCTCCGCGAGACGCTGACCGCTCCGCTGGGGCTCGACAGCATCGAGATCGGACCCCCGGTCGAGCACCAGCACGACGTGGCGCCGTTCGTGCGCACCGACGGCGGCAGCGACGACGACGTGTTTGTTTGGGGGCCCTGGTATCTCGCGCGACCCGAGATCCTCGCCGCGGGCGAGCCGAGCCACTCGACGGTGGCGACGGCATCCGATGTCGCGAGTTGGTACCAGGCGCTGATGACGTCGGACCTCTGGCGTCGCGACGTCGTCGAGGATGCGACACGCATCCGGGTCACGCTGCCGATCACCGGGGAGCGCGGAGGCAGTCCGAGCGTCGCGGGCAATGTCGGGTTGTTCATCCAAGTGGTGGGCGACGACGGCCTGTCCCACGGATTCCTGCCCACCGCCACGGGGCCGCGGACATTTGGCCACGGCGGGGCCGCATGCCAGATCGGATTCGCCGATCCCGACACCGGCCTGTCGTTCGCCTTCCTGACGAACGGTTACCCGAGCTCCGGGTATGAGCAGTCGAGGATCGGCTTGAACCGCATCATCAACATCGGCAACCTCGCCGCGGATTGCTTCAGCCAATGAGTACGCGCCCGCACGCGCGCTACGACGTTCTGAACGGCGGTATCGCCCGCATCACCATCGACCGTCCCGAGCGCCTGGGCGCGTACACCCCGCAGATGTGCTCCGAGATTCTGGATGCGCTGCGCTGCGTCCGACTCGACGACGCCGTCCGTGTCCTGGTGCTCACCGGCACCGGACGCGGCTTCTGCACGGGAGGCGACATCTCCGCAGACGCCGGTTTCGACGATCACACGGTGCATCAGATCGGCAGGGCCCGCGAGTTGCGAGAGGACTCCCATGCGGTGATCAGCGCGCTGCACAAACTCGACAAACCCGTCGTCTGCGCTGTCAACGGAATCGCGGTCAACGGCGGGCTCGCGTTCGCGCTGGCATGCGACATCCGGATCGTCGCGTCGAGCGCGCGGTTGGGCGACACCAGTGCCCGCGCAGGTCTGCTGCCCGACGACGGTGGCGCGTGGCTGTTCCCGCGAACCATGGGTTATGACAGGGCGTTTCGCATGGTGGCGCTGTCCGAGATCTACGACGCTCCGACCGCGTTGGACCTGGGGTTGGCCACCGAGATCGTTGCAGACAACGATCTCGAAAGCCGCACCCTCCAGGTCGCGCGCGGACTGTCCGCGGGCGCACCGCTCGCGCTGCGGGCGATGAAGACGATGATGCGCCGCGCACTGCAGTCGACACTGGAGTCGTCGCTCGGCGACGCGCAGCAGGCGGTCCTCTGGGTGGGGCCGAGCTCAGACGCTGCCGAGGGAAGAGCGGCCTTCCTGGACAAGCGGCCCCCGAAGTTCACCGGCTTCTGAAGGAATGTCGCCGAACGTGGGTTGCCCGCACACCAACCGCGGGGACTGTCCGGAATTCCACCAGTTCACGGCTGTTTCATCTATTAACTTGACACTGTATAGTCGATCCAAGCGACCCAGGGAAGGAAGCTGCTATGGCCCTCATCGAGAACAGCGTCGGTGAACTCCCGTACAAGCTGACGGACTTCGACCAGCATTCGTACGAGTCCGAGGACTGCTTCACCCGGTTCATGCCGAAAGCGAAGCTGGACACGGCCGTTCGTCCGATCGTGGCACCGTCTGGGCGGAAGGTGCTGCTGGCGAACGAACGGATCGTCACGGCGCTGGAGAACGACCTCGACCAAGCCTACGTGCCGGGGTCGCTCGTCGAGATGCTCAAACAGCGGGCGTCGGGCAACGCCTCCGATGCGGACCGGTTCTACGAGCCGATGCAACCCGAGTACCTCGACCGCGAGGCGCGGCTCAAACAGCTCACCGAACAGCAGATCGAGCGCGCGATCATGTATCCGGGCGGGTGGGCGCTGATGGCCGAGGAGTACCTCGACGGCATCGACCCCCTCTACGACAACATCGAATCGTTCAACAAGTGGATCAACGAGGACTGGGGCTTCGCCTACCAGGATCGGATCTACGCGCCGGCGATGCTGTCCATGCGCGACCTCGACCGCGCCTGCGAGGAACTCGACCGCGTGCTCAACGCGGGGGCCCGCTTCATCGTGCTGCCCGCGGGCCCCGCGTACGGCCGCTCACCCGGCGACCCATACTTCGACCCGTTCTGGGCCCGTATCAACGAGGCACGTGCCGTGGTGTGCTACCACATCGCCGAGTTCCACTACCAGAACAACGTTGCTTCGCAATGGGGTTGGAGTTTGCGGCCGCCGTTCCAGTTCTCCGCCTGGCAGTGGCAGAACACCTACGGCGAGCGCCCGATCACCGACACGCTGTCTGCGCTGATCTACGACAACATCTTCGGCCGTTACCCCAACATCAAAGTACTTGTCAGCGAGTTCGGCGCAGAGTGGGTGCCGCACTTCATCCGCCACATGGACAAGAGTCGAGGGATGGGCAGACTCGGCCCATGGCTCGGAGGGCCGTTGACCGAACGACCGAGCGCCATCTTCAAGAAGCATGTGCGGGTGGTGCCCTACCCCGAGGACGACACGATCGAGCTGATCGACAAGCTGGGCACCTCCGAGACGCTGCTGATGGGGTCGGATTGGCCCCACGCCGAGGGCCTGCGAGAACCAGCCGACTTCTACCTGAAGGTCGACACCCTCGATGAGGTCACGCGCCGTGATTTCCTGCGGGAGAACGGCATGAAGCTCTCCAGCGGAGTCAGCTGACTTGACCGCCGACATCACCGATGACGAACTGGTGCAGCGGTTTCCCGGAGAGCCGATCACGCACGACAACGCCGCGCACTACCGCGGACGGCTGCGCCGGGAACTGCTGCTGAATCGGTGCGACGACTGCGCGCGCTGGCATGCTCCCTTCAAGCCCATCTGTCCGGACTGCTGGTCAAGTCGCGTCTCCGCACAACCGGTCAGCGGCGAGGGGCTGATTTTCATGGCGATCTTTCTGCACCGTGGCCCGGCAGCTCCGGGAGTCGACTATCGAACGCCCTATCCGGTGGTGGCGGTCGAACTCGCCGAGCAGGAGGGATTGCGGTTCACCTCGACGGTCGTCGGCGCCGACAACGCAGGCATCTACATCGGTGCCCCCGTTCGGCTCGACTGGATCGACCGCGGCGGTGTACCGACGCCGGTATTCGCGTTGCGTGGCTCGTCATGAGCATGAAGGATCGGGTAGCAATCGCGGGAGCGGCGACGACCGGCTTCGTCGCGAAAAACTCGGGCCGAAGCCAGGTGTCGCTGGCCGCCGAGGCGAGTATCGACGTCATCAGAAAGTGCGGGATCGCCCGTGAGGACATCGACGGGCTCTGTGGCAGTTGGCCATCGGCGGCGGTGCTGCAGTCGACGCTTGGCATCCCCGAAGTTACGTGGTTCGGCAATCCGGTCATTCCCATGGTCGATCACGTCGCGACGGCAGCCGCAGCCGTGCATGCCGGTCTGTGCGAGGTCGTGTTGGTATACCACGCCGCCTACCGCGCCGCTTGGAACAGTGGGTCGGCGCTGAAGGATCCGTTCCGCCGGATCGCCACCCCGGGTTTGATGGATCCGCGACCGGGTCCCGATACGATGGCCGCCGCGGTCGGCTACACCGGCTGGGCATCGCGCTACATGCACGAATATGGCGCCAGTCGAGAGGATTTCGGGCTGGTAGCGATCAACGCGCGATCCAATGCCGCACGCAATCCGGCCGCGGCGATGCGCGAACCGTTGTCGATGGATGACTATCTGAAGGCTCCGATGATCCGGGAACCGCTGTGTCTGTACGATATGGACCCTGCTGTCGACGGTGCAGATGCCTTCATCGTCACCACCGCCGAACGCGCCACGGACATGGCGCTGCCACCGGTGCTCATAAACGCCGCGGTCCTCGGGCAGGTTCGACACAACGAAGAGGATCAGACGGTGAGCCTGCGCCAGCACGGTCAGCACGTGGTCATCGATACCTTGAAAGCCAAGAGTGACTTCTGGATCGACGACATCGACGTCTACTTCCCCTACGACGGTTTCACGCCCATCACGCTGAATTGGATCGACAATGCCGGCTGGTGCAAACCCGGAGAAGCAGGTGCATTCTTGCGTGACCACTGGGTTGCCGAGCAGCGACGCGTGCTGATCAACGGTCGCGTACCTGTGAACCCGCATGGTGGTTCCCTTTCCGAGGGCGCCACGCAGGCGTCGGGTCACATGCGCGAGGCTGTCCATCAGCTTCAGGGAATTGCCGGGGATCGCCAGGTCGCCGGTGCGCGCCGTGCCCTGATCACCGCTGGGGGTTTCTTCTTCAACGCTCAAGGCCTGACGTTGCACAGGCCATGACACTCCTGGACGACTTCCGCGCAGCCGCCGAGTCGGTGCGCGATCGTCCGTTCTTACGCTATTTCGACTCGACACTGACATTCGGCGATGTTGATCAGGCCTCGAATGCCTTCGCAGTCGCATTGGCCGACAGAGGATTTGGTCGCGGCGAGCGCATCGCGCTCTACCTGCAGAACGTTCCGCAGTATGTGCTCGCACTCCTCGCGGCGTGGAAACTCGGCGGAGTCGCGGTCGCGATCAACCCGATGCTCACACCCGGTGAAGTGGCAAAGCTGATCGCCGACTCCACACCGACCGTACTTGTCGCCCTCGACGATCTTTACTCGGTCGCACTCGCCGACGTGGTGGGACGGTCTTCGATCAGTCGGGTGATCACGACCAGCGCGCTCGAGTTCCAGACGACCTTCGACACACGGGTCCTTCCAGGACAACGGATTGCGACACCCGAAGGGGCCGAGGACTTCTGCCGCCTCATCGCCGAGCATGATGGGCAGGCGCCGCAACCGATGTTCGTCCATCCCGACGACGTCGCGGTCATCACGTATACCTCCGGCACCACCGGAACCCCGAAGGGCGCGATGAACACACATCGCAACGTCCATACCGGCGGCAGCGCGTATCGTGAGTGGTTCGCACTCGGTAAGGACGACGTAGTCCTCGGGATTGCGCCACTGTTCCACGTCACCGGACTGACGGGTCACATCGCATGCAGCGTCGCTGCGGGCGCAACGCTGTTGCTGTCGCACCGGTTTCACATCGACGTGATGCTCGACATCATTCGTCAGTATCGGCCGACCTTCACTGTCGGCGCCATCACGGTCTTCATAGCGCTTGGCAACTCGGGCGCCGATGCGCGTGCGCTGTCTTCGTTGACCAAGATCGCCTCCGGCGGCGCGCCGGTGGCCGCCGCAACGGCCAGTCGATTCCGGGAGCGTTTCGGTCTGTACATCCACAACGTCTACGGGATGACCGAGACCACATCGCCGGTGCTGGCCGTACCCATGGGCACCGAAGCGCCAGTTGATTCAGATACCAAGGCGTTGTCAGTCGGTGTGCCGATGCTGAGCGCGCGTGTGGTGATACTCGATGACGATCGAAATCCTCTAGATCCCAGACAAATCGGTGAGATCGCCGTCGCGGGACCCCAGATCGTTCCGGGGTACTGGCGCAACGACTCGGCAACCGCAGCCGCCATGTCCGGGGAGTGGCTGCTGACTGGTGACGTCGGCTACGTCGACGAGGACGGATGGTTCTATATCGTCGACCGCAAGAAGGACATGATCATCGCGGGTGGTTACAAGGTATGGCCCCGAGAAGTCGAGGATGTGCTCTACGACCACGACTCGGTGCTGGAGGCGGGTGTTGTCGGTATCCCGGATTCGTATCGGGGTGAGACGGTCAAAGCCTACGTTTCCCTGCGGACCGGGCATTCGGTCGACCCAGATGAGCTGATCGCCTATTGCAGGAGCCGGCTGGCCGCCTACAAGTATCCTCGCCAGATCGAGATCGTCGACGAGATACCCAAGACGGCGACAGGCAAGATCCTGCGGCGTGAACTGCGTTAGCGGTTACATCGCAGGTGAACCGCAAGGTCGGTCAGTGCATCGATTGCGGTGGCGACAGCGTCCTCGGCCTCGCTTGTGAGGGCTAGACGTTCGCCGGCCGATCCACGGGTGGCCGACAGCGCGGGGACGATGAAATTTCGAAAACGGCGGTGTACGGCCGCGTCTGAGCGGTCGATCTCGTCGGCCGCCAGATAGGTCTGCTCCACCATGAAATCGACGAGGTCGTCGAGCGTGAGGTCGGTTCGGATGTCTCCGCTCGTCTGTCCGTCACGAAGTACCGTACCCATGGCCTCGATCGCCATCCGGTGGACCATGGGGTGGTGGACCGAAGCTGATCGCTGGGCGATGAATGCGGTCACCGAAGGATCGGTTGGCAGTCGGTGTGTTGTGTACAGCAGCGCCGCCTCGAGCTTGGCGAACACACCCTTTTTGGTGGCCATCACGGCCTCGGCTGCCGCGACGTACCGGCGCGATCGAAGAAGTGCGACCTGAACAAGCATCTCCGAGATGCTGCCCAGTTGACGGAAGGCGGTGGCGCGGGACACGCCCGCCCTGTGTGCGACGGCTTCCATCTGAACCGCGTCGATTCCGCGTTCGGTGACTTCAGCGTCGGCTGCTCGAATCAGCCGGTCCCGGACTGTGCCGCCCTCATTCGAGGCAATCTCTGTGGGAGCCATGTCATCTCACTCGCGATCTTGAGCCCGAGTCCTGCGATCCTCGCGGAGACTGCTGTCTCACCCGTGCGACTAAATAAGATAAACGTATCACTGATTTCCGGTAACGACGAGACTCGTCTCATGCCGGTGTCACAGAGTCGCGGCGATGGGGCCCTTGGTTGAACAGGTCGTGGCTTCCCCGCCGAACGTCGAGCCACAGCCCCGGCCCGTCGATTCATATGTCGTGCCTGGTCGGTACGGAACGAAAACCTGTGCCGGAATGGGTCTTGCCTCAAAACCGCACTGGCCGCCGGACTCGTCGCCCTGGGTTGCGATGCACACCGTCATCGAGTTCGGGTTGATCGCGTCACCACATGGGAAGGGGGCAAGCGTCGCCGTCACCATGAGTGCATCCGACACCGACACCAGTTGCGGCGCCGACAGAGTATAGCTGCACGATGCGCCTGCGCCTGGAGGCTGTGCTGTGGCGATTGAGGCGAGACCAACCGCGGCGACGAGAGTCGGCAGCACGCTGGCGGTGACGGTCAGATGCCGAATCATGCTGGGATACTACAAGCGAACGACCGCTTGTCGGGCGTTGTTCGCTCGTTGCTTGACCCAGTGACCGTGTCGGGCGAAGCAGCCGCGACGGATTCGAATGTCAGACATTGTCGCGATCCCTCAGTCATAACTTCGGTCCGAGCAATCACGCATAACGTCTCGGTAAAGCGCTCCGGAAATGTACGGCGGGCCGTGCGCTTCTGATGAGACTCGTATCACACAATTGTATAATCCGATAAATGGATAGATGATTAGCTCCGACGGGGTGGACGCCGGCTCGTAGATGAATCAGGCGCACTGACCGAAGCCGTGCAGCATTCCAAAAATTGGTCGTCGGGCCGCGTCGCGGATTTCCCGTCGGGAACTCGCGTGTGCGCTATGCGTCCCGATCGGCCCGACAACCGGGCCTTCTCCATAGTCAGCGCGTCGCGCCACCACGGCCCTCGTCTGCCCGTGGTGAATCTCGGCGCCGAATCACTCTCGCTGCCCGATCCGGCGGCGCCTCGTGGCGGCGGGTGTTGTCGCTGGAATGGGTAAGAAATTTAATTGTCTCTCATTGGCCAAAAAAATGTCGATTCGACAACGAAAAACTACTAAGGCGGCGTCGGCGAATTATTGGGCGACGCGTCGAAAGTGGCTAGCTTCGGACACCGTAAAGTGACGCTACAACAATTAGCAGCAACTATTGTCGCGACCGTTCATTTTCGGGTGATTGCCAATAATGACAGTAGGCCCAGACCCTCACCAGCAAACCAAAAAATGTCCGGCCGCCGCGGGAGCGAAGCAACGGTGCCGCGGTGGACTCGGTCGCAACGGCGGCGCCTGTCATTACCTGTTCACGCAGTGCTGGTGCGGCAATATCACCTGGAAATCGGCATCGATTGCCGCGGAGGTCCGCGCCCGCAGCGAACGCCGCACCTATTCGAGGGACTTTCGTCAGGACAGTCCCGCTACGTTGTAGCAAATCGGCCGGTGGCGACTGCGGATTTCCCAGCCGAGCGATAACGTATTGCGGGTGAATGTTGCTCGTTGTGAAAATCGTGGTGTACGGTTTCCCCGCAGTACGCGAGTTCAGTGATCACAGGATGTGGAGAAGTGATCGGCATTCGGTCCACGGAGGGAATCGGCTGTACATGCGAATGAGCTCTAGTCGCCGGAGGGTTCGGTAGTGGCTACTGCGGACGCTCTCGCCAAGCCGATCCGGTCGATCGGTGACTTCTTCGCGATGTCGATCGACACCTTCATCTACATGTTCAGGCCACCGTGGGCGTGGCGGGAGTTCCTGCTGCAGACCTGGTTCGTCGCGAGGGTTTCGTTGGTCCCGACCATCATGTTGGCCATTCCGTTCACGGTGCTGGTCGTGTTCACCCTCAACGTGCTGCTCATCGAGATCGGCGCTGCGGACTTCTCCGGTGCGGGCGCCGCGATCGGAACTGTTAACCAGATCGGTCCGATCGTCACTGTTTTGGTCATTGCAGGGGCCGGTGCCACCGCGATGTGCGCCGACCTGGGTGCCAGGACCATCCGCGAGGAGATCGACGCGATGAAGGTGCTCGGCATCGACCCGGTCCAGCGGTTGGTGGTGCCACGGGTCCTTGCGGCGACGACCGTCACACTCCTGCTGACGTCACTGGTGACGATGGTCGGCATCGGCGGCAGCTTCTTCTTCGTCGTGTTCTTCCAAAATGTCACACCGGGCGCTTTCGCCGCTGGGCTCACGCTCCTGGTAGGCCCTGCCGAGATCACCATCGCGTTGATCAAGTCGGCGATCTTCGGCCTCGCCGCCGGTCTGATCGCTTGCTACAAAGGACTTTCCGTGGGTGGCGGCCCACAAGGCGTAGGGGATGCCGTCAACGAGACCGTCGTGTATTCGTTCATGGCGCTCTTCGTCATCAACGTGATCGCGACGGCGGTCGGCGTGAAAGCGACGTTCGGCACATGACCCATTCTGTGCCAAGCAAGCTGTTCCCCCGACTGAGCCGCACTACTGCCGGGTGGGTTAACGGATGGAACCGGCTCGGCACCCAGACGGAGTTCTACGGAAAGACGATCGCGGGAATCGCCGCTGCGCTAAGGCATTATCGCATCGAGGTGGTGCGGCAGATCGCTCAGATGAGCTTAGGCACCGGTGCGCTCGCCGTCATCGGCGGAACCGTGGTGATAGTCGGCTTTCTGACCCTGTCGGCTGGCGCACTGGTGGGTATCCAGGGCTTCACCCAGCTGCAGGAGATTGGCGTGGAGGCGTTCGGCGGATTCATCTCCGCGTTCGTCAACGTTCGACTCGCCGCACCGTTGATTGCCGGAGTAGGTCTGGCCGCGACCATTGGCGCAGGCGCCACCGCCCAACTAGGCGCCATGCGGATAAGTGAGGAGATCGACGCGCTGGAGGTTATGGGGATCCGGTCGGTCGCCTTCCTGGCGTCCTCGCGTGTGCTCGCCGGGGTCATCGTCGTGATCCCCCTCTACTGCATCGCCGCCCTCACGGCATTCGTTGCGACGCGGGTGATCTCGACCGTCGCATATGGGCAGTCGACGGGGGTCTACGACCATTACTTCTATACGTTCCTGAACCCCGTCGACCTGCTCTGGTCGTTCGTCCAGGCGCTGTCGATGGCCGTTGTCGTGATGCTGGTGCATACGTACTACGGCTACACCGCATCAGGCGGACCCGCAGGCGTCGGAGAAGCGGTTGGTCGCGCGGTCCGTACCTCCTTGATCGCGGCGGTCATGGTCACCCTGTTCGTTTCGCTGGCGATTTACGGCCAGTCCGGTGGCTTCAACCTGTCGGGATAGCTGGATGGCAAAGAAGTCGAGACGCAGAGCGGGCGATCCGCGGATCAACCCGGCGTGGTGGCCCCTCGTCTTGATCGTCGCGCTGATCGCCTTCGTGGTGCTGAGCATGGCGTTGTTCGCGGGAAGCTTCAAATCGTATGTCCCAGTGACGCTTACCTCTGACCGCTCTGGTCTGGTGATGGAGCCTGGCGCGAAGATCAAGCTCCGGGGTGTCGAAGTGGGGCGAGTAGGAGCGGTCAAAGGCGGCAGGGAGAGCGTCAGCCTGAATCTGGAGTTCTACCGCGATCAGACGCAGTACATTCCGGCCAACATCGAGGCGGAAATCAGGGCCACCACGGCGTTCGGCGCCAAGTACGTGAATCTCATCTATCCCAGCGATCCCAGTCCCAAGCGATTGGTCGCAGGACAGGTGATCGAGTCGAAGAATGTCAGCACCGAGGTCAATACGGTCTTCGAGAACCTGACCAGCGTGCTGCAGAAGATCGATGCTTCCAAGCTGAACGCTGTGCTGGGCGCGCTCGCCGAGGGACTTCGGGGGCAGGGTGAGCGCATCGGTCAAGCGATCACCGACGGCAACGCGACGTTGCTCGCGCTCAACCCGCGCGCCGAGACCGTGCGTCGGGATTTTCAGGCGCTCAGGGGTTTCAGTGATGCGTACGGCGATGCGGCGCAGGACATCATGACGGTCCTGGATGCCGGCAGTACCACCGCTGAAACGGTCACGAACAACGCCGAGCATCTTGACGCCGTTCTCGTGGGTGTCGCCGGATTCTCGCGCAGCGGCATCGAGCTGCTCGGTCCGAGCAAGGACAACTTGGTCGAGGCGATCAATGTTCTCGAACCCACAACGAACCTGCTCTTGAAGTACAGCCCGTCATTGACATGTCTGCTGCAGGGTGGCAAAGGCGTCATCGATCAAGGGTTCCTGGATATTGGGGGTGGCAGGAACGGCTATTCCGCCGTCGTGGACGCTGCGCTCCTTCTCGGCGACGATCCGTACAAGTACCCGGACAACTTGCCGATCATCGGAGGGAAGGGTGGACCGGGTGGAAAGCCCGGCTGCGCGGGTCTACCGGATGTCGCCAAGAACTGGCCGGTCCGCTATCTCGTCACCAACTCGGGCTGGGGTGGCGGCGTCGATGTTCGGCCCAACCCGGGTATCGGTTTTCCCGGCTATGCCAACTATTTCCCGACCACCCGTGGCGTGCCCGAACCGCCGAGCATCCGCAATGACAATGGCCCGGCCCCGGGACCGATTCCCTACCCAGGTGCCCCGGCATACGGCGCTCGGCAGTACGCGCCGGATGGCACGCCACTGTATCCGGGACTTCCGCCTGCACCACCTCCCGGTGCTCCGCGTGACCCGACCCCGGTACCCGGCACCGAACCGTTCGTGCCGCCATTCCCGGGAAACGTGACGCCGACGCCATTACCGCACCCGTCGCCCCCGCCTCCTCCGCCACCGCCGTTGGTCGGACCGCCCGCGGACCCGCCACCTCCGCTGCCCGCGGAGACACCCGCCCCGTAGTCAGCCGCACATCCGAAAGGCCGATCCGTGAAAGACAATCTGGGAGGCGCCGTTTGGCGGCTCGCCATCTTTCTGGTGGTGTGCGTCTTCGGAATCTTCTCGATGTACGCAGTTTTCGGGCAGCTGAGGTTTCAGTCGGAGAAGACGTACTTTGCAGCGTTTACGAATGTCTCGGGGCTGGAGCCGGAGAACTTCGTTCGTATAGCCGGCGTCGAGGTCGGCAAGGTGAAGAGCATCAAGATCAGCGACGACACCACTGCAACAGTCGAATTCACTACCGACGACTCGGTCGTGCTGACCCAAGGCAGTCGAGCGCTGGTTCGCTTCGATGACCTGATAGGTGGCCGCTACCTGGCGCTCGAAGAGGGTGTTGGGGACACCACGCGGCTGAGTGCCGGAAGCACAATTCCGTTGGCTCGCACCTCACCCGCGCTCGACCTCGACGCGCTCATCGGTGGCTTCCGACCGCTGTTCCGCGCGTTGAGCCCGGATCAGGTCAATGCCTTATCGGGCCAGCTGATCGCCGCATTCCAGGGTCAGGGGGCGACAATCGGTTCGTTCCTTCGCATGACGGCGTCGTTGACGAACACCCTTGCCGATCGCGACCGCTTGATCGGTGAGGTCATTACCAATCTCAACGTCGTACTGGGTTCGCTGGCCGACCAGAACGATCAGCTCGGAACCGCTGTGACCTCGCTTTCGGAGCTGGTTGACGGCCTTGCGGACCGCAAGGAGGACATCAGCAACTCGGTGGCCTACACCAACGCTGCTGCCGGCGGCGTCGCCGACCTCTTGGCGGACGCACGCCCACCGTTGAAACCGGTGATCGCCGAAACCGACCGAACGACTGGACTTGTCATGGGGGACAAGGACTATGTCGACAACCTGTTCGCCACTCTTCCCGAGGCATACAGCGTCCTCAACCGGCAGGGTCTTTATGGCGACTATTTCAGCTTCTACCTATGCGACGCGGTCTTGAAGATGAATGGTAAAGGCGGCCAACCCGTGTACATCAAAGTCGTGGGTCAGACCACGGGAAGGTGCGCACCGCGATGAAGTCGTTCAGTGAGCGCAATCCCTTCGTCATCGGCGCGGTCGGAGTCGTCCTGATCCTGGCTGTCATCTTCGGGGGGTTGTACTACGACAAGCTGCCGTTCTTCAGTTCCGCGAAGAACTATTCGGCGTACATCGCCGAAGCCGGTGGACTCATCCCCGGTTCGCCCGTCCAGGTCTCCGGGTTCCGCGTCGGAAAGGTCGAAACCATCGAACTGGACGGACCGCAGGTTCTTGTCAGCTTCAGCGTCGACAAGGACGTCAGGCTCGGCGACCGGACTGAGGCGGCGGTGAAAACGAAAAGCCTACTTGGCGCAAAGATTCTGGAAGTGAGTCCGCGCGGTGACGGTGAGCAATCGGGTCCGATTCCCCTTGAGCGCACCCGCCCCGCGTACCAGCTACCGGATGCGCTGGGAGATGTGACGGAAGCCATCAGCGGGCTGAACACAAATCAACTCTCGGATTCGTTGGCTACGCTGGCGGATACGTTCGCGGAGACCCCGCCGGATCTCAAGCTCGCCGTGGCCGGTATCGGAAGGTTCTCGGAGACCCTGGACAAGCGCGATGCCCAGCTGCGGGATCTGCTGTCTGACGCCAACAAGGCCACCAGTGTGCTAGCCGAACGTAGCGATCAGGTTGTCGATGTAGTAAATCGGACCAATGCACTTCTGGCGCAACTGGAAACAGAGAGTGCGGCGCTTGACGCTTTGTCGAACAATCTCGGCGCGGTCACCCAGCAGATCGACGGCTTCATCAGCGACAACCGCGCCACACTCAAGCCCGCACTCGACAAGCTGAACGGGGTACTCACCCTGGTCGACAACCGCAAGGCCGAACTCGCAAGGGCGCTCGACGGTTTCAGAAGGTACTCTCTCGGACTCGGAGAATCGGTCGGCTCCGGACCGTTCTTCAAGGCGTATATCGGAAACCTGCTTCCCGGGCAGTTCCTGCAGCCGTTCATCGATGCGGCATTCTCCGATCTGGGGTTGGATCCGTCGGTCTTGTTGCCTTCCGAACGCCACGATCCACAGATCGGCCAACCGGGAACGCCGGCACTGCCCATCCCGTATCCGCGCACTGGGCAGGGCGGCGAGCCGAGGTTGACGATTCCCGATGCCATCACCGGCAACCCTGGCGATCAGGGCTGCGGGCCACCCGGCATTCCGCTGCCCGGCCCGACCGGCTGCTATCCGTACCGCGACCCGTTGCCCCAGCCGCCCCCCGGCGGACCGCCGCCGGGTCCGCCCGCTGGCTACCAGCCGATCCCACCGGCCGGGCCGGCTCCTGTCGAATTCCCCGCTCCTGGTGGGGGGGAGGCTCAGCAATGAGAATTTCGCGTCTCGCAAGAATCGCGCTCGCCGCAACACTGGTACTGACTTTGATCGGTGGCGTCCTGCTGGTGAACAAGGCCGTGGGCAATGTCAACAAGACTCGCGTCACCGCGTACTTCGCCAACACCAACGGACTTTTCGTCGGCGATGAGGTGCGCATCCTCGGCGTTCCGGTCGGGCTCATCGAGACGATCGAGCCGCAGCCTGAACGTGCCAAGGTCACGTTCTATGTCGACGACAAATACCAGGTACCGGCGGATGTCAATGCAGTCATCATGTCTCCGTCGCTGGTGCCGGTGCGCGCAATCCAGTTGACGCCCGTCTACCGGGGTGGGCCCACCTTGGCCGACGAGTCGGTGATTCCACAGGACCGAACCGCGGTCCCTGTCGAATTCGACGACTTCCGGGAACAACTCGAGCGGCTCGCCGACGCGCTGCAGCCGACGCAGCCCGGCGGGGTCAGCACACTCGGCGAGTTCATCAACACGGCCGCCGACAACCTTCGAGGCGAGGGTCCGAACATCAGGGACACCGTCATCAAGCTATCGCAGGCATTTTCAGCGCTCGGTGACAAGAGCGCCGACCTCTTCACGACGTTCAAGAACCTGTCCACTCTCGTTTCCGCACTCGAGGACAGTCGTGATCTCCTCCGCGAGCTCAACGGAAACCTTGCCTCGGTGTCCGGTGTGATTGCGAACGACTCGAACGAGCTCGGGAACGCGGTCTCGGGAATCAACGACGTCGTCGACGACCTCAACGGTTTCCTTGCGGAGAATCGAGAGACGCTGGGAACGACATCGGACAAGTTGGCTTCGGTGAGCCAATTCCTGGTCGACAACATCGGACAGGTCAAGGAGATCCTGCACTCGGGCCCGAACTCGTTCCAGAACTTCCTCAACATCTATCAGCCCGCCCAGGGTGCGCTGACAGGAGCACTGGGCATCAATCAGCTCTCCAACCCGATCCAGTTCCTCTGCGGTGCAATACAAGCGGCGTCTCGCCTGGGTGCGGAACAATCTGCCAAGCTCTGCGTGCAGTATCTCGCACCGATCATCAAGAACCGCCAGTTCAATTTCCCACCGCTGGGTGAGAACCTCTTCGTCGGTACCCAGGCCCGGCCGAACGAGATCACCTACAGCGAGGACTGGCTGCGCCCCGATTACATCCCGCCCCCGGCGGGAAGCGAGGG
>Ga0075363_100000215_pt1 | contig 15960 bp, 22 predicted proteins | sample EndMetdeltDD1763_FD_71470 | JGI IMG/M metagenome (GOLD analysis project Ga0075363, IMG submission 71470) | Populus endosphere microbial communities from Tennessee, USA - Endosphere MetaG P. deltoides DD176-3 | ecosystem: Host-associated > Plants > Roots > Endosphere | place: USA: Tennessee...
GCGCCGCGATGACGGCCCACGGCGTCGATTTCGTCGATGAAAATGATGCAGGGCGCGTTCTTCTTGGCCTGATCGAACATGTCGCGCACGCGGCTGGCGCCGACGCCGACGAACATTTCGACAAAGTCCGAACCCGAAATGGTGAAGAAGGGCACGCCTGCCTCGCCGGCAATGGCGCGGGCGAGCAGGGTCTTGCCAGTACCGGGCGAGCCGACCAGCAGCGCGCCTTTGGGAATCTGGCCACCGAGTTTGGAGAACCGCTGCGGATCGCGCAGGAACTCGACGATTTCCTCCAGTTCCTCGCGCGCTTCGTCGATCCCGGCCACGTCATCGAACGTCACGCGGCCTTGCCGCTCGGTCAGCATCTTGGCTTTTGATTTACCAAAGCCCATGGCCCCGGACCCGCCGCCTTTCTGCATCTGGCGCAGCGCGAAGAAGGCCACGCCGAGAATCAGCATGAAGGGCAGTGCCTGGATCAGAATATAGAGCAGCAGGTTCGGCTCGTCGGGCGCACGGCCGGCGTATTTCACCCTATTTTCGGTGAGCAATTGAGGCAGACCAGTGTCATTAGGGATGGGAATGGTGGTGAACGATTCGCCATTCTTCATGCGGCCGGCAATGCGCTCCTCGCCCACCTGGACTTCGGCAACGCTGCCTTCGGCAACTTTCGCGCGGAAATCCGAATAGGGGATGGACGATCCCGCGCTTTCGCTGCGCGATCCAAACATCGAGACTGCCAGCAGCAGCGCGAGGAAAATACCGCTCCAGATGAGCAGGCTGCGCATCCAGGGGTTGCCATTCGGCTGCGGGTCGTCGTTCATGAGCGGAGGGTCCGTCCTTTCGCCAGCCAATGTAGGGCGGCGAGGCTGAATGGCAAGTTACGGCAGCGCAGGAAAACAACGCCGCAGCGAATTGAATGGCGTGAAGCAGGGGCCTTTCGCTATGGGACCTGCCAAATGCGCGGAGTGACAGGCAAGTGACGCAGGCGGGCTCAAGAATCCATCCAGTCTATGCTGGCATGCAGCAGACGATTTTCGATGTCATGTCCGGCCTCGCGCGCGAACTGGGAGCGATCAACCTTGGGCAGGGTTTTCCGGACGATTCGGGGCCGCCCATGCTGATCGAGGCAGCGGCGCGCGCGCTGCGCGAAAAGTCCAACCAGTATCCTCCCATTGGCGGGCTTGCCGAACTGCGTGATGCGGTCGCGGGCTTCTACAATCGCCGCCAAGGACTCGGCCTGACGCGCGACAATGTCATCATCACGTCAGGCGCAACCGAAGCCATTGCCGATGCAGTGCTGGCTCTGGTGGGGCCAGGCGATGAAGTGATCCTGTTTCAGCCCGCGTACGATGCCTATGCGCCAATGGTCCGCCGCGCTGGCGGGGTGCCCGTGTCGGTGCCTCTCGCTCCCCCGGAATGGCGCTACTGCAAGGAGGCGCTGGCCGCAGCGATAACGCCCAGTACGCGCGCCATTATGTTCAACGATCCGCTCAACCCCGCGGGGACTGCGGCTAGCGAGAGTGAACTTGCCATGCTGGCAGAGGCCTGCGTGGCGCACGATCTCACCGTCATCAGCGACGAGGTGTGGGAGGACGTGCGCTTCGATGGCTCGCCTCACCGCTCGCTGCGGAGCTTTCCCGGCATGGAAAGCCGGGTGGTCAAAATCGGCTCGGCGGGAAAGATATTCGGGCTGACGGGATGGAAAGTCGGCTGGATGGTCGCCGATCCGGCATTGGCGGCGGGACTGTTCCGCGCCCATCAGTTTGTTACCGCCACCACAGCGCCCGCGTTGCAATGGGCCGTGGCCGAAGGGCTGGCTCTGGATCAGGCGTGGTTCGATGATCGCACTGCGCTGTGGGCTGCCTCGCGCGAGCGCCTGCGCGCCGGGCTGGAGCTTGCGGGTTACCGCGTGCTGCCAAACAGCGCGACATGGTTCCTCTGCGTTGATCTGGAAGCTTCAGGTATTGCGCTCAGTGACCGCGAGTTCAGTGAACGTCTGGTGCGCGAGGCGGGCGTCGCCTCGATCCCGGTCTCCGCTCTGTTTGAAGGTGACGCGCCCAAAGGCATCGTGCGCTTCTGCTTTACCAAACCTGATGCAATGCTCGCCGACGCGATTGCCAGGCTTTCGGCATTTCGCGAAAGCCTGGCCTGAGGTTCACAGAACTGCGTCGATGTCCGCCGCACTGTGGCGATGGGCGACGCGGCCTTCGCCGGGCCGGTTGACCAGCAGCCCGCGCTGCACCGGAACACGCGCCTTGATCGCGCGCACCCAGCGATCGACGTTTTTGTAACTCGGAATATCGAGAAACTGGGTGCCGCCGCCATAAGCGTTCTCGCTGTGAAAGAAGTGCAGCCAGGTGAAATTGGCCATGTCGGCAATTGAATAGCTGTCCCCGGCAAACCATTCGCTTTCAGCGAGGCGCTGGTCGGCAACGTCGAAAATGCGCTTGGTTTCCATGGCGTAGCGGTCAATCGCATATTCGATCTTGACCGGGGCGCCCATGTAGAAGTGGCCGAATCCGCCGCCCATCGATGGCGCGTTCGACATTTGCCAGAACAGCCATGAGAGACACTCGGCGCGCGCCTTGCCGGATGTGGGCATGAAGGCGCCGAATTTCTCCGCGAGGTAGACCAACATCGCGCCCGATTCGAACAAGTGGATGTCCTCAGGGCCCGAGCAATCGACCAAAGCGGGAATTTTCGAATTGGGATTTATCGCGACAAAGCCCGATCCGAACTGTTCGCCTTCCATGATGTTGATCATCCAGGCATCGTATTCGGCATCGCCATGCCCGGCGGCCAGCAGTTCCTCGAACATAACGGTCACTTTCTGACCGTTCGGGGATCCGAGCGAATAGAGCTGAAAGGGGTGTTGCCCGCGCGGCAACGGGCGTTCGTGCGTCGCGCCCGAGATCGGCCGGTTCATGCCGCCAAATGGCGCGTCGGGATTCTTTTTCCACTGCCAGACGGGCGGTGGCACATAGCTCTCAGTCACCCATTGCTCCCTTGCTGATGCCAACTATCAATTTGGCGGCATCTTTAATGCAAGGGCTCCGCATGTCGAGCGGGCAAAGGCGGCGTGCTATTTCATTGCGTACTGGCCGGGCATCGCGCGAAAATTGTCGCGGGCGAATGCCTTGGCGGCAGTGGCGGTCTTGAACAAATCGTCCTGCAGTTCGGAAGTGACGATCGGGTAGCCTTGCGAATTGAATCGCGTGTCACGCACGGTCAGGCGAAAATTGCCGGCTTCGTCCTTGTTGATCAGGAACGGGCGCAGAGTTGCATCCGACATGGCATGCTCCTTGAAGAAGTGGAAAGAGAGCCGGGCGAGGTGCCGGGGCGGCACCTCGCCCGATGCCGAAATCAGGCTGCCTGAAGGTTGACGGCCGAGGTCTTGCCGCGGTTGTCTGTCTCCAGCTCATAGGACACGCGCTGGTCCTTCTGCAGCGTGCTCATGCCGGCGCGTTCCACGGCCGAAATGTGCACGAAAGCATCATCGCCGCCCGTTTCGGGAGCGATAAAGCCAAAGCCTTTGGTTTCGTTGAAAAATTTGACTGTTCCGGTAATCATGATGATGATCCTTTATCCGAATGTGTAGCGGGCATCCGCAAGGATTGCGGATCCCGGCTTCGTGAGGCGATTGTGGGGATAAAGGAGGCGCCGAAGCGGCCGATCATCCGTCGAATGCGACGTCAGCCCGGAGAATGTAGCACAGCTCGGGCAAAACCCCGCACGAATTCGTGCTGCCGGCAGACTCCTACCGCTAAGCCTTGCCCGCGAACAGGGTTGCGACCTTCAGTCGAGCCGCATCACCCAACCATGCGTATCCGCCGCCTCGCCGCGCTGGATGGCGACCAGTTTCGCCTTCAGCCGGCCGGTCAGCTGGCCGGGGCCGCCCGAGCCGACAGTGAATTCGCGGTCGCGTCCGGCGACTTTGCCGACCGGCGTGACGACTGCTGCCGTGCCGCAGGCGAATGTCTCGACCAACTGGCCCGAAGCGGAATCGTCGCGCCATTGATCGATGCTGTAACGTTCCTCGCGAACGGTCAGCCCTTCCTCGCGGGCAAGTTGCATGATCGAGTCGCGCGTAATGCCGGGCAGGATCGTGCCCGAAAGTGGCGGTGTGATCAGGCTGCCGTCGGCCATGACGAAATAGAGATTCATGCCGCCCAGTTCCTCGATCCATTTGTGCTCCTCGGCATCGAGGAACACGACCTGATCGTGGCCGCGCGCCAGCGCCTCGGCCTGTGGCACGAGGCTGGCAGCATAGTTGCCGCCGCATTTGGCCGCGCCCGTGCCGCCCGGCGCGGCGCGGGTATAGTCCGACACCCAGATCGAGACAGCAGGCGAGCCGGACTTGAAATAGTTGCCGGCCGGGCTGGCGATGACGAGATACTTGTATTGCTTGGCCGGGCGCACGCCGAGGAACGCCTCGGTGGCAATCATGAACGGGCGCAGGTAAAGCGAGCCGCCTTCGACCGTCGGGAACCAATCTCGATCCGCTGCGACCAGTTGGCGGATCGATTCGAGGAACAGGTTCTCTGGCAAGGCAGGCATTGCCAGACGCTCGGCCGAGGCATTGAAGCGGGCGGCATTTGCCTGGGGGCGGAACAGGGCAATGCCGCCGTCGGTCTGGACATAGGCCTTGAGGCCCTCGAAGATTTCCTGCGCATAGTGCAGCACGGCGGCAGCGGGATCGAGCGGGATCGGCTGGCGCGGACCGACAGTGGCATTGTGCCATCCGAGTTCTTCGTTCCAGTCGATCGAGGCCATGTGATCGGAAAAATGGGTTCCGAACCCCGGACTGGCGAGCACTTCAGTGCGCGTGTCGGGATCAGTGGGCGCGGGATGGGGCAGGCGCGAAAACTGCAGGTTTGCATCGGCGGTGGTCGCCATGGTCCAGAATTCCCTCATTGTGCCCAGCGGCTCTTGAACAATTATTACGTGAACGGCAATTGCCAAGACATAAACGGCAAGTGCAGTTTGTGCATCTCCGCTTAGGTGGAATCACGCCGGGATGGAAGAGGGTGGCGTCGGCGAAAAATGAAAAGGGCCGCGCGGGGCAATTCCACATGGCCCCCAATCGCCCTGTCGAAAATGAGAAGGGCCGCGCGGGGCAATCCCGCATGGCCCCCAATTGCCCTGCCGAAAATGAGAAGGGCCGCGCGGGGCAATCCCGCATGGCCCCCAATCGCCCTGCCGAAAATGAGAAGGGCCGCGCGGGGCAATCCCGCACGGCCCTTCGCATGGTCAGCGGCAGGAAGCGCCGCTCACGAAGCCTCTATCGCTTAGGAGATGCTCAGCGATAATGCTCCGCGTTGCGGATATCCGACCTCTGTGCTGAACCATGAGACATCGGATCACCTCCTTTCGCGCTGTTGAGCCAAGTGCCGTTTCGGATTGCTGCCCGTCCGGCTAATCAGATATGTGAATCAAACACGCGCGCACAACAAGTCTTGCATGATTTTTTTTTGGCGTCAGAATCAAAGCTTCGGTCTGTTGCGGCGGGGCTTTTCCACTGCCACATCACGTTCTGGCCGCCCTAGCGGCAATCCTCGATCACCCGGCTCACTTCCGGCCAGCTCGGAACGTAAAGCGTGGGCAATCCCGCAGTCTCGATCGCAAAGCGCCCACGGCTGAAAGCCATGGCATCGAGCAGGCTGTCGCGCACCTGGAAGGTGAGGGCGATCGACGGCGGCGGGCCGGCCACTGGCTGGCCAGTCAGCGTCTGGCGGGCATTTGACGTGATGATTGTCATCGGCACGGCGCCATCTGCGTTGCCGGGCCGGGTCAGGGTGACTGAGCCGGCACTGCGGTTGCAGCTGAGCACGAGCGTATTGTTCCCAAAGCGCGCAACCGAACTGCCGCCTTCCATGCCCCAGCGCCAGTTGCCCGGCGTGATCGGCATGTCGCGCCAGTCAGTGGCGCGCGGCGGCGGCGAAGGCGGGATCGGGCGCTGAGTGGGCGTCGGCCTGGGCGTGGGCGAAGGCGGCGCTTCGCGCTGGCCCGAGCAAGCAGCAAGTGTTGCCGCCAATGTGATGAGCAGGACGAGACCGGTCTGGCGCAGGGCGCGATTTGCCTTCATCGTTTCCCTATGGGATGAGGCGCCAGTTCCGGCAACCCCCACCAAGGCAGTGAGCAACACGCAAAGCAAACGTTCCGCCGCGAAACTGCGGCTAGACCAGCTACTGGTCGCCCGCGGCCTCGCCGAGAGCCGCGCGCGCGCGCAGGCGCTTGTCTTGGCGGGGCTCGTCTATTCGGACGAAACCAAGCTGGCCAAGGCGGGGCAGATGCTGGCCGAGGATGCGCCGCTCGATGTGCGCGGGCGGGATCATCCGTGGGTATCGCGCGGGGGGATCAAGCTGGCGCATGCATTGAGCCACTTTGGGCTTGATCCGGCCGGGGCAGTGGCCATGGACATCGGCAGTTCGACCGGCGGCTTCACCGACGTTCTGCTTGCGCACGGCGCGCAGCATGTCTTTGCGGTCGACTCCGGCACCAACCAGCTCGCCTGGAAGCTGCGGCAGGATCCCCGCGTGACGGTGCTGGAAAAGACCAGCGCGCGCATTTTGACGTCGGCGCAGATAGACCGACCCTGTAATTGGGTAGTCTGCGATGCCAGCTTTATCGGGCTTGCCAAAGTTCTCGAGGTGCCGCTGCGGCTGGCTGCGCCCCAGTGCCAGCTGGTCGCCCTGATCAAGCCGCAATTCGAGGCTGGCCGCGAGGAAGTGGGCAAGGGCGGCGTGGTGCGCGATGCCGCCGTGCACGAGCGGGTCTGCGCCGAAGTGCGCGAATGGCTGGAAGGCGCAGGCTGGAAAGTGCAGGGAACTGTCCCAAGTCCGATCACCGGGCCTGAAGGAAACGTGGAATTCCTGATTGCCGCGTGGCGGGATGGCGGGCATTAGCAGCATTGCAACCTTGCTGCGTGCTGGTCAAAAGTCGCGGCATGGACAGATCGTTCGATTCGAAGGTCGCCTGAAGTCATGACCGAGCTTGCTTCTTCGGGACAATTACGCGCCGGCTTTGTGCGCTGGGCACTGGTGACTGTGCCGGGCATTGTCCTTTTGGGTTTTATTTCTGGAATGATGGCTGGTAGCGGGCCGGGCAATGCCTGGTTCGACAGTCTCGTCAAACCATCGCTTTATCCGCCCCCGCAAGTCTTCGGCATTGTCTGGACAGTGCTTTACATCCTGATGGGCGTGGCTTTCGCCATGATCCTCTCCGCGCGCGGCGCCTGGTGGCGCGGCCGCGCGGCGATCGCCTTCCTGTTCCAGCTGATACTCAATCTTGCCTGGACGCCCGTGTTCTTCGCGCAGCACCAGATCACTGCCGCGCTGGTGCTGATCGTAGTGCTCGATCTGGCAGTAATCGTGACCATCTGGCTGTTCCACCGCGTTCGCCCGGTTGCCGCATGGCTGATGCTCCCCTACCTGGCGTGGATTCTGTTTGCCACCGCGCTCAACTGGCAGTTCCTCCAGGCCAACCCGCAGGCCGACGGGCAGCAGGTCTCCGGCGCGGCGCAGCGCTTCGAACTCTAGGATTTACCTATGCAAAGTGAAAACCCGCTGATCGCTGATTTCGTCAAACTGGCCAATGCCGCCGCCGGCACTCTGGCCGGCGTTGGCCGCGAGGCGCGCGATGGCGCGCGGGAGCGGATGCGCGAAGCGGTTGCCGGGCTAGACTTCGTCAGCCGTGAGGAATTCAATGCAGTGAAAGCCATGGCCGCCAAGGCGCGGGAAGAGGCCGACGCACTGACGGCGAGGGTCGCGGCGCTTGAAAAGGCGATTGCGGGCAAAACCGGCAAATAACCCACCTCGCGCGATTGCCCTTGGCCAGCGTCCCGATTATCCGCCTCCCATGCCAGACACGACCACCGTCCAGCGCGATCCCTTGATCTGGTGCGGCGCAATCGCGCTCGGCTTCCTGGCGCTTGTCTGGCACCGGCTGGGCGTGCCATCGAAGATGTTCTTCGACGAGATTCATTATGTCCCGGCAGCGCGCAAGCTGCTGGAGATGCAATCCGCCAATCCAGAACATCCGCTTTTCGCCAAGGAAGTGATTGCCGCTTCGATTGCCATGTTCGGCGATCAGCCAGTGGCATGGCGACTGCCTTCGGCGCTGTTTGGCACGGCTGGCCTGTTCGCCTTTGGCCGCGCAGTCTGGTGGCTGACGCGCAGGCGCTTTGCCACACTGGCGGCAATGGGCCTGCTCGTCACCAGCTTCGCCTGGTTCATCCAGAGCCGCATCGCCATGCTCGACATGGTGATGGCTGGGCTGGCCATGCTGGCGCTGTGGCAGGCCACACTGGCATTCGACCGGCCGCTGAGGCGCGCGCGCTGGCACCTGGCATTGGCCGGGCTGCTGTTCGGGCTGTCACTGGGCGCGAAATGGAGCGTGGCGCCTGCGGCGATGTTGCCGGGGCTCGCCTTTCTCGCGCTGCGGCTGCGCGATCATGGTCGGCGCGCACTTGTCGAACATAGCACGCGGCCGATAGAAGGCATGTCGATCTGGGAAGCGGGGCTGTGGCTCGGCACTCTGCCGCTCGCGGTCTACTGGCTCACATATCTGCCGACGTTCTTTTATGCCTACAATCCGACCGATCCGCTCTCGCCGATTGCCTGGCATCGCTACATGCTGCAGCTGCAGGACAGCGTCACCAAGCTGCATCCCTACCGCAGCATCTGGCCTGACTGGATGGTCAACTGGCGGGCGGTCTGGTATCTTTATGAGAACATCGACGGTGCCCAGCGCGGGGTTCTGCTGATTGGCAATCCGTTCACGATGCTGGCCGGTCTGCCGGCGCTGGTGTGGTGCCTGTGGGCGGGCATCTGGCGGCAGCGCAACGATGCGCTGGTCCTCGCCGCGCTCTATCTGGCTTCGATGGCCTTGTGGATCCTCAGCAACAAGCCGATTCAGTTCTATTACCATTACTTGCTGCCCGGCACGTTCCTGATGGGCTGCCTCGCGCTCGCGCTCGATGCCCTGTGGGAGCGGGGCGGCGCGCGGCGCTGGCTGAGCGGCAGTGCGCTGGTGCTGGCGGGCGGAATGTTCATCTATTTCTACCCTATCCTTTCAGCCGCCAAGCTGCATCACGGGCGCGAGAGCTATGTCCAGTGGATGTGGCTGAGAAGCTGGCGCTGAAGGCGTGCTGTAAAGGGCCTGATTCAGTCGATCCGCAAGCGGATGCAGGCGGGCACGCCTCCCGGGGGGAATGCGCCAAATCCCGGCATTGCCGAACTATCGGCCTGGGTGCAGACCGGGCCGCGCTTTTCCAGCAGGCCAGGCGGGACGATGCCGCGCGTGAGGGCGAGCACTGCAAGCCCGAGCAGCAGGGCAGCGCCCAGCCCGATCCGCAGGTTCCTGATCGACTGATCCATGCCGCCGGTGTGCGCGGTAATGGTTGAGGCGGGGTGACGGCCTGGGGTTGGCAAACATGGTTGACGCGCTAAGCATGGGCTGCGCGAATGCAACAGGCGGCAAGGAGCTTCGGCCATGAACGACGATATTCCCAAGGACCTTTCGGGCGTTCCCCCACAGATGATTCCGGCGCGGCCTGCTTCGGGTGCTTCGGACCAGACTTCCGCACCGCCGCCGCAGCCGCCCCGATCTGACGTGCCGCCGCCGGTTTCCTCCAGCTTCGACTTCAACCAGCCGACGGTGATCAGCCTCATTTACCTGTCCGGCTTCCTCCTCGGCATCACCTGGATAGTCGGGGTGGTGCTGGCCTACATCTGGAAGAGCGAGCCCAAGGCGGCATGGGAGGCGAGCCACTATGACTATCATATCCGCACATTCTGGATCGGCTTTCTCGGCACGATCATCAGCGTGATCCTGATGATCGTACTTATCGGATTCCTGCTGTGGGCGGCCGTCGCCGTGCTGGTCGTGGTGCGCTGTGTGTTCAGCCTGATCAATGCGCAGAAGCAGGAGCCGATGCCCAATCCGGATACGTGGCTGGCATGATCGCACCGGCCTCAACTCCCTTCACAGTGGACATCACCTGATGGACTTTTTCGGGATCGAATTTTTCGCAGGGCTGGCAGCCGGGCTGCTCATTGGCTTCCTGCTGCGATCGCGCGGCGGACGTCAGGACCTGACCGGCGTGCCCACCAGCCTGGCCGCGAATATGCCGCGCTCGCCCCAGGGCACATCTCCCGGTTCGATGCCACCACCCCCGCCAGCTGCCGGCGGCCAACCCGTGTCGCCAGGCAGCCTGCTCAAGGTCGGCGCGGCGCTGGCGGCGGGCAACAAGATCGAGGCGATCAAGCTGCTGCGCGAGGCGAGCGGGCTGGGCCTGAAGGAAGCGAAAGACGCGGTCGAACAGATGGAACGAAAGTAAAACGCGACAATTGCGCGAGGGCGTGCTAGATGCCTGGCATCGCCCGCATCGGCTTCCCGTAAGCGCGCGCGACTGAGAGACCCGCCGCGCTCCCGCTTACGATCCGGAGCAGCCGCCATGGACCTCAACGAACTTCACTTCCGCCATCAGATCGCGCTGATGCGCGCTGGCAGAACCAGCAGCAGCGGCGAACGTGATCGTCAGGTGTTGGCGGCGGACGGTTTTGCCAGCCGCATCGGTCTCATCCAGAAGCGCGGCGGCGCGCTGGCCGCTCCGCTGCCTACCGCCCCGTTCGCGAGGATCGCCGCATGAGCCGGGCCATGAATGTCAGCCTCGGCGAGACCGAAGTCACCGCCTTGTGCAAATCGGCCGGAGTCGCGATCAGCGCCATCGAAGTGCTGCCGTCGGGCGGCACGCATCTTGTCTGCATCACGGGCGAAGGCGCCGAGGAAATGCGGCACAAGATGCGCAAGCACGTCATCGAAGGCCGCGTGCGTCGCTTTGCGTTCTATAATCCGCGCAAGCCCTGGTAATGCACTAGAGCCATCTGGCTCTAGACCTTTTGGCCGATGGCGATGCCCTTCACCGAAGGGTTGGAAGCATTGGGCTTCTTGGGTTTTTCCGCCTTGGGTTTGCGGGCTTCCTTGTTCGTCTTTTTCTGGCTCTTGGCCATGACCGTTCCTTCAGGGGCAAGTGCCCCGCGGGCAGGCTAGGCTTGGCTGAAGGCAATAGCGAGGGAATAAGCGGAATTGATCCGGATTGGCGGCGATCAGCTCAAATCCCACCCTTCGATCCGCCCATGCGCCGCATTTTGCCTGAATGGGCAAGGTTCGCATCCATCGGGGAGGCGAGGCCCACTGGCGGCGTGTCTGCGTCCAGCATGCCCGGCTGCGCTGCTAGAGTCCGGTTTTGCTGGCCGAGGCGGATCACAGCCGGGGCCTCGTGCAACCAGGCATCGGCGGCATCTTCATCCATATCCCACAGCGGCGCCCGCATGAATTCACGCGCGATAAAGACCGCCATCAGGCACCAGATTCCGACGAGGATGACAGAAATCGACATGAGTTTCCCTTCACCTTGCGACAACCACCAAGGTTGAGGGCAAAGTTCCTCGGGACCAAGAACGACAATTTCCGTTTTGGATTAATAGCGCGGCGCACGCCCGGTTTGTCTGGTGCCGCGCGGCGCAGCGCGGCCTAGCCGAAGATCTGCGCAGCGTTCGCCCGCAGCGCCCCCGCCATCTTTTCCGCCCCCGCCTCGGCCATGGCCGTGTTGCAGACCTGATAGGCGACATAGGGCTGCGCACCGCTGTGCGCGAGGCAATCGAGGAATGTGGCGGTGTCGAAATTGCCGTCATCGGGCAGGGGCCGCTGGGTGACGCACTGTTTGAGGTAGGCCTCGCTGGTGGTCGTCACTTCGGCGGGGGTGCCCGTGGGCTGGACATAGGAGATGTGCTGGCCGGGGATGCTGCGCAGCAAGTCCGGGTCCGGCCCGCCCGGCTGGCGCTGCCAATGCATCCAGTCAAGGCAGATGCCGCCATTCGCTGCGCCGCCCGCCTGCACGATCTGCCACGCGGAGGATAGATCGGGGACGGCGTAGAGCGGGATGAATTCGAGGCTGACTTTCAGCCCATGCGCGCCCGCCCGCTCGCACAGCGCGGCAAAGCCTTCGGCGGCGCGGGCCATGTCGATGGTTTGCGCCATGCAGGCCGCATGCAGCACGCCCGCGCCGATCGTGCTGGCCGTGTCCAGCATTTCCTCGGCATCGCGCGCTGCGCCTTCCGGCCCCTCGCACCAGTTCATCGAGCTTTCGAGCGCCCCGGCGAAAATGCCTTCATCGTCCAGCAGCTGGCGCAAGTCCTGCGCGCCAATGCTCGCCGCCCAGTTGCGCTGGAAGACAAGGCTCGGAAACCCCGCCGCCGCCGCAATCCGCACCATCCGGGCAACATCGTCGCGCTCGTGATAATAGGGCGCGGGATGGAGCGTGGAGAGGCACAGGCCGACGCTGTCCGGGGTGATCGCTCTGGGGGGCATGGCATTCTCCTCGGGCTTATTTTCTGGCTGATCGAGGAGCAGGGTAACGCGTGTTCGGGCCTATTGCACCTGTCAGCTTAGTCCCCAGCATATTGACCGAGCCCGGTGAACCTCAGCCCCCCACCATCCAGCCGAAAGCTGCGCCCAGGCCCAGAATCTGCAACACGGCGATCGAATGGAGATTGCTGGAAAAGGGCTGCTTGCGCGTCTTGTGGCGAAACAGCGCGCGGCCGGCATAGGCGCCGGGCGTGCCGCCCAACAGGGCGAGCAACAGCAAGGTGCTCTCCTGCACCCGCCAATGCCCCCCTTCGGCCTTGATCTTGTCGATGCCGACTGCGGCGAAGGCGCAGAAATTCATCGCGATCAGCGCAGTGATGACGTTGGTCGGGGTGAGAAGGCTCAAGATGAGAGGGTCCATTTGGCACGCCAACTAGCGAGGATTGCTATGCAATTGGTAAAGCTGCCGGGTGGAAGCACTGGGGTTCAAGTGAACTGCCAACATAACCCGCTGGCAATCCGGGGGCAGGGAATGGCGCTCGGGCGGAATTTTCGGGACTCACGCAAAGGCGCGAAGGCGCAAAGAGGCCGCGCCCTGCGGCAAAGCCGCTTTCTCTTTCAGGCGGTGCGTCATGCGCGAAGCTTTATAGAAGGGCGCGATGCAGCCCCCGGCGAGACACCTTCGCGCCTTTGCGCCTTGGCGTGAGGTTTTGGGCGCTGGCGGGGGAGGGGAGTTTGGGGGTTAAGTGACGTGTCACCGCAATCCACCGTAATCCAAGTCGAATTACCAAATGAGGCCCGATGCCATTTTTGAACGCTCAGCCTGTGATCTTGACGCTAAATCGGAAATTGAATCTACTAAATTAACATGATCTGAACGAGAGTTATAGCTTAATATTTTGATAGAGTAATTCTGTTCGAACATTGCGACCATGTCGGCAGATATACGATCTGGCGTCAGGAGATAATGCGGTCGAGGCGATTTGAATTTTCGAGAATTCTCTTCCAAAATTAGATTTATGTCAGGATCTGCTAAGCTATATCCAATAAAAATGAATGTCTGAGTTAAAACTAAGGAAGAAAGTAAATCGTAAAATTGCGGATATTTGCAACGAGAATTTGCATATTCTTCTCTGGTAAAAACGGTGTTTCCGACATTATCAACTGAACCATGAACCTTTATGACCAGCCTTGTGGTCGCATCGCCCTTTATGTAGCGAGCGATATGATCGTCGTGATAGGGCTTGACGACTGCAGCCGCTCCATAATTGGCATTTAAAAACCGATCATAGATATTATCTATGTTGCTTGTCGCCACGATTGGAAGATCGGCAATTATATACTTGAGTTAGCAGCAACTCGGCACTAAGCCAAAGGCCTGCGATGTCAACGTAGGTTCACCATGGAATGTTTCGCCCGCCCCCTTCAGATTACACCGGAAATGATGGCGGCGGGCGAGGCCGCTTTCATGGAATGGTTCAGGCAACCGCACCTAGCGGTTGTATTACCGTCCTTGCCTGAAAAGGGGGATATTCAGGCACTTTCGTCTGCAATCTTTGCTTCGATGATCTTGTTCAAGCCGCTTGTTTGAAGGAAGGATTTTAGGCGTTCGTTCGTTTCGGCGATTGCGGCCGCTACGCCTTCCAATTCTGCGGCTGTGTAGTCTGCTTCCTCAAGCTCATCGCCGAACCAAGCGGCCCGACCTTCACGAATTGAGACGTATCGCGGCCTGATTGAATTTGGCCGTTGTCCGTCCGTCCACTTGTTGTGCGCTATCGTGTTCCGAATGGCGTTGTGTTTTGCCCACTCTCCGATGATCCAGCAAAACTTCTCAGCCAGGTCCGGCTTCAGCCGCTCCTTCGCAATGCTTTTGGCGACGTTTTTGAGGTCAAGCGCCCCGTAAGGTTGGAAGGCAATCATGGCGTTGCTGAGCCTCAGTTCCATGATGCCACTTAGGGCAATTTTGATGCCAGCTTCAACAGTGGCATAGTTGTGCATGATGCGGCCAAAGGCCAGTAAGTGATCTTCACTAGGGACTGCCATGACAAAACCTGATCCTGAAACCTACACCGAAGCTGAAACTGAGGCCCGCCGGGAGGCGGCGCTAAAGCGGATGCTGGCAACGCCGCACAAGCCGCACAAGAAATCACAAAAACGCGATCACCGCCGGGATTGAGTGACCTCTTCCGTTTCCCAAATCGGGAGCGAGCTTCGCAGCAATGATAGGCCATGCTCGCAATCTGCGAGGTTGTGATACCCCTCGCCGCAATTTGCGATTATCTTGTTGTTTCCAGCCTCGCAGCGCCACCTGAATTGCCTGTTGGCGTCCTTGTATAGCAAAAACGAAGGAAAAGGGCGGCTAGCCATGACTGAGAACCTCCTTTGGTCGTTTAGATACGAATCGGGCGGGCCGCTTTGTTCTTTGGGGGTACTAGCCCCAACGAAAGAAGCTGCCGAGTCTGCATTGTTTAATGCTGTGTGCGAGGGGGCAATTGCCCTTAGTCCGTCCAGCGCTTACGCCTCTCGCCAATCTCACGGGGAGGTTGGTAAAACTTAGGTAGCGAGCAAATCAGTCCGCCGATATGTGAGGCGACGACCGACCATGCCGCCGATGATAAGTGCGGCGCGTTCGCCGTCGCTCATGCCACTGCTGTTATAGCGCATATCGAACTCGCGGCAGTAGCGGCCAAGGTGAGCCTCGCTCATGTGGTGGTAGGTGCCGATCACACCGCGTTTGAAAATGGAGAAGAAATTTTCAGCGGTGTTGGAGTGCTTGAAGCCGCCAGTGGTGACGTATTCCTTTGCCGAGTGATTGACGACCGAGTGACCGTTAAATTCGCGGCCAACGCTGGTGTAAACCGGGGCTTCGTCGGTCATCAGGTGCGAGGCGCGATCCACGTTTGTCACGATGAGGCCGCGCAGGTGCTTGGCATTGACGTTGGCAACGTGGAATGAGCGGGCGCGACCGTCGCGCTCGACAAGGGCAACAACAGCCTTCTTGGGGGCAGGCTTACGGGTGGCGCGGTTCTTGGCCTTGCCGCCAACATAGGTTTCGTCGGCTTCGACAACAGTATCAGGACCGCCAAGGGGGCCATTGCTATCCGCGCCGTCCATAGCTTCGCGGATGCGGTGGCAAAGGAACCAAGCGGTTTTGTAGGTAACGCCGATCATCCGCGACATTTGCAGGGCGCTCATGCCCTTCTTGGAAGCAGCCATGATGTGTGTTGCCAGAAGCCACTTGTGCAGCGGAACGTGCGAACGCTCCATGACGGAGCCAGTGCGAACGGTGAACTTGTCGCGGCAGTCATTGCAAAGGAACATGCCAGCCTGCGTTGTGCCTTCCATCTTGCGGACGCGCTCCGAACCGCAATGCGGGCAGGTCGCGCCGTTGGGCCAGCGCGAGGCTTCGAGATGCGCCAGCGCTTTGGCTTCGTCGTGAAAGATAGGGTCGGTGATGTTGACGTTCATGGCTTCGTTCCTTGTGAAGCCCTTCTAAGTCAATCACTCTGCTAAGTAAAGTATATAATTGCCGGAAGATCCAAATCAAAAATTGATTGATGTATTTGATCCGGACAATAATTAGGATTAAGG
>Ga0075363_100000218_pt1 | contig 15896 bp, 17 predicted proteins | sample EndMetdeltDD1763_FD_71470 | JGI IMG/M metagenome (GOLD analysis project Ga0075363, IMG submission 71470) | Populus endosphere microbial communities from Tennessee, USA - Endosphere MetaG P. deltoides DD176-3 | ecosystem: Host-associated > Plants > Roots > Endosphere | place: USA: Tennessee...
CATCAGCCCGACATCACCGTCGAGAAGGTGATGGAGTCCCCGATGCTGTGGGATCCGATCCGCTACGACGAGACGTGTCCGTCGTCGGATGGCGCGGCGGCCATGGTGATCGGCAATGAGGAGGCGGCGGAGGCGCATATCGCCAACGGTCATCCGGTCGCATGGATTCATGCCACGTCGCTGCGCACCGAACCGCTCGCCTACGCGGGTCGTGACCAGGTCAACCCGCAGGCCAGCCGCGACGCAGCGGCGGCCCTGTGGAAAGCGGCCGGCATCAAAAGCCCCATCGATGAAATCGACGCCGCCGAGGTGTACGTGCCGTTCTCCTGGTACGAGCCGATGTGGTTGGAGAGCCTCGGATTCGCCAAGGAAGGCGAAGGCTGGAAGCTCACCGAAGCGGGCGAGACCGAGATCACCGGAAAGATCCCGCTCAATGCCTCCGGTGGTGTGCTGTCGTCGAATCCGATCGGAGCGTCAGGCATGATCCGGTTCGCCGAGTCGGCCATCCAGGTGATGGGCAAGGCTGGTGACCATCAGGTTCCCGGCGCGCGCAAGGCACTTGGTCACGCGTATGGCGGTGGCGCACAGTACTACTCGATGTGGGTCGTCAGTTCGGATAAGCCAGCCGACAAACCAGCCGACAAGTCATGACGCGCATGCAGTACACCATCAGCATCGCGTTCAGCCCACTCGACCAGCTGATCGAAATCGCCAAGGCCGCTGAAGAACTCGGCTTCGACAGCATCGCGCTGCCGGACTCGATCTTCTATTTCGAGAAACAGTCTGTCGATTATCCCTACACCGCCGACGGCAAGCGGATGTTCGATGAGAACTCGCCATGGGTCGATCCGTTGATCCTCGCGGGCGCACTGGGTGCGGTGACCTCGAAACTGCGCTTCTACACCAACGTGATGAAGCTCGGTTCACGGAATCCGCTACTGCTCGCCCGCCAGGTCGGGTCGGTGGCGAACCTCACCAACAACCGGTTCGGCTTCGGTGTCGGAATCGGCTGGGCTCCTGAGGAATTCGAGTGGTGCGGGGTGCCCTACGCGAAGCGCGGCAAGCGCGTCGACGAGATGATCGACGTCATCAAGCTGGTGCTCGCCGGCGGCATGGTCGAACACCACGGCGAGTTCTACGACTTCGACCGGCTGCAGATGAGCCCGGCACCGTCGAAGCCCATTCCGTTCTACGTCGGTGGGCACACCGATGTCGCGCTCAAACGCGCCGTCCGGATTGGTGACGGCTGGACCAGCGCGATGATGACGTGCGACCAACTGGACGAAACGATCACCAAACTCAAGAAGCTGCTGGCTGAGAACGGCCGTGGCGACGACCCGTTCGAATACCAGGCCGTGTGTATCGACAAATTCGGTGTCGACGGCCACCGCGACCTGGTCGCGGCGGGTGTCACCGACTACATCGGGATTCCGTGGGTGTTCGAGGGTCTCGCGTTCGACGCCCCGGTGGACAAGAAGATCGATTCGATGAAGCGGTTCGCCGAGACCTACATCCACTCGGGCTGGCAGGACTGAACCGTGGCCGTCACGGATCCGAACGCACCGGTTCACCTGGCGGGTAAGCGCTCACGCGAAGCGGCGATCGCCCACGACAAGCACGCGTGGCTGGCGAACTTCGCCGACGATGCGATCGTCGAGGATCCGATCGGACCGTCGCACTTCGACCCCGAGGGCAAGGGCCACCGCGGCAAGGAGGCGATCGCCAAGTTCTACGACATGGCGATCGCGCCGAGTGACCTGACGTTCAACTTCGAGCAGACATATCAATGCGGCGACGAGGAAGCCAACGTCGGCCACATCGTGATCAGGGCCGCAGGCTACGAGGTGAAAGCCGAGGGCATCTTCACCTATCGCGTCAATGCCGAGGGCAAGATCGTTGCGCTGCGGGCGTTCTGGGAAGTCGACAAAGCGACGGGGAGCGCACGAAAGATCTGACACAGGTACGTTGGGTGCCGATGCTCAACGGAATGAATACCAGGTCGGTCGCCGTAATTGCAGCGTTGATATGCGCGGCAGCGATTGGGTGTGACGCAACCAGCGGTCCAACCCCCGCAGGCACCGTTCCGAGCCTGCCCGGATCGACGACGTCATCGCCATCGGCCACCGCGACCACCAGCCAGACCGACAAGCAGGTTGACTTCAGCCGGTTGCTGCTCCAGCCGGCGGATCTCAGCGACGCCGAGGACACGTTCACCGAGCAGTCCAGCACCCCATCGGGCCCGGACGGAATGCCTGGTGCGAGTGCCCTGTTCGTCAACCAGGACGACACGAGGGCAATCTCCGACACAATTGTGATCTACCCGGACGCCGACACCGCGGCCAACACCCTGAAGGCGGCCCTGCCCACGATCGACTCGACGGTCACCGGCGCGACCACACGGCCCGCCCCGGTCGGCAGCAACGGCACGATGGCAGTCGGCATGTCACCGGACGGGAGCAAGGCGACCACCCTGCTGCTGTTCACCGAGGGTCCCGCGTTGGTGCGCCTGGAGTTCCAGAGTGCACCGGGCGACGTCACCACCGATCAGTTCGTCCTCAACGTCGGCAAGATGCAGCAGATCGCGCTGCGGACCGGTCTGAACTAACGCCCGAGCCGTTCCATGGCCGACGTCGCGATGCCGAACGCCAACCGCTTTGCGCGGCGGCCGGCATCGGCGAGCGCACGATTCCTGCTCTCCTTCAGCGTCGCCTCGTCGCCGACACTGACCGTGCCGCCGACGTTGACCCAGCAGTAGGTGCCAAGGCAGCGGCCCGCCCGGCCCGCGACCGCCTTGGTGATTCGACGATCGACCTCGATGCCGGGTTGCGCACGACTCGGTACGACGCACCGGATCGTAGGCATCGTCACGGCGAGCACGGCACCGCCGAGCGAGAGACGTCCGCCGGTCCACTGCGACTCGGGCAGGCCGTCTTCCGGATTTTCCAGCGTCAGCAGGATATTGGGACGGAAGCGGCGCGCATCGACTTGGCTGTCGCTGCCGAGTTCGGCGCCGATGGTGTCCAGGCTAGTCCGGGTCATGACGTGGACGGGCGCGAGGTCGACGAACATGCCGGGCGGGGTCGAGTACCTGCCCAGCAGAGTGAGATCGGTGACCCGGAACATCGACATGTCCGGGAACTTCTCACCCTCGGCGATGCCGAAGTCCTTGCGCAAAGCGGCGATCGACATGTTCTCGCGCTCGTCCTTGCTCAGCTTGTGCAGCGAAGTGTCGTCGACGGGCGGCAGTGCGGTCAGACGGACATCGCGGTCGGCCAGTTCGGAGAGCTTCTTGTGCACGTCTGGATCGCTGCTGGAGTACACGCCGCCGTCAGGAAAGGTGATCTCGACCTCCGGCGCGTTACCGGGACCGGCATCAGCCGCGACCGGATGCGCGTAGCGGGCCGTCGCACCGAGCAAGGCGGGGATGCGCCGCGCCGTGGCGGTGACGTCACGTTCGAGGTCGCGGACCGCCCACAGCCGGTCGCCGTGCAGACCGCGGGCGCCGATGTCGATCTGCTCGATCTGCTCGCCGCCGAGGGACTTCACCGGGTAGCGCCACAACGCCGTGACCTGACCGAACGACATGCGATTACGGTACGCGCTATTCGGGGATGGGTTGCAGTCCCGTGAGGTAGCGCCGGGCCAGATCCTGATAGGCGCCGGGGTTGGTTTTCACCCACATCTCCGCGCCCGTACCCGCCACGGGACCGCGGACCTTCGCGGGTGCACCGGTCACGACCACCTCGTCGGGGATCTTGGTGCCGCCGATGACCAGCGAGTGCGCGGCGATCAGGCTGCGTGCGCCGATGACCGCGCCGTCGAGCAAGGTGCAATGGTTGGCCACCACGGCCTGGGCGCCGATGTGCGCACCGTGCACGACGCATCCGTGTGCGACCGTCGCGCCGGGACCCACGTCGACCGGGATGCCCGGAGGGGCGTGCAGCACGCAGCAATCCTGCACGTTGGCGCCCTCGCGAACCACGATGGGGGCGAAATCACCCCTCAGCACGGCATTGAACCAAACCGATGCACCCGCCTCGACGTGCACATCACCGACCAAAGTCGCGGTTGGGGCGATAAAGGCAGTGGGATCGACGGTAGGTGACCGCCCCTCGAACGAGTACAACGGCATTGTCTAGATATACCGCAGGTAGACGCGTTTGGATTGCGCGCAGGCAGGGAAAAACTGTAACGTGTTCTAGTTAGAGCAACAAATACGGGAGGCCCACCGTGACTACCGAAACTGCAGGAATCCGCGAAATCGACACCGGCGCGCTTCCGGACAGGTTTGCGCGCGGCTGGCACTGCCTGGGCCCGGTCAAGGATTATCTGGACGGCAAGCCGCACGGCGTCGAGATCTTCGGCACCATGCTGGTGGTCTTCGCCGACTCCAACGGCGACCTCAAAGTGCTGGACGGCTACTGCCGCCACATGGGCGGCAACCTGTCGCAGGGCACCATCAAGGGCGACGAGGTCGCCTGCCCGTTCCATGACTGGCGCTGGGGCGGCGACGGCAAGTGCAAGCTGGTGCCCTACGCCAAGCGCACCCCGCGACTCGCCCGCACCAAGGCATGGCACACCGACGTCCGCGGCGGTCTGCTCTTCGTCTGGCACGACGTTGAGGGCAACCCACCGCAAGAAGAAGTGCGGATCCCCGAGATCCCAGAGTTCGCCGACGACGGGTGGACCGACTGGCGGTGGAACACGATGCTCATCGAGGGCAGCAATTGCCGCGAGATCATCGACAACGTCACCGACATGGCGCACTTCTTCTACATCCACCTCGGGTTGCCGACATATTTCAAGAACGTCTTCGAGGGACACATCGCAAGCCAGTACCTGCATAATGTGGGCCGGCCCGACGTGAGCGACATGGGCACCACTTACGGCGAGGCACACCTCGATTCGGAGGCGTCGTACTTCGGTCCGTCATTCATGATCAACTGGCTGCACAACAACTACGGCGGTTTCAAGGCCGAATCGATCCTGATCAACTGCCACTACCCGGTCAGCCAGAACTCGTTCGTGCTGCAGTGGGGCGTCATCGTCGAGAAACCCAAGGGTCTGGACGAGGCGACGACCGACAAGCTCGCGCGTGTGTTCACCGAGGGTGTCAGCAAGGGCTTCCTGCAGGACGTCGAGATCTGGAAGCACAAGACGCGTATCGACAACCCGCTCCTCGTCGAGGAGGACGGCGCCGTCTACCAGATGCGTCGGTGGTATCAGCAGTTCTACGTCGACGTCGCCGACGTGAGTCCCGACATGACGGACCGTTTCGAGATCGAGGTCGACACCACGGCGGCGAACGAGAAGTGGCATGTCGAGGTCGAGGAGAACCTGAAGACGCAGGCCAAAGAGCAGGACGAGAAGGAAAAGGCAGAGCACGCGAGCTCATGACCCCGCGCAAGGACGCCCCGGACGTCGACCAGCTGGCGAGGTCGATGCTGCTCCTGCACGGCGTTCATGACGACGATGATCATGCCCACGGCGAGACCGGGGATTCAAAGGAAACATCGGCTCGAAGTTGGTCTAAGGCACCGGAGTTCGGCGACGATCGCGCCGAAGCCCTGCGGGAAGCAACCGCGCGCGACCGCGAGCGCTACCTGACCTCTGGACTGGTGTCGGTGGACTGCAGGTTCTGCCACGTGGCGGTCGATGTGAAGAAACTCGGGCCTGCGCATACAGTGGTGCAGTGGAACGCCGAGGCGACGCGGCGCTGCGCCTACTTCGCCGACATTCGCGAGTCCGGCGGTGATCCCGCCCGCGAAAAATCCTGCCCGAAACTCGCGGGCAGCATCAAACATGCTGTCGCCGAAGGCTGCCTCGAAGAGATGTCGTCGGCACCCTCACCCGGCGACGGCTGACTTTCAGGGATACTCGGGGCATGGCGGAAAGCAGCTCCGGGGCCAAGACTCTCGAACGGGGCCTCGGGCTGCTCGACCACGTCGCCGCGGGATTCACACGTCTGGATGACATCGCCCGCGCCTCGGGATTGAGCCGCTCGTCGACCCACCGCATGCTGACCACGCTGGTCGACACCGGCTTTCTGAGCCTCGGCGCGAATCACGAATATCAGCTGGGGATCAAGTTGCTCCAATTGGGCAGCCACGCACAGGCATCCATCGACGTATCCCGTGCGATACAGGACGAGCTGGAGGCGGTCTCGGCGCGCACACTCGATGCCACGCACCTCGGCGTGCTCGTCGACGCCGATGTGCTCTATCTCGCCAAGGCTCGTGGCAGGCGCGGCATCGAGATGATCTCGCGTCCGGGCATTCGGCTGCGTGCACAGAACACGGCGATGGGCAAGGTCCTGCTGTCCGCTCTGCCCGACAGCGAGGCGGAAGCCCGTTTCGACTCCACAGCTACACCAACCCCGAACTCCGTCCGGTCACCGAGGGACTTCCTCGCCGGCCTGGCCGAAACGCGCGAACGCGGGTACGCGGTCGAGGACCAGGAGAACGAACTCGGAATCACCTGTGTGGCAATCGGGATCCCCGATGCGCACGGTCACACCGCAGTCGCGGTATCCGTGTCGGCTCCGAGCGTGCACATGCCGGCGACACGATATGCCGAGGCGGTCGAGTACCTGCGCGACGCCGAACGAGCGCTACGTCCACTTCTTCCCGCCCTGGAAACCTATTGAGGCGCAACCCTAACGGGTGACGGGTTCGCTGGAGTCCAGCAACCCCAGCTCGGCACGCCGCGGCATGCCCTCCCAGTCGCCAGGGACGAGGCACGCGAATGCACCGACACGCACGGCGGTGTCGAGCCGTGTCGACGGCTTCGAGCCCGCCAGCAGTTCGGATATGTATCCGGCGACGAATCCGTCACCTGCTCCGACGGTGTCCAGTGCATCGACCTTGATGGCATCGCTGCGGAGTTCGAGACCGTCGATGAGTGCTGCGCACCCATGCGCGCCGAGTTTGATGATCACTTGTGCGGGACCGAGTTCGGCGATCCGGCGAGCGAGTTCTGCGGCGTCGGTAGCAGGCCCGACGACCAGGGCAGCCTCGTCCTCACTCGCGAACACGATATCGGCGCGCGCGGCCAACGTTCGCAGTGTCTTCCCGGCGACGTCGGGTGACCACAGGCTCGTCCGATAGTTGACGTCCAACGCCACAGTCACCGCCGCGTCACGGGCCACCTCGATCGCACGGTCCACGGTGCTGGCGGCCGACTCGGATAACGCGGGCGTGATTCCGGTGACGTGCAGAACACGTGCGCCGCGGATCTTTTCGAGCGGCAGGTCGTCCGGCGCAAGACGCGACCCCGCACTGCCCGCGCGGTAGTACCACACCTTCTGCGTGGACGCCGTGCGTCGCTCCTTGATCATCAGGCCGGTCGGCGCGGTGGAATCGACGACGATGTCCGAATCGACCTGCTCCGCTGCGAGCTCGCGGCGGATGTACTCACCGAAGCTGTCGGCACCGATCCGACCGACCCAGGTCACGGTGGAGCCAAGGCGGCGAAGCGCTATCGCGAAATTGGATTCCGATCCACCCATGCCGAGTGTCATCTCGGACGCGTGCATCAGCGGCCCGGGGTGAGCGGCACGGAAAAGGGCCATCGTCTCCCCCAGCGTGACGACGTCCGTGGCCGAATTATCACTCATCGCACTGTCTTTCGCTGCGCCAGTGCATCGGCGGCAGCGGTCCTGAACTGTCGCGCCCGCACACTCAGCGCGACGAGGTCGCCGCCGGAGAACGCGTCGCCCATCAGCGGGCCACCGACGCTTACGGCAGGTGCACCCGCCGCGATCCACGGTTCGACGTCATCCAAACCCACGCCGCCGCTCGGGATGATGGCCATATCCGGGAACGGGCCCCGAATGTCGGCGATATAGCGGGGACCGACGACCGAGGCGGGAAACAGCTTGACCGCCGAAGCACCCGCCGCCCAGCACCGGTACAACTCGGTCGGTGTCAGTCCGCCGGGAAAGACCGGAACTCCCGCCTCGCAAGCAACTCGGATCACGTCGAGTTCCGCGGTCGGAGTGACGATGAACTTCGCACCACTGCCGATCGCGGTCTCGGCCTGGGCAGCGGTCGTGACGGTGCCCAGCCCGATCGCCGCGTCGCCGAATTCACCTATCAGACTTGCGATCTGTTCCATCGTGCCGGCTGTACTGAGTGTCAGTTCGATGGCGCGCACACCCCCACCGAGCAGTGCGTCGATGACGGTCGGGTACTCGCGCGCGTGACCGGCCCGCAGCACCGCGATCACCGGATCGTCGGCGAGTAGCGGTGCGAAGTCGACTCTGCTCATCGCGCCAGCCATCCACCGTCCACCGGAATCACCGCACCGTGGATGTAGTCCGCCGCATTGGATGCCAGAAACACCACGGGACCGACCAGGTCCTCGGGAGTTCCCCACCGCCCCGCCGGGATACGCGCCGAGATCTCTTGGCTCCGTGCGGTATCGGCCCTCAACGCCTCGGTCATCTCGGTGGACAGATAGCCGGGCGCGACGGCGTTGACGTTCACACCGTGGCCAGCCCATTCATTGCACAGCGCCTTCGTCAGTTGTACGACCGCGCCCTTGGAGGCCGCATAGGCAGACGTCCGATAGCCACCCTGGAAGCTCAGCATCGACGCGAGGTTGATGATCTTGCCTCGACCGCGTTCGACCATCGACGCACCGAAGACCTGACAGAGCTGAAACACCGCCCGGAGGTTGATGTTCATCGTCGCATCGAGGTCATCCAGTGCGAAATCAACAGCCTCGTTGCGGATCTGGGTCCCGGCGTTGTTGACCAGAATGTCGACGGGGTGTGCGGCGAGGACGTCGACCGCCACTTCGCGGATCGACGCCTCGTTCGTCAGGTCGACACTATGGTGGGTCAAACGTCGATCGGCTGCGCTGGCGGCCTCTTCCAGTTCGGGGCCCGGGTCCGCGCGCTGCAGCGTCACGACGTCGGCGCCGGCGCGCAGGAACCCCTGTGCAATCGCACTGCCGATGCCGCGGGATGCGCCGGTGACGACCGCGGTCCGCCCGGTCAGATCACTTCCGCACTCGTGCACCGGCGTCCTCTTCGGTGAGCAGATCGCGGTCGACGGTTTCCGGCGCGAGGATCGTCGCGACAACGGTGATCGCCATGATCGCCATCATGTAAATCGCCACGGGCCACCATGATCCGGATGCCCAGGTCACCAGTGCCGAACAGACCAGCGGCGCGATACCGCCGCCGAAGACCGACGAGAATTCACGCCCGATCGCGACACCGGCATACCGGTACCGGGATCCGAAGAGCTCCGGGAAGTACGCGGCCTGCACTCCCACCGTGCCGTACCCGGCGAAGACGAATCCGAGGACGATGACGAGGGAGATCAAGATTAGGTTCCGGGTCTCGAGCAACATGAACGCCGGCACCGGGAAGATGAGCAGGAATCCAGTCGCGATCAGATACATCGGGCGCCTGCCGAAACGATCCGACAACGTGCCGAAGACGTAGGCCGACAGACACGCGAACAATGCGCCGATCAGCAGCACCTTCGGGATGAACGCCTTGTCGATTTCGAGCTGGCTGATCAGGTAGCTCCCCATGAACACCTGGAACACATAGGAATGCGCGTTGGAGCCGAGGTTCATGAAGAACACCCGTGCCACGCCGAGCCGTCCGTGCTTGAGGACGTCCTTGATCGGCGCCTTCTGCCGCTCGACGACGCCCTCGGTCTTCAGCTCCCTGAACACCGGGGACTCGGACATCTTCCGCCGGATGACGAACGCCGCGACGGTCACGACGACTGACGAGAAGAACACCAGCCGCCAACCCCAGCTCATGACGTCGTCTTCCGGCCAGAGCTGAACGAGGATCCAGATCACCGCACCGAGAGCCGTTCCGGCCGCGGCGCCGACGAAGACGAGTGACGAGTAGCGCCCGCGTCTGCCTTTCGCCGCGGTCTCGGCGAGAAGCACGATGCCGCCCGCTTGTTCGGCGCCCGCACCCAAACCCTGAAGGACGCGCAGCACCACGAGCAGAATCGGCGCCAGCAACCCGACCTGCTCGTAGGTGGGCAGCAGTCCGATGAAGAACGTCGAGATGCCCATCAGCAGCAGCGTCGCGACGAGGACCCACTTGCGGCCGAGCCGATCACCGAAGTGGGAGAAGATCAGGCCGCCCAGCGGGCGCGCGGCGAAGCCCACCGCGTAGGTACTGAACGATGCGATGAACCCGACGGCTGGTGAGACGTCGGGAAAGAAGATGTCGTTGAACACCAGCGCCGCGGCGGTGCCGTAGATGACGAAGTCATATTGCTCCAGAGCGGTGCCGATGAGTCCGGCCCATGCCGCTCTTCGCACCGTCTGCTGGTCAGCCGGTTGCTCCGGCGTTTGCACTCCGGCGATGTTCTCGTCTGTCATTGCGGTCACCCGCTCGTCCCGATTTTAGGGATATGATCCCAATTACTGTTAGACCCTAGCGCAATGTGTGAGGCAGACAACACCCCTATTGACTGTCGGGCGATCTTTACACTGCCGACATGGGAAAACGTGCGGCCGCCGTTGTGCTCGTTTTCGTCGCCTCAGGCTGCACCCAGGTCGTCGACACCCCACCGAAGCCCAGGACGCCGGTCGCGCCGATCGCCGCCGGACAGGTCAGTGACCTGTTGAGCAAGAAAGTCGAAAAGTACGACGGAAACCTCTTCTCCACCGTCGAACCCGAGGAGTGCACCGGCGTCGCCAAAGAGGTGGATCCGCCATTCATCTTCGATTTCGATCCGGCGGCGCACGACGGCGGCCACTGGATGTTCGACGACGTCGGCCGGCAGGTGTACATCGAGGAGATGGTCGGCGTCTATCGCGCGGACTACGACGCGAAGAACGCGCTGGCGCAGGCGAGGCGGACCCTGGAATCGTGCGCGGACACGCCGTTCACGGTCACCGACATGAAGGGCCGAACCTACGACTTCACACTGCAGCTTCTGACGACGTCGAGTTCGCCCAACATCCTGCTGTGGTCGTTCACCGCCAGTGACTGGGCCTGTGACAGCACGTTCGTCGCCGCCCACAATGCGGCGATCGAAATCTCGACCTGCGGTGCGGTCGGCAGTTATCCGGTGCACACCTTGGCCACCGAAGCGTTGAATCGGATTGAGACCCTTGCCAATACAACGGCGTGACCGTTACAGCCCCTTGAAGGCCTCTTTGACCTGCTCGTCGGTCAATCCGTAGTCGGCCAGCGAGTACGTGTGCTTCGGCGCGCGGGGGCCCTGCTGGCTCTCGGCGTGGCTGTCGGCGATCGCGGTGCGGGCCTCGTCGGTGAACTCGATGTCGAAGTGCGAATAGATACCCTCGACCGCCGACACCGGATCCTTGACGAACTTGAAGTAGTCGACGTCGCAGAACTGCGCTTGGTCGTGGTCGGCCCGAACTTCGTTGAATCGCTTCAGACCTCGCGTCCACGTCTCCATGGCGTCCTCGCCGATCTGGGCGCCGACGAACGAGTTCGACCAGCCTTCGGTGGTGTGCTGTGCCAACGAGCACATCGAAGCCATGATGGTCTCCGCAGGCCGGTGGCACTGCACGATGAGCGCGTCGGGGTAGGTCGCGAAAATCGCGTCGAGCGCGAACAGATGGCTTGGATTCTTGAGCACCCAACGCTTCTCGGCGTCGTTGAGACCGATCAGTTGGAGATTCTTGCGATGCCGCTGATACGCCTTGGTCCAGTCCTGTTTCGCCAGCCACTGTGAGTACGTCGGCAGATGCGACAGCGTCTCGTAGGACACCGAATGCAGCGACTGGCGCAGCAGCTGCCAGCACTCCTCCACCTCGTCGGCGGTCATGTAGTGCAGACCGGTGTAGTCGGGATTCTCCGCGTGCGCCTTGGCGAACTGAGCGTCGATCTGCGTGAAAACCGGGTTCTCCGACCAGGTCTCGCGCGGCGGGCGAGGTTGCGGGAACTCGGCAAGCCACAGTTCCAACCCCTGGTGCCGCGGATCGGCGGTCAGCAGCCGGTGAATGACGGTCGTGCCCGTTCGCGGTAGCCCGGTGACGAAGATGGGGCGCTCGATGGTCACGTCGGCATGCTGTGGGTACTGCTTCCAGGCCGCCTCCGACACCAACCGCGCGACCAGCGCGTTGCGGACGAAGAACCGGTTCATCTTGCTACCGATTTCGGTGAGGTCGGCGTCGCGCCGGAACGACTCCAGCAGAACGGCCAGCGCCTCACGGTAGTTGTCGTCGTCGACACCGAAGTCGTCGAGTCCGCTCGCCTTCGTCGCTGAGGCGTGCAGATCGTCGACGGTGCCTACGTCGGTGCGCGGTCCACTCATGTCAGGCCTTGTACTCCCCGCAGTTGACGTCCAGTGCCTGCCCGGTGATACCGCTGGACAGATCGCTGGCCATGAACAGGATCGCCGATGCGACCTCGTCTTCGGTGGGCAGCCGCTTCAGGTCGGATCCCGCGGCGGCGGCGTTGTAGATGTCATCGACACTCGTGCCGTACTTGCCGGCCTGGTGCTCGAAATAGCCCTTGAGGGTTCCACCCCAGATGTATCCGGGCAGCACGGAGTTGACTCGGATGTTCTGCTCGCCGAGTTCGGTCGCCAGCGTCTGCGACATCGCCAGCAGCGCCGACTTCGCCATCTTGTAGGCACCGTATTTGGCCTGTGAGTGGCGCACCACCATCGAGTTCACGTTGACCACCGAACCCTTGGACTCGGCCAGCGCCGGCGTGAAGCCTTGGATCATCCGAAGCGCGCCGAACACCGTAAGCTCGATGGCGTCCTTCATGTGCTCGAACGTCGTGTTGGCGAACGGCTTCATCGACGGCACCCGGAAGGCGTTGTTGATCAGCACGTCGACCTTGCCGTACGCCTCGAGCGTCTGCTCGACGAGATTGCTGACCTGGGCCTCGTCGGTGATGTCGGTACCGACCGTCACCGCGCGCCTGCCGATGTCGGTGATCTGCTTGGCGACGTCCTCGAGCCGTTCCACCGTGCGGGCCGCCAGCACCAGGTCGGCACCCTCCTCGGCACATCGCTTGGCGAGAGTGGTGCCCAGCGCCGGCCCGACACCACTGATGACGACAACTCGATCTTTCAAGAGTCCCGAGCCCATCTGCTAACCCACCATCCTGTTGCCGATCAACTTCTGGCGCAGCGCGATCCGTGCCCGCCAGTCCTCTTCCGAAATCTTGTTGGAATCGTAGTAAGGCAGTGCGGCAGCCACCTTGTCGATGTCGACCACCTCAAGGGTCGGACCGTCCGCCTCGGTCAGCTCGCGCGACACCCGCTGCCAGCGGAATTGCAGGTACCCCTTGGCGTGGCCCAGGGTCTCGCACCAGTTCGTCACGCCCGGATTGCTGTCGGACACCACGATCCTGATCTTGTCGTCCGGATCCGCCTGTGCCTGAGTGCCGTTCAGCGAGGTCTGGTGGTTGATGTAATCCAGTGAGATGTACCAGAGGCTGCCCAGCTGGAAGCCTAGGTATGGGGCGTCGGTGACGGGCAGCGTGATGACTATCGCCTGATCCGGCGTGAGGTCGAAGTGGCCGACCGATGAATACTGTGTCGCCAGACCGCCGGGGGTGAGGCGAGGCGCGGTCAGCGTGTTCACGGGCAGGTCGTCGTAAAACCATTTGGGGAACTGCAGCCACGTCTTGACCCGCTGGACGAGCTGCTTCCCCGCAACGGCATAACGCTTCTCGATCAACTCACGCGTCAGCGGCGGCGGTGCGGTGCCTTCGGTGTCGGTGCGCGCGATGGCGAAGGTTCCGCGCTGAGCGGACCAGTCGTTGTAGACCTCGCGAATCACCAACTGCGAAGGGGTGTCCGGCGTGAACCGCCATTCGAATGTGCCGTCTGAGGCGATGTCGAGCTTGCGATCGTCGAATGCAGTCTCACTGTCCGGCACGACCTCATCGGTGTACTCGCCGCCGAGCAACTGAAAGCTCACGTCGGTCGTGGTGCCTCGCGTGCCGGTGACGACGTACTCGTTTCCGGGCTGGACGCGGGTGCCGAAGTACATGGTGTCCGGGTTGTCCAGACCCATCTTGGTGAACGGGCCGGTGCCGCTGTGCAGGAAGGGATGATCGCGGTCGTAGTCGAACGCCACGTGCGTGCATGCCGCAATACATCCCGCGAGGTACTGCAGGCCCTCGAGGAGGTCGGCTTCGGATTCGATGAAGGGTGCGGCGGCGACGAGGCTTTCCGCCTCGGCGATCGCGTCGTTCAATGGCTGCGAAAACACCCCTTGAAACTAGAACGTGTTCTAGCAAGAGTCAATATATCGACCAGTGCGGTACAAATATGGATCGAGAGGTACGGTGCAAGAGTGTCAGCTCCTGAGTCCTCCGGCCGCGCTTCGCCGCCGACAGACCGGGTCGTACGCATTCTCGACTACCTCGCGGGTCGCCCCACGGAACGCTTCGGGGTTTCCGATCTGGCCCGCCGGGTCGGGCTGAGCAAGCCGACGTGCCTCGGCATCGTCACCTCCCTCGCCGAGGCGGGATATCTGGTGCGCGACTCGGCCGACAAGACCTATCGTCTTGGCCCGTCGCTGATCACGCTCGGCCACAAAGCGCAGGAATCGATGCGGGTCAGTCCGGCCGCGCGCGACGAACTGCGCCGGCTGTCGGCTCGATTCGGGGTCACCGCGGCGCTGTCGGGTGTCATCGACGACCGGATCACGCTCCTGGATCTGGTGGCCCCCGCCGGTGCCAGACCAGGCGTCGAGGTGGGGCAGAGCTATCCGTTCGCCCCGCCCGTCGGGCTGATGTTCGTGCTGTGGGACGAAGAGGCCGAACGTAATTGGCTCGCCAAGGAGCCGACGATCCCGCTGCGTACCCATTCGGATCGGCTCAACAGGGTGATCGCTAGGTGTCGCGAGGACGGCTACCTGGTCGAGCGGCTGACCCCCGGCGGCCGACGCCTGTATTCGTTGATGGCGGGTATGTCGAGCGACCTGCCCGACGAGTTACGGGCACTACTCGGCGAATTGGTGTCTGACATCGGTGAACGCGTGTACCTGCGCGACGAGAATGGCGCCGCCGGGCGCAAGCGCCATGACATCAGCGTGATTTCGGCTCCGGTCTACGACCATTACCAGCGCCAGGTGATGGTGGCTTCGATGCATATCGGAAAGGCATTGACCGACAACGAGATTGTCGAACGGGCCCGCGCCTTGGTGGCGACCGCCGACGAGGTGAGCGCACAGCTGGGAAGCACTCAATCGCGCGTCTAACCCACCATCCTGTCGCTGATCTGCTTCTGACGCAGCGCGATTCGCACTCGCCAGTCCTGGTCTGAAATCTTGTTGGACTCGTAGTCCGGCAGCACGGCGGCCACCTTGTCGATATCGACCACCTCGACGCTCGGGCCGTCGGCGTCCGTCAGCTCACGCGAGAGCCGCTGCCAACGGAACTGCAGATAGCCCTTCTGGTGCCCGAGGGTTTCCACCCAGTTCGTCACGCCCGGGTTCGCATCGGATACGACGTAGCGGATCTTTCCATCCGGATCCGCCTGTGCCTGAGTGCCGTTCAGCGACGTTTGGTGGTTGATGTAGTCCAGCGAGATGTACCACAGACTGCCCAGCTGGAAGCCGAGGTACGGAGCATCGGTGACGGGCAGCGTGATGATCATCGCTTGATCCGGCGTGAGGTCGAAGTGACCGACCGACGAATACTGCGTCGCCAGACCACCCGGCGTCAGCCTCGGCGCGACCATCGTGTTGACCGGCACCGTGTTGTAGAACCATTGCGGGAACTGCAGCCACGTTTTCACCCGCTGCACCAGCTGCTTACCCGCCACGGCGTATCGCTTCTCGATCAGTTCCCGGGACAGCGGCGGCGGCGCCGTGCCCGCGGTGTCGGTCCTTGCGATGCTGATGAATCCGCGGCGGGCCGACCAGTCGTTGTAGACCTCGCGAACCAGCAACTGCGACGGGCTCGTCGGCGC
>Ga0075363_100000220_pt1 | contig 15874 bp, 15 predicted proteins | sample EndMetdeltDD1763_FD_71470 | JGI IMG/M metagenome (GOLD analysis project Ga0075363, IMG submission 71470) | Populus endosphere microbial communities from Tennessee, USA - Endosphere MetaG P. deltoides DD176-3 | ecosystem: Host-associated > Plants > Roots > Endosphere | place: USA: Tennessee...
GTGGGACACGCTGCGGCTGCTCGCGCGGCGTACGGCGGTGGCGGCGAGCCAGACCGCCGAGCTGCTCGAGGGACTTCGGGTGCACCCGGACCGGATGGCCGCCAACCTCGAGGCACGCGCGTGACCACGACGGTCGTGCTCGGCAACTCGCTCGGGACCTCGTCATGGACGTGCTGGGGACCCGTCATCGAGCTGCTGCCCCACGACTGGCGGGCGATCGCCGTCGACCTTCCGGGGCACGGCAACAACACCGAGTCACCGGACACGCTGACGATCGTCGACCTCGCGCGACCGCTCCTCGACCTCGTCCAGGGCCCGTTCCTGTTCGCCGGCGACTCGGTGGGCGGCCAGATCGGGCTCCAGCTGCTGCTTGACGCACCGGACCGCGTGCTCGGCGCCGTGCTCTGCTGCACCGGCGCCAAGATCGGCGACGAGTCGGTGTGGCAGGACCGCATCGCGCAGGTCCGCGCCAGCGGCACGGCCTCGCTGGTGAGCGCGAGCGCCGAGCGGTGGTTCGCACCCGGGTTCGTGGAGCGGGAGCCCGAGCGCGCCTCCGCCCTGCTGCACACGCTCCGGGAGGCGTCGGACGAGGGCTACGTCGCGGTGTGCCACGCGCTGGCGGCGTTCGACGTGCGCGACCGGCTGCGCGAGATCGCCGCGCCCGTGGTCGCCGTGGCGGGCGCCCACGACCCGGTCTGCCCGCCCGCCGTGCTCCAGGAGATCGCGGACGGCGTCCAGCAGGGCCGGCTCGTGGTGCTGGACGACGTAGGCCACCAGGCGCCGGCCGAGGCGCCCGACCAGGTGGCGAGGATGATCTGTGAGCTGGCCCAGGAGGTGGGGGCATGACCCGGTACGACGACGGCATGGAGGTGCGCCGCGAGGTGCTCGGCGACGAGCACGTCGACCGGGCGACCGCCAACGCCACCGACTTCACCCGTGACTTCCAGGAGCTGATCACCGAGTACGCCTGGGGCACGATCTGGACCCGGCCGGGCCTCGACCGGCGCAGCCGCTCGCTGATCACGCTCACCGCGCTGGTCGCTCGCGGCCACCATGAGGAGCTCGCGATGCACCTGCGTGCGGCGCTCACCAACGGGCTGACCGTCGACGAGATCAAGGAGACGCTCCTGCAGACCGCGATCTACTGCGGCGTCCCCGACGCGAACACAGCGTTCCGCATCGCCCAGGGCGTGTTGGAGGAGTCGTAGCCATAGCCGGCCCGGGAATGTCACGTTCGGCCGTCCGGTTGAGACAGATCACCATGACGACCCCACATGGCGGGACCCTCGACGGTGCTGTGATCCGGACGCCGCGGCTGGTGCTGCGGCCATGGTCGACCGAGGACGCACCCGAGGCGCTGGCCATCTTCGGCGACGAGACCGTCACCCGCTGGTTGAGCCCGGCCATGTCTCGTGTCGACTCCGTCGAGTCGATGTCCTCGATCCTCACGTCCTGGTTCCTGGCCCCGCCTCCAACGCCCGCGGGCCGCTGGGCCGTCACCTCGGCCGCGGACGGCCGGCTCCTCGGAGGTGTGGCCGTGCTCCCGCTGCCGCCCGAGCAGTCCGACCTGGAGATCGGCTGGCAGCTGCACCCCACGGCCTGGGGGCAGGGCTACGCCGCGGAGGCCGGCCACGCAGTCGCCCACCACGCGTTCGCGTCCGGCGTCGAGGAGCTCTTCGCCGTCGTCCGCCCTCGCAACCTGCGAGGCGCCCGGACCGCGACCTCGATCGGCATGGAGTGGGTCGGCGAGACCGAGAAGTACTACGACCTGCGGTTGCAGGTCTACCGGCTCCGCAGGGGCGAGCTCGACGTGCCCCGGCTGCCGGGCACGCCCTGACCAACCACCGTCAGGTGACGAGGTCGGCTATCGCATCCTCGTTCTCGTCGTTGCGGCGCAGCTGACCGACGACGAGCCCGAGGACGAAGACGGCGAACGGCGCGAGCACCAGTGTCCAGCCCACGGCTGAGAGGCCGAAGGACTGCGTGGTCGGGTCGACACCCTCGGCGACCGTGCCGGCGAGCAGGCCGAACCGGGCCATGACCAGGTAGCCGCCGAGCACCAGCCCGACCGCCGCCAGGGCCGGCGCGACGAGCGTGTTCCAGACCCTCCGGTCCGTGCCCTCGCGACGGAAGTAGACGATGACCGCGGCGCAGACCAGGACCTCGACGACGACGATGGCGAGCACCGCGAGTCCGCTGAACCAGTAGAAGAGGTTCAGCACCGGGTCCTTGTCGGTGATCGCGAAGAGGGCGATGACGGCCAGCGAGACCACGGACGTGGCGACGGTGCCGGCGACGGGCGCGCCGCGGCCGTTGACCCGGTCCAGCACCCGGGGGAGCACACCCGCCCGACCCATCGAGTAGAAGTAGCGGGCCGCGCTGTTCTGGAAGGCGAGCAGGCCGGCGAACAGGCTGCTGAGCACCAGCCAGCTCATCAGGGTGGCCAGCCAGCTGCCGACGTACTCGTCGGCGACCGCGAAGAGGACCGCGGCCGGGTCGGTGAGCGGCACGCCGTCGACCGAGGAGATCTCCACGACCCGGTCGACGACCTGGTCGCTCCCGAGACCGGTCACGACCGCCCAGGAGGTGAGCGCGAAGAGCAGCGCGATCAGCGCGACCGCGGTGTACGTCGCGATGGGCACCGCCCGCTTGGGGTCCTTGGTCTCCTCGGCGTAGATGGCCGTCGCCTCGAACCCGATGTAGGACGCGAAGGCGAAGGCCAGCGCGATGCCGGCGGAGCCGGCGAACCCGCCGGCGAAGATCTTGCCGGGTGAGAACGAGGCGCCGAACCCGAGGCCGTCGGGGCCGCCGCCCTGGAACAGCACGACCACCGCGACGAGGCCGAGGGACAGGACCTCGACGAGCATCAGCACACCGAGCACCTTGGCGCCGATGTCGACCTGGAGCACCGACAGCACGAGGACCACCGCCCACGCGATGAGCGCCCAGACCCACCAGGACAGGTCGAGGCCGAGCTCGGCGTCGAACTGCCCGGCGGCCACCGCCCCGAAGAACCCGAAGACCGCGAGCTGGATGCCGATGTAGGCCAGCAGCGACACGAACGCCGACCCCACGCCGGCGACCAGGCCCAGCCCGCGGCCGACGAAGGCGAAGAACGCGCCGGTGTTGCTGACCTGATGGCTCATCGCCGAGTAGCCGACGCTGAACAGCAGGAGGACGAGGCCGACCACGAGATAGGCGCCAGGAGCCGCCGCCCCGTTCCCGAGCACGATCGCGACCGGGACGGCCCCCGTCATCCCGACCAGCGGCGCGGCCGCGGCGACGACGAAGAAGACGATTCCGGGGATGCCGAGACGGTTGGCAGCCAGCGTCTCGTCGGGCTGGAGCTCGGGTGCTGGCACGTGGGCGGCAGTCGGGGTTCCGGACATGGGTGGACCTCTCTCGGGTGTGACCTGCGCAACGAAACATATTCGGGTCCAAACGACTTTGTCGAGAGGTTCGGATCAAAACGTTCGTGTCCAAACGCCCTGACGCCAGCGGGTCCAGCCCTTGACGGAGGCTCCCCTCCCAATTACGTTTGGGGCCAAACGATCTATCTGGGATCGACCAGCCACGTCACGGAGGACGCATGCACGAGCACCTCGCCGTCGTCGAGGGCGTGCCCGTCGACCAGCGCCACTGGATCGGCGGGGAGCGGGTGTCGTCGCAGCACACCTTCGTCGACGTCTCGCCGATCGACGAGACCGAGGTCGCCCGGGTGGCCGCAGGTGGGGCCGACGAGGTCGACCGGGCCGTCGCGGCCGCTCGAGCAGCGTTCCCGGCGTGGGCCGGACTTCCGGTCGCCGAGCGTTCCGCCATCCTGCGCCGGGTCGCCGAGGGCGTCGAGGCCCGGATCGAGGACCTCTCGGTCGTGGAGACCCGCGACAACGGGTCGCTGCTGCGCAGCCACCGCCGGGGCGTGATGCCGCGGGTGGCGATGAACTTCCGCTTCTTCGCGGACTTCGCGGAGAAGGAGCTCGGCCACCCGGACCTGGAAGTGCGTGGTCACCGCGAGCGGGTCAGCTACGACCCGGCCGGCGTGGTCGCCGTGATCACGCCGTGGAACGCGCCCCTGATGCTCGCCACCTGGCGGATCGGGCCGGCGCTGGCCGCGGGCAACACGGTGGTGCTCAAGCCGCCGGAGTGGGCGCCGCTCACGGCCAGCCTGCTCGCCGACATCATGGCCGAGGCCGGCGTGCCGGCCGGGGTGTTCAACGTGGTCCAGGGCACCGGCGCCGAGGCAGGCGCGCCGCTCACGGCCCATCCCGGCATCGACCGGCTGGCCTTCACCGGGTCGGTGCCGACCGCGGGCGTCATCTCCCGCGCCGCTGCGCCCAACATCGTCCCGCTGTCCTACGAGCTCGGGGGCAAGTCGCCACTCGTCGTTCTCGACGACGCGGACCTGGACCTGGCGGTCGACCTGGCGGTGGAGCAGTTCGACAACGCCGGGCAGGTCTGCCTGGGTGCCTTCCGGATCCTGGTCCACGAGTCGATCGCGGACGAGTTCACCGATCGGGTGGTCGCCAAGGCGCGCACCCTGGTCCAGGGCGACCCGCGTGCGCCGGAGACCGACGTCAGCGCGATGGTCTCGCGTGCGCACTTCGAGCGGGTCTGCGGGTTCGTGGAACGAGCCATCGCCGCCGGCGCCAAGCCGATCCTGGGCGGCGGCCCCAACCGCGACCTCGGCGGCCTCTTCTTCGAACCCACGATCCTCGTCGGCGCCACCCCGGGGAGCGAGATCCTCACCGAGGAGGTCTTCGGGCCGGTGCTGACCATCCAGACCTTCTCCGACGAGGAGGAGGGGATCGCCATGGCCAACAGCACGCGGTTCGGACTGGCGGCGACGCTGGTCACCGGCGATCGGGACCGGGCGGAGCGGGTCTCGGCACGGCTGGATGCGGGCACGGTCTGGGTGAACTGCTTCTTCGTGCGCGACCTGGGCGCTCCGTTCGGCGGCAACGGCCGGTCGGGCATCGGCCGCGAGGGCGGTATCTGGTCGTTCGACTTCTACACCGACATCAAGAACAGCGTGTTCAGCCCCGCGGGGTGGAAGGAGTGACCATGGGTGAGGTGGTCGGCGCCGGACTCCTGGCGCACGTCCCGACGATCGTGCTCCCCGAGGAGACCCGGCGGGAGCTCAACGGGGGGCAGGACTCCACGCTGGTCACGGGTCTCCAGCAGCTGCGCGCGGACGTCTTCGACACCGTGGACTACGACACCGTCGTGGTGCTGGACTCGCACTGGGCCACCACGGTGGAGTTCGTGGTGACCGCCCAGGACCGCCGCAGCGGGCTGTTCACCTCCGAGGAGCTGCCCCGCGGGATGTGCCGGCGGCCCTATGACTTCCCGGGTGATCCCGAGCTCGCCCACCTGATCGCGAGCAAGGCCGTCGACCACTCCACCTGGATCACCGCGAACGACGACCACTCGCTGCCGATCTTCTACGCCACGACCAACCTCTGGGAGTTCCTCGGGGACGGACTGCCCGACAAGAGGTGGATCTCGATCGGTGTCTGCCAGACCGCCGACGGGGAGGACAGCCTCCGGCTGGGCCGCGCGCTCGGGGACGCCATCGCCGCTTCGGACCGCAAGGTCCTGCTGATCGCGTCCGGCGCGATGTCGCACACCTTCTGGCCGCTGCGCCAGCTGCGCGACCACGAGGCAGCCGGACGCGAGCACATCTTCACTCCGGAGGCGCTCCACGCGGACCTGGAACGCATCGAGTGGTTCAAGGCGGGCGACCACAAGCGCGTGCTCGACACCATGCCGGAGTTCCTGAGGTTCCGCCCCGAGGCGAAGTTCATGCACTACCTGATGATGATCGGAGCCCTCGGTGAGGAGGGCTGCACGGCGCCGGCTCGCCAGTACGGCGACTACGAGAACTCCGTCGGCACCGGGCAGGTCCACCTCTGGTTCGACCGCCCCGCCGACGGGTTCGCCCGGCCCGGGACCACCCCGACCGATCCCGACTACGTCCGCCAGCAAGGCCTGGCCGGCGCCGACATCCCGGCCGCCGGGTGAGAGGACCCTTCATGACGCTCCGCGAGACCCGACGCATCCTGCTCGACGGCAACCCGGTCGACGTCGTCCGGGCCGGCGACACCCTGGTCGCCGGTGACGGCCGGGCGGTCCCGATCGCCGACGCCACCCACCTGCCACCGGTGTCGCCGTCGAAGATCGTGTGCGTCCACCTCAACTACCTCAGCCGGGTGGAGGAGATGATGACCACCCTGCCCCCGGCCCCGACGTACTTCCACAAGCCGGTGTCCGCGCTCAACTCCCACGACGCAGCGGTGGTGCGTCCCGAGGGGTGCAAGTGGCTCAACTACGAGGGCGAGATCGCCATCGTGATCGGGCGCACCTGCCGCAACATCGCGCCTGCCGAGGCCGGGGACTACATCCGGGGCTTCACGGTCGCCAACGACTACGGTCTCCACGACTTCCGGGACACCGACTCCGGATCGATGCTGCGGGTCAAGGGTGCGGACACGTTGTGCCCGGTGGGTCCCGGCGTCGTCGAGGGCTGGGACTTCCGGCACAAGCAGATCCAGACCCGCGTCAACGGCGAGGTGAGGCAGGACGGCAACACCGACGAGATGGAGTGGGACATGCACTACCTCGTCGCCGACATCGCCCGCACGATCACCCTGCAGCCGGGAGACCTGCTGCTCTCCGGCACGCCGGCCATCTCCCGCACCGTCTACCCCGGCGACGTGGTCGAGGTCGAGGTCGAGGGGCTGGGCACGCTGCGCAACCACATCGTCTCGGGGCCCACGCCCATCCGGACCGATGTCGGGGCGCAGCCGACCGAGTCGGAAGAGGTGCTGTCGACCGCCCAGGGCGGCGACTGGGAGTTCCGCGGCGTGCGCAAGCCGCAGCCCGTCCAGTGACCACGGACGCCGTAGCCGCTGTCGACTGGACGGCGCGTGCCGCCGGCTTGAAACCGCCGTCCGGTGTCTTCGTGGGAGGTGAGTTCCGCGACGCCAGCGGCACCCGCCAACTGGTGACCCCGCGGGACGGATCGGTCCTCGGCGAGCTCGCGTGGGCCGAGGCCGCGGATGCGGACGCTGCGGTCGCCGAGGCGCGCCGCGCGTTCGACCACGGCCCCTGGCCGCGGCTGCACCCACGGGAGCGCGGTGAGGTGCTGCAACGCTTCGCGACGCTGGTCCACGAGCACCGCGAGGAGCTCGCCCTCCTCATCAGCCTCGAGATGGGCAAGCCGATCCGCGCGTCCTACGAGATCGAGCTGCGGGCGCTGGTCCGGACCCTGCGCTACTACGGCGAGCTCGCGGACAAGGACCACGGAGAGGTCACCCCGACCGTCGAGGGCGACCTGTCGCTGGTGACCCGCGAGCCCGCCGGTGTCGTCGCGGCGGTCGTCCCGTGGAACTTCCCGCTCACCCTGGCCGGATGGAAGATCGGGCCGGCGCTGGCCGCGGGCTGCACGGTCGTGCTCAAGACCGCCGAGCAGTCGCCGCTGTCGATGCAGCGGGTCGCCGAGCTCGGCTGCCTGGCCGGACTCCCGGCGGGGGTCCTCAACGTCCTGAGTGGCGACGGGGTCGTCGTCGGCCGGGCTCTCGGCGAGCACCCCGACGTGGACATCCTCACCTTCACCGGCTCCACGGCGGTCGGACGGCACTTCCTTCGCTACTCGGCCGACAGCAACCTCAAGCGCGTCTACCTGGAGCTCGGTGGAAAGTCGCCCAACATCATCCTTCCCGACGCGCCCGACCTGGACGCCGCCGCCGACACGGCCGCCTGGGCGATCTTCTTCAACACCGGCGAGATGTGCACTGCCGGCTCGCGGCTCGTCGTCCATCGTGACGTCGCGGAGCAGGTCGTCGCGCGGGTCGTCGAGACCGCGGCACAGTGGGCGCCCGGCGATCCGCTCGACCCGGCGACCCGGATGGGACCCCTCGTCGACGAGCGCTCGCTGCACCGCGTGCTCGGACAGCTCGACGCTGGGGTGGCGGCCGGCGCGCGGGTGCGGGTCGGCGGCAAGCGGACGCGTCAGGACAGCGGGGGTCCTTACCTCGAGCCCACGGTGGTCACGCACGCGGCGCGGGACAACGTGCTGGTGCGCGAGGAGCTGTTCGCTCCCGTGCTGTCGGTGCTCGAGGTCGCCGACGAGGACGACGCGGTGCGCGTGGCGGGCGACACGCCGTACGGCCTCGCCGCCGCGGTGTGGACCTCGGACCTCGGTACGGCGCACCGCGTGGCGCGTCGGCTCCGCGCGGGCACGGTCTGGGTCAACTGCTACGAGGAGGGCGACCTCAGCGTGCCGTTCGGCGGGGTCAAGCTCTCCGGCTTCGGTCGCGACAAGTCCCGCCACGCCCTCGACGAGTACTCAGACCTCAAGACGACCTGGATCCACTATGGGTGAGGCCCCGCGGCGGCCCCGCATCCTGATCCCGGCCCGCTTCTCCGCCAGCGCCTCGGCCCTCCGCCACCGCGCCGAGGTCGCGTCACGGAACCTGGTCGAGGCGGTCTACGCGGCGGGCGGCGAGCCTCTTGTGATCCATCCCCACGCCCCGGGCGGACGGGTCGACGACGCCGAGGTGGCCGCCCGGCTGGAGCTGGGTGACGGCGTCCTGCTGCCGGGCGGTGGCGACCTGGCCGGGCACTGGACGGGACAGGAAGCGCACCCCGCGCTCTACGACGTCGACGACGAGCAGGACGCGTTCGACCTGGCGGTGGCGCGGAGCTGTCTCGACCGGGGGGTCGCGATGCTGGCCATCTGCCGCGGGCTGCAGGTGGTGAACGCCGCTCGCGGCGGGACGGTGGTCCAGGACATGGACGAGTCGTACGGCGACATGCGCCACCACCGGCACCGGCGCCACGCCATCGCGGTGGACGAGGGCTCGATCCTGTCCGGTGCGGTGGGCGACCGGACCGAGGCATCCTGCTTCCACCACCAGTGCCTGGCCCGGCTGGGTGCCGGCATGGAGGTGGTGGCTCGCTCCGAGGAGGGGGTCATCGAGGCGGTCGAGATCCCGGCCGCTCGTGGTTGGTTCCTGGGGGTCCAGTGGCACCCCGAGGACACCTGGTCCGACGACCCTCAGCAGCTGCGGCTGTTCCGGGCGCTCGTCGACGCGGCCCGCCACGCCGGGGCCCCCGCGTGACGGTGCGAGGACCGGCGTCCGGGGTCAGCCGCGCTCGGCGGTCTCGACGATGGTGCGCAGCGCGTCGGTCATGGTCTTCAGTTGCCGGGGGCCGAGGTCGGCCACGGCCTTGGACTCGGAGTCGTTGAACTCCGGATAGATCCGCTCCATCAGCGCGATGCCCGACGGGCTCAGCTGCAGGTTGACCAGCCGCCGGTCGACGGTGCTCGGGATGCGTTCGATCAGCCCGCGGTTGGTCAGGGTCTTGGCCACCCCGGTGAGCGTTCCCTTGCTGATCCCCACGGACTCCGCCACGTCGCGGGTCTCCATCGAGTCCCAGATCCACAACGTCCACATGACCAGGAAGCCGGTCCAGGTCAGGTCGTTGGGCCGCAGCACGTTGTTGGTGAGGTGGCCTCGCACCGCGTTCGCCGCCCGGTAGAGGCTGAGCAGCGCGTGCGCCGCCGCGAAGTCCAGCGGCAGGTGCTGGACCCGCTCGCGCGTGGCCTGCTCGGTCTCGGCGAGAGTGTGGTGGTCGGGCATGACGGAAACTGTAGGTCGTCGGGTCGACGGTTCACGCCATGGGCGGCGGACCCAGCCGCGCGAGCGTGTGGCCGCCGTTCCACTCGACGCCGACCTGGCGGTAGTAGCCGCCGATCATCTCCTCGACCACCAGCGACGCGAGCTCCTCGGTCGGGGCGTCGTACAAGCTCAGCTCCGCGTCGCCGCGCCATGCCGGACCTCCCTCGAAGGAGCTGGCTCCCGAGGAGATCAGCTCGGCGTACGCGTCGCCCGGTCCCTCGATGTCGGGCAGGACGCGGTGGTGGGCCATGGGGTGCCCGTTCACGAAACCGTTGGTCTCGGACTCCTCGCGCAGGGTCACCATCGCCTCAGCGATCCGGCGGTCTCCCGCGGCGAGGGTCGCGGCGAAGACGCCACCCGCCCCGATCTGGGGGGCGGCGTGGGAGAACGGGTGCGGCCGGGTCTGCCACATGGAGCCGAGCTTCTTGGGGTAGCCCTGGTGCAGCCCGCGTCCGATCGCGAAGTCCTTGTCCACCCAGATGAAGACGCAGCGTGAGTAGGTCACACCTTCGAAGGAGCAGCGGACGACGGCGAAGGCCTCCTTGTACTGAGAGCGCACCGGGTCGAGCAGCTCCTCCCGGCTGCTCGAGCAGGACTGCCAGTCGGCCCAGATGAGGGCGACCGCACCCGGATCCTCAGGAGCGAGGTCGAGCGGCTCCGGCAGGAGCGCCTCGACGCGCGCCGGGTCGGTCCGGTACTCGACGGTCAGCAGGTCGCCGGAGTAGTACCACGGGGGCGGCGGTATCAGCGACGACGTCCCCGTGCGGGTGCGCGGGTAGAGGAAGCCGTTCATCGGGCGCATGCGTGCTCCTGTGAGATCGTTTGGAGCCGTACGATACGCGGCATCGGGATCATGCGGAAGCCTTGTGCTCGCACTCGCGGGCGTTTATTGTTCGGATCCAAACGATGTGGAAGGACCGATCGTGAGCCACTTCGACACCTCAGGCCTCCAGCCGGCGCAGGACCGCCTCGCCGCCGAGGGGATCGATGTCGTCCGCCTCGGCTACTCCGACCTGATCGGAGTCGACCGGGGCCGCGACGTGCTGGTGAACCGCTTCGCCCGCACGGTCGGGGGCGGCGTGGCGTTCTGTCGCTCCGTCTTCGGCACCACGCCGCGCGGTGGGGTGGTCGACTTCGAGGGCGGCCTGTCGGACGGGCTGCCCGACGTGCAGGCGTTCCCCGACCTCTCGACGCTCCAGGCCGTGCCGTGGGAACCCGGCGTCGCGCACTGCATCGCGGACGTGTTCAACCCGGACGGCACCCCGTCGCAGGAAAGTCCCCGCTACGTGCTCCGCCAGCTCTGCGAGCAGTTCGCCGAGCTGGGGCTGCGACCGATCGTGGGGCCGGAGCTCGAGTTCTACATCCTGGAGCAGTCCGCGGAATCCACCTCGGGATGGCGGCGGTACGGCGAGGGCACCGGCAACGTCTACACGTCCGGGCTCAAGGGCGATCCCGAGAACGTGCTCCTGGACGCGCTGCGCCAGCTCGGGGGCTACGGCATCGACGTCATCGCGGCCAACCACGAGTTCTCGTCGGGACAGTTCGAGATCAACCTGTGGCACAGCGATGCGCTCGACGCGGCCGACCGCGCGCACCGCTTCAAGGACGCCGTGAAGGAGCTCGCGCGCCGCCGGGGCCACTTGGCGACCTTCATGCCGAAGCCGTTCAACGACGAGGGTGGTTCGGGCTACCACCTGCACTTCTCGATGCTCGACGGCGACGGGGCACCGGCGTTCGACGACCCGCAGTCGCCGGACGGCCTGTCCGAGGTCGCCCACCACGCCATCGGCGGCATCCTCGCGCACGCGCCCGCCATCGCCGCCGTGGCCAACCCCACGATCAACTCCTACAAGCGGTTCGGGCCCGACACCCTCGCGCCGTGGCTGATCGACTGGGGCCTCGACAACCGCAGCGCGATGGTCCGCATCCCGCCGGAGCGGGGGAGCGCCGCCCGGCTGGAGCTGCGGCTCGGCGACGCCAGCGCCAACTCCTACCTCGCGATCGCCGGCATGCTGGCGGGCGCGCTCCTCGGGATCCGCAACCGGATCGAGGCCCCGGAGCCCCTGGTCGGCTACGGGTACGACGTGTCGAAGGCCGAGAAGCTTCCCCAGAGTCTTCCCGAAGCGCTCGACGCGCTCGAGCGTGACAAGGAGCTCGGGGACCTGTTCGGCGAGCGGTTCGTGAACGCGTTCCTGGCCTACAAGCGCGATGAGGTCGAGCGCTTCCGCACGTGGATCACCGACTGGGAGTTCCACGAGTACACGTACCACATCTGACCGAGACCCCGATCGGCCGCCGAAGGAGACCACGATGCCCCGCCACGCCCCCGTTCCCCTGTCCGAGGTGGACCTCTCCGACATCGACGGCTTCGCCGACCTGGGTGGCTTCGCCCAGCTCGACACCCTGCGCGCCGAGGACCCGGTGCACTGGAACCCGGAGGCCGCGCCCAACGCCGGCTTCTGGGCCGTCACCCGCTACGACGACATCTGGACGGTCGACAAGGACCCGGAGACGTTCACCTCCGAGCAGTTCGTCGGGCTCGAGGAGGTCGACGACGACCTGCGGGACATCCGGCGCTCGATGCTCGAGACGGACGGGTCGCGCCACCACGCCCTGCGCCGCCTGATCCAGCGCGAGTTCACGCCGCGCAACCTGATGAAGAACTACGAGGCGTTCCTGCGCCAGCTGACCAGGCAGACCGTCGACCGCGCGTTCGCGGCCGCCGCCGACAACGGGGGCGAGATCGACTTCGTGAAGATGGTCAGCGCGGACTTCCCGATCCAGGTGCTCGCGCGGCTGCTCGACGTACCCGTGGAGGACACGCCGCAGCTCATCGCGTGGGGCAACGAGATGGTGGCCAACACCGACCCCGACTACGCCACGGTGCGGGCGGACCTCGAGGAGTCGGACCAGTACCGCCACCTCCCGTTCCGGTCGCCGACCGTGCAGGACGTGTGGGACTACGGCAACGGTCTCCGGGAGCAGCGGGTCGGCACGGAGGGGACCGACCTGATCTCGATCCTCGCGAACCGGCTGCCCGACGACGGGATCCCCCTGAGCCAGCAGGACTTCAACCACTACTTCTCGCTGCTCGTGATCGCCGGCAACGAGACCACGCGGCACGCGATCAGCAACTCCATGCTCGCGCTGATGGAGCAGCCCGAGCAGCTGCGGATCCTGCAGGACAAGCCCGAGCTGATGTCGACGGCGGTGGAGGAGCTGCTGCGCTGGGCCTCGCCCGTCTACCACTTCCGGCGTACGGCGACCCGCGACGTGGAGCTCGGCGGCAAGCAGGTCAAGGAGGGCGACAAGGTCGTGATGTGGTTCGCCTCCGGCAACCGCGACGACTCCGTCTTCGAAGACCCCTACTCGCTCGACGTCACGCGGATCAACGTCGACCACATGACCTTCGGCAAGGGCAGCCCGCACCTGTGCCTGGGCAACAACCTGGCGCGGCTCGAGATCCGGCTGATGTTCGAGGAGCTGCTCCCCAGGCTGTCCGACATCGAGCTGGCCGGCGAGGTCAGGCGGATCCGCAGCAACTTCGTCAACGGCATCAAGGCCTTCCCGGTCCGGATCACGCCCGCTTGAGCCGGTGACGGCGCGGCTCGGCGGCTCAGGCGCTGCCGAGCTCCTCGGCCATCAACCGCCGCATGATCCGGCGCACGTGGCTGACGGCTGCGTCCGCAGCGACGGCGACCTCGGGGCGTGGCCCCTCGGCGTCCAGGATCTGCTGCATCTGCTCGAGCACCGATCCGACCCGCTGGTAGTACGCCGTGAACAGCGGCGCCAGCGTGCCGTCCGCGGCGGCGCTGCGTGCGAAGTTGCGGCTCACCCGCCACACGTGCCGGGTCGCGGTCGCCGAGACCGGGACCAGCGCGTGGCTGAACACGAAGGTCTGGCGGCCGTCCCGGCCACTGTGGCCAGCGACCTCCACGGTCCACCGGTCGACCCAGAAGCCGGGGCTCACGAACTCGCCCTCCTCGACCTGGACGTGCTCGGCGTCCTCGGGCAGCTCCAGGACCTGCGCGTGCCAGGGGGCCAGCGGCGCTGCGGGGAAGCGACGCGTGAACCGCACGCTGGTCTCGCTCACCTCGACCTCCATCGGCGGGGTCGGCCCCGAGCTCAGCACCGGGGGTGCGATCGCGCGGTCGAGCTGCGCGACGTGGGTGATGTCGCAGAAGTTGTCCATGAGCAGGTTCACCCCGGCAGCGATCTCCACGACCCCTCCGATGGTGACCCACCCGTCCGCCCGCAGCAGGTCGGTGTCCGGTGCGGTCCGCAGCGCGGCCAGCCCCGCCTCGCCCACCCAGACCCACACGAAGGTGCCGTCGTCGCGGACCGGGAAGCTCCCGACCGCCGCCCCGTAGGGGACCTGGTCCTGGGTGGGGACCGAGACACAGTGCCCGTCCGGGCCGTAGCCGAAGCCGGTGTAGCTGGAGTGGATGACGTCACCGCTCAGGTAGCCGTCGCTCAGCCGCACCGGGCGATGTGCGCAGCGGTCCTCGAGCGCTATCGCGACCCCGGTGGTGGACCGGTAGAGGACGACAGGGGTGTCGAGGAGTCGCCGCGCCAGCGGCGTGCGACCGACCTCGTCCGCCCCGGCCACGGCGTACCAGGCGTTGTGCGGGAACGGTGACCGGTGACCGGAGGCCGGCAGGGGAGTGCGCATCGATCTCTCCTCACGCATCCAGGACGAGTCGGGGGCCGCGAGCGCGCGACACGCAGACCATCATGCAGTCGTGGGCGGCCTGCTCGTCCTCGTCGAGGACCGAGTCACGATGGTCGACCTCGCCCTCGAGCACGGCCTGCTCGCAGGTGCCGCAGATGCCCTCGAGACACGATCCGAGCACGCTCACGCCGGCGGCTCGCATCGTGTCGAAGACACTCACCTCGGGTTCGACCCGCAAGGTCAGTCCCGATCGCTGCAGGACGACCTCGAAGGCGGTGTCCGCGGTCTCCTCGATGCGCTCCTTGGCCGTGAACCGCTCGAGGTGGAGCGAGCCGGATGGCCAGTCCCGGCACTGCTCCTCGACCGCCCGGAGCAACGGTTCGGGGCCGCAGCAGTAGACCAGGACCTCCGGGGCGGGCTCGCCCAGCAGGGCAGGGATGTCGAGCAGCCCGGACTGGTCCTGCGGCACCTGGTGCACCCGCTCGCCGTACTTGGCGAGCAGGTCGCGGAACGCCATCGACTGGGTCGTGCGACCGCCGTAGTGGAGCACCCAGTCGGCCCCGGCGGCGTCGGCTTCCTCGATCATCGGGATGATCGGCGTGATGCCGATGCCGCCCGCCACGAAGACGTATCGCGGGCTCGCGACCAGTGGGAAGTGGTTGCGAGGTCCCCGGATCGTGATCCGGTCGGCCTCGGCGAGTCGGTGCACGGCCTCCGACCCGCCACGGCTGTCGGGCGCCCGCAGCACCGCGACCTGGTAGCGGTCCCGATCGGCAGGGCTGCCGCAGAGGGAGTACTGACGGACGACGCCACCGTCCAGGATCAGGTCGAGGTGGGCGCCCGGTGTCCACGCCGGCAGATGTCCGCCATCACCGGGCACGAGGGTCAGCAGCACCACGTCGTCGGCGATGTCGTCGACGCCGGCAACGACCACGCCGGTCTCGAACTCGGTCATCGTCGGGGTGGCCCGCGTCATGGATGTGTCCCCTCGTAGAGATCGTTCGCATCCAAACGGTACTGCACGCGACGCCGGAGGTCCATGGGCGGATCCGTTGACAACGTGGCCCGCGTCACACAACACTTTGGATCCAAACGTTTGTTAGCAAACGATGCTTCTTGTCCAGCGGCGCACTGCGCCCACCGCTCGATCGAAGAGGGACAGATGAACAACGAGCTCAGTCGTCGCGGCCTCCTCGCCGGCGCCACCGCCGGCGCGACCGCCGCGGCCTCCGCCGGCCTCTCCTCCGCTGCCGCCGCCCGGCAGGCGCGATCGGCGTACGCCGACACCGTCGTGCTCAACGGCAAGGTGCTGTCGATGGAACCGCGGTTCCATCGACAGGAGGCGCTCGCGATGCGCAACGGCCGGATCCAGGCGGTCGGCTCCCGCGCCGAGGTCCGACGCCTCATCGGGAAGCACACCCGCGTCATCGACGCCGGCGGCGGGACGGTGCTGCCCGGCATCAACGACTCGCACCTGCACCTGAGCGGCTTCGCGCTGACCCTGCCGCCGTTCTCCTAC
>Ga0075363_100000222_pt1 | contig 15824 bp, 16 predicted proteins | sample EndMetdeltDD1763_FD_71470 | JGI IMG/M metagenome (GOLD analysis project Ga0075363, IMG submission 71470) | Populus endosphere microbial communities from Tennessee, USA - Endosphere MetaG P. deltoides DD176-3 | ecosystem: Host-associated > Plants > Roots > Endosphere | place: USA: Tennessee...
GTGAACGGGTTGAGGGCGCGCATGATATCGGCGATCGTGCGGTAGCCGTGTGCGTCGGAGTTCGGTGCCAGGGTGTTCTCGGCCTTGGCCAGCACCGCGGGATTGGTCTCGGAGACCATCTTCTCGCAGTAGTCGACGCCAACCAGGTTTTCTTGAAAGATGTTGTGGTCGAACATGTATTCTGCGGCCTCACCGAGGTTGACGATCCACTCGCCGAGGTTCGGCGGCTTGACGCCATAGGCCATGTTCTGCGTGTAACACGAGCAGGTGGCGTGGTTGTCGCCGCAGATGCCGCAGATGCGGCTGGTGATGAAGTGCGCGTCGCGGGGATCTTTGCCTTTCATGAAGATCGAGTAGCCGCGGAAGATCGAGGATGTGCTGTGGCACTCGGCGACCTCGCGGTTCTCGAAGTCGATCTTGGTGTAGATGCCGAGGCTGCCGACGATCCGCGTGATCGGATCCCACGACATGTCGACGAGCGTGCTCGGATCCTTCTTGGTGTGCTGGGGTCCGGGAACTGTGGTTGTCATTGAGTTTTGCCTTTCGCATGCGCTGCGCACCTACCAGGTGCGCTTCGCTCCTGTGGTCAGTTCCTTGCCCCGGTGCCGCCACCGCGGTTCTTTGTCAACGGTCTTTCCGGTGATCTGTCGCAGATTGCGAATCACCGAGCCGTACAGGCCGGAGGCGGTCGTCGAGATCTTTCCGCCAGGCGGCTCGTCCATGAAGGGCATGAACTTGTCAGGGAAGCCCGGCATGGTGCACCCGATGCAGATGCCGCCGACGTTCGGACAGCCGCCGACGCCGTTGATCCAGCCGCGCTTCGGCACGTTGCACTTGACCACTGGTCCCCAACAGCCAAGTTTTACAATGCATTTCGGGGAGCCGTACTCGGTCGCGAAATCGCCTTGCTCGTAGTAGCCGGCTCGATCGCAGCCCTCGTGCACAGTTGCACCGAACAGCCATTGTGGTCGCAGCGCATCGTCGAGCGGGATCATCGGCGCTTGCCCGGTGGCCATGTACAGCAGGTAGGTCAACGTCTCGGACAGGTTGTCGCCCTGGATGGGGCAGCCCGGCACGCAGACGATGGGAATGCCCGCCTTGCTCTTCCAATCCCAGCCGAGGTAGTCCGGCACACCCATCGCGCCGGTCGGGTTGCCCGCCATCGCGTGAATGCCGCCATAGGTCGCGCACGTACCGACGGCGACGATGGCGGTTGCCTTCGGAGCCAGCCGGTCGAGCCACTCGCTGGTGGTGATCGGCTGGTTGGTTGCCGGGTCGTTGCCGAACCCGCACCAATACCCCTCCTGATGGAGGTCCTCATTCGGGATCGACCCCTCGACGACCAGCACGAATGGTTCCAGCTCGCCGCGGTCCGCTTTGAAGAACCACTCGAGGAAGTCGTCCGCGCCGCCCGTCGGTCCGCACTCGAAGTCGATCAGCGGCCAGTGCACCGCGATTTGGGGCAAACCGGGAAGCGCTCCGAGCGCGATCTCCTCGATGCTTGGTTGGGTGGCGCCTGTCAATGCCACGGAATCGCCGTCACAACTGAGGCCGGCGTTGATCCACAGAACGTGGATCAGAGTCTCTTCCGCTTTTTTGGCAGCTTCGGTCAACATGCTGCACAGCTTTCCGGAACCGGGCTGGGGTCCCTGGCGGCGCAGGAGTCGCCCTTCGGCCCACTTGCGCGTCGCTAGTTCTCGGTCTACTCCCGCAGAAGTGTGTTGTCAATCACACTAAGTGACCGTCATATGCAGTTCGTTTGCACGCGCGTCAATCCACTGGAACCAGACGTCCATTCCGTCTCCTTTGGTAGCCGAGACGGGCAGGATCTCGACTCCGGGATTGACCGAACGCGCATGCTGCGCACAGATTTCGAGATCGAAATCGACATACGGCAGCAGGTCCATCTTGTTGATGAGGACCAGCCCCGCCGCGGCGAACATATGCGGATATTTCAGTGGCTTGTCGGAGCCTTCGGTCACCGAGATGACGACGACCTTGCTGAGCTCACCGAGATCGAAGAGCGCTGGGCAGACCAGGTTTCCGACGTTCTCGATGAACAGCAACGAACCTCTGTCGGGCTCCAGGGTGTGCAGCGCGCGTTCGATCATCGCAGCGTCGAGGTGGCAGCCCGCGCCCGTGTTGACCTGTACCGCACGCGCCCCGGCGGCGGTGATCCGGTCGGCGTCGAGCAGCGTCTCCTGATCGCCTTCGATCACCGAGACCTGACGCTTCGAGCCGAGGGCGCGGATGGTGTGTTCGAGCAGGGTCGTCTTTCCCGCACCGGGTGAGCTGGTGATGTTGAACGCGAGGATCCCGCGGTCGGCGAGCCACCGTCGGTTTTGTTCGGCCAGCAGGTCGTTCTTCGCGAGAACTTTCTGTTCCAGCGAGATGGTCTCGGTGTGCGGGTGACCGTGATCGTGATCGTGATCGTGGGGATGGGTGTGGTCGTGGGGGTGATTGTGATCGGACTCTGCCTGTCCGCTCTTCGCGCGAGCGTCCCCCTGCCTCCCCTGCGCTCCGCGCGTGGGCCCATCGGGCGGGCGGTACCCCCACATCGCCGTGATGGTTGCGCCGTCGTCGCCGCACCCGCAGGTCGCACACATGATCAACTCACTTCCATCGACAGGATCTTCAAGTCGCGGCCGGCGACCACATCGACATCGGCACTGCCGCAGGGGCACAACAAGATCAGGTCACTCAGCTCGAAGCTGGTGTCGCACGCACGGCATCGTGCCTCACCGGGACGCATGTCGACTTCAAGGCTGGCACCTTCGGCGGCGGTGCCCTCGGTGGCGAGTTCGAAACAGAACGTCATCGCGTCGGGGACAACGGCGCACAGCACACCGACTTCGAGCTTGACGCTGTGCACTCGACGGCCCGCAGCGTGCTCACACACCGCGTCGACAACGCTTTGGGTTATCGCCATTTCGTGCATGGTTGCCCCGTTTCGGCCGGGATGACCCCACCATAGGCGCGGGTTCGTCTTCCGGCGAGGAGATGCAGAATCCCCCGAAACGGCGCAACTGATCAGTACTCGGCGTGTCACCTTGAATCGAACAGGTGTTCGTCTACTGTGGTGACAGCGCGGGATGCTGGGGCAGGGGCGAGCGGAGCGACGGGAAGGCGTGAGCCGACTTGTCAGACCCTCTGTCTAGCGTCACGGCCAACCGATCGAAACACGATCACGCAGAGGATGGAGACCAACCCCATGGCGCAGGCCCCTGACCGCGAGAAAGCCCTCGAACTGGCGCTCGCACAGATTGAGAAGAACCACGGCAAAGGCTCGGTGATGCGGCTCGGCGAAGAGGTCCGCCAGCCGATTTCCGTCATCCCCACCGGCTCGATTGCCCTGGATGTGGCGCTCGGCATCGGTGGGCTGCCGCGTGGGCGGGTCATCGAGATCTACGGCCCGGAATCGTCGGGTAAGACCACCGTTGCGTTGCACGCGGTCGCCAATGCCCAGGCCGCAGGCGGCATCGCGGCCTTCATCGACGCCGAGCACGCGCTGGATCCCGACTACGCCAAGAAGCTGGGCGTGGACACCGATTCACTGCTGGTCTCGCAGCCGGACACCGGTGAGCAGGCGCTGGAGATCGCCGACATGCTGATCCGCTCCGGCGCGCTGGACATCCTGGTCATCGACTCGGTGGCCGCGCTCGTGCCGCGGGCTGAGATCGAAGGCGAGATGGGGGACAGCCACGTTGGTCTGCAGGCCCGGCTGATGAGCCAGGCATTGCGCAAGATCACCGGCGCCCTGAGCAACTCGGGCACCACCGCGATCTTCATCAACCAGCTCCGCGAGAAGATCGGCGTGATGTTCGGTTCACCCGAAACGACAACGGGCGGAAAGGCGTTGAAGTTCTACGCTTCGGTCCGGTTGGACGTCAGGCGGATTGAAACCCTCAAGGACGGCACCGACGCGGTCGGCAACCGCACCCGCGTGAAGGTCGTCAAGAACAAGGTGTCGCCGCCGTTCAAGCAGGCCGAGTTCGACATCCTCTACGGCAAGGGCATCTCCAAGGAGGGCTCGCTCATCGACATGGGTGTCGAGCATGGCTTCGTCCGCAAGTCCGGTTCCTGGTTCACCTACGAGGGTGAGCAATTGGGGCAGGGCAAGGAGAATGCGCGCAACTTCCTGCTCGAGAACGCCGACGTGGCCAACGAGATTGAGAAGAAGATCAAGGAGAAACTCGGTATCGGCGCCGTGCTGACCGAGGACTCCGGCAATGCCCCGGACAATGTCGAAGCCCTGCCCGTCCCCGTCGACTTCTGAGGCTTCTCGCGAGGAGCAGGCGCGGGCGTTGTGTCTGCGTCTGCTCACCGCGAGGGCACGCACCCGCGCTGAGCTAGAGGCGCAACTGACCAAGCGGGGCTATCCCGACGACGTCACCAGCGAGGTGCTCGACCGGCTGGCCCATGTCGGGTTGGTCGATGATGCAGACTTCGCCGAGCAGTGGGTTCGCTCGCGTCGCGAGAACGCCGGAAAAGGCAAGCGCGCCTTGGCGGCCGAGCTGCGGAACAAGGGTGTGGACAACGAGGTGATCACCGCCGCGCTGGCCGACATCGATGCGGGCGCCGAACGTCAGCGCGCCGAGCAGTTGGTCCGTGACAAGCTGCGCCGCGAGAAGTTCGGCGGCGACGACGACACCAAGCTGACCCGTCGGCTGGTCGGGATGCTGGCCCGCCGTGGCTACCACCAGACGATGGCGTTCGACGTGGTCAGTGTCGAGTTGGCCAGCGAACGGGAGCGGCGGCGGGTGTAGCCCTCGAGTACCGCGGGCCGCGCCAGGTATCTTGCGCACATGCGGTTATCGGCGAAGATCGCCCCGACGTTCGACTATCCGATACTCCGCGAGTTCTGGTCGCGAGCCGACAAGCTGGGGTTCCACTCCGTCGCCAATTATGACCACTTCTACGGACTGGCGGACATGTCGGACCCGACGTATGAGGGGTGGACGTCGCTGGCCGCCATGGCAAGCGTCATCACTCGGGCCCGTATCGGGTGCATGGTCTCGGGTGTCACCTACCGCAACCCGGCGATCCTGGCGAAGATGGCGGTAACGGTCGACCACATCAGCGGCGGCAGACTGGATTTCGGGCTCGGCGCCGGCTGGCACGAAGAGGAGCACCGCGGATACGGTCTCGACTTCCCGAGCGCCGGCACGCGGGTGGAGATGCTCGACGAGGCGCTCACCGTCATTCGGCGACTCTGGACTGAGGACACCGTGTCCTTCGAGGGGCGCCACTACCGCCTACACGAAGCGCTGGCCAATCCGAAGCCGCTGCAGAAACCGCATCCCCCGATCATCATCGGTGGCGAGAAGCCAAAGATGTTGCGCGTCATCGCCCGTCACGCCGACGAATGGAACGTCCCCAGCCACGGTGACGTCGCCGCCTGGGCGAAGACCAGCGCTCTCCTCGACGAGGCCTGCGCTGAGGTCGGCCGCGACCGCGCGGAGATCCGCCGCTCGATACAACTGTTCGTCCTGCCCGCCAAGGACGGTCACCTCGAGGAGCAGCTGGCCCGGCTGCCGGAGCTGGACGGCCTCGGCTGCGACCACGCGGTGCTGTCGTTCTACCAACCGCCCTCGGCGGAACAGATGGAGCGCTGCGCCGAACTGATCTAACCGGCGCCGGGTTCTGCCACCTTCACCGTCGCGCCGGGCGCACCCTCCTGCTCGATCGTCTCCGGATCCAGCGGTTGCGTGCCGCGGCGCGACCGGCGCAGTCGCGCCTCCAGCCACACCGCGAACGACGACAGGGCGAAGTTGACGACGATCATCAGGATCGCGATGACGGCGAGCGCCGGCAAGAGATTGGTGAACGCCGCGCCGATGTTCGTGCCATACGACACCAGTTCGGGGTAGGTGATGGCCACGCCCAACGCGGTGTCCTTGAGGACGACGACCAACTGCGATATCAGCACCGGCAGCATCGACGTAATCGCTTGCGGCAGCAGGATCGACCGCATGGTCTGTCCCCACCGCATACCGAGCGACGACGCGGCCTCCGACTGGCCGCGGGGCAGTGCATTGACGCCCGCCCTGACGATCTCGGCGATGACCGCGCCGTTGTACAGCGTCAGGCCGGTCACCACACCCGCCAGCGTGGAGTACTCGGAGTCGAAGACTTCGTACCTCGAGTAGAGGAAGTACGCGAAGATCATCATGATCAGCACGGGTACGGCGCGGAAGAACTCGACGAACACCGCACACGGCCGGCTTATCCATCCATGTGTCGACAGACGCCCGACTCCGAGCACCACGCCTAGGATCCCCGCAAACACGATCGACAGCGCGGCCGCCTTCAGCGTGCCCTCGATCCCGGGGATGATGTAGTTCTCCCAGACGTTCGGGGTGATGAACGGCTCCCACATTGCCCACCGCAGTTGACCTTTGGCCCAGAGTTCAAGGCCGATGAAGACAAGTACCAAGATCACGACAAGTACGGTGGCCACGGTCGCGATGATGTTGCGGACCTTGGCGCGCGGGCCCGGTGCGTCGAAGAGGACAGACGATCCGTTCATCGGGCGACCGCCAATCGCTTACCCATCCACCCGAACAACAGACCCAACGGCAATGTCAGCGCCACGAATCCGGCCGCGAACAGGCTGCCGATCAGTAGCAGAGCCGAAGAGTTCTCGACCCACTCGGCCATCAGCAGCGCCGCCTCGCCGACGCCGATCACCGACGCGATCGTCGTGTTCTTGGTCAGGGCGATGAGCACCGACCCCATCGGGATGATCGTCGCGCGGAAGGCCTGGGGCAGCAGGATGAGCCTCAGGTTCTGGCTGAATGTGAAGCCCAGTGAGCGGGCGGCCTCGGCTTGCCCCAGCGGGATCGTGTTGACCCCCGAGCGCAGGGTCTCGCACACGAACGACGCTGTGTAGACCGACAAGCCGAGTACCGCCAGTCGGAAGTTGTTGGTCTCCAAGAAGGTCGGCGAATTTCGGTTCGCAAAATCGATGCCCAGCGATGTGTACAGCCCCAGCGAGGTGAACAGGATGATCAGCGTCAGCGGCGTGTTGCGCACGATGTTCACGTAGGTGGTGCCCAGCCAGCGGAGCACCGGTACCGGTGACAACCGCATCGCCGCAAGTACCGTCCCGATGACGAGCGCCCACAGCGCCGAGAAAACTGTCAACTGGATGGTGACCCAGAACGCGTTCAAGAACGCGTCGAGGTTGAAGACCTCCATATTCGCTCCGCTGGGCGCCCGCCGCCGCGCGTCAGTTGGTGGCTGCGATGGCCGGCGGTTCCGGCGTCTTGATGCCTGCCGGGCCGAGGTTCTTCTCGAACGCAGCCGCCCAGGCTCCGTCGGCCTCCATCTTCTTCAGCGCGTCGTTGATCTTGTTCAGCAGTTCGGTGTCACCCTTCTTCAGGCCGATACCGTAGTTCTCCGTCGAGAACGTCCCGCCCACGAGCTTGAACGCGCCGGGGGACTGCGCTGCGTAACCGGCGAGGATCACCTCATCGGTGGTCACCGCCGCGACCTTGCCCGTCTTGAGCGCCTCGATGCATGCCGAGTAGTTCGGGTATTCCTGCAGCTGAACCGTCGGGAACTCGTCCTTGATCTTCTGCGCCGGGGTCGAGCCCTTCACAGAGCAGAGGATCTTGCCGGACAGCGAATCCTTGCCGGTGATGTCGTTATTGCTCTCCTGCACCAGCAGGCTCTGCCCGGTGACGAGGTAGGGGCCCGCGAAGTCGACGCGCTTCTTGCGCTCGTCGGTGATCGAGTAGGTCGCGACGACGTAGTCGACCTGGTTGTTGTCGATCAGGTTCTCGCGCTGTGCGGAGACCGCTTCCTTCCACTCGATCTTGTCGGGCGTGTATCCCAGCTGTTCGGCGACGAACGTCGCGACGTCGACATCGAACCCGCTGTAGGTACCGTCCGGGTTCTTCAAGCCCAGACCCGGTTGGTCGAACTTGATGCCGATGGTGACCTTTTCCTTATCGCCCGACGCCGCGCTACCTCCGGAATCGCCTCCGCCGCAAGCGGACAGAGAGAGGGGCACGACGACAGCGAGCGCGAGCGCACCAACGATTCGCTTCGAAATGGATGGCATTCGGGGTTCCTTTCGGTCAGTGCTTGAGGATCTTGCTGAGGAAGTCCTTGGCGCGGTCGCTCTTGGGGTTGGTGAAGAACTCCTGTGGTTCGGCTGCTTCGACGATCGCACCGTCAGCCATGAAGACCACCTGATTGGCGGCCCCACGCGCGAAACCCATTTCGTGAGTAACCACCACCATCGTCATGCCTTCTTTGGCGAGGGATGTCATCACGTTCAGGACCTCGTTGATCATCTCGGGGTCCAGTGCGCTTGTCGGCTCGTCGAACAACATGACTTTGGGGTTCATCGCCAGCGACCGCGCGATCGCCACCCGCTGCTGCTGTCCACCTGACAGCTGCGCCGGGTACTTGTCGGCCTGGTTGGCGACCCCGACCCGCTCCAGCAGCGCCATGGCTGCCTCGCGGGCCTTGCTCTTGGACGCCCTGCGCACCTTCATCGGTGCCAGCGTCACGTTATCCAGAATTGTCTTGTGCGCGAACAGGTTGAAGGACTGGAATACCATGCCGACGTCGGATCGCAGCTGCGCCAGCTGCTTGCCCTCGGCCGGCAGCACCTTACCGTCGATCGCGATGGTGCCCGAGTCGATGGTCTCGAGACGGTTGATGGTGCGGCACAGCGTCGACTTGCCGGAACCGGACGGGCCCAGCACGACGATCACCTGGCCGCGGTCCACCGTCAGGTTGATGTCCTTGAGCACATGCAGGCTGCCGAAGTGCTTGTTGACCTCTTGCATCGAGATCATCGGCGCGGTCCGCGGAGTCGGATCGACCTCTTTCACTTCCGACCCGCCTGCCTCCATGTGTGCAGACCTTACCCAGGTAAAGCTCAGCGTGCTCAGAACTCGTCAATCCGCTCGAATCGCCGCGCTGACCTGTCCGTACCATGAAGCGGTGACTTCCATGGTGACGCGAGAGTCGACCGCGGGCAGCGGTGTTCGCCAGCGCACGCGCACCTATCAGGTCCGTACCTACGGCTGCCAGATGAATGTCCATGACTCCGAGCGGCTGGCGGGGTTGCTGGAGGCGGCCGGCTACCGCAAGGCCGCTGACGGTTCGGACGCTGACATCGTCGTGTTCAACACGTGCGCGGTACGCGAAAACGCCGACAACAAGTTGTACGGCAACCTCAGCCATCTGGCGCCCCGCAAGAACGCCGAGCCCGATATGCAGATTGCCGTCGGCGGGTGCCTGGCGCAGAAGGACCGCGATGCGGTGCTGAAGAGGGCGCCGTGGGTCGACGTCGTATTCGGCACCCACAACATCGGGTCGTTGCCCGCTCTGCTGGACCGCGCGCGGCACAACAAGGCCGCCCAGGTGGAGATCGTCGACGCGCTGGAGGAGTTCCCGTCCGCCCTGCCCGCGGCGCGCGAGTCCGCCTATGCCGCATGGGTGTCGGTGTCCGTCGGCTGCAACAACACCTGCACGTTCTGCATCGTGCCTTCGTTGCGCGGCAAGGAAGTCGACCGCAGGCCCGGTGACGTGCTCGCCGAGGTGAGCTCGCTGGTCGACCAGGGGGTTTTGGAGATCACCCTGCTCGGCCAGAACGTCAACGCTTACGGCGTTTCCTTTGCGACGGACGAGCGCTTGCGCGAGGACCCGACGACGTGGGCTGATGAGCCGCGCGACCGAGGAGCCTTCGCCAAACTGCTGCGTGCGTGCGGACGTATCGACGGACTGGAACGGGTGCGCTTCACGTCGCCGCACCCCGCCGAGTTCACCGACGATGTGATCGACGCGATGGCCGAGACGCCGAATGTCTGCCCCACACTGCACATGCCGCTGCAGTCGGGGTCGGACCGGATATTGCGGGCGATGCGTCGTTCGTATCGCGCCGAGCGCTATCTCGGCATCATCGACCGCGTGCGCGCCGCCATCCCGCACGCCGCGATCACCACCGACCTCATCGTCGGATTCCCCGGCGAAACCGAGGAGGACTTCCAGGCCACGCTCGATGTCGTCGAGCGAGCGCGGTTCGCCAGCGCATTCACCTTCCAGTACTCCAAGCGTCCCGGCACTCCCGCGGCTGAGCTCGACGATCAGGTGCCCAAACATGTTGTGTCCGAGCGGTATCAGCGGCTGATCGACCTGCAGGAGCGCATCTCACTCGAGGAGAACACCGCGCAGATAGGCCGCACCGTCGAACTGCTGGTCGCCACAGGAGAGGGACGCAAGGACGCCGCCACCGCCCGGATGTCAGGGCGGGCCCGCGACGGGCGGCTGGTGCACTTCGATCCTGATGGCTTGCCGATCCGGCCCGGGGACGTCGTCACGACGACGATCACCGGTGCCGCGCCGCACCACCTCATCGCCGACTCCGCCGTCGGCGAACACCGGCGCACCAGGGCGGGTGACGCCCACGCCGCCGGTGACCGCCCGCGCACCGGCGTCGGCCTGGGCATGCCCGGCATCGGCGCCCCGGCAGAGCCACTAGTGTCGACCGGATGCAGCCGGTGAGTAAGCCAGAGAACGGCGAGTTCGACAGCTTCAAGGGCGATATCGAGGCGGCCGAGCGCCGTGTCGCGCGCGAAATCGACCCCGGCGCACGGGCGTTGGTCATCGCCATCGCCGTGTTCGTCCTGCTGCTGTCGTTCGTCCTGCCCCACACCGGCAGTGCCAAGGGTCTCGACGTGCTCATCGGCAGCGACGTGGCGATCCGCGAAGGCATCTCGCTGCCGTCGCGGGTGTTCATCTGGCTGGCGCTGGTGTTCGGCGTCGGCTTCTCGATGCTGGCGCTGCTGACGCGCCGGTGGGCGCTGGCGTGGATCGCGCTGGCCGGGTCGACGGTGGCGTCGCTGCTCGGCCTGCTGGCGGTGTGGTCACGGCAGACCGCGCCCGGCGGCTATCCCGGTCCCGGTATCGGGCTGGTCGTCGCGTGGCTGGCCGTCATCGTGGTGACGTACCACTGGGCGCGTGCGGTGTGGGTGCGCACGGCTGTTCACCTCGCGGCCGAGGAAGAGCGCCGCCGCTATGTCGCCGAACAACAGCGCAAAGGTCTGCTCGACCGTTTCGACGACGACAAGCCCAAGGACTAGTTGTCGACTGGCCACTTATTGGACGCGTTTGGGTAAAAAGTGTCCGACAAGTGGCCACTGAGCGCATTCGCGCTAGCGCTTGCCCAGGGCCTCCGCCGCCGCGTCGGCCCACTGCCGCCACTGCTCGGCGTTGGCCCGTGCTTCGGCGGCGTCCTTCTCCCGCCCGGCCGCCGCGGCCTTTTCAGCCTGGCGTTCGTATTGCTCTGCGCGAGCGCGGAATTGATCGGCACGCGCTTTGGCCTCCGGGTCCACACCACCGGTCGGGGCGTCGCGCACCTTCTTCTCGATCGCGCGCAGCCGGCGTTCCAGGTCGGCACCCCGTTCGCGAGGCACCTTGCCGATCGCGTCCCACTTGTCGCCGATTGTCCGCAGAGCTGCTCTGGCCGCGTCGAGGTCGCTGGTGTCGATCCGCTCGGCTTCGGCGAGCAGTTTTTCCTTCGCGTCGGCGTTCGCGCGGAACTCGGTGTCGCGCTCGGCGTTCGCCGCGTTGCGCGCCGAGAAGAATGTGTCCTGGGCCGACTTGAGCCGCTGCCACAGTGCGTCGTCGACGTCCTTGGCCGCCCGCCCCGCGGCCTTCCACTCGTTGAGCAGATCGCGGAACGCCGCAGCCGTCGGACCCCAGTCGGTGGAGTCGGCCAGTGCCTCGGCACGTTCGCAGAGCGCTTCTTTGGCCTGCCGTGCGCCGGCGCGTTCCCGGTCGAGGTCGGCGAAATGTGAACCCCGCCTACGGTTGAACCCTTCGCGAGCCGCGGAATACCGCTTCCACAGCGCGTCGTCGGTCTTGCGGTCCAGCCCGGTGATCGTGCGCCACTCGTCGAGGATCTCGCGCAACCGGTCGCCGGCAGCCTTCCATTGGTTGGAGTTGGCTGCCAGCTCCTCGGCCTCGGCCGCCAGTGCTTCCTTGCGTGCGACCTGGGCGGCGCGGTGCTCCTCACGCTTGGCCTTGTCGGCCTGTGCGGTCTCGTCGGCATGTTCGACGATGGTCGCCAATCTCGCGGCGACTGCGTCGACGTCGCCCAGCACGTGGGCATCGGCCAGCGTTTCGGCCAGCGCGGCCGCCGCCGCCTTGATCTTGCGGGCGTCGCCTGTCCCGGACTCGAGTCGGCTCTCCATGAGGGCGACCTCGGTGTGCAGATCGTCGAAGCGCCTGCCGAAGTGCGCGAATGCCGCTTCGGTGTCGCCCGCCTGCCATGAGCCGATGACGCGTTCACCCGAGCCGGTGATCAGCCATACCGTGCCGTCAGGGTCGACCCGGCCGAATCGATGCGGGTCACTGGCTGCAGGCGCGGCAATTGTCTGCGTCGGCTTGCCCGGGCGCGGTGCGGGGCGCGGCGGTCCCGGCCTCGGGGTGGGCTTGGGCGGGAGAGCCCCGGCCGCGGGCTTGGGCGAGGAGGCCTGGCCTCCTGGCTCGATCGTCGTCATTTCGTTTCTCGTACTTTCCACGCGGTGTTCCGCGCACCTGCCGCGCGACGCGGCGCCCAATAGCTGTCTCTTTCGCACGCTATTCAAACAGGTCGCCGCGCCGTGTGCGCACGGCTTTCACGATGCATCTGCCTACGCTCTGATCTACGACGACGGAAGGACCGCGATGAACAAGGCGGATATCGCCGCCCTGCTCGCCCTCGGTGCCGCGCTGTTCATCGCGATCGGCGACGTCATGCACCAACGCCAGGCCCAGGAAGTGACCGACGAACAGGTCAGCCACGCCGCGCTGTTCCTGCAGTTATTGCGTGACCGCCAGTGGTGGCTGGGCAGCCTGGTTGCCGGCCTCGGGTTCGGTCTGCAGGCCGCAGCGCTGGGATTCGGTTCGGTGCTGCTCGTGCAGGCGCTGCTGGTGACGTCGCTGTTGTTCGCCCTGCCGATTCACGCGCGGCAGTCGCACCGCCGGGTGACGCGGTGGGAGTGGACGTGGGCGGTGCTGCTCGCGGCCTCTGTCGCGGTCATCGTCACCGTCGGCAACCCGACCGCGGGTCACTCCCGCGCGTCGTTCGAAACCTGGGGTGCGGTCGTGGCGGTGCTCGGGCCGGTCCTGGTGCTGTGTGTGATCGGCGGCAGCATGGTGAAGGGCCCGCTCAGTGCCGTGCTGTTGGCGGTGGTGTCGGGCGCGTTGTGGGGCGTGTTTGCGGTGCTGACGAAGGGCGTGGTCGACCGGCTCGACGACGGGCTGCTTGCGCTGCTGGTCACCCCGGAGCTCTATGCGTGGGCCATCGTCGCGGTCGCGGGTACCGCGTGGCAGCAGTTCTCCTTCCGGGCGGGCGCGCTGACCGCGTCCCTGCCGACAATGACCGTCACCGAGCCGGTCGTGGCATCGGTGCTCGGTGTGGTGATCCTGGGCGAGACGCTGCGGCCGGGCGACGCGGGCTGGCTGACCCTGATTGCCGCTTTCGCGGTGATGGTCGTCGCGACCGCCGCGCTGGCCCGCGGCGAAGCGGCCGACGCGGGCCAGAAGACGACGCGGCATTAGCGTGGTCACGTGCTGAGCGCCATCGCGATCGTCCCGTCGGCGCCCGTGATGGTGCCCGAACTGGCCTCGGGTGCCGCCGGGGAGCTGGCCGACCTACGGGCAGCGGTGTTCGCGGCGGCGGCGGGGTTGCCCGAGCGATGGATCGCGATCGGTGTCGGACCGTCCGACGCCTTCGTGCGAATGGAGCAGGCCGGGACGTTCGCCGGCTACGGCGTCGACGTTCCCATCACGCTGGCGCCGGCCGCACCGAGCTCCAACCCGCCGATCGGTGCCACGATCGCGACCCTTGCCGCCGAGGGCCTGTCCAACCGCGAAATAGCCGAGCGCCTAGTGGTTTCCGTGCGCACGGTCGAAGGTCACTTGTACCGCGCCGCGATGCGCTCGAAGTCGAGCGCCCAACACACCGGACTGCCGCTGTGCGCGTTGATCGCGGGTTGGGTCCGCGGACAGTCCGCGCCTGACGCGCGGGTGTCGGTGCAGGTGTACGCCGACGCCCACGATGCCGACGCTTCCGTGAATCGTGGTCGAGGGCTGCGCGCCGAGATCGATGAGACCACCGATCCGATTGGTGTGCTCGTGGTGGCCGACGGTGCGAACACCCTCACACCGCCCGCGCCCGGCGGCTATGACCCGGATTCGATTCCCGTGCAGGCCGCCCTCGACGACGCATTGGCCGCGGGCGATGTGGCGGCGCTCGCGCGGCTGCCGGAGACGATCGTGGGCCGAGTGGCGTATCAGGTGCTGGCCGGGCTCGAACCCGAACCGCGGTCGGTCAAGGAGCTCTACCGTGGCGCGCCCTACGGTGTCGGATATTTCGCCGGCGTCTGGCTTCCATGACGCGACCGATCGCGATCGTCGGCCCGACCGGGACTGGAAAATCGGAGCTCGCGCTGGCAGTCGCCGAGCGGCTCGGGGGCGAAATCGGCGTTGAAATCGTCAATGCCGACGCAATGCAGCTTTACCGCGGTATGGACATCGGGACCGCGAAGCTGACGGTCGCCGACCGGCGCGGTGTCCCGCACCATCAGCTCGACGTACTCGAGGTGACCGAAACCGCCAGCGTGGCGCGTTACCAGCAGGCCGCCGCCGCCGACATCGAGGCCATCGCGAGCCGCAGCGCGGTGCCGGTGCTGGTCGGCGGTTCGATGATGTATGTCCAATCGCTGCTCGACGAATGGACATTCCCCGCGACAGATCCGGCCGTGCGCGCCAGATACGAACAGCGTCTCGCCGAAGTCGGCGTCAGCGCACTGCACGGTGAACTCGCCGCGGTGGACGCCGACGCGGCCGCGTCGATCCTGCCAACCGACGGGCGCCGCATCGTGCGTGCGCTGGAGGTGGTCGAGTTGACGGGTCAGCCGTTCGCCGCGTCCTTTCCGGCGATCGGTGCTCCTCGATGGGACACCGCGATCATCGGATTAGATTGGGAAACAACAGTTCTCGACGAACGTCTGACTCGCCGGACAGACAAGATGTTTCACGACGGACTGGTCGATGAGGTTCGAACGCTTCTGGACCGTGGCCTGCGCGACGGGGTGACAGCGGCCAGGGCGCTGGGGTACGCGCAGGTGATCGCCGACCTCGATGGCGGCGGCGACGGGACGGCGGCTCGCGAACCGACATTCTTCGGAACCCGCCGCTACGTGCGCAGGCAGCGGTCGTGGTTTCGTCGCGACCACCGCATCACCTGGCTCGACGGTGCGGCCGACGGCGCCGTCGAGGAAACGCTGCGCATCTGGCGACACGTATCCTGAGCAGGTGAAGTTCGCCAAAGGGCACGGCACCCAGAACGACTTTGTCGTGCTGCCCGACCCGGAGGGCAGGCTGACGCTGACGCCTGCCGCAGTGGCCGCGTTGTGCGACCGCCGCCGGGGTCTTGGCGCCGACGGCGTACTGCGTGTCACCAGGGCGGCGGCCGCGCAGTCGGCAGGGGTTTTCGACCGGATTCCCGAGGGTGTCGCCCCGGATGACTGGTACATGGACTACCGCAACGCCGACGGCTCGATCGCGCAGATGTGTGGCAACGGGGTTCGGGTGTTTGCGCACTACCTGCGCGCCTCCGGATTGGAGAGCCGCGACGAGTTCGTCGTCGGATCGCTGGCCGGGCCGCGTCCGGTCGTGCTGCACGGCTGGGACGGCACCGGGGCGGACGTCACCGTCGAGATGGGCAAGGTCAGCCAATTGGGCGTCGGCGAGGCAATCGTGGGCGGAAGGCCGTTCGCGGGCTTGGCAATCGATGTGGGGAATCCGCATCTGGC
>Ga0075363_100000223_pt1 | contig 15798 bp, 10 predicted proteins | sample EndMetdeltDD1763_FD_71470 | JGI IMG/M metagenome (GOLD analysis project Ga0075363, IMG submission 71470) | Populus endosphere microbial communities from Tennessee, USA - Endosphere MetaG P. deltoides DD176-3 | ecosystem: Host-associated > Plants > Roots > Endosphere | place: USA: Tennessee...
TCAGCGCGCCGGCTTTCTCCACGCCGAGTTTGGCCTGCACCGCCTTGACCTCCTCGGGCGTGCTGGTGGCGTAGATCAGCACCGCCTCCTCGCCGATGCGCTCGCGCGCCCAGGCCAGCGCCTCGGGCACGACCGGTGCGCCGGAAGCGAGCTTGAGCGCGTCGACGCGCAGCGCCGGGCGGCTCTTTTGCCATTCCGCCACCTGCGCATTGGTGGCGGTCGAGCAACTGCCCGATACCACCGCGCCTGCGCCGGTGATGCGTGGCAGTTGCGCCGCCTGGTCGGCGTGCCTGAGCAGGCCTTGCGCGCGAAAGTTGGCGGGCAGGCCGAGGGCCACGCCGGAGCCGGCGGTGATCAGCGGCAGGTCCGCGCAGGCCGCGCCGATCACGTGCAGGTCGGCATCCGAAATCGCATCGACCACGGCGATGCCGATGCCTTCCTTCTGCAAGGCGGCGATGCGCTGGCGCACCGCGTCCGCGCCGCGTGCCACCGTGTCGTACCTGATCAGCCCGACCTTGCGCCGTGTCTGCGGCTGCAGCACCCGCACCAGGTTGGCGTCGTTCATCGGCGTGAGCGGGTGATCCTTCATGCCCGACTCGTTGAGCGGCACTTCCCCCGCGAACAGGTAGCCGCGGAAGATGGTGCGGCCGTTCTCGGGAAACGCCGGGCAGGCAATGGTGAACTGCGTATCGAGCGCGTCCATCAGCGCGTCGGCCACCGGGCCGATATTGCCCTCACGCGTGGAATCGAAGGTCGAGCAGTATTTGAAATAGAACTGCTTGCAGCCTTGCGCCTGCAGCCATTTCAGCGCGGCCAGCGATTGCGCTACCGCGTCGGCGGGCGCGATGGTGCGCGACTTGAGTGCCACCACCACGGCATCTGCATCGGGAGCCGCGCCTTCCGGCACGCCGATGGTCTGCACCGTGCGCATGCCGCCCTTGACCAGCATGTTCGCCAGATCGGTGGCGCCGGTGAAATCGTCCGCTATGCAGCCTAATAACATGTTGTGTCCTGTCATCGTCAGGCTTTTTTGTTTCCGGGCAGTTCGATGCCCGGGAAAATCTTGATCACCGCCGCGTCGTCCTCGCGGCCGTGGCCGGCGGTCGAGGCCATCATGTACATCTGATGCGCGGCGGCCGACAGCGGCAGGGGAAATTTGCTCTTGCGCGCGGTATCGAGCACCAGCCCGAGGTCCTTGACGAAAATGTCCACCGCCGACAGGGGCGTGTAGTCGCCCTTGAGAATGTGCGGCACGCGGTTCTCGAACATCCACGAATTGCCGGCGCTGTGGGTGATGACTTCGAACAGGGCATCCGGGTCCACGCCTTCGCGGATGCCCAGCGCCATCGCCTCGGCCGCGGCGGCGATGTGCACGCCCGCCAACAATTGATTGACGATCTTCACCTTCGAACCCAGGCCGTGCGCGGCACCCAGCCGGTACACCTTGCCCGCCATGCCGGCGAGCACATCCTCGATCTTCGCGTAGACCTCGGGCGGGCCGGCGGTCATCATGGTCATCTGTCCCGCCGCTGCCTTGGCGCCGCCGCCGGAGACCGGGGCGTCGAGCAGCAGGATGCCGCGTTCGCCCAGGCGCCTGGCAAGGTTCTCGGCGTACTCGGGCGCCACGGTGGCGCTGGCAATAACAATCGATCCCGCCTTCATTCCGCCGACCGCGCCGCCCTTGCCGAACAACACCGTGTCGGTCTGCTCGGCGTTTACTACCAGGGTGACGACCACCTCGCAGGACCGGCCCATCTCCTCCGGGCTGGCGCAGGCCACGCCGCCCTGGGCGACAAAGGCGTTCAGCACCTCGGCGCGCACGTCGCAGGCATGGACGTTGAAACCGGCGCGCAGCAGCGATTGCGCCGCGCCCATGCCCATGGTGCCCAGGCCGATCACGCCGACCGCACGTTTAGGGTTGTTCGACCCGTCACTCATAAATGCAAACCTTTCATGTGGATGTGTCCGGGAGGGCCGGGGCGCGCCGCGTAGTTGCGCCCCCAAAGCTGGTCGCTGGCCATGTGCGCGCCTTCGGCCATGGCGCGGAACTTGGCGTAGCAGATGTCCGGGTCCACCAGGCCGTCGCCGGCAAAGGTGGAAAAGCCGCAGTCCGAGCCGGCCATGACGCGCTCGCGCCCGACCAGGTCGGCAAAGCGCAGCAGGCGCTCGGCCACCAGGCGCGGGTGCTCGATATAGTTGGACGTTGAACTGATCACGCCGGGCACCAAAACCTTGTCCGGCGGAATCAGGTGGCGGTACTCACGGAACACCTGCCACTCGTGGGCGTGGCGCGGGTTGGCGGCCTCGAACAGCAGGGTCTGCGCGTTCACCTTCATCACCAGCGCGAAAATCTTTTCCAGCCCGATGTCGCGGTGGTGCGGCCCTTCGTAATTGCCCCAGCACAGGTGCATGCGCACCTGGTGCGCGGGAATGCCGTCCAGCGCATGATTCAGCGCTTCCACCTGGGTCTGCGCGATGGCGAGGAATTCGCCGTCGCTCAACTCCGGATAGACGAGGTGGCGCGCCATTGCCAGGTCCGGGCAGTCGATCTGCAGCATCAGTCCCGCGGCGGCGATGGCGTGGTATTCGCTGCGCATTGCCTGCGCCAGCGCTTCGAGATAGTCCGCCTGGGTTGGATAGTGGCGGTTCGGCTGGAATACCGCGATCACGCCCGGCGAAGCCGCGTTCATGAACCCGGTGCTCAGGCCGGCGGTGGTCAGCGCTGCCCGAAAGCGCGCGATATCGGCATGCAGGGGCGCTTCGTCCTTGACCGACACCGGGCCGATGCAGCAGGGCCGGTGCAGGCGCAGCGCGCTGCCGCGGCGCTCCTTGAGGCGCTCGAAAAAGCCCGGGAAGTCGGTCAGGTCCGCACCGCGCAGCGCCGGGCCGCGCTCGCCAAAGCCGTGCAGGCGGTGGCGGATGTAATTGGCATAACTGGCCTTGCTCTGCTCGCCGTCGGAACACCAGTCGATGCCCGCGCCGCGCTGCCTGGCCACCACATCGATCACCGCCTGCGCCATCACCGCGTCGAAGGCGGCGGCGTCCATGCCCGCGTCGCTTTCCATCTGCACCAGTGCATCGAGCACGGCTTGCGGGCGCGGCAGCGAGCCGACGTGGGTGGTGAGGATGCGGTCCGGCATGATGGCAGGGCGGGGGCGGTTCAGGCCTGCGGATTTACCGCTGCCTGGTGCGGGCATGCGCTTCCCGGCTTTGCGCGGGCTGGTACGCGGGTGGTCATCTTGTCTCTTCCGGGTTCTGGTGCCGCGCGCTCGAAAGGCCGGCACCCGGCCATCATACAACCGGGCCGCATTTGCGGTGCGCCATGGTCAAGCGGCGCGGCAGCGGGCATAATCGGGATTGTACAAATACCGGTTATCCATCGCCCGGGAATCCGCTCCCGGCGGATGACCACGGGCACCCCACCAGCATGGACTCGCCCCTGTCTCCACAAGAAAGCCTGCTGCGCACCATCGCCGACCAGGTGCCCGCGCTGATCGCCTATTACGATACGCGCGACCTGACCTGCATTTTCGCGAACCGGCAGTATGCCGAGGCCAACGGCTGGACGGTGGACAACATCATCGGCCACACCGTGCGCGAGATCATCGGCGAGACCGCCTGGGGGCTGATCGAGGGTTACGTGGCGCTGGTGCGGCGCGGCGAGAAGGTCGAGTACGTGCGCCCGCAGGTGCTGCCTTCCGGCGAGCGCCGCTTCATCGAGGTGGACCTGATTCCGCACTTCGACGGCCAGGGCAAGCAGATCGCCGCCTTCGTGCTGATCAACGACATCACCCGCCACTACCTGGCCGAGCAGTCGATCCGCGACAGCGAAGAGCGCATGCGCAAGTTCGCCGCGGCCACCACCGAGGGCATCTTTTTCCACAAGAACGGCATCCTCACCGATGTCAACGAGGCGCTGCTGGCGATCGTCGGCCAGACCCGCGAGGCGATGATCGGCCACAACACCCTGGAATTCGTGCCCGCCGACTGGCATCAGGCGGTGGCCGACTACATTCGCGCCGGGCAGGAAGCGCCCTATGAGGCCGAGGTGTTCCACAGCGACGGCCGGCGCATCCCGGTCGAAATGGTCGGCAAGACCCTGCGCCTGGGCGAGGAGACCTTCCGCCTGGGCGTGCTGCGCGACATCACCGACCGCAAGCGCGCCGAGGCGCACATCCAGTACATCGCGCACCACGACCTGCTCACCGGGCTGCCGAACCGCTCGCTGCTTCTGGAACGGCTCGAAGGGGCTTTGGCGCTGGCCAAGCGGCGCGCGCGCGGGGTGGCGATCCTGTTCCTCGATCTGGACCATTTCAAGACCGTCAACGATTCGCTCGGCCATGCCGCCGGCGACGCGCTGCTCAAGGAGATCGCCGGGCGCATCCGCCACATGCTGCGCGAGACCGACGTGGTGGCGCGCCTGGGCGGCGACGAATTCCTGGTGGTGCTGCCCGACCTGGAAGCCCCCGAGCACGCGGCCAACGTGGCCGCCAAGCTGCTGGCCACCGTCGGCGCGCCCGCCACCCTGGACGGGCGCATCGTCTACGTCAGCCCCTCGATCGGCATCAGCGTTTACCCGCGCGACGGCGCCAGCGCCGACGAACTGATGCGCCACGCCGACGCCGCCATGTACAGCGCCAAGGAAAATGGCCGCGGCAATTTCCAGTTCTTCACTCCCGGCCTGGCCGCCGCCGCCGGCGAGGCGCTGGCCAAGGAGGCGCTGCTGCGCGAGGCGATGCGCCACGGCCAGTTCGAACTGCATTACCAGGCGCAGATGAGCGTGGAACAGGGCGGCGCGCAGGCGCGCATGATCGGCTGCGAGGCGCTGATCCGCTGGCACCACCCCGAACTGGGCCTGCTCGGCCCCAACGAGTTCATCGCCTTTGCCGAAAGCCGCGGCCTGATCATGCCGATCGGCTCCTGGGTGCTCGAGCAGGCCTGCCGGCAGAACCGCGCCTGGCAGACGGCCGGCGCGCCGCCGATGCCGGTGGCGGTGAATGTCTCGGCGATCCAGTTCAGGCGCGGCAACCTGGTCGCCGAAGTGGCGCGCGTGCTGGAGGAAACCGGCCTGCCCGGCAATTGCCTGGAGCTGGAGCTGACCGAAAGCGTGCTGATGGACGAGAGCGTCGCCAGCGCCACCCTGGAAGGCCTGCGCGCGCTGGGCGTGCAACTGGCGATCGACGATTTCGGCACCGGCTACTCGTCGATGAGCTACCTGAAGCGCTACCCGATCGACAAGCTGAAAATCGACCAGTCCTTCGTCACCGACCTGCTCAGCGACCCGGATGACGTGGCGATCAGCCGCGCCATCATCAGCCTGGGGCGCGCCCTGAACCTGACCGTGCTCGCCGAAGGTGTCGAGCAGCAGGCGCAGCTCGACCTGCTGCGCGAGTTCGGCTGCGACCAGTACCAGGGCTTCCTGGAAAGCCGGCCGCTGCCGGCCCGGGACTTCGCGGCGCGCTATCTGCTGCCCCGGCCCTGAGGCAACGCCGCCCGTGCCGGCACGCCGCCGGTGGCGATGCCTGGTCTGCCTCTAGAGCCCATGCTCTAGAAATAGCGCCGCTTTTAGTGTGTCTTCTCTAGACATGCTGACTAATATGCATTGCGTGGGCGAACAAGAACAAGATCGCCGCGGCGCTCCGCAAGGCAGGTAACAGAGGAGCGCGGCAATCCGTGCAACCAAATTACAAGGAAATCCATCATGGCAAAGAAATTCAAGGAACTGGCCGGCAAGGCCGCCAAGTCGGGCGCCGAGAACCCTCTGGTGCAAACCGTGCGTGACTCCGCCCAGCAGATCTGGCTGGCCGGCCTGGGCGCTTTCTCCAAGGCGCAGGAAGAGGGCGGCAAGGTGTTCGACGCCCTGGTCAAGGAAGGCGAGACCCTGAACAAGAAAACCCGCGGCCTGGCCGAAGCCAAGGTTGCCGAAGTCACCGGTGGCGTCAGCAAGGCGGCCAGCCAGTTCTCCAGCCGCGCGCAATCGGCCGCTACCGAGACCTGGGACAAGCTCGAACAGGTGTTCGAAGACCGCGTTGCCCGCGCCTTGAACCGCCTGGGCGTGCCGACCTCGCGTGAACTGCAAGCCCTGGCCAAGCGGGTCGACGAACTGAGCGCCAAGCCCGCCCCGCGCAAGGCCGCCGCCGCGCGCAAGAGCGTGGCCAAGAAGCCCGCCGCCAAGAAGCCGGCTGCCAAGAAGGCAGCCAGGTAAGGAGTTCTGCCGGCGCGTCCGCGGCGATGGCCGCGGCGATGCCTGGATGGACCGTGCCTTGACAGCAGTACGCGCATGATGCGCGGCAGCTGTAGGGGTATGGCCCATCCACCCCGATCCGCAAACCGCGGGAGCATCCTCGTATGCTGCTCCCTCCCGCATTGGCTGTTCCCGCGGGGAGCGGACCTTATTGCCAAGCCGGCCAGCGCGCCGGCTTTTTGCTTCTCGGGTGGCGTGCGGCTTGACGCCCGCCCGTAATGCCATCAAGAATAGCGCTGGCCGCGCGCGCCCGCCGCTGCCCGACCTTGCGCCTTCCACTACCGGCATCCCCGTGTCCCGTTCCATGTCCGCCATTGCCGCCTTGCCGGTCTTCGATTGAAGCGCATTTTCTACGCCTGGGAACTGGGCGGCGGCCTGGGCCACTACGGCTGCTTCCTGCCGGTGGCGCGCGTGCTCGAGCAGCGCGGCTGCGCGGTCACCTGGTCGCTGCTCGACCCTGCGGCGGCGGCGGCATTGTTCAAGGACCGGGTGTCCGGCGCGGTGCGCTCGCCGCGCATGCCCGGGGAGGTGACCGGCCTGCCGGAACCCCAACTGGCCTACAGCGAGATGCTGCTGCGCTGCGGCTACCTGTCGGCCGACAGCCTGACCCCGCTGCTGCGCGAATGGCGCGAACTGCTCACCGCCGCCGCGCCCGACCTGGTCGTCACCGACCATGCGCCGACCGCGCTGCTGGCCGCGCGCAGCCTGGGACTGCCGGTGGCGCGACTGGGCAACGGTTTTTTCTGCCCGCCGGTAGTGGACCCCGAGCCGCCGCTGATGCCGCGCATGCCGCCGGTGCCCGAGCGCAGCCGCGAGTCCGGTGCGCTGGTGCTGGCGAGTATCAACGCGGCCCTGCAGGCGGTGGGCAGCGCGCCGCTCGCCACCCTCGGGCAGATGCACGTGAGCGACGAGGATTTTGTCACCACCTACGCCGAACTCGACCACTACCCGCAGCGCCGCACGCCGCTGTGGGGCGCGGTGCTCGGCACCGAGGGCGGTGTCGCGCCGGTGTGGCCGGCGGTGCCGGGGCCGCGCGTGTTCGTCTACATCAAGGCGCACCAGAAGCACACGCTGCCGCTGCTGCGCGCGCTGGTCCTGCAGGGCTACGCGAGCCTGGTGTATTGCCCGGGCCTGGCCCCTGCGGACCGCGCCGCCCTCGAGGGGCCGGCGCTGCGTTTTTCCGACCAGCCGTTCGATATCGCGGCGGTCACCGCCGCCTGCGACCTGGTGGTCTGCGGCGCTGGCCACGGCACCATCTGCGCCGCGCTGCTGGCGGGCAAACCGCTCCTGATGGTGCCCGAGGTGCTCGAGCAGGGGATCAACGCGCACAACGCCGCCGGCGTGGGCGCCGGGCTGGTGGCCGAGCCGGGACAGGAAGAGCAGATCGGCGCGCTGCTCACCCGTCTGTCGGCCGAGCCGGGCTTTGCCCACGCCGCCCACGCCTTTCGCGCCCGCCATGGCGCTGTCAGCCAGGCGCAGATCGTCCAGGGGATCGCCGAGCGCTGCATCCAGCTCTGCGGCTAGGCGCGGGCCTGGCAGCCGGACCGCGCAATGCGCCAAATCCCGGATAATCACGCCAGCGGCGACGCACACCTGAAGGCAATTTTCGTAAATGACCGAGTCGGACCCGCAACCTCCCGTGCCGTCCGCGGCGCAAACGGACGCCAGCGTCATCGGCATGCTGGCCCATTTCGCCGCGCGCGATCCGCAGCGCCCGGCCTACCTCGACGCGCATGGAACGCTGAGCTATGGCGCGCTGCACCAGGCGGTGCGGCGCGGCGCCGCCTGGCTGGCCGGCCAGGGCGTCAAGGCCGGCGATACCGTGGCCCTCGCCTTCGAGCCTGACGGGCAGGCGGTGCGGCGCGACATCGCCCTCTTTTACGCGGCGGGCCACCTGGGCGCGGCGCTGCTGCCCGTCAACCCCGAGGTGCCGCCGCTGATCGCGCAGGCGCTGCTGGTGCGCTACCGGGCCAACTGGCTGATCGCCGCCGGTGCGCCGCCGCGGGTGGGCAGCACGCAGGTGCTGGATCCGCGCCGCTTCGACGCCGGTGATGCCGCGCTGGACGGCGCGCCCGCGCCGCGCGGCGACGCGCCGGAAGCGGGGTTTGTCTACCTGTTCACCTCTGGCACCACCGGCGAGGCCAAGGCCCTGCTGCTCACCCACCGCCAGATCATGCTCAGGTATCGCGCCGTCGCGCGGCAGGCCGGCATGGACGCCAGCGACCGCGCGCTGGCGGGCATTCCCTGGCCCGCGATTCCAACCATGCGCATGCTGACCCGTGTGCTGGTGATCGGCGCCACCTGCGTGAGCGCGCCTTTGGGCGGGACGCGCGCCGCGTTCGGCGCGGTGCTGGCGCGTTTCGGGGTGACGCGCGTGTTTGCTTCGCCCTGGCAGATCCGCCAATTGCTGGAAAGCCCGGCGCCGCTGCTGCCGCTGCCGCCGCTGCGCGCGCTCCATGTGCTCGGCGCGCCGATTTCGCATGCGGAACTGGACGCGGCGCGCGCGGCCTTGGGCCCGAACGTGGTGCTCGACTACAGCACCAACGAGACCGGCAGCATTACCCTGCTGCGCCCGGGCGACGCCGTGCCCGCGCCCGATTGCGTCGGCACGCTGGTCGAAGGCATGGAGGCGCGCGTGGCCGGGCCGGACGGCGCCCTGCTCGCGCCGGGCGAAACCGGCGAACTCGGCTTTCGCGCCGCCTGGATGTGCACCCGTTACGCCGGCAACCCGCAGGCGACCGCGGAACGCTTTCGCGACGGCTTTGTGTATCTCGGCGATGCCGGCAGCGTCGATGCGCAAGGCCTGGTCTACCTGCGCGGGCGCACGCGGGAAGTGATCAACTACGGCGGCATGAAAATCTGGCCCGAGGACATCGAGGCGGTGCTGCGGCAGCATCCCGACCTGCTCGATGCAGCGCTGGTCGGCCTGCCCGACGCGCAGGCCGGGCAGGTGCCGGCGGCCTTCGTGGTGCCGCGCCCGGCCGCCCCCGGTGCGCGGAGCGCGCAACTGGATGAAGCCGGACTGCGTGCGTTTTGCGCCACGCGCATCGAGAGCGTGCGCATGCCGCGGCATTTTTTCCTGGCCTCGCAGATTCCGCGCAACGCCGCGGGCAAGATCCTGCGCGAGGCGCTCATCGAGGCGCATCTGGGCGCGCAGCAGCCGGGCGCGGCTTGAACCGTTGCGCCACGCGGCGGCTGCTGCGCGCAATACCTATTCGATGCGGATGCCGGCGCTCTGGATCACCTGTTGCCAGAGCCGGCTTTGCGCCGCCACGAACTGCGCAGTCTCTTCCGGGGTGCCGCCGCCGGCCAGGATGCCCTGTGCCGCCAGCTTGCCCTGCACCTCCGGCAGGGCCAGGGCCGCGCCGGTGGCCGCGCTGATCTGCGCGGCCAGCGCCGGCGGCAGGCCGGCCGGCGCGACCAGCAGGTTGGTGGTGAGGGATTCGAAGCCCGGCCAGCCCGATTCGTGGAGGGTCGGCACTTCGGGCAACAGCGGCGCGCGGCGCAGGCTGGCGACGGCGAGGATTTTCACCCGCCCGGCGCGGTGGAGCGGCAGCGGGGTGCTCAGATTGTCGAAGAACACGTCGATCTGGCCGCTCGTCAGGTCGGTCAGCGCGGCGCGGCTGCCGTTGTAGGGAATGTGCCGCAGCCGCAGCCCGGCGCGCGCTTCGAACAGCGCCGCCGTCAGGTGCGAGGTCGAGCCCACGCCTTGCGAGCCGTAGGTGTATTGATCCGGCGCCGCGCGCAGCAGTGCCGCCAGGTCCTGCACGCTGGTTGCCGGCAGGGAGGTGCGCACCGCCAGCACGCTGGGAATGGTGCCGACCATCGACAAGGGCAGGAACTGCTGCGGCGCGTAGGGCAACTGACGGTATAACAGTGCATTGATCGCGACCGGGCCGAGCGGGGAAAACAGCAGGGTATAGCCGTCCGCGGGCGCGCGGCTCACCGCTTCGGCCGCGACGATGCCGTTGGCCCCGCTCTGGTTCTCGACCACCACCGGCTGCTGCCAGCGCGCCGCGAGGCGTTCTGCGACAATCCTCGCCAGCGTATCGGAGGTGCCGCCGGCGGGAAAGGGCACCACCATGCGTACCTGCCGCTGCGGGTAGGCTGGTGCCTCGGCGGATGGCGCGGCGCTGCTGGCGAGCGCGCACAGCAGTGCGCACCAATGCGGCAGGCGCACCGTGCGCCATGCGGTCAGGATTTTGCCGCCACACGGCACGCTGCGTACTTCAATCGACATAACCATTAATGTACCGAAAATCATTGCCCCTGCGTATGCCCGGATGCCATACCAGCCGGAGAGCCCGCCAATGACAGCGCCCAACCAGCCGGGCATCGCGCCGGGCGTGGCCAGCATTGTCGACGGCTTGGCGCATTTTGCGGCACTCCAGCCGGAGCGTCCTGCCTATATTGATGCCCAGGGATCGGTGACCTACGGTGACCTGTATGTGGCGGCGCGGCGCGGCGCGGCGTGGCTGGCGCAGCAGGGCGTGCGCGCGGGCGATACGGTGGCGCTGCCGCTGGACACTCACCCGGCCATCGCGCGGCAGGCGATGGAGATGCTCTACGCGATTGCGTATGTCGGCGCGGCGACGCTGCCGCTCTATCCGGAGGTGCCGCTGGAATTGCGTGTCGCGCAGATCGGGCAAGGCGCGGCCAACTGGCTGATCGCCAGCGGCTCCGCGCCGGAGGTGGCGGGTGCGCGCACGCTCGATCCGCGCAGTTTCGCCGCCGCCGACCCGCGCTACGACGCGCAGCCGGCGCCGCGCGGCGACCGGGCAGATGCGCCGGCGCTGTTTCTGTTCACCTCCGGCACCACCGGGTCGGCCAAGTACATGCTGCCTACCCATCAGCAGCTTTACGGCAATGTATATGCAAGCGCGCGTGCCATCGGGAGCGACGCCGGCGACCGGCTGATGTCGGCCATTCCCTGGCCGTCGGGCGTGGGCATGCGCTACCTGCTGCGTGCCCACGCGGTCGGCGCCGCATTCGTCGCCATCCCGCTGGGCGAGACGCGCACGGCGCTGAGCAGCATCCTGACCCAGTACCAGGTGACGCAGATCGCCTTGTCGCCCTGGCAGTTGCGCAGGCTGCTGCAAAGCCCGGCGCCGCCGCAGCCCTTGCCGCCCTTGCGCACGGTGCACCTGATCGGCGATTTCATTTCCGCGGAAGAACTGGGCGTGGCGCGGGCGCTGATTTCGCCCAACGTCATCATCGGCTACGGCTGCTATGAGATCGGCGCGGCGACCGTGCTCGGCGCCGGCGACCCCTTGCCGGCCTACGGCTGCGTGGGCCGGCTGGTGCCGGGAATGGAAGCGCGCGTCACCGGCGCGCAGGGAGAGCTGCTGGCGCCGGGCGAAACGGGTGAGCTGGCCTACCGCGCCGCCTGGATGTGCACCGGCTACCCCGGCAGCCCGGAGGCCACGCGCGAGCGCTTTCGCGACGGCTGGTTCTACCCGGGCGACATCGGCAGCATCGACGCGGCGGGTTTTGTCACCCTGCGCGGGCGCACGCAGGAGGTGATCAACTACGGCGGGCTGAAGATCTGGCCGGGCGACATCGAGAGCATCCTCAAGCAGCATCCCGACGTGCTCGATGCGGCCCTGGTCGGCATGCCCGACGCGCAGGCCGGGCAGATTCCCACCGCTTTCCTGGTGCCGCGCACGCCGCTCAACCAGCAACTGGGGGCCAGTTTGTCCGATGAAGCGCTGCGCGCGTTTTGCGCCACGCGCATCGACGCTTCGCGGATTCCGCCGGTGTTCGTGGCGGTCGCCGAAATTCCGCGCAACGAGTCCGACAAGATCATGCGCGACGCCCTGATCGCCGCCTACCAGCAAGCCCGCGAGATCATGCGCGGCCGGCGCGGCTAGCCAGGCCTGTACGGGCGCTCAGGGCGCCTCGGGCGGGCACAGGCGGATGAATTCCTCGTACTTGCTTCCCGGTTCGCGCTCGATGGCGGCTACCCGGGTAAAGCGGTAGACGAAGGGGTAGCGCATCGCCCGGGCGAACGCCGTGGTTATGGCCGCCTGTTCGCCTGCACTCAGGTCGCGGTCCATCACATAGCGCATCTCGATCGACTGTGGCGTGTGCTGTACCAGTTGTGCCTGGCGTATGGGCGCCAGGTCGTACCAGATCCTGGAAGGAAACGAGGGCCAGAACAGCCGCCCGTCCGGGTCCACCGCCATGTTGCGGTAGCGCCCCATCACCCGCTGCAGCACCGGCAGGCCGCGGCCGCAGTCGCACGGCGCGCCGGCCTGCGCGTAATCGCCGATCTCGTAGCGGATCAGCGGCATGCCGAAGTTGGCCAGGTCGGTAAGCACCAGCCGGCCGGTCTCGCCGGGCGCGCAGGGGCTGCCGTCGTCGCGCAGGACTTCGGCGATCACCAGCTCGGCCTGCACATGGTAGTGATCGTGCAGTGGGCATTGCAGCGCCACCGTTCCGGTCTCGGTGCAGGAATACAGATCGATCAGGCGCGTACCCCACACCCCGCGCACCAGCGCGCGCAGGTCGTCGGGCAGGTTTTCGGCGTACGAGATCACCGCGTCCAGGCCTTGCGGAATGCGCCCGGTGGCGCGCGAATGCAGCACCAGCGCGAGCAGGTTGGAGGCGGTTGAGTGCAGATAGCCCGGCGCTTCGGCGAGCAGCCAGTCGAGCTGCTCGCTGATGCCGGTGGTGACCGGCAGGGTGGCGGACGGCCCGGTTGCGTAGGCGACGTTGGGCGCCGGACCCCAGGCAGGGCCGTGGCCGGCGCTGACATCGGGGCGAATGTCGGCGTACTTCAAGCTGAAATCGAACTCATGCCAGAGCTGCTGGCGCATGATCAGGGCGGACCGGAAGAACTGCGCCACCATGGTGCTGGCGCAGCGCGCGGGCGTGCCGGTCGAGCCGCTGGTGAAATTCCAGCTCGTGCCTCCATGGTCCAGCGGCGGGGCGGTGGCCAGCAATGCGGCACCGCGGTCACGCAGTTCGGATTTTTTGAGGATCGGCCAGCGCGCAAACGTTTCCCAGGTCAGTGCACCGGGGTCGAGCGTGAGTTCAGGCAATTGCCGGGCGATCAACTCGCGATAGTGCGGCACCTGCTGCAGACTGAAAGTGACCAGGGAGCGCAATTGCTCAAGCTGGCGCTGCGCCAGCCGCTCGGCGGGCCACCACTGCGATTGCTGGAGCTGGAACTGCGTGGCCAGCATGGTCTGCGCGGCCGCATGCGGGAGCGCCGGCCAGACCTGGCCGGACACCGCCGAAACGGGTATTGCGCTTCCTGCCCGCACCTCTGCCCTCACCTTGCCTGGCCGCCTTGCGCGAACGCCGTGCCGGCCATCCGGAACCGCCCGCTACTTCTTGTAGACAGCAGCGCCGGTGATCGTGGTGTAGGTGCCGCCGTAGCCGGAGGTCTGGTAATCCACCCGGTAAACCGCACCGGCGTGCGAGGCACCCGGGCCGGCGAAAAAGCCCTTGATCTGGTTGCTCGCGGTGCCGTTGATGCCCGAGCCGGTCATGCCGCCGTTGCCATTGAAACTGACGTTATTGTCGTAAAAACTCAGGCTGCCGCCGCCGCTCAGGTTCACCGAGCCGGAGGTATTGGCGATCTTCATGTCATACGAGCCGGAATAGGTGCCGCCGAAATTGACGCTGAGGGTGGAGCCGACCGAAATCGCGCCGCAGGCGCCGGAGCAGGAGGGCGCGGTGCCGCCGTACATCGTATAGGTGGCCGAACCCGAGGTCGGCATCGCGCTGACCGGCAGCCCCACTACGTAGTGCAGCGGATCGGCGGCGGTATAGGTCATGGTGCCTTCGCTGGCGGTGCTGTCGCTGACCGTGCCGATCCAGCGGCCCCAGGCCATCACGCCGTCGTTGCCGTAGGACTGCGCGCCCGCCGACCCCAGCGTCACAGTGCGCCCGGCGGTGTTGGCGGCGACCTGCTGCTGGCTGCCGCCGCCATACCCGTAACTGGTCAGGTGCCCGGAGGGGCTCAGGGTGAAGGTGGGGGCAGCGCCGCCGTAGTTGTCGGGGTTGTCAAGCTGGCCCTGTCCGCCACCGACTTGAAAGCTTGCCGTGCGCCACTGGCCCTGGAAGGTGCCGGTGAGGATGGGCTGCACGATAGGCTGCGAGTCCTGCACCGCGTTGGTGGGAGCCGGAAGCTGCGTTGCCGCGGCCGACACCACCGGAGGCAGGAAGGGCTTTTCGTCGGTCTTGGTGGGCGTCGAGGTCTGGCTGTTGACGATCGCGCTCTGTCCGCCGTTGATGGTCGAGGAGCCGGACTGGTTGGTGACGTCGATGGCGCCGTCGGACACGTGGAACAGGATCGAGCCGTCCGGAAAGCCGGTGATCGAGAATTCGGTGCCGCGGATGCCGACCGTGGCGGTGGCGGTCTGCAGCTTGTAGCCTTCGCGGTTGGTCTTGCCGATCAGGCCGGTGATGGTGCGCAGCCCGCCCTTGAGCATGTTCATGACGATCGAATTCTTCTTCGGATCATCCTTGTCGTAGCCGTAGGTTTCCAGGCGGAACTGGGTCTGCGGCGCCAGCGACACCATGCCGCCGTCGGTAAAGCGCAGCTGGGCGCGGCCCGCGCCGGTGTCGATGGTCTCGCCGGGCTGGATTTCGGCGCCTTTGGTGAGCGGGCGGGCCTGGCCGTTCGGGCCGACCGCATTGACCCCCGGGGTGGCGAAGTCGACGCGCCCGGCGCCGGCGGCGTGCAGGGCGGGGGCAAACAGGGCCGACATGGCGGCGGCCATCACGGTGAATTGGAACTGGCTTTTCGGCATGGCAGCCTCCGGAGCTTGAAGCGGAAATCTAGACTGAAAACGGCCCGGTTTCCCGGGAACATGCTGCAGTGTAATGCCTGTGGCATTGCCCGGTTATGAAATAAGTCACAAACGCGGTGCCTTCAGGCGGGTATTTAAACAAATTTAACGAAATTCGACACGCGCGGTCACCGACAGGATCCAGCGCGAATAATCGTTGATGATCAGGTTCGACTTGTTCTTGGTGTAGGACAGCGACGGGGTGAGCACCCAGTTGCGGCCCACCGACCAGGCGGCGCCGAGGCGCGCATCGGTCTGCTGGTCGTGGCGCTTTTCCAGGAACAGCGGGTCGATACCGCGATAGCGGCGGTCTTCGAACGAGGAATTGGCAAAAGCGATCAGCTTGGGGGTCAGGGTGATCTGCCCGCCCAGGCGCACGCCATTCACCTCATGGCCGAAATGGCTGAAACCGGTGTGGGTTTCCTTTTCCGTGCCGGTGTAGCCGCCGACGTAGATCGTCGGGGTATAGCCGCCGGGGAATACCTTGGCGTAGGCGCCGCCGATGACGTCGCGCAGGGCGTCGCGCTGGCGCTGGCCGGCATAGACCAGGCGCGAATGCTGGCCGTAGACGGTCAATTGGCTATCGGCGGAAAGGTTGTAGCGCCATTGCAGGGTGCCGCCGTTGGCGCGGCGGAAAGTGTTGTTGTCGACCCGCGATTCCTGGGTCTGCAGCAGGCCGACGAGCTCGTGCCGCTCGCGCCGCCAGGAAACGCCGCCGTCGGCGGAGGTGCTGCCGGTGTCGAAACGGTCCCA
>Ga0075363_100000228_pt1 | contig 15710 bp, 13 predicted proteins | sample EndMetdeltDD1763_FD_71470 | JGI IMG/M metagenome (GOLD analysis project Ga0075363, IMG submission 71470) | Populus endosphere microbial communities from Tennessee, USA - Endosphere MetaG P. deltoides DD176-3 | ecosystem: Host-associated > Plants > Roots > Endosphere | place: USA: Tennessee...
GTGTTGAATAGCCCTTCGAATCGTTTTGGCAGCGGAACCGAAAGATTGATGGTGTGATGCAAAAAGGTCTATTTGCGTTTTTTCTACCCGTTCTATTTCCGGATGGGATTTATGGCAGATAGCTCTTTGCACCAAATGACCCAGGAAATCACTGCAAGAATATTCTTCGGCCAGAATGCGGTTCAGTTTTTTTAACCCAGCAATTGCATCTGGATCTTGAAGGGCCAAACCGATTTCTAAGGCGATCTGAGTCCACTCTTCTTTTTCTTGGAAATGGGTTTCCTCTACCCACTCCCCTTCTTCTTCGGGAAGATTATGTAAGAAAGCTTTTCCCATCCCCCTAAAAACAGTAAGCGCGTTCCGATGGGCTGCAATCCGGTTTTCCGATAAGCCTAAAAGATCCTTGATCAAATAACGAACATGCTCTTTCCCGTCGTAGAAGAAGACCTTGTTGGCCGATACGGCTTCTGAAAAAGACTGATTGCCGCGCACTGCAATAAATTCTCCGCTTAACAAAACCAAAGCTCGAAAATCTTCCTTAGCTAAAGCCCCGCAGCAGAGGATCCGGACCCGTTTTCCTTCATTGGCCACAGGAATGATGTGACACTTTCCATCAAACCAGATTTCGATCTTTTGAACAGAAAAAATGGGGGGGATGAGATTCCCGTTTTCCTTTTCCATCCATTGAATCAGCCACCCCATGTCTGGAACGCAAAGATCGATTCCTTTTCGATCATGTTCTAATGATTTAAGAAGCGCCTGCAAGTAGACTGCCCCTCCCGCCACGGTCGTTAAATAGGCCAAGTAAAAATGATTTCCCTTCAAATATTCTTCAATTTCCAAAGGACCTGGAGAGGAAGTATTAAATAACAATTGGAGGAGTTGCTCATTTTTAATTTCAGAAAAACTTGCCGAGTGGGTTTTGCGGATTAAAATCCCCTTTTCTAGAAAATGGAGACCCATCGATCGATTGCCCGTTCTGGGATGGAACCAACTGGATTCTAAGTATCCATATTCACCTAAAAATTCCATTTTAGGCATAGGAACTGTAGCGCTCATTGCTTTCATACGCTCAATAAGCTGAAGCGTATGAGGATAAAAAGTCGGAAGGAATAAAATGAGGTCTGAAGTACGGAGTTCCACTAAAGCCGCATGAGGGATGATGCTAGGCTGCGTTTCAGTTTCATAAGGAATCCGTATACACGGATCTAGCGGATAGGAGGCCCATTGCTTAGGCATTAAAACAATCTGCTGCAATTCACACTCTGGAAAACGTTCCTTGATCAACTTGGCTGTTTCCTGAGCTGCCATGCAATCTCCTAGTCCATCGGAGATCACCCAGGTGAAGAGAGTGATTTTAGCCTCTCTGTCCACCCGCACCTTTTCATAAAAACTAAAGAGAGCTTTATCCGAGGCAAGGCGTTTGAGAGAAGGCAAATGAGCAAAGTTTTTCTTAATGTGGGAACGAGCTGGATGGGCTTTGTGATAAACTCTTGGAATGCCCCGTATAATTTTCGGGAAATACCGCAGCCTATCTAATTCTTCGAATTCTTTCCGGTCGAAAGAATCCATTAATACTTTTTCAATCGGGGAAAAACTTCTAGATAGATCCTGAGATTTTTCAATTATTTCGGAGAAAGAAATTTTTTCCTCTTCGGATGAACTCTTATTTTGTAACAATTGAAAATAAGATTTCCCCAATGCATCTAATTCATCTGGATTGCATTGTTTTAACAACTCTTTTTGGAGAAGATTTCGAAGCTCCGATTCAAATGTAGAAGGTGCCATGGGCCTTTTTTAATTTATAAGTCAGCCCTCATAATCCATTTTCTACCTCCAAGTCAACACTTTTTTAGAAAATAAGAAGGAAGAAGAAAATCTTTCAGGACACGCCTTGAAATGATCCAACTAAAAAGTTTCAGTCGATTTTTAGGTTCTTAGGCCAAAAAAGCTTCTGAACGGTGGTAGGTTTCCCAAAGGAGCCTGAAAGGAAGACAGCTTTCCAGAAGTTCTGAAAGAGTCCCCTCCCCTAATTTGCGGCCTCGGTCAAAAAAGATGATCTTATCGGCGTGTTCAATCGTTGACAGTCTGTGGGCAATTAAAATCTGCGTTACGTCGCCTTGAAGCTCCCTCATCGCTTTTTTAATTCGGTTTTCAGAAATTGCATCGAGCGACGAGGTCGCTTCGTCCATGACGAGAATCGGGGCTTTTTTAACTAAAGCTCGCGCAATCGCCAGTCTTTGCTGTTGCCCCCCGGATAAGGTTTTTCCCATTTCCGCAAGTAAAGTGTCGTATTGCTTAGGCAGTTCGACGATAAATTCATGCGCATAGGCTTTCTGTGCGGCCTCTTCGATCTCTTCTCTGGAAAAGCTCCTCCCAAACGCGATATTTTCTGCCACCGTATCAAAAAAGAGAAAAGGTCTTTGAGGGACAAATGCGATCTGCTCCCTTAAAGATTTTTGAGTGATCGCATTCAAGGGTACGCCATCGACGCGGATTTCCCCTTTTTGCACCTCATAGAGTCGAGGAAGGAGCTGGACGAGGGTCGATTTGCCTGCCCCCGTGGCGCCGACGAAAGCAACCACTTCTCCCCGCTTAATGGTAAAACTTACATCTCTGATGACCCACTCGTCGCGATACTTGAACCAGACATGATCGAATTCAATGAGGTTCTTAAAACCCTGCAAATGGATCGCTCCATCCTTATCCTCGATTTGTGGTTTCAAGTGGAGGACTTCGAACATCCTCTCGGCGGCGACAACCCCTTTTTGGATATTGGCATTTTCTTCAGCGAACTTTTTCACAGGCTCGTAAAAAAGATGCAAGAGTCCGCAGAACATCAATAATTGGCCAACCGTCATATGAAGAGAGTAAAGCCCGAACAAGACGACAATCGCGAGGCAACCGGTAGCAATCAAATGGAGGACAGGCCTGGTTAAAAGGCCATATTTCGCGCTTTTGCTTTCCAAGACGGCCATCTGATCATTTTGTTCTTTATATTTCCTGAGAGAAAAAGCCTCCATCGCGAAAATTTTAACAGTTTGGATGCCTGCCAAAAAATCGAGAAGGACTGATGAAAAAGTCTCCTGGTTTTTTTGTAGCTGCCGAGTGATTTTCTTCACTTGACGAGTTAAAATGACAACGGGGAAAATGATGAGAGGCAACCCTAAGAAAATAATTAAAGAAAGCTGCCAGGAAAGATAAAAGCAGGCAAACAGAGTTGAAACTAAGGTAAAAGGCGTCTGTAGATAATTCGTAAGGCAGGAATTCAAGGAAGAGGCAATTTGTCCCGCGTCCCCCACGGCCCTTGAGGAAAGGCTTCCCAAATTTTGCTCTTGATAAAAGCTTAGAGGAAGCGATTGAATGTGTTCGAAATATTGCTGCCGCAAATCCCGGGTGACTCGAATAGAAAGCAGCTGCACGATGTAGCGGGACGCAAAAAGCGTCAATGCTTTGAAAAGAGCCACCCCCACAAGAATTTCGATCAGTAAGGAAAAATTCTGCTCGAAATCGAAATGGGAAGCCATTTTGTGCATCACCCAGCTAAGAGGATTGGTGTCCTTTCGTTGAGCAATAGCGATCGCCGCATCCTGCTTCGTGACGATCCCGTCCCCGTTTAAATCGATCCCTTCCCAGCGGCGATGAATGTCGGCCAAACTGATTTTATCTTTAACTTTTTTTCCTTCCGGACTAAAGAGAGTAAAAAAATCAGCTCCCGTATTGGCCATCAAGCCAACGGAAAACATTTCGCACTGGTTAGCAACAGTGAGAAAAAGCAGAGAAACGAACGTTAAGATGGCTAAAGTGAGGTGACGGCTATTACGAAGGGCTGCTTGCAGTAAGAGTTTCATGAGTTTCCGCTATCAATGGCATAGTCTGTGAAACTAGCGGCATCCCTGATTTGGAAGAGATTTTTCTGCAATTTAGAAGCTATCCTAGCGCTTCATGGCACTTCAAAGGAAAACTTCTTTAGATCAAAAAACTCGCAAAAACAACTGGGCAGCTATTTTTTCACAGACTCGGACTCAAATTTGCCCATTTTTCGGAATTTTTGGTAGCGATTTTCTAAAAGCTGTTCAATTGGAATGGTTTTTAACACAGACCACTGGTCTTTAATAAAGGATTTCACGTTTGCAAAAACCGTTTTCGGATCGAGGTGGGCTCCGCCCAGAGGCTCCTCAATCATCTGGTCTACGATTTCCAATTTCAAGAGATCTTCCACATGCATTTTGAGGGCGGAAGCTGCAGTCGCATTTTTGCTTGGATCTTTCCACAGGATTGAAGCGCATCCTTCTGGAGAAATAACTGAATAATAAGAATGCTCCAACATCCCAATGACATCGCCAACACCGACTCCCAAGGCTCCGCCTGAACAGCCTTCTCCGATCAAAATCACGAGAATAGGAGTAGGGAGCCTTGCCATTTCCCATAAATTTTGAGCGATAGCCCACCCCTGTCCCCTTTCTTCCGCGGTCAGACCTGGATAGGCGCCTGGAGTATCCAGTAAAGTGATCACGGGAATCTGGAATTTGGCTGCCAGGCGCATGCATCGCATTGCCTTGCGGTAGCCTTCTGGATGAGGCATGCCAAAATTGCGGAAAATACGGCTTTCTGTATCTTTCCCTTTTTCTTGTCCGATGATCATGTATTTTTGACCCTCGATTTTTGCAAGACCGGCAATAATTGCATGATCGTCTTGAAAAGTCCTGTCGCCAAAAAGTTCGACGAATTCTTCGGCTAGATTTTGAATGTAATCAATCGCATGAGGCCTTTGAGGATGGCGGCAAATCGAAACCCGGTCCCAGGGTTTGAGTTGCGAATAGACATTTTTTCTCAGTTGTTCAAGTTTCTTTTCCATTTTAAACAATTCTTCGTGAGTCCACAAAGGATTGCTCTTATTTTGTTCTTTGAGTTGGTGGATCGTCTGCTGAACTTCCAGAATCTGTTTTTCATGGGACAGGACGGTCATGCGGCACTCCGGTTGTGGGGCAATGCGTCATGCCCTGTTGTTTCTCGGCCAGGCAGTTTAGCATCTCGATAGTCTTTGACCACTTCGACGACGGTCGGCTTCGTGATCACAATAGAAAAAAGTTCTTCGATATCTTCTGTGGTAAGAAGGATGCATCCATCGGTTGCCTGTTTGCCGATTTTGCTTGTGTCTGCAATCAATTCGTTATTTTCCGCGTCCAGCTTGCAAGGAGCCCCATGAAAACCTAATCCTTTAGAGGATTGGGAACAACCCTCGAGCTCTTTGTCGAAAGGAATCCACCGGGTGCCGAAAACTTGGATCATTTCAGCTTTTTTCTCTTGGAAAAATCCCATAGTCCCCGGTTTATAAATAGCGATCTTATCTCCGACTTGATACTTCCCAATGGGGGTTGCATATCCGGAAGCCTTTTGCGAATCGGCGCGGCCCACGCCGACCCGATAGGTTTTAAGAAGGACCCTTTCATTGGTTCCTTTATCGATATAGTAAAACCACATGCGGCAGCGAGAAAGATCCACTAACAGATGGAAAGCGATTTCTTTGTCTTTCTTGAACACGTTAAAGCGGTCTCCAGGAGACACTTTTTGGGTGATGTAATCGGGTTCTCGGTTCAAGCTGCGCGCTATGAAATGGCGCGATGTTTCGTAATGGGCGGCATAATCAGCAATCCAAGCCTGCCGTCCTTTCATCCAGGGCACGCGGCTTGTAAATGAAACGGTCTCTACGATCGGAAGCTTTGAGGCGTCTAGGGCAAATAGATTGGGAATCAAATCCACATCGGGCAGCTCTTCTTTCTTTTCTAAAATCTCAGAGGGCCGGGAAGGAGAAAGGTCGATAATTGTTGTGTTTGCAGCAGTGTCTCGGGATCTATTTTGTTTTGGGGAATCCTGGTTGTTTAACTGAGTGTTCAAGAAGAGATTTTGAGGAATTTCTTGTACAATTTCTTCTTTGCTTTTTTTTGGCTCCCGTTTGAGCCATCCCACAAGTCCGAGAACGGTGAAAAGAGCGATCGTCCCAAAGATAAAATATTTCACTGCCAAGCTCCAATGAAGAATTTAGTATCCTCCCTATTATCGAAAAGAGACGACTATTTTGCAACAAATTCAAAAAAACAAATAATCTATAACATAAAAAATATAATAAACATAATTAAAACGTTAAAAAATAAAATTATAACAAATAAACAAAAATAAATAAAATGTCAAAAACGAAGGTCTTTAATGTTAATTTACAAAAATCCTTAAAAATATTTACGATAGCGCCCCAAAAAAAGGAGTTTCTTATGTGTTCAATCCAACCAATCGTCCCCCAGATCACTTTTCCAAGCCCAATGAGTCAAATCGGATTAGGCTCATTCGATCCCATCGACACCTACCTTGAAATAGATAGAAATTATTTTAAATTACCTCCACTAAAAACAGGTTTCTGGACCTCTCGCCCAGTCGTAGTCGTCACCCAGTCAGAATATGAAGAAATACGCGACTTGCCAAAAGAAACCCTGTTCTCTGAAATTTTAAATAAATACGACTTGGGCAAGGTTTTAACCCTCCTTTCCCGTCCTGAGATGGAAATGAAATTTAATACGGAATTTGGAATTTTGACAGATGCCGAACTTGTCAACAAATGCGACGCTGCTACGCTCAAGAAATTCCATTTGCACCAGTTGCTATCCAATGATCGGATGGAAAAATTAAATGAAATTCGAAAAGAGGCTGTTCGGAGGGAAATAGCGCCCTTTTCAGAATTAGTCCAAAAATATGGTTTTTCCTTAGTAGCCGATTGCTTTTCGGAAGAAGAGTTGCAGGCCCAGATACAGCAAGAATATGCGGGAAAGAATGAGAAAGAAATATTGGCAGAGGCCGATATCGTTTTTTTAACCAGCAAATTAGGCCAAAAATTTATTCGAGAGCGTTGCGGAGAAATATTCCAAAATGGACCTGTTGAAGTTGAAACAGAAGGATTGACCCGTACTTTTACTTTAACCAATGACACTTACTCTCTTGTCGAAACTAAGCAATATCCCGACGGAGGCGAATCCCACATTAAAATAAATTGCACAGAAATAAATTAAAGTTTTTCATTTTGCACACCCCATGAAGAGCGGATTGGAAAACAGCTATGAATAGCTGTTTTCCAATCCTATCTTTCAATTACCAGGATTAGTATGAAGATAATTATACAAAGCGGAGCAAGACGGCGAAAACATCCTTGCCCAAGAGAATTAAAACCGTTACTAGTTGTTAAGGGGGAATTTTTTTCTGATCAACATGCCTATTATCCCAATTGCTAATAATGCCAAAGCGACTGGACCCGCTATAATAATTCCGCAATAGACCAGTAATGGCATTACAATAGGTAAAAATAAAAGAAGGATTAACGGAATTATTATATCTAAAGATTTGTTTAACCTAGTCATTAATGAAATTGGTCTAACATGTAAGTGTGCTGCCGCAGCATCTGCTACTCGTGCCGCTTGCGCAGGAGGATTCGCCGTTTGTTGAACAACTGGATGTGCAGAAAAATTTCTTCGGCAAATACCGCATTGTTTTTCCAGATTCTTTGCATTTAGAATGCCTTGATAACATGTTTCATGAATTGGGTGCCCACATGAAGGAATCTTGACGGGCCCGTTGGCTTCTTTTCCGTTGCCATCATATATATCTTCATAACATACATAACAATTTTCTTGTTCATTCAAACTTTGATAATTAACAGCGTTCATTTTCACCTTTTTTTAAATTATTTATTTTTGTTTTAAAAATATTATATAATAATAAATAATTTTTTATAAACAAAATTTTAAACAATTTTTATTTAAAAAAAACAAGTTATTGCAAATAAGTAATTTACAAATAAGCGGATAGTTTGATTATTGGGATGCACTCGAAAAAAAGAAAGTAGCTGCGGCCGCTACGGGATGGATTTCAAAAGAAATCAGGAAATCGGCGTTCCAGAAACTCCCCTCTCCGGATAATGGGATCACCTGGACCTTATGGGAAAAAGCTGTTTCGATTTTAAGATTTTCTGTCCTTCCTTGTAAAGAGAGGCAATCCGTCTCTCCCATATAACGCTGCAAACTTTTTGGTTTGTAGACTGCGCTGCCAATTTGACAACTTAGGGCTTTTGCATAAAAAACAATCGCCAGAGGTTCTTGGGGAGTAAGGCCTACAAATTTAAGATCGATGCGGGATCCATTTTCATTTTTCATTCCAATCCAAACCTCAGGCAAGGCCAGGCAGCGGCTCCATCCTTGCAAAGGGTTTCCATCGGGAAGAGAGAAAATCCCAAAACTGTTTTTTTCACTCAACGGTAGGCGCTGGGGACCAAAGGCTCTAATTTCTACCTCTTTTAGCCGTAACATCCCTAAAGAAGAACCCGCCCCTGTTAGAGTAAAGGCAGCCGCCGATTTTTTACTTTTGAAGAATTTAAGGCCTAGATAGGGATCCTCGACCGTCTCAACTCGAGAAAAAACTTCCTCTATTCTTGGCGTGCTGCGAGCTAATTTTAAGAAAAAAGGATCGATGGGTTTTTGTACGCCCTGGAATAATTCATTTGCCTTCTCAATATCACCGATTGCGCGAAATAAAAGAGAAAAAGAAATCAGAGTCTCATTTTCATCAAATTCGTTTTCTGGGCACCATAAAACAGGGGTATCTGCCAAAGGGATTAACCATTGAATTAAACTTCGCGCCGGGGTTTCAAAGCCCCCGATCCACCACAAAAGCGCGAGTTGGCAGAGTTCTGCAAGCGTAGGGAGAGGATTTTCTGGATCGCCTATTTCATTTGCCAAGAGGGCGGATCCAGAAGGAAACTGCTTAAGAGATAAAGGAGGAAAAACGCATTCCCACTTTTGAGCTAAAAGAAAAGCGATCGCCTGCGATGGCTGGAAAGTTTGAATCACTGGATTTTTTAAAATACTAGGCAAAGGAAGAACATTGGCGTTCGACCAAAGATCCCGCAGAATCCTGTAATTTTTACGCGCTGATAAAACAAGAGGCCGTACCATTGAACCGGCCTCTATTGAATCCACGCAGCTTGACTGAATCAGCTCATTCCAAGGATCCTTTCTGATTTCAGCATGATGAGAGAAGGAAAGGGTATCGAGCTGTTTTTCCATAGAACCTGAAATTTAGGACCTATTGAAATAGGTTCAGGTACTATTCAATAAGTTTGCGCATTTTCTTTCCAGGAGTAAATTTCACTGCTTTGCGAGCAGGAATTACAATCGGCACTGCTGCATTTTTGGGGTTGCGTCCAATTTTCTGCTTTCTTTCTACAACCTCAAACACTCCAAAATCACGGAATTCTAATCGGTCCCCTTGCGATAGAGTATCGGTCATCGCATCGAGAAACGATTGAATTACATTCCGGACATCATTTGGATGCAATCCTTTGGAAGTAGAAATCGTTTGAATCAATTTCTTTTTGGTGACCGTAGCCATATCCGGGCTCCTATTTTGACTTAACGTCTTTGGTAAGTTTTCATTTTCTTTTTCAGACAAGCTGTTTGTCTCCTTCATTCGGGATCCCACTTGTCGAATCGTTGTTCGACAATGAACCTATCCCAAATTTTGCTGTTTCCACAAACCAGTAGATACTTATTGTGAAGGGGTTCACGAGTTCAAAATAGCGATTGGCGAATATTTTTCAAATGAATTTTTAAATTATTTCATTCGCTGTACTGTTACCAACAATCGCTTTTTTTTGCCTGCGCTCAATAAAAGATAGGATCCATCGATCAAATCGGATTCAGTAATCGCAAAAGAAGGATCGGAAACCCGTTCGTTATTTAGATAGGCTCCGCCATTTTTTACAAGACGGGTTCCTTCAGATTTGCTCGGAACCAACCCAGATTGAGTCGCGACGTCGACATATTTTTTTCCAACGACATCGGAATAGGAAAGCAAAGCATTCGGCATGTCCCTGGCCAATTCTTGCAGAACTGCTGCATTCAATTTGGCCTCTGAACCAGGCGCCATTTCCTCAGTGACTCTGAGAGCCGCTTCCAAACCCGCTTCGCCATGAACGAACCGAGTCACTTCTTCAGCTAGCCGTTTTTGAGCTGTGTTAGGAATATATTCAGGACGATTCATCGACCGTTCGATCTCTTGGATCTCATCCAGTTCGACAAAAGTAATCATTTTCAAAAGGCGGATCACATCGGCATCTTGGATCCGAATGAGGTATTGATAAAATTTATAAGGAGAAAGCCGATCTTCGGCAAGCCAGATAGCTCCTTCCTCAGTTTTTCCAAATTTTTTTCCATCGCTTCGAGTCAATAAGGGGAAAGTAATTCCGAAAATAGAATCTCCGCCTAACTTCCGGTTGAGTTCAATGCCCGCAGTGATGTTGCCCCATTGATCGCTTCCTCCCATTTCCAAAGTCACTTGGTGTTTTTGGAATAAGTAATAGAAGTCGTAAGCTTGCAAGATTTGATAACTGAACTCCGTAAAACTCAATCCTTCTTCTGTTTGCAGACGATTGCGGACCATTTCCTTAGCCAACATAGGGCCCATTCGAAAATGTTTCCCCACATCGCGCAGAAAATCGACCATGTTGAAAGATCCGAGCCAATCGTTATTATTGAGGATTACCGGTTTCGGTCCAGATGAGAAATGAAGGATTTTGTTAAAAAAATGGCGTAACCGGACCACATTGGCTTCTAATACTTCAAGATCCAGAAGCGGTCTTTCTACAGTTTTTCCAGAAGGGTCCCCGATCCGGCCGGTAGCTCCCCCTAAAATTACGACAGGGGTATGGCCGAATTTTTGAAACCAGGCCAAAGCCATGATGCCGACCAAATTTCCCAAGTGGAGGCTGTCTGCGGTCGGATCGAAACCAACGTAGACTTTGATCGGCTTATTCACCCAATCGCGCACCTCGGTATGGGTCATCTGATCGATGAATCCCCGTTTTACCAAAGCATCTATGACATTTTCCATTGCAAATCAGTATTTTATAGAGAAAAAAGTACCTGAGAATAAGGATTTAATCAATCTTTATTTTGAGGTTATAAGAAACTGCAAAAATCCAATTCCCCTTCAGGGTAAACGATCGTTGACAACTTCTAAGGCTTTCCCAAACTGCTGCATATCTTGCTTTAGTTTTTCAGCAAATTGCTGCACTTTTTTGCTTACGGCAGCCGCATTTTGGTTGCGATTGAACAATTCAATATTTTCTTTTTCGATATGATCTCTGTATTGAGCATGATCGGCAATCCATTTTCGAATTTTATCAATGGATTCGGCAATCGCCCTCGGAGTGATTTGACGATTCTCTTCTTCCCATTGCTTCAGTAGTTTTTCTCTCGCTCTTCTTGTTTTTAAACTTTCGGGAGCTAAAGGTCTTTCGTCCCTTTTTTCCTCTCCCATTTGACGTTCATCATATGCAATCATGGTCAACCTCCTTTTCATTATCTTGGGGCCAAGCAGGCTCAACATTAGTAAAAATTGATATAAAATTCAAGATTTATGAAAGAAAATTTCAAATCTTTTCGAACTCATTCAATCATTTTTTTCGTAGAAAATTTTTTTCTTTTCCCCTATCTTAAAGACGAGTTTCTGGGATGGGTATGACACAGCAAGATGGGAAAATAGCTGCGGGGCGGAAAGCCGCGGAGTGGATTGAAAATGGAATGATTGTGGGCTTAGGAACAGGATCGACTGCTGAATGTTTTATCGATCATTTAATCGAACGTTGCAAGAAAGGGCTCCGCATTAAAGCTGTTGCCAGCTCCCACGCCTCAGCGGAAAGGGCGAGAAAAGGGGGAATACCGGTTGAAGACATCAATTCGGTGCCCCGCATTGACCTTACAGTCGATGGCGCTGATGAAATCGATTTAAAAAAAAGAATGATCAAAGGAGGAGGGGGGGCTCACGTCCGCGAAAAGATCCTTGCCTGCGCTAGCAATGAGATGGTTGTCATCGTAGATGAAAGCAAATGCGTCGATTCCATTGGAAAATGCAAGCTCCCCGTCGAAGTTCTTTTCTTTGGCTCTCCAGCCACCCGATTGAGGATCGAAACCTTAGGATTCAAAGGGAAATGGCGCATCGAGCAGGACGGAACTCTTTTCCTCTCTGAAAATGGAAACCTCATTTTCGATATTGCCTACGAAACACTTCCAGTTTCTCCAGAAAAAGATCACGAAAAACTCATTCAGGTTCCAGGTGTGATCGATACGGGCTTTTTTTTCCATCTTGCAGGACGAGTCATCGTAGGGCTTTACGATGGCAGCGTAGAAGTAAGATGAGAAAATATTTACGAAAAATCTACCTTCCGGAAAACAAGCTCCAGTGGATAGCGATCGCTCTAACTGCCGTCGGCCTGATTAGCACGACCCATTACAATTTCCACATCCTTAAAGCTACCCGTTTTGAAACAGAGCTTTCCTACTACCTAAATCTCAACGAACGCTACCACAAATTGCTCTTCACCCTCATAACGAATGATTCCGAAATCTTCAAAAAGAATGACAACGCTTCCTTGAACAATAATAAATATATCATCTACGAACTGTTCGAGCTTTTCGCGACTGTCAAATCCCTTGAGGGCTATTCTCAAGAATTAGACCAAGACATCAATAGTATTTGGCAAAAGCGGATCCATTTTCTCTTTTCCAAACCCGCCATCCAAACAGCGTGGCAGGGTCATGAAAATTACGCCTATGAGATCTATAAACCTGAATTTGTTGAGTATATCCATCGAGTGATCGCCCATGCGGCAATCGGAACAGTTCCCTAAAATTTCGATCCGACCGGATTCAAAGTTTGTTTTCTAATTCGGTCGATGGCGCTAGCCATTTGATCTGGATTTTTGGTCTGAAGAAAAAATCGGTTTTGCAAACCTCTTTGAGAAACCACATCCCGATCCCCTGTAGCTTCGAGATAAGCTCCCGAACGATCCCAGAGAATATCGATGGCTTTTTTATACAGAGGATCTTTGGAAAAATCTAGGCCGCTTCCAAAAAGCTGCTCTTTTGCATCGTTGCGAATACGCACAGGGTCAAAACCATTGATTCGGCGTAAATCTAAAGTATGGGCTGCATGAAGAATGCGCCGCAAATATTTCAAATCTTCCAGTTCTTTCTCATTTAGAGTTCCTTTATTGGACCAAAGGATTGCCTCTTGAAAGATGAGAATTTCCATTGGATCGGTAAAAAGTCCTGATTGAAAAGCTGCTTTTCGGAAATAGACTGTATCTTGGAGTTCGAATTTTTTATAAAGCTCTGGAATATCCGAACTCCCTCCTTCCTGTTCCCGTCCTGATCGTTGAAAAGAAGAAGCTAATTCAATCTTTTTCAAAAAAAGAGGATCGCGGCTTTTCTTAAATGCCCAATCGAGCAGTTTATTTCCTTCGGTCTCTTTGAAAGAAATTCCTTCACGGTTCATCTGGATTAAAAGTTCAAAAATATCTTTAGCCAAAGCCCCTTGCCTGATCCCATGGGCGAGACCATGATTGAATCGCTCCACTTTATAGCGAATGCCCCGAATCCATTTTTCCGCGCAATTTGAAGGAGAACCTAGACGATAAGGAGATAAAAAATAAGGCTTTATCGCCTCGATCACGCGTAATGTAGCTTCTTTTTCCTTTTCCCCTTGAGTAAAAGGAGTAAAGGAATGCGGAGGGCTTTTATAAAAAGTAAATAATATTTTATTTAAAAATGCAACAGGCATGCTCGAATTATAATCATTCGAACAAAAAAAAGTGATTAGTATTTTATGTTAAAACGATTTTTAGCTAATTGTAGAATAGCAGCAATCGCCAGCTCCGCATCTTCCCCTTCAGCCTCAATCCCAATCTTTGCTCCCCTCTCTGCTGCTAGCATTAAAATTCCCAGCAGGGATTTTGCATTGACCACATAATTTTTATAAGAAAGCTGCAGTGAGGAAGTGAAATTCGCCGCACACTTGACAAGCTCGGTAGAAGGGCGCGTATGCAATCCTTTGTCGTTAAGAACAACGAAGACTGCTTTCACTTTTTTTTTCATATTTTAAGTCACTTTTTATCGCCGGCAAAGGTAGGAGTTACCTTATGGGAGATTATTTTTCAAGAGTTTTGAGCATTCGACAGCGTCTTAATTTGTTAAAAGTTGAAACGCAAAGACGCGGAGAGGCAATTTGGGTGTTTTTGCGTCTTTGCGTTTATTAGCAAATTTCCAGAGAATACCACTCAACATAGCTCTGCGATCTTTTATGAGGTTTCAGTGCTCCCAATGTTAAAAATAAGCCGATACACTTCCCGGAATTCGTTGTGAGGTAAAATCAGAGAGATCACCGCAGCGGCGCTGCGGTGTTAACTGGATTCTTAGGAACGGGGACCCATTTTTTTGAATTCGTTTAAAAGATGAGCAAAATGTTCCATGGCTGCTTCAACCGGTTCGGACTTGCGCATATCCACGCCTGCTTTTTCCAATAGATCCAGAGGAAACTGACTGCCTCCTGAGGAAAGGAATTGCAAATAACGGGACTTGGTTTCAGAAGAAGCCATCGCTTTCTTGAAAAGAGCCAGCGAGGCACTCAATCCCGTTGCATACTGATAAACATAAAAGTTGTAATAAAAATGGGGAATTCTCGCCCATTCAATTTCAAGTTCAGGATCCAATACGATGTCAGGACCGTAATACTCTCGGTTCAACTGCGTGTAATATTTTTTCAAAAGAGAAGGAGTTAAAGGAATTCCTTCTTCCGCCCATTTATGAAGCTGCAGTTCGAATTCAGCAAAAAGAGTCTGTCGGAAAATCGTGCCTCGGATCCCTTCGATTTCATAGTTGATCAGGTAGGCCTGTTCTCTCTGATTTTTCGCTTTGCTTTTTAAATTTCTCAAAAGAAGCTGCTCATTGAATGTAGAAGCGACTTCTGCGACAAAAATAGGATACTGGGAATAAATATAAGGTTGATTCTTTCGGCTCAAGAAACTATGCATGCTGTGGCCCGCTTCGTGAGCCAAAGTCAAAACATCATTCAGCGTGCCCTGATAATTCATTAAGATATAAGGCATACTGTCGTAACACCCGCTCGAGTATGCGCCGGATCTTTTTCTGACATTTTCATAAATGTCTACCCAACGATCCTCAAGCAATCCCTTTTTCAAGAAACTTTGATATTCAGGGCCAAGGGGCGCGACCGATTCGACAACGGCGCGGCAGGCTTCCTGATAATTCATATTCGAGCCCGCTTCTTCTACAAGCGGCACATACAAATCATAGATATGAATTTCTGGAAGGTTCATCCATTTCTTCCTCAGGGCGATATACTCATGCATGAGAGGAAGATGGCGCCGTACAGAGGCAATCAAATTTTCATACACTGAAACATCGATTTGATGAGGAAAAAGAGCGCTTTCCAGGCAACTTTCAAATTGGCGCGCTCGAGAAAAGAATAAATGGGATTGAACTTGACCCTGAATTAGTTCACACAAAGTGTTGGCATGAGTTTCAAATCCTTTATGGAGATTGACAAAGGCCGATTTGCGCAAATTGCGATCGGGACTCCTTAAATAGGAAAGGTAGGTACCGTTAGATAAAGGGTGTGTTTTTCCATTCGAGTCCACGGCAGGGGGAAAAGTCAAATCAGCATTATTCAATGCACCGAAAGCGCGATAGGAAGCATCCAGAGCTTTCCCGCTTAGCGCCAGCAACTCTTCCTGGTCAGGCGTGAGCGTGTGGGGCCGCATCCGTCCCACTTTTTGCAAATAAAACCGGTAAGGTTTCAATTGGGACTGGGAA
>Ga0075363_100000229_pt1 | contig 15640 bp, 14 predicted proteins | sample EndMetdeltDD1763_FD_71470 | JGI IMG/M metagenome (GOLD analysis project Ga0075363, IMG submission 71470) | Populus endosphere microbial communities from Tennessee, USA - Endosphere MetaG P. deltoides DD176-3 | ecosystem: Host-associated > Plants > Roots > Endosphere | place: USA: Tennessee...
TTCCTACCTGGCACGCGAGGGCGAACCCATCGCGCCGGATGAGCTGTCGCGGCACGAGGCGATCCTTTTCGTCCGGGCAGGCACTTCCAATCGCTGGACATTCCGGCGAGGCGCCGAAGAGGTTTCGCTTGCCGGCCAAGGGCGGCTGCGCGTGACTTCCGCCGAAGGGATACGTGAGGCAGTACTTGCCGGCATCGGCTTCACGGTCGGCTCCGAATGGATGTTCGACGCGGAACTGCGCAGCGGTGCGGTACGGCCGATCCTGGTGGACTGGGCGCTGCCGCCTGTTGAATTGTGGGCGCTGTTTCCAGCCGGACGCAAGGCCAGCGTCAGGGCAAGGACATTCGTCGAGTTCCTGGCCAGCAGCCTGTAGCGGCTTAGCGCGTCATCGTCTTCAGATGTTCGATCAGCCGGTCGCGGTCCGATGTCAGGCCCTTATAGTCGAGCTGATCGAGATCGAGCGCTTCGAGCTGGGCGGCAAAGGACAGTGCGAGCGTCGCCCGGTCCGGGTGCCGCGCCAGCACGGCGAGCGGGTCGAGATGGATGCGGATGGTGAACAGGATGTCGCGTGAGGACGGCAGCTTGCGCAGCGTCTGCCGCTCGACGCGGATGAAGGCGTGCGCCTCGACGTCACCGTCGGGGAAGCGTGTCGGCCGGTTGGTGGCGCGGTCGATGCGCTCGACATTGGACAGCGGATGGTAGAGCGCATTGTCGGCCTGGATCGACCAGTTGAAGCGCTCGACCGCCTGTCCCTGCAGGCCGTCGAACATGCGGTTGATCAGTTCGGCGGGACGCGTGCCCGGACCGAAACCGGGCACGGGCTCGTGGATTTGCTGCAGCGGCTTGCCGAATTTTTCGAGCAGCGACCAGGACGAAGGAAAGCACAGCGAGCCGGCGGCGAGCCGCCAGCCGCTGTCGTCGCGGCGCATCAGGATCAGGTCTTCCTGGACCAGCAGCGAGGCCGCGACCAGCGGCGCGTCGGCAAGATCCGAAGGCAGAGCAGGGTGGTTCGCGGCGCCCACCACCGCGATGCCCGCATCGGTGCGGCGATGGGTGCGCGGAAATCGCTCCGGCAAATACGCGCCGAGCAAGTCGAGCACTTCCCGCTGGGCATCCCGCGTGCCGTCCTCCTCGACGAAAACCCGGTCGGGGATTTGGGCATAAAGCCGGCGCTTCTCGGCGAGATAAGGCAGAAGATGGCCGTCGACCTCGATCCAGTTTGCCGGCTCAAGCGGCTTCAGCCCGATGTTGAACAGCTTCGACGAGCCGTCATAAGGGGTGTGGGTGGGCAGGGCCTCGACCAAACTCATGCTTCCTTGAGAGCGTCGAGACCGGTGGCGGTCATCCTGGCCAGGAATTCGGTGACCTCGTAGTCCGCGGCGCCGGCCTTGGCGAAGGGGTCGGCAGCCAGCCTGGCATCGAGGATCTCGCGCGGGCATTGCGCGATAATGATGCCGCCGGTCCGCGGTTTCTTCGGCCCGGAAGCGACGAATATACCATCCGAATAGCAGCCCTTCAGCCATTCGATATGCGCCGCCTGCAAGCGGTCGATCTCGGTCAGGGGCACTTTGTAGTTCAGCGAAACGACGAACATGGCGTTATCCTGGTTCACACAAGCTTTGCGGGAATCAAGCCGCGCAGCGAATTGCCGACAAAGAGTGCCTTGGCCGACTTCAGATCGTCGTAGCTGTAGATTGCTTCTTCCGCCCGGCCTTCATCCAGAAGCTCGGCGCGCAATACGCCAGGCAGCAGGCCGCAATCGAGCCGGGGCGTTGCCAGCACGCCGTTGCCGAAATCGGCGAAGACATTGGTGATGGTGCCTTCGCAGATTTCGCCGCGCTCATTGGCCAGGATCACCTCGTCGGCCTGGGTGACGAGATACTCGGAACGGGCATGGGTGTAGAGCTGGCGCCGGCTGGTCTTGTGGCGCAGCAGCGTATTGCCTGAGTCGAGCCGCGTCCGCGCCAGCCGGAGCACCCAGACCTTGTCGGCGGCGAGCGGTTCGTAGGGCTGTGCCGAGGCCGTCGCGTCGCCGTTGCGCGCCAAGGCGAGCCGCGTGCGCATGGCGGTTCGGGCGCCATCAAGGGCGTCGCTCAACACCTCGGCTATCCGTTGCGGATCGCAGGCGAAGCCGAGCTCCGCCGCCGAGCCATAGAGGCGTGCAAGGTGGCGATCGAAGCGCAGGAAGCCCGTCCCGGGCTGCCAGCGCATGGTTTCGATCAGCTCGAAATCGGCGGTGTCCCCGTCGCGAAGCGGGCTTTGAGCAGACACTCCTGATACTCCTCCTCGGGCGTCGAATCGAAGACGATGCCGCCGCCGACATTGTAGACGGCCTCGCCGCTGGCAAAGAGCGAGATGGTACGGATCGCCACGGAAAAGCGCATCGTGCCCCCCGGTGCGATCCAGCCGATGGCGCCGCAATAGACGTCGCGCGGCGTGCTCTCCAGATCGTGCAGGATCTCCATAGCGCGAATCTTCGGCGCGCCGGTGATCGAGCCGCAGGGAAACAGTGCTGCAAACACCTGGCGAATGGTGAGACCCGGCAGCAGCTTCGCCCTGACGTCGCTCACCATCTGGTGGACGGTCGGGTAGCTCTCGATGCGGAACAGTTCCGGCACTTCCAGCGTGCCGACCTCGCTGATCAGCGAGATATCGTTGCGCAGGAGGTCGACGATCATCCGGTTCTCGGCCTGGTTCTTCTCATCGTTGCGCAGGAAGGTCTTCTGCCGCTCGTCCTCGGTCTTGGTCGCGCCGCGCGGGGCCGTGCCTTTCATCGGATGCGTTTCGATCATCCCGGCCGCATTGATCTCGAAGAACAGTTCGGGCGAGCGCGACAGCACGATGGGATCGCCCAGCGCCACCAGCGCGCCGTACTTCACCGGCTGGCGTTCGGTCAGCGCATCGAAGGCGGCAAGCGGGTCGCCCGACCATTGCGCCTGCACCGGAAAGGTCAGGTTGCCCTGGTAGCAATCGCCTTGCCTGATGTGCTGGTGCAGCCGCGAGAAGCGTTTCTCATAGTCCTCGAATGACCAGGCCGCCCGCGCATCGAAGATCGGGCCGTTCGGGGCTGCTGCGTTGCGTGGCGGCACCGCTTCTTCGACCGGAGCATCGAAAGCACCGAGGCAGATCAGCGGCGCGCGACGCCCCTTGGGCAGCAACGGAACGAGTTTCGGCTCGAGCAGATAACCGGCCTCGTAGGAGAAATAGCCGGCCAGCCATTTGCCGGCGTCGTGCGCGGCCTGCGCTGCTTCCAGCGCCGCCTGGAAATCCCGGGCCTCATGCGCCACGATGATATCGGCCGGCCGGTCGAATACGAGCTGACGCGCGCTTTCGTCGTTGCGGAAAATGGCGGCGGGCAGGGACATGGGGACCAGGATCGATGAAGCCGTCGATCGCTCTATATGGGGGGGCGCTCGCGTGCAATCGAGGGAACGGCACCTTGCCCCTCAAAGCCGACCTCGTGGCGACCTTGCCTGCCAAAAAGAAATCAGCGGGGCCTGTGGCCCCGCCGGCTTGATGATCTGCCTTTGCCGCTCAGGTGTTGCTGGCGGTTCCGGCTGTCGGAAACTGCTTGGCGAATTCCTTCTCGTCGCCGGCCGCGAGCAGCTTGGCTTGGTCGATCCAGCGTTCGCGGGCGATGCGGCCGTCGAAGTTCATCACGTCCTCGATCCGCTTGATGTCGGCTGCGGTCCAGGCGGCGATCTGGGCGAAGGTGGTGACGCCCTGCGCCTTGAGCAGCTTCTCGTTGACCGGGCCGATCCCGATCAGCCGGCGCAGATTGTCGGGCTTGCCAGCCGCAGGCTTGGCTGCCGCCGGGGCGGCCTTCTTGGCGGCTGCCGGCTTGGGCGCGGCCGAACTCTTTGCTGCCGAAGCCGTGGAGGCAGCAGGTTTGCTCGCGGCGGGCTTGGCGGCCGCGGGCTTCGGTGCAGCCGACTTGGCGGCGGCAGCCTTCGCCGGCGCCGCCTTCGCGGCTGGTTTGGCAGGCGCAGCCTTGGCCGCCGCCGGAGCGGATTTGGCTGCCGCCGGCGTTGACATCAGGGCGGCCGGCGGCTGACTGGCGGCCTTTGCTCCACCCGTCTGCGCGTCGCGCAACTGGCGCTCGAGGTCGGCGCGGGTCTTGCCGCATGCATTGAGTTCGCCGGTCAGGCGATCGCTGTCGGCACGCAGCTTGTCGCGCTCGCCGCGGGTGCGGTCGAGGTCGCCGCGCAAACTGTCGAGCTCACCACGCAGGCGACCCCAGATGAACCAGCCAACCAAAACGCCTACAAGGAACGCCAGGACCACGTAGAAAAAAGTGCCCATTGTCTCTCTCCAGTCAGATCCGTCTGCCGTGGGTCATGACCTTCGGCGATGGACTACTCGGTGATGGTTCCGCGGGTTCGCAGAACAGCCGGCTTCGGTTCGAGCTGTCGGCGATCGGCTTCTCCAGCCCATGGCCAACGGCCGTTGTCGCGTTCGCCTGAGCGTCAGGACCGGCTGAGATTCTCCCTCGCCGATCCGCATAGGCTCCGGCTGAGCTTGCGGCGAAGGCTATCATAGAGCTTGTGGAAAGCTATGGGAAAAACTTCCGCCTAGAGTTCTTCAAGAACAAATATTTAGCGAAAGAACAGTGCCGTTCCAACATGCATTCCGGCTAAACTGTTCTTTGCAAGCGAGAGCGTCTCAGCCGTCGAGCATTTCCAGTTCATCGATCAGGCCGCTGATGACACCGAGCCCGATCTGCCAAAAGGCGGGATCGGTGGCGTCGAGGCCAAAGGGCGCCAGAAGCTGCGAATGATGCTTGGTGCCGCCGGCGCGCAGCATCTCGAAATACTTGTCCTGAAAACCGCGCTCGGCGTTCTGGTAGACGGCGTAGAGCGAGTTCACCAGGCAGTCGCCGAACGCATAGGCATAGACGTAGAACGGCGAATGAATGAAGTGCGGGATGTAGGTCCAGAACACCTCGTAACCCTCGCGCAGCTTGATCGCCGGGCCGAGGCTTTCGGCCTGCACTTCCAGCCAGAACTGGCCGAGCCTGTCGGATGTCAGTTCGCCGTTGCGGCGCTCGGCATGCACCTTGCGCTCGAATTCGTAGAAGGCGATCTGGCGCACCACCGTGTTGATCATGTCCTCGACCTTCTGGGCGAGCATGGCCTTGCGCTCGCGCCGGTCGGTGGTCTGCTCGAGCAGCGAGCGGAAGGTCAGCATCTCGCCGAAGACCGACGCCGTCTCGGCCAGCGTCAGCGGCGTCGAGGCCATCAGCGCGCCCTGGCCGGCGGCCAGCACCTGGTGCACGCCGTGGCCGAGTTCATGCGCCAGCGTCATCACGTCGCGCGGCTTGCCCATGTAGTTGAGCAGCACATAGGGATGGGCCGACGGCACGGTCGGATGGGCAAAGGCACCTGGCGACTTGCCCGGGCGCACCGGCGCGTCGATCCAGTTGCGGTCGAAGAAGGTGCGCGCGATCTCGGCCATCTCGGGCGAGAAGCGCTGATAGGCGGAGAGCACGGTGTTGCGTGCTTCGTCCCAGCCGATCACGGATTGCGGCGTCTCCGGCAGCGGCGCGTTGCGGTCCCAGTGGTTCATCACGTCCATGCCGAGCCAGCGCGCCTTCATCGCGTAGTAGCGATGCGACAGGCGCGGATAGGCCTCGCGCACGGCGGTGGCGAGGGCGTCGACCACGCCGCGCTCGACGCGGTTGGCGAGATGGCGGGAATCGGCAATGTCCTCGAAGCCGCGCCAGCGGTCGGAAATTTCCTTGTCCTTGGCCAGCGTGTTGGTGATCAGGGTGAAGGTGCGCAAATTCCTGCGGAAGGTCGCGGCCAGCGCCTCGGAGGCGCGGCGGCGCACCTCGCCATCGGCATCCTGCAGGCGATTGAGGGCTGGCTCCAGCGTCAGATCCTCGCCGTCGACGTCGAAGCGAAGGTCGGTCATCGTCTCGTCGAACAGGCGGTTCCAGGCGCCGCGCCCGGTGATCGACTTCTCGTGGAAAAGCTGCTCGACGCGGTCCTCGAGCTGGTAGGGTTTGTCCATTCTGAGGTCGAGCACCCAGGGCCGGTAGTGGCCGAAAGCGGGATCGCTGGTGAGCGCGCTTTCGATCGCGTCGTCGTCGATCAGGTTCAGTTCAAGCGCGAAGAACAGGAGATGCGCGCTGGCGTCGGTCATCTTCTCCTGGATGTCGCCATAGAGCTTGGCACGCTGCGGATCGGCGGTGTTGCCGGCATAGACGAGGCCGGCATAGGAGACGATGCGGCCGATCAGTTCCTCCAGCGCCTCGTAGGCGACCAGCGCCTCGCCCAGCTTGCCGGCGCCGCCGCGCCCGGCCTCGGCGGCGAGCGTGCCCTTCCAGCGGGTCTCGAAAGCGATCGCGTCGGCGGCTGCCCTGGCGATGTCACGCTTCAGTTCCGGGGCTTCCATGCCGGCATAGAGGTCGGCAAGGTTCCATTCCGGCAGATCGCCAAGCTCGGCCGCGCCCTGACCGGACGCCGGTGCCGCAAGCCGCCGACCAAACATCATGCGCATCGACAATACCTTCTGTGAAATATGAGGTCAGAATCAAGGGGATCAGGCAAGCCGGTCAAATCGTAAGGAATTCGTTCACCGGGTTTTTTGAAACCTTATTTAGAACCCTGTGCCAAGATGATCCATGGGGATTTCGGGCGCGGGCAGTTCAAGACAGTCATGACAGGTTCCATACTCATAGTCGATGACGATCCCGTGCAGCGCCGGCTGCTCGAGGCGGCGGTGACGCGGTTCGGCCACACGGCAATCGTCGTCGACGGCGGCGAGGCTGGCCTCGATGCGCTCGACGGGCCTGGCGCCCGCGACATCTGCGTGGTCATTCTCGACCTGGTCATGCCCGGTCTCGACGGCATCGGCGTGCTGAAAGCGATGCGCGAACGCGACATCACCGTCCCGGTCATCGTGCAGACCGCCCAGGGCGGCATCGACACCGTGGTGTCGGCGATGCGCCACGGCGCCTTCGATTTCGTCGTCAAGCCGGCGTCACCCGACAGGCTTCAGGCCTCGATCGCCAATGCACTGAAAGTCGAAGCGGTCGAGGGCGAGGTCAAGCGCACGTCGCGCAAGCGCGGCGGATTGCTGACGTTCAGGGACATGATCACCCACAGCCCGGCCATGGACAGGGTGATACGCCTCGGACAGAAAGCGGCCGGATCCAACATCCCGATCCTGATCGAAGGCGAATCCGGCGTCGGCAAGGAATTGGTGGCGCGCGCCATTCAGGGCAGCGGCGACCGCCGCTCGAAACCCTTCGTCACCGTCAATTGCGGCGCCATTCCCGACAATCTGGTCGAATCGATCCTGTTCGGCCACGAGAGGGGCTCCTTCACCGGTGCCACCGACAAGCACACCGGCAAGTTCGTCGAAGCGCATTCGGGCACGCTGTTCCTCGACGAGATCGGCGACCTGCCGCTCGACGTGCAGGTCAAGCTGTTGCGCGCCGTGCAGGAGGGCGAGGTCGATCCGGTCGGCGGCCGTTCGACCGTCAAGGTCGATATCAGGCTGATCTCGGCGACGCATCGCAACCTCCTGCAGCAGGTCAAGGACGGCAAGTTCCGCGAGGACCTGTTCTACCGGCTCAACGTCTACCCGATCTTCGTGCCGCCGCTGCGCGACCGCCGCGACGACATTCCGCATCTGGTCACGCATTTCATGGAAAAGGTGGCGCCCGCCGACCCGCGCCATCGCCTGCAAGGCATTTCGCCGGCAGCGCTTGCCGTGCTGGAGGCCTATGACTGGCCCGGCAACATAAGGCAGCTCGAAAACGCCGTCTTCCGCGCCTCGGTGCTGTGTGAAGGCGACGTGCTCGATGTCGATGATTTTCCGCAGATCCGCGCGCAGGTGGAAGGCACGGTCAATCTCGAAACGGACGACACGGCACCTCGCCTGTCATCGCCTCCGGAACTCCGCGATGAGGGGGACCTGGTCGGCGATGCCGCTCCAGCCGCCGAGCAGGATCGGCCGACCCTGCTTCAGCCCAGATTCGGCACGCTGCGGGCGCTCGACGAACGCGGCAATGTGCGGGCGCTGGCCGATGTCGAACTCGAGATGATCAAGCTCGCCATCGACCACTACAACGGTCAGATGAGTGAAGTCGCCCGCCGCCTCGGCATCGGACGCTCGACGCTGTACCGCAAGCTCAAGGAATACGGCATCGACCCGGAGACGGGTCGTGTCGACCGCCTCGCTTCCTAAGGTGCGTTGATATTCAGGTGAGGCCGGCCTGCAAACGGCGGCTTCCTGCGCTTCCCCGTTCTACTGCGTCGCAGTAGAACTGTGCTCACCTACGAAAAGCTCCGGTTCTCGGTATCAACCGTTTTCGGCTCGGCCTAACCTGGATCTCAACACAACTTGGGAGCGCTGGATCTCTTCCAAAAACCAGGTTCGCGTTTCCGGCGCAAGGCCGGGACCAGCTTGCAATGGCAGGATTGGCCCTCTATCGGGGTTTCGGCTGGAATATGGCATGCCTGTGGACAGCTCTGTTCACGCATTAACGCTAACGGTAACAGATCGTGTTCGGCCAAAGCCGGAATCCTGATCTAAACCAGCGGTTTACCAAGAAACCTTGTGAACAATTTTTGACGGGATATCGCCATGGTGTTACCGCATTTCGGCTTCAATAAGCGATGATTAACCATTAGGATCGATATTCGGATGTGAAAACGACACATCCGTTTGGGCAAATCCGGGGACAAACGGCAGCCTGCAAGGCCTTTTGATTTGAACAGAATCGAACGACTCAAAAACGGGCGTCATGATCATTTGAGCGTCTGGCCGAGATGGCTGGCAGCGGTGATTGTCGCTTTTGGTTTTGTTGCCGCGGCGGGCACCGGCGCCAGCGCCGAAACACGTACGCTGAAGCTTTATCACCTGCACACGCACGAAAAGGCCGAGATCGTCTACAAGCGCAACGGCCGCTACGTTCCCGAGGGCCTGCGCAAGATCAACATCATCCTGCGCGACTGGCGCCGCAATGAACCGACCAAGATGGATCCGCGCTTGCTGGACCTGGTCTGGGAGGCCTATCGCGAAAGCGGCGCCACCGACTATATCCAGGTTGTGTGCGGCTACCGTTCGCCGGCGACCAATTCGATGCTGCGCAGCCGCAGCCGCGGTGTCGCCGAGAAGAGCCAGCATATGCTCGGCAAGGCGATGGATTTCTATATTCCCGGCGTGCCGCTGAAGAAGCTGCGCAACATCGGCCTGAAGATGCAGGGCGGTGGCGTCGGTTACTACCCGACCTCCGGTTCGCCGTTCGTCCATATGGATGTCGGCAATGTGCGCCACTGGCCCGGCATCAGCCGCCAGGAACTGGTCAGCCTATTCCCCAACGGCAAGACGCTGCATGTGCCGAGCGACGGCCGTCCGCTTCCCGGCTATGAGCAGGCGATGGCCGCCTACAAGGCACGCAAGGGTGCTGGTACGCCCAATGTCGAGCTTGCGAGTGCTGGCGGCAGCGGCAAAAAATCCGGTGGCTTCCTTTCCGCTTTGTTCGGCGGTGGCGGCGACGACGAAGCCGACGACAGCGCCGATGTCGAGACCGCTTCGGCCGCCCCCGCGCCCAAGCCCAGAAACCTGAAGCCGGCCGCGACCGCCAAGAGCGGCAACCTGCCGGGCATCGCCATCGTGGCGCCCGAGAATGCGCAGCGCGCCAACGTTCCGCAGATTGCCGACGAGCAGGCGCCGGAACCGGAAAAGGATACGCCGGAAACGATCATCGCCGCGCTGCCGGCCAAGGAGATTCCGCTGCCCGATTTCGCGCCGCGGCCGAAGGCCGATGTCGGCGCGCAGCCTGAGAACGTTCCGTTCGCCATGGCGGACGCGACGGCTACCACCGAACAGGCCGTGGCGACCGCGCAGGCGCCGGCGAACATGCCGTTCGGCAAGGCTGACCCCGCAGCGCTCGCGGCGGCGGCTGCCGCCGATCCGGCGCAGGTTGCCGTCAACAATATCCCCGTGCCGACATGGCGTCCTGAACGCACGCTGCCGGCGGATCTCGCGCCGCCGCCCAGCAAGGATGTGCTGATGGCGCTGGCGGATACGGCCGAAAAGGGCAAGACCGCGACGGATGCGTTCTCGGTGCTACCCTCGGCGCGGCCCGAGCCGGCCAAGCCGGACGCCGTCAAGGCCGTGCTCGACGAGGCCAACGCCCAGGTCGGCAATGCCGACGAATACAAGCAGGTCGGCAATGCGGACGAATACAAGGTTGCGTCGCTCTCCGAAGAGCCGCGCTCGGCCTTCAACGATCCGTCTTACGTCGATGTCGCCTCGCCGCGCCAGGCCGTTGCCGCCCGTCCGGCCGGTTCCGATCCGGCCGCAGCGATCGGCGCCGGCGTGAAGACAACCCGCAAGGAAGCCAGGGCCACCGCTCGCGACCAGAAGCCGGGCCCCAGGGCCATGGTGGTCGCCGCGGCGCCCCAGGCCGCCCGCTGGGCGCTGACCAGCGGCGACAACGTCGCCACCGTTTCGAGCGCGACGACGGCGCCGGGCTATGCCTACAACATCGTGCATACGCCGCCGAGCGAGGTCTATACGGCCGGCTTCCAGACCGACGCCCAGGCGCCAGATCCCAGCCGCTTCACCGGCAACGCCGTCAAGTTCCTGTCGGTCGCCCGCTTCCAGACGAAGTAGCGGCTGGCCAGATAAAACAGAAGCCGCGCTGGGCAACCGGCGCGGCTTTTTGCTTTTCAGGTTGCGGCAGATGCGATGCCGTGATGTTGGGCATCACACGCGGCTGAACTTCTCGTGAGGCCGGAACGGCACCCTCATTTCCGGGTTAGTGTGTGTGCGTTCCAACCTGAGGATATTCATGAAGAAGATTCTACTGGCGTCAGTTCTGGCATTGGTTGCAGCATCTGCCGCGATCGCTCCATCGCAAGCCGAAACCGTGATCATCAAGAATGGCAAGCATCACTGCAGGACCAGGCTGGTCACGCATTGGGTGCACCATCACAGGGTGACCGAGAAGGTCAGGGTCTGCCACTGATCCGGAACCGATAGGATCCGGGAGAATTGGCCCGGTCGGCGGGAGTCGGCCGGGCCTTTTCGTGCCAGCTGATGCAGCACGTAGGTCTGGTTGCGAGCCTTAGTCGATTTCCAGCGTGGCTGCCTCGCCTCTGGCCAGAAGCCGTGCGGCGTCACGCGCCGGCGGCAATCCGAAATGGCGCGCATATTCCCGGCTGAACTGGGATGCGCTTTCATAGCCGACGGCAAAGGCGACACGCGCGGCGCTGCCCGGTTCTGCTATCAGCAGATGACGCGCCTCCAGCAGCCGGACCTGCTTCTGGTACTGGATCGGGCTCATGGCCGTCGCCGCCTTGAAGTGGCGGTGGAACGAAGCGTTGCTCATATGGGCCAGCGCGGCCAGTTCCGTCACATCGATAGGCTCGTTGTAGTGCGATCGTATCCAGGCGGTGGCGCGGCGGATCTGCGACAGGCGGCCGTCAGCGCGCGCGAGCTGACGCAGCTTGGCGCCTTGCGGCCCCTGCAGCAAGCGAAACGCGATCTCGCGTTCGAGCATGGACGCCAGCACCGGAATTTCGGACGGACGGTCGAGCAGCCGCAGCATGCGGCGCCAGGCATCGAGCAGTTCGTCATCCAGCCGGTTGGTCACGAAGCTGTCGCCGTCGACCGCCGGCTTGTGGTCGATAAGCAGGCTGGCGATCAGCTCGACATCGAGGGCGAAGGCGATGGCCATGTAAGGACGGGCGCTGCTCGCCTCGATCAGCTGGCTGGTGGCGGGCGTCTCCACCGCATAGACGAAATAGCTGCCGGCGCCGTAGCGAAGCGTGCGGTCGCCGATCAGCACAGTCTTCGCACCTTGCAGCACGAACAGCACCGTCGGTTGGCAAAGCTCGGGCAGCGGCGGGGTCGGAACCTCGCTGCGGCCGATCGTAACCCGCGGGATGGCCGTCTTTGTGCGCCGCCCATGCGCATGGCGGCCGGCGATCGCGATCAGTTCCTGCAGGGCGTCTTCCATGTCTTCAGCATTGCCGATCCATGCAGGCCGCGCAACCGGTTGAGAGGATTAGGCAAGAGGACGCGAGTATCCGGCGCGCCAAATCGGCCGGCGCACGTCATGTCTGGGTTTCAAAGAAGGAGATGTGGACATGACGACGAAAACGAATGCGCTGATCACCGGGGCCAACAAGGGCATCGGCCTCGAAACCGCCCGCCGGCTGGCGGCCATGGGGTTCAAGGTCTGGCTCGGCGCCCGCGATGCCGAGCGCGGGGAGGCTGCGGCAAGGGTGTTGCGCAATGAAGGGCTCGACGTCGAATGGCTCGCGCTCGACGTCGCCAGCGACGACAGCGTCGCGGCGGCGGCCAGAAACTTGACGGCGCAGGTCTCCAGCCTGGACGTGCTGGTCAACAATGCCGGCATTGCCCCAGGCTATGTCGACGCGCTCGGACCTGACGGCCGCTACGAACGGCCGCCAAGCCGCGAGGATGTCGCCGACATGCAGGCCACCTATGACGTCAACGTCTTCGGCCCGGTTCGCGTCACCCAGGCCTTCCTGCCGCTGCTCCTGGCTGCGCCGGCCGCCCGTATCGTCATGGTCAGCAGCTATCTCGGCTCGATCGCGCGCGCCGCCGGCAACATCCAGTCGCCCAATGTCATGGGCTACGGCAGCTCGAAGACCGCACTCAACGCCATCACCGTGGCGTTTGCCAGGGAGCTTTCGCCGCGCGGCATCATGGTCAACGCCGCCGCTCCCGGCTACACCGCGACGGACCTCAATGCGCACAGAGGCGGCCGTACGGTGCAGCAGGCCGCCGGGGTCATCGTGCATCTGGCGACGCAAGAGGCTGGCGGGCCGACCGGCGGCTATTTCGACGAGAACGGTCCGTTGCCCTGGTGAGTGAGGGCCAGGCTATTTCCTGAGCTGGCTGGCAGCGCGTGCGAGCGCTTCGATCTCGTCCCATTTGCCGGCCTTGACCATGTCGTCGGGCGCGACCCAGGAGCCGCCGACGCAGATGACGTTGGGCAGGCTGAGGTAGTCGGCGGCGTTCTTGCCGGTGATGCCGCCGGTCGGGCAGAATTTCACGTCGGCCAACGGCGAGGCGAAAGCCTTCAGCGAGGCGATGCCGCCGGACTGCTCGGCCGGGAAGAATTTCAGGAAGCGCAGACCCGCCTCGCGCGCGGCCATGATCTCGCCGGGCGTGATGGCGCCGGGCAGCAGCGGAACCTCGCTGTCGGCGGCGGCCGCCAGAAGCTCGCGGGTGATGCCGGGGCTGACGATGAAGCGCGAGCCGGCTCTGGCCGCCTCGTCGAACTGCCTGCTGTCCAGAATGGTGCCGGCGCCGACAATGGCTTCCTCGACCTCGGCCGCCACCCGCCGGATCGCTTCCAGCGCGTCGGCGGTCCGCAGCGTGATCTCGATCGCCGGCAGGCCGCCACGTGCCAGGGCACGGGCCAACGGCACGGCGTTGGCGACATCATCGATCTTCAGCACCGGGATGACCGGCTGGCCGTTGAGGAGCGACAGGAGTTTTTCGGTCTTGCTGGGCATCTGCCTCTCCATAGCCAAGGGGTGATTTCAACCGATTAGCAGACGGGTGTTTGCCTGTCCACGAAACCGGTCGCGTCGCGATGTCACGCGCCGCCAGGCAGCTTACGGGCTCCATCCCGACAGGGCCATGAAAGATACCCAAGTCCGTTTCGCCTTGAATCGGCTTTTACGAGCGTCTAGTTGCTCTGGCAATGACACCGTCCGACCCATCCCAGCCCGTCCGCGTCGCCGCGCTCTACCGGTTTGCCCGGCTCGACGCCTTCGAGACGCTGCGCGCGCCGCTCGCGGCCTTCTGCTGCGGACGCGGCATCAAGGGCACGCTGCTCCTTGCGCATGAAGGCATCAACGGCACCGTCGCCGGCAGCGAAGAAGCGATCGCCGAGCTCATCGACTGCATCGAAGCCATCGACGGGTTGGCCGGCCTGGAGGTCAAGTTCAGCAGTGCCGCGGACATGCCGTTCCACCGCATGAAGGTGCGGCTGAAGCGCGAGATCGTTACCATGGGCGTCGAAGATATCGACCCGGTGGCGAGTGCCGGCACCTATGTCGCGCCCGCCGACTGGAACGCGCTGATTTCCGAGCCCGACACGATCGTCATCGACACGCGCAATGCCTACGAGGTTTCGATCGGCACGTTCAAGGGCGCGGTCGATCCGGCGACCGCGAGCTTTCGCGAGTTCCCGGCCTGGGTGGAAGCGCACCGGGAGGAGCTCGAGGGCCGCAAGGTGGCGATGTTCTGCACCGGCGGCATACGCTGCGAAAAGGCGACCGCCTATGTCAAGTCGCTCGGCTTCAAGGATGTGTTCCATCTCAAGGGCGGCATCCTCAAGTACCTCGAGGAGGTTCCGGCGGAGCAGAGCCTGTGGCAAGGCGAGTGCTTCGTCTTCGATGAACGAGTTTCGGTGTCGCACGGTCTCGCCGAGGGTGACGCGCAACTCTGCCGTGCCTGCCGCCATCCGCTGACGGCGAGTGAGTTGGCATCGCCCAGATATGCCGCAGGCATTTCTTGCCCGCATTGCTTCGACGCCCGCACCGACGAGGACCGTCAGCGCTACGCCGAGCGCCAGCGGCAGGTCGAGCTTGCGCAGGCGCGGGGCAAGGGGCCGCATATCGGGTCCTGATCCGGGCGAGGGAGCCCGGCAAAGCGGCGGCCTGTCATTGCAATGTCAGGTTTCGGGACCTACGTCTTCGGCGTTCGAAACCTGCCCGTTCGGCCGGGCAAAAGCTGGAGGCACTGAATGTTCGATCCCAAGAAGCTTCTCGACGATCTGCTCGGCTCGCAAATTCCCGGCACCAGCGGCACCGTCCGCGACAAGGCGGGCCAGGCGGTGCAGATGGCCAAGGACAACCCGCTGGCCGCCGGTGCGCTGGCCGCCGTGCTGCTTGGAACAGGGGCCGGCCGCGAGGTGACCGGTGCCGCGGTGAAGCTGGGTGGATTGGCCGCGATCGGCGGCCTCGCCTACAAGGCCTACCAGAACTACAAGGCCGGCAACGCGCCGGAGCAGGCGCCCGCCGCCGGCGAACCGGAATTGCTGCCGCCGCCCAAGGACACCGCCTTCCATCCGTCGCAGGCGCCGCAGGGCGAGGATGAATTCACGCTGACCCTGGTGCGGGCGATGATCTCGGCGGCCAAGGCCGACGGCCATGTCGACGACGAGGAGCGCAAGAAGATCGCCGGCAAGCTCAGCCTTTCGGGGATCGACGCCGATGCCGAGAAATTCCTGATGGCGGAGCTGGAGCGGCCGCTCGACCTCGACACGCTGGTGGCGGAGGCCAAGACCGACGCGCAGAAGCTCGAACTCTACACGGCATCGCGTCTCACCATCGATCCCGACACGCGCGCCGAGCGCGGCTATCTCGACCTGCTTGCCGGCCGGCTTGGCCTGCCGGACGCGCTGGTCGACCATGTCGAGGCGACGGTTTCGGCGGCCAAGGTGCCCGCAACAAAGGCCGGGACTTCGCCCAATCCACGCAGGTAGGGTCAGATCGGGACAGGCCGTCTTTCCGCGTTAACCTTTCGTTAACTCAGGAAGCGCATGATTCTACACAGTCGGATCGGCTTTTCCTCCTCCCAAGCCCGGTTCAGATCAGGGCGGTCGCCAATGACCGCCCTTTTTGTCGGCCCATGC
>Ga0075363_100000230_pt1 | contig 15613 bp, 9 predicted proteins | sample EndMetdeltDD1763_FD_71470 | JGI IMG/M metagenome (GOLD analysis project Ga0075363, IMG submission 71470) | Populus endosphere microbial communities from Tennessee, USA - Endosphere MetaG P. deltoides DD176-3 | ecosystem: Host-associated > Plants > Roots > Endosphere | place: USA: Tennessee...
GTACTCGACGATGTGCATCTTCCTGCCGGTGCGCTCGCCCAGGCGGGCCATCAGATCCTCGACCACACCGGGAACCCTGGCGTAGAAAGGGTTTACCGTTTCGCGCGCCTGAAAGTAGACATCCGGGTTCTGCGCAGTGCCGCGAATGAACGGGCGCTCAGGTGACAGCGCGCGCCCACGATGCGCCCAGACCAACTCTTCGGGCACCAGCGCCCGCAGGTCGTCGTCGGAAAGAGTCTCAATCGTGTTGAGTTCGTGCGACGTTCGGAATCCGTCGAAGAAATGCACGAACGGTACCCGGGTCGTCAGCGTGGCGGCCTGCGCAACGAGCGCCAGATCGTGTGCCTCCTGCACCGAGGCCGATGCGAGGAGTGCGAATCCCGTTTGCCGCACAGCCATCACGTCTGAATGATCGCCGAAGATCGACAATCCTTGAGCCGCAAGTGATCTGGCCGCCACATTGATGACGGCCGACGTCAGTTCGCCGGCGACCTTGTACATGTTCGGGATCATCAACAGCAGACCCTGCGACGAGGTGAAGGTCGTGGTCAATGCTCCGCTCTGCAGGGCGCCGTGCAGAGCCCCCGCCGCGCCACCCTCGCTTTGCATTTCGACCACTGTCGGCACGGTGCCCCACACATTGGCCCGCCCCGCGCTCGACCATTCGTCGGCCAACTCGGCCATCGGCGACGACGGTGTGATCGGGTAGATGCAGCACACCTCGTTGAGTCGGTAGGCGACCGAAACGGCGGCTTCGTTGCCGTCCACCGTCGCGCGTGTCACTTCGGCTCCGGGAACATCTCGATGGCATGCACCGGGCACTGGTCGAAGCAGACGGCGCAGCCCGTGCACCTGTCGTAGTCGAACTCGTAGCCGTGCCCGACCCCGAGTTTGATTACCGCGTCCTCCGGGCAGGCGCCGAGGCAACCGTCGCATTCGAAGCAATTACCGCACGAAAGGCAACGCCCCGCTTCGTAAGTCGCCTCCTCGGCGGACAGACCGCCGATAACCTCCTCGAAGCTCTCGACGCGTTTAGCTGGCTCGAGCTCGGGCTGCTGACGTCGCGCGGTGTCACCGAAATACCACAGGTGCAGAGAGTCGAACGTCGCCGTCGGGTGTTTCGCCGGGTGTGCAGGCGTCGCGTTGCGCAACCAGGCGTCGATATGGTGGGCTGCCTTTTTCCCGTGCCCGACACCGACTGTGACGGTGCGTTCGCTGGGCACCATGTCGCCGCCGGCGAAGACGCCCGGACAGCCGGTCATCAATGATTCCGAGACACGCACGCTGCCGTCGCTGTCGAACTCAACTCCCGGCAGCGTCCGCATGAACGCCGATTCCGTTTCCTGGCCGAGTGCCATGATCAGGGTGTCGGCGGCCAGCATCTCATAGCGTCCGGTCGGTCGTGGGTAACCGGAGTCGTCGAGTTCCATGACCTCGACCCGCAATTCGGGACCGTCGAAGGCGCTGATCGTCCGCAGCCAGTTGATGCGCACGCCCTCGCGTTCGGCATCCACGGCTTCCTCCTCGTGGGCGGGCATCTGCTCGCGAGTGCGGCGGTAGACGATGACCGCGTCCTCGGCGCCAAGGCGGCGCGCCACGCGGGCGGCGTCCATGGCGGTGTTGCCACCGCCGTAGACCGCCACGTGGCGCCCGATCTCCGGCCTTTCGCCGGAGGCGACGTCGCGCAGAAAAGACACCGCGTCCACCAGCGTGCCGGCGTCGCGGGCGGGGATGTCGACTCGTTTGGCCAGATGCGCACCGACCGCGACGAACACCGCGTCAAAGCCGCCCTCGTCCCGCTCGGCCGCCAGGTCATCGACCCGATGATCGCTGGTCAACCTAACGCCCATAGCCGCGATCCGGTTCAGCTCGACATCCAGCACGTCACGGGGCAGCCGGTAGCTCGGAATGCCGTACCGCATCATGCCGCCGGGCACCGCGCCCGCATCGCGGATCTCGACCTCGTGGCCGAGACGTGCCAGATGGTAGGCGGCGGACAGTCCGCTCGGCCCCGCGCCGATGACCAGGACTCGCTGGCCGGTGCGGGTAGACGGTGGTTCGAACGCCCAGCCACGCTCGATAGCAAGGTCACCGAGGAACCGCTCCACCGAATGGATCGATACGGAGCTGTCGAGATAGGCACGGTTGCAAACGGTTTCACACGGGTGGTAGCACACCCGTCCGTGGATCGCCGCGAATGGGTTGTCCGCGACGAGCTGACGCCAGGCCTGCTCGTCCCGGCCGGCGGTGGCGTGGGCAAGCCACGCCTGGATGTTCTCGCCGGCGGGGCAACCGGCATTGCAGGGCGGCAGCAAATCGACATAGACGGGTCGGCGCTCGCGCACTGGCCCGGCCCGGGACTGCGCATGCAACAGGTCCGCAAGTGGCGTCACGTCCTTCGAAGGTCCGGCTGCGGGCCGATGGAACGCGTCGCTGCTCATTGAGCCGGCACGAGCTCTTTCTCCACCTGGAGGACCTGGCGGGTGGTCTTGATCACCGTGTCGGGGTTCAGGCTCATCGATTCGATGCCGATCCGGACCAAGAACTCGGCCATGTCCGGGTAGTCCGAAGGCGCTTGTCCACACAGCCCCGAGTGGATTCCGTTGCGGCGGCAGCCCTCAACGGCCAGGCGAATCATCTCCTTGACGCCCTCGTCGCGTTCGTCGTAGTCGAACGCGACGATCTCGCTGTCACGGTCGACGCCGAGGGTGAGCTGAGTCAGGTCGTTGGAGCCGATCGAGAAGCCGTCGAAACGCTTGGCGAATTCATCGATCAGGATCACGTTGTTGGGGATCTCGCACATCGCGTACACCTTGAGCCCGTTCTCGCCCCGGCGCAGACCGAGGTCGGCCATCGTCTGCAGGACGAGGTCCGCCTCGGCGATTCGACGCACGAACGGGAGCATCAGGATCACGTTCGTCAGACCCATCTCGTCACGCACCCGTCGCATCGCGCGGCACTCGAGCGCGAAACCCTCGGCGTAGGCGGGATGCGCGTAGCGCGAGGCGCCGCGGAACCCGATCATCGGGTTGCTTTCCGATGGCTCGAAGGCTGCGCCGCCGATGAGGCTGGCGTACTCGTTCGACTTGAAGTCCGACATCCGTACCACGACGGGCTTGGGCCAGAAGGCGGCGGCGATGGTGCCGATTCCCTCGGAAAGGCGTTCCACGAAGAACGCGCTCCCGTCGGGATAGTTCTGCGTGAGCCGATCAATTGTCTTGCGCGCCTCGGGGTCATCGACCTTCTCGGGGTGCAGCAAGGCCAGCGGGTGGACCCGGATGTACTCGCTGATGATGAACTCCATCCGGGCGAGTCCCACGCCGTCGTTAGGCAGGAACGACGTCTTGAAGGCGAGATCGGGGTTCCCGAGGTTGAGCATGATCTGGGTCCGCGGCCGCGTCACATCCGCCACCTCGGCGCGCTCCACATGGAAACTCACTTCGCCCCGGTATACGCGGCCCGAGTCGCCCTCGGCGCACGACACTGTCACGACCTCGCCATCGGGCACGCGGGTGGTCGCGTTGCCGGTGCCGACCACCGCGGGGATGCCGAGTTCACGGGCGATGATCGACGCGTGGCAGGTTCGACCGCCGCGGTTCGTCACGATCGCCGCGGCGGTCTTCATGACCGGCTCCATGTCGGGCGTTGTGGTATCGGCGACCAGTACCTCGCCGGGCTTGAATTCTGCGAGCTGCGTGAGGTTCTCGATCCGTCTCACCGCACCCGAGGCGATCTTTTCGCCGACCGACCGGCCCTCGGTGAGAATCTCGCCCCTGCCCTCGAGCACATAGGACTCCAGCGCCGTGGCGCTGTGCTGGGAGGCCACCGTTTCGGGGCGAGCCTGGACGATGTAGAGCTTTCCGTCCAGACCGTCCTTGGCCCACTCCATGTCCATCGGCCGCCCGTAGTGCGCCTCGATGGTGCACGCGTAGCCGGCCAGCTCCAGGACGTCCTCGTCGGTGAGGCAGAACCGGGCACGGTCGGACTTTGGCGTTGGGATGTTTCGCGTCGTGTTCTTCGTTTCACCCTCGACGAGGATCATCTTCACTGCCTTGTCGCCGATGAGGCGGCGCAACACGGCGCGGTGGCCGGCGAGGTAGGTCGGCTTGTGGACGTAGAACTCGTCCGGGTCGACGGCACCCTGAACCACATTCTCGCCGAGGCCGTATGCGCCCGTCACAAAGACGGCGTCGCGAAAGCCCGACTCGGTGTCGATGGAGAACATCACACCCGACGAAGAGATATCGGAGCGCACCATCTTCATCACGCCGATCGACAGCGAGACCTTGAAGTGGTCGAAGCCCTGGTCGATTCGGTAGTGAATGGCGCGATCAGTGAACAGACTGGCGAAACAGCGGCGGCAGGTGTCGAGCAGACTCTCTTCGCCTTTGATGTTGAGATACGAATCCTGTTGACCGGCGAAGCTCGCCGTCGGCAGGTCCTCGGCGGTCGCCGAGCTCCGCACAGCGAGGCTTACCTCCTCCCCGTACTCCTGTTGAAGCTTGCGGTAGGCATCCAGAATCTCGGCGGCCAGATCATCGGGGAGCCCGGCGCCGTAGACGATCTCACGGGCGCGCTTGCCTTTTCGCGCCAGCGCGGCGACGTCGGCGGGGTCGAGGTCGTCGAGCTCGGCATGCAGACGGTCCCACGCGCCGGCCTCGTCCAGCATGTAGCGATAGGCCTGGGCGGTGATGGCGAAGCCGTGCGGGACGCGGACGCCCTGACTGGACAGGTTCTGCAACATCTCGCCCAGCGACGCGTTCTTTCCGCCGACGAGTGGCACGTCATCGATGCCGAACTCCTCGAAAAAGCGGACGTACCTGGGTGTGCTCATGACTTGTCCTCTCGTAGTGCGTCAAGCGGTCGGGGCATCGAGTCCCACCACCCTGCAGGCAGGTCGAACTCCCCCAAAATTGTTGCCCGACAATGCCATCCGTCGTGCAGGTCGCGCAGGAAACGACCGGTGTGCTCGGCCACGTGTACCTGCGAAAGCGCCACAATGCCAACTTCCCACAGCTGCACGCACGGTAGCCAGGGCCGAAGGTCACTCGAATGCGTTACGTCCGGCCACGTCGCGGGCGTAGGGCCCCGTGGGTCCACCGGGAGCAACCCCTCAGCAAGACCCGACGTCAGCCTGGAAACCGGACAGTGGTCCCGGGCATCAGCTGAACGACCCGACCATGGCATTCCACTTCGACTCCGGCAGCATCGCGTGGATCCACGCTGATGATCACGCCCTTTCCGCTTACCCGCAGGTGCATGTGCAGGCCGCGGTAGTGGATCGGGAATGCCAGCACACCAAGTTCTTCCGGCCAGTACGGAGAGAGGATGATGCGGTTGGACCGGGTCTCCATCCCGGTGAAGCATCGCTGCATGAGGTCGACGCTGCCGGCCATGGCCGCCAGGTGTACGCCTTCGGACGTAGTGCCGCCCTGGATGTCGGAAACGTCGGATTTCAGAGCTTGTTGGAAAAATTCCATCGCCCGATCGCGGTTGGCCCTGGCGAGTACCCAGGTATGTACCACACCGCTGAGCGTCGACCCGTGCGACGTGCGGGACAGATAGTAGTCGACCATGTCTGGGACGTTGGCTGGTAAAAAGCGGTAGCCCAGCCGCTCGAGCAGCTCACACAACTCCGTTACCGACATCAGGTAGAGCAGCATCAGCGCGTCGGCCTGCTTGGAGGCCTTGTACCGGTTCACGTCGTCGTTCTCCGCCTCGAGGATGCGGTCCAAGCGTTGGATGTTGCCGTACTGCCGCCGGTAACGGTCCCAGTCCAGTTCATCCAATTCGCCATATCCCTCGAATTGGCTGATGACGCCGTCGTGGAACGGTACGTACATCCGTCGGCTCACCTCATCCCAGTGCGCCAGTTCCGCTTTGGTCAGTCCAAGGGTCTCCAGTAGATCGAGTCGGTTCGGGAGCGGTAGCAGTTCCAGTGCATCGAACGCCCGCATGATCACCCACACCGCCATCACGTTGGTGTACGCGTTGTTGTCAACACCGTCGTAAGGCGCATCGGGGTAGCCCGAGTGGAATTCATCGGGCCCGATAACGCCCCGGATGCTGTAGCGATCGCGTTCCTCGTCGTAGGTGGTCCGACTCACCCAGAAGCGTGCGATCTCGGCCAGCATCTCCGCGCCATAGTCGATCAGGTAGGCGAGATCCCCGGTGACCTGATAATACTTCCAGGCACTGTAGGCGACGGCGATGCCGATGTGGTGCGCACGAGCGCTCGAATCGGGGTTCCAGCGGCCGCTACGCGGATTGAGGTGCAGGCGTTGACTTTCCTCGCGTCCGTCGCTGCCCGATTGCCACGGGAACATCGCACCGGAGTATCCCGCCGCTCTTGCGGCGTGACGTGCCTCGGGCAGGCGCCGGTAGCGGTATCCCAGCAGCGACCGGGTGACCATGGGCAGCCGCAAGTTGAGGACCGGGTAGATGAACAGCTCGTCCCAGAATATGTGCCCCCGATATGCCTCGCCGTGCAGTCCGCGTGCCGGTACCCCGACATCAAGGTCGTAACTGTTGGGCGAAACCGTCTGCAGCAGATGCAGGAGATGCAGTCGCAGGATGCGCAATTCTTCTGTGAAGTCGTCGAACTCGATGGACAGGCGCTCCCACAGATGTGCCCAGGCGGTGAGGTGCCCGTCGCGCAACTCGGCGAAGCGGCCGAGTCGGCTCAGCCACCGCTCGGCATCGACAGCGGGTTCGGAGGTCGAGACATCGCGCCCGGTGAAGAGCGTCACGATTTTCTCCACCGTCAACGCATCACCGATTGACATTCCGACGGCGATATCGTGACCGATCTCGGCTCCCTCGTCGACGAGGCGGTAGCTAGCCGGGACGGGAGTCCCGTCACGCCACACGATGCTTCGCGCCGCCATCGCAATGGGAACGCGTGATTGAGTCGTCTGAACCGCCAGCAGCACAGAGTTGTCGGAGATCTCCCGCTTTTCCACCAACCCCAGATGATTGCTGGCCAAGTCCCGGTAGCGCTCGACCAGCGAATTCGTGACGTTGCCGTCCAACGTCGAGCGAATCTCGAGTGTTCCGGACCAATCCTCGGCGACGATCGTCGTCTGAAGGGCAGCGACGTGAGGCATGTGCATTGCGACGAATCGTTGCTGTGTAAGCGAACTGGTGCGGCCGGCGTCGTCGCGCAAGCGCACCTGCCTGGTCAGGACCGCACCGCGAAGATCGAGGGTCTGTCGGTAGGACAGCACCGTGACCTCGTCGATGTCGAACCAGCTGCCGCCGTCGACCCGGAAGGTAAGGGCAAGCCAGTTGGGCAGGTTGACCAGACTCTCGTTGTCGATTTCGGTACCCGAAACGTCGTCGACAAGACGGTTGTAGACCCCGGCGGCATAGGTACCCGGGTAGTGCACCTGGCCGGCCTTCGATTCGGGCACGGCTCCGCGAGTGGCGAAGTAGCCATTTCCTAACGTGCACAACGACTCACGAAGCTTTTCGCTCTGCGGGTCATATTCCTCGAAGGTGAAATCCCAAGCCTTGGAGGAGGTCTGGTGCTTGTCCGTCAGCCAATTCGACCCGCGCCGGACGAACTCCCGCACCTGGTCGGGGCTCTGCAGACTGAGACGGGCGGCCGTTTTGCGGTCGCCATCTTCGTCGTGCCGCACCACAATCCCGATGCCGTCGAATTGAACGGCGTCAAAGGCGTCTTCGTCGGTGAGGTCGTCGCCGACATAGATGGGCAGCATCGAACCCTTAGGGTCGATGCGAGCCCGGATCCAGGCCAGCGTGGACCCTTTGTCCCAGTCGATGTCAGGCCGCAGCTCGACAAGCATGCGCCCGTTCGTCAGTCGCAGGCCATCTCGCTTTCCGATTTTGTGTGTGGTGGAGACGATCTCGCCGACGTGCGCCGGTGCGACCTCCCTGTAGTGAACCGCGACGGCAAAGCGTTTGTGCTCCACCCGCACGCCTGGAATCTGCGCCAGGATCTCGCCCAACTCTTCCGCCGCGCGCTCGAGGACTCCGACGGCGGCTGCGGCCGCTTCGTTTTGGTGATAGGTACCGTCCGGTTCCGTTAGCTCGAAGCCGTGGCTGCCCGCATACCAGATACCCGGTACCTGGACCCGGCTGCGGATATCGGCGAGGTCGCGACCGCTCAGTATCGCGACGGGGCATTGTGCCGCCAGGCTTTCCAGCGCCTCGGCCGCTCCGTCGACGAGGGCGGCGGCCCCGGGATCGTTGACGATCGGGGACAAGGTTCCGTCGTAGTCGAGAAACAAGAGCGGTTCGCGGGCGCCCAGAACACCGATTATCTGACCGTACGAATCCACCGCATTGGCGAGTTCCGACATCCGCCTGGCGCCCGCACGTACGGCGACATTGTCCAGCTCCGCGACTACGACGTCGGCACCGCAGTTCAGTAGTTCGTCGGCAGACCCGGCGCGGTCGAGCCCGATGACGAAGGCAAAACCGCCATTGTGGGCCGCCGCCACCCCGGCACCTGCATCGACGACGACTGATCGTCCCGGCCGCACGCCGAGCCGGCGGGTGGCTTCGGCGAAGACACCAGCAGCGATGCCATCGACGCATACTCCGAAAAGGTCGTCAATCCCCGCGGCTTTCAAGCGCTGTCGGCCGTCCGGGCACCCGTAGACCGCGGTAGCCACCCCGGCGTCGAGCAGTTTCCGCAGCAGCGTGATCGTCGACTCGATCACCGGACCACCATCGATGTCCGTCAACACCGTGTCGAGGCTGAAGAGCACTGCGTCGTGATAGCGCGGGTCCACGGTGACCCGCGGTGTCATGGTGATGTCCTTAGTTGAGTGGATAACGGCGTGTCGATACATTCTGCGTCGCCGGCGATTTCGAAAAAACGCTCGGCATCTTCACGGTTGCAGGGCGCGGTACCGGGAGTTAGCAGCATTGCCGCACCCGCTGCGATGCCGAGGCGCACCGCCTTGTCGAGTTGCCAGCCTCGGGTAAGACCCACGGTGATGCCGGCGAGCATGGCGTCGCCGGCGCCCACGCCGCTGCCGGAAGGCACCCTTACCGGCGAATAGCGTTGGCTGCCAGTCGGTGTAACCAGAAGAGCGCCCTCGGACCCGAGCGACACGACGACGAACTGAGCGCAGCCGCGGTCGACGAGCTCGCGCGCGGCGGCGAGTTGCTCTGACTCGGTGATGAGTGCCCTTCCGACACATTCACGAAGTTCTCGCACGCTCGGTTTGAGCAGAAAGACGCCGGAAGTGATGTGGCGCAGTCCAGCCCCGGAGGTGTCGACAATGAGGCGCGCACCGCGCTCGCCGCAGATGTGCGCGACCCGCTGATAGAAGTCGGGAGGCACACCGGGCGGCAGACTGCCGCTCGCTACGACAAAGTCCGCGGATGCTGCCGCGGCGCTGAGTTTGTCGAGGCACTCGGTCTGCTCGGAATCGGTGAGCGACGGGCCCGGTTGTACGAACCGATATTGCTGCCCGGTCGTGGTCTCGTCTACCGTGAAGCTTTCCCTGGTGGAGTGAGCCACGGCGACCCGTTGCACCGGCACCCCCGAGCCAGCAACAAGATCGGTGACCTTGTCGCCGGTGTGGCCGCCCGCCGGAAAGATCGCCGACACCGAAGCGCCGAGCACGTGGGCGATTCGCGCGACATTGATTCCGCCGCCGCCGGGATCGTAACGGCTCAGCCCGCACCGAATTTTGTTGGTCGGAATGACTCGATCGGTGTATGTAGTGATGTCAAGCGCCGGGTTCATCGTCAAGGTCACGATTGCCGCTCCCGACCTCATCGGTGTCTTCATTGCCATCAGTTCCGCTCTGTCGGGGGCGAAGCGAGCCATACCTGAATCGGATCAGTTCAACCAGGCCGACAATAGGGACGGAAGTCCCGCGGCCGAGGGCTGTTGGTCGGGCGCTGAGTCAGCGACCGTGACGACGGGCCTCCGGGTGCGTCGCACTTAGGCCAGCGATTCGCGTGCAACGATGACCGGCACGCGGGCCAACAGCACCACCGCCGCGCTGACCGAGCCCAACAACATTCCGGCGAATCCGCCGCGGCCGTGACTGCCGACCACGACGAGTTGAGCCCACTCGGATGTCTCTACGAGTTGACGAGCCGGCTCATCGCGCACGATGTGCCGCTGCACAGGCACATCGGGGTAACGTTCAGCCCAGCCGGCCAGACGCTCGGCAAGTATCTCGTCCTCGACCGCCCGCAGAGCCGCCCAGCGGGGACTCGGCAGACTGACGATGTCATCGAACATGCCCACCGGACTCCACGCGTGCAAGGCCACCAGCCCCACCTTCCGACGCGAGGCTTCATCGAACGCGATCGCGGTTGCCAACTCCGACTCTGGTGACCCGTCAACCCCCAATAGCACCGGGGCACACGCGGTGTCGGCGGTCAGCTCGACTCCATCGTGGATGACTGCGACCGGGCAGTGCGCGTGATAGGCGAGCCCGGAGCTCACCGAACCCAAATGACGGCCTCGCAAGGTGCCGGTACCGAGGCAACCCACCACCACCAAGTCGGCGTCTTTGGATAGGTCGACTAGAGCGGGAACGGTTATACCAGCGGGCATTTCGCAGTTGATCCGTGCTTCGCCACACTCACAGCTTTCGCACGCGATCGTGAGCGCTTCGTCAAGCACTTGTCGGCCGTGTTCGCGTTGCGCACCCATCCACGTCGGGACCAATGACGATTCCAGCCAGGTCCCGGCTGTCGCCGGAACAACGTGCACCAAAGTCAGCGGAGCATTGCGTAATTCGGCGTCGCGGGCGGCCCACTGGACCGCGAACTTAGAGCCCGGCGAGCCGTCGACGCCGACGACGACTCCCGAGTGCGTACTGAGTTTCGACACGAGCTTCTCCTTTTTCTTCGCTACGCCGGATGCGGCGCGACGCGGTAGAGAGCGGCACCGGCGGTGACCCCCGCACCCGCGGCAACCAGCAGTACACGGGCGCCAAGCGGGAGTTCTTCGGCTGCACTACGGAGTGCCGCCACCAGCGAGGCGGTATGCGTGCGCTCGTCGTCGGCCACTGTGATCCGTTCCGTCGGCACTCCCAGTTGCGCGGCCAGGGCCGCGCGATAGCCCTGCCGGGCAGGCGCAGCGACGATGATGTCGACTTCGGCAAGTTCGAGCGAAACCTCCTCGAGGCAGCTGCGGACCACCCGGGCCCCGGCGATGGCGAATTGCTCGTCCATCGCGGCTGATCCGCTGAATCCAAGCATGTTGCGCGCATCTTCGAGTCCGACTGTGGCGCGGAAGTTTTCACCGTCGTCGGGGATGTTCACCCAGTGCACACGGCCGAGTCCGAAGTCGTCGTCGTTGTAGTCGCACAACAGTGCCGCCCCGACGGGGGAGAACGGAAAGTGCTCACTCATCCCGTGCCCCGGGTCGGCGTCACTCGCGACGATCAGGGCACAGTCGATGGCGTGCGACCGCAGGAATCCGTCGGCGATCTGCAAGGCGGTGAGGACTCCGCAGGTTCCGTTGGAAATGTCGAAGGAGAACGTGCCGTGAGCATCGTCGTGTGGGTCCTCGGGGTTGGCCCCGATGTCGTCCTGGATGAGCGCAGCCAGAGCGGGCTCCGCCAGATTCTTGTCGCGGTAGATGCCGGCATTGATCAGAAGGTCTATGTCGGTGGGCTCTCGGCCCGCTCGTTCCAAACAGGTCTTGGCCGCCGCGACCGCTAGATGCAGTGCGCTGTGCCGGTCGCGCCAACCACCTCGGGTGATGTCGAGGCGATCAATCACTGTGCCCATAGCGGCCCACCAAATCCTCGTCCACGGAGAGGAGAACGACGCCGATCTCCAGACCTGATGCCAGAGCAATCAAGGCGATGGTTTCGCCCGGCCGGATCCGCCCGGCTTCGAGTTCTTCCACGAGGGCGACCGTGTGCGTGGTCGACGCCGTGTTTCCGTACCGATCGACGGTGATCACGGCGTCATGTTGCGGACTGTCACCGAATGAAGCGGACACCGCGGCCATTCCCTTGCGTATCGCGCGGGCCGAGGTCTGATGCGTGATCACGTGATCGATGTCGTGCATCGCGATGCCCGCTGCTTCGAGGATTTCGTGCAGTAAGAGCGGGGTGTTGGCAATGGCCGCCCGCTGGATCCCGCGAGAATTGGTGAACATCCGGGCACCGGGATCATGCCCCTTCGGGTAGGCAAGGCAGAGCCGGCTGTAGTCGGCAACCGTGGTAAATCCGGCAAGGCTGATGCCGCCGGAACCGGGGGTGGCGCGTTCGAGCAGAAGTGCCGCTCCCGCGTCGCCGAGGGTCAGGCAGGCGAGTTCTTTGCTCATGATGTTGCGGACGTGTCGGGCCGCATTCTGGCCGAGCTGCGAGATGTATTCGCCGCTGACCACCAGCCCGCGCCGAACGGTTCCCTGGCGGATCCAATTGTTGAGCACGGTGACTCCTGTCAGCATTCCTGCGCAGGCGTTGGAGATGTCGAAGGTCATTGCTCTGTCAGCCCCGATCGCTCGGGCAACGGCAACGCTCATCGTCGGTTCCAGCCACTGGGTGAGGCCGCCGCGAAACTTCGTGATGCTGCAGTTGATCACCACATCGAGTGACGCTGCCTGCTGTTGTGCCTTGTCCAGGCAGTCCAGCGCCGCCGAGGTGGCAAGACTGTAGGAATCCTCGTCTCCAATCGAGACCCGCCGTTCGTGGATGCCGGTCAGGCGTTCCAGATCGATGTGCGTGTGATGACGCGTGGTCGCCATCAATTGGTCTGTCGTGAGCACAGTTTCAGGCAGGTGCCGCCCAGCCCCGGCCAGTCGGGCGCGAAACGGCGCCGGGGGTCCGTCACCCTCCATCACCAACCAATGCTTGGGCATGGGTCCCTCTCCTTCGTTCTTCGCAGGATGGGTCGTGTCGGCAGCGGCCACCAGAGCATTTGGACCCTAATGGGGAGCCATTGGGCCGTCGACCAACCCAGCCTTGGCCGAACATCACACATGCGTTGGGGTCAGATCCGCCGCCATTTTCGCCGGACAGCGAGCCTTAATGCTGTCGATCGTGGGACCTACGACTCTGCCGGGGCGCCTGTACGAGGCGCACAGTGATCGAACCGAAACAACTTTGGAGGCTGCTGTGGAACAGTTGACAACCTTAGATGCGGGGTTCCTGGAGGCCGAAGATTCCGACCGGCACGTAAGCCTGGCCATCGGCGGCCTGGCCGTCATGGAAGGGCCGGCTCCCGACTACGCCGCACTCGTCTCGGAGTTCGGCGCGCGGGCGTCTGCGATACCCCGGTTCACGCAGGTGGTGCGCACGCATCAGCTCGACCTCGCGGCGCCGGAATGGGTCGACGATGCCCGGTTCGATCTTGCCCATCACGTGCATCGAATGGCGCTGCCCCATCCCGGCGACGACGCAGCGTTGTTCCGTGTCGTCGCCGACATCATGGAACGACGTCTCGATCGAGACCGACCGTTGTGGGAATGCTGGATTATCGAAGGACTGGCCGAGAATCGTTGGGCGGTCCTGACAAAACTGCACCACTGCATCGCCGATGGAATCTCCGCGACGCACCTGCTCGCCGGACTATGCGATGGCACGGACGGGGAGACGTTCGCAAACCGGATACGTGCCGCCACCGAGGCGCCGGCGTTTCGTCCGTCCGGGCCGAGCCTGAATCCGCTGGACTGGGTTGGCGGCATCTGGCACCTTTCCACCGGTCTCACGACTGCCGCTGCGCGCATAGCGACCGGGGCTGTCCAAATCGCTGCCGGAATCATGAGTCCGACGGACTCCTCACTGATCGGCCCGGTCAGCAGTCTGCGGCGCTACAGCGCAGCCCAAGTTCGGCTTATTGACGTGGCCGCGGTTTGCCATAAGTTTGACGTGACCATCAATGACGTTGCGCTCGCCGCCATTACCGACAGCTTCCGGGCGATGCTGATGCACCGCGGCGAACAGCCGCACCGAAATTCACTGCGCACCTTGGTGCCGGTGTCGGTGCGCTCGGCCGACGCATTGAACACACCCGACAATCGCGTGTCTCTGATGCTGCCATACCTTCCCATCGAGCTCGAGGATCCCGTAGAACAGCTCCAAGCGGTGCACAGCCGATTGACAAGACTTAAGTCCAGTGGGCAACGACAAGCCGGAGCTGCGTTCTTCGCGGCAGCCAACTACATCCCGTTCGCCTTCACGGCCTGGGCGGTTCGGTTACTAACCCGGCTGCCCCAAAGCGGGGTTGTCGCGTTGGCAACTAACGTGCCCGGCCCCCGTCATCGGATACGCATGATGGGCCGAGATGTGTTGCGCATGCTACCCATCCCACCGATCGCACTTCACCTCCGCACGGGTATCGCCATGCTTAGCTACGGCGACGATCTGGTGTTCGGTGTGACCGCCGACTATGACGCGGTACCCGACGTCGAAGAGCTTGCTGCCGGTATTGAACGTGCGGTGGCCCGCTTGGTTGCGATCAGTGAAGGAACCGGGTGACCACACCACACGAAGTATCTGGTGTCGTCGACCGTCGCATCGGTTCCGTCTGCGTTGAAAAGCGTTGTCCTGATGCTGTATTCGTTAGTCCGTCGCTATGCGTTGAATAGTCAGAACATCGTCAAGGGGCCGCCGCGGGGTCATGGGGGGTATTTCGTGAAGTACGGGGGCTTCGCCGACGCGGATCAGAACTTGCGGCATAGCTGCCCGTCCCGTCAAGGTGCCGATGACGTTACGGCTGGACCATAGCTCCGTGAGTTGGGTCAGTGTGCACGTCGCCATCCCGGCCAACGTGCACTCCAACAGCACGGCGGACAACGCTTCGCCGCACCGTAGGGCGTCATCAGGGGTGTCCTCGTCGGTCGACAGAACCAGCACTGTGGACTGGTCTGATCCACTGCCAGCGCGACGCTCGGGGTGAGCGCTAGCCGCAAATTTACGTCCGATGTCGACCCGATCACTTTCCGCCGCCGAAACCAGTGAACTGCTTGGAATCCCATCTGAATCCTCGAAATGACCAGTCCACCAGTCTAATTCGGTATGGTAATAGGAATCGTACAGTCGCAGCGATTCGGTAAGCTTTGACGCCCTCGCCAGGTCCTGGCGCTGCTCGTCGGCTATCACGTCGAGGTGAACTGTCCCGGCACCGACCGCGTTGCGCAGCACCGGTTCCAAGGACTCCCAGTTCGTCGGCTCGGTGAAGGGAAGCCGATCGGTGCGACGTTGCAGGATCGCATCGGCCCGGCGGCGCTGATCATCGGTGACGAGGCTCATTGGGCTGAAATCCAGTGATGCGAGATGTTCGAGGTTATTCGGGTCGGGAAATCTGTCGACGTTCGCGGTCCACCCGGCTGCCGCCATCGCCACGCTGAGATGGTCCAGCACGGCGCCGCAGCTAATGTGGGCCTCGCGCCCCGACTTGTCGGCGGAGTAAAGAATCCGGCTGCGGTCGAGGTAGAGGTGCAGTCGCGCACCCTCGGCGACCCATTGCCAGGGTTGGCTATTGTGCAACGACGGAGCGCGGCACGCCAACTGAATCGCGGCCCTGAGTACGTCGCTATCCACCAATGTGTTCGGCATGGTCAACCTCCAGTCCCTGTCTGTCCAATCCTGAAACACACCGGCGGACGGCGCCAGGGTCATTGGTCCTCGAGCGCGAGCGCTATGGGACCCCTCGGACG